>Ga0114950_10000527_pt1 | contig 26391 bp, 20 predicted proteins | sample N075metaG_FD_83503 | JGI IMG/M metagenome (GOLD analysis project Ga0114950, IMG submission 83503) | Deep subsurface microbial communities from Kermadec Trench to uncover new lineages of life (NeLLi) - N075 metaG | ecosystem: Environmental > Aquatic > Marine > Ocean trench > Sediment | place... | reverse complement strand
GGCGCCGAAAAGCCTTTTTGCTCTCTGCACCGCGTCGTTCGAACTAATACCCGAAGGTTTGTCCACGACGATCACGCCACTCACATCCCGTCCACGGCGGCGTCTAGCCATCGGATCCTTCTCGGGACGAGTCAGCGTCCAGGTGACGCGCCTCATCCTCCCGCACCGCGGCGGCAATGAGTTTCTCGAGACGCGGACCGCTTTCAACTATCTCATCATAGTGAAAACGAGGCTGGGGCGTCGTCCTCATGCTATGGCGCTTGGCGAGTTCAGAACGAAAAAAACCAGCCGCCTTGTTCAATACTTTGATCAACTCGTCACGTTTGGCCTGTGAATCGGTATCAATGGACGAAACGTAGATGTCGGCATACGAAAGATCTTTGCTGACCGTCACCTCGTTGACGCTCACCATACCCACTCTCGGGTCGCGCATGCCGAAATGGATGATGCTGGCAAGTTCATCGCGTATAAAATCGGCTACTCTGAGATCTCGTGCAAATTCCCGCATAAAGTTACAGCTCTCTCGCGACCTCATTGGTGTCATACACTTCGATCAGATCGCCACTGTGCACATCATTGTAGTTACGAACTCCGATGCCGCACTCGGTGCCGTTGCGCACTTCGTTAACGTCTTCTTTGAATCGCCGCAGCGATTCCAGTTCTCCCTGGTAGATCACCGTGTTGTCACGAAGCACTCGAATAAGCTTGTTACGAAACATCGTCCCTTCGATGACCATACATCCAGCAATCTGTCCGAATCTTGGCGAACGGAACACGTCTCGAACTTCGGCGACGCCGACAATCTCTTCACGCAACTCTGGGGCTAACATGCCGGACAACACCTGTTTTACATCGTCAAGCAGCTCATAAATAACGCTGTAGTACCGAAGCTCTATTCCTTCGCGTTCGATAATGGCCTTAGCGGCATTGTCGGCCCGCACGTTAAAACCGAACACGACAGCGCCGTAGGTAATCGCCATAGTGACATCCGATTCGGTGATGCCACCCACACCCGAGGCCAATATGTTGGCGGAAACCTCGTCGTTACCGATCTCAGCCAATGCCTGCGAGATCGCCTCGAGGCTACCTCGTACGTCGGTCTTCAACACCATCTTGAGGACGCGTTTCTCACCTTTGCCAAGATGCGCGAACATGTTGTCGAGTTTCGCGGCTTGCTGCATCGCGATGCGCGATTCCTGTGACTTGTCTTTGCGAAATTCTGCGAGTTCACGAGCCGTACGCTCATCCGCGACGACCGAAAAATCATCGCCTGCCGACGGCGTGCCGTTCAAACCCAGCAACTCGACAGGTTCGGAAGGCCCGGCCTCTTTCTCCTGTTCGCCATTTTCGTTCAACAAAGCGCGAACCTTACCGTAAAACTCACCAGCAATGAGTACATCGCCTTTCTTCAGGGTTCCATGCTGAACGAGCACTGTCGCGACGGGCCCACGTCCTCGATCCAGACGGGATTCGATAACGACCCCACGTCCGGGTGCGTCTTTCACCGCCTTGAGCTCCAGTATCTCCGCCTGGAGCGTGATTGCCTCCAACAGGTCATCGATACCTTCACCAGTCACCGCTGAGACTTTCAGGAATTGAGTATCACCGCCCCAGTCCTCCGGAACGACATCCTTGGCAGCCAATTCATTGGTGACTCGATCTGCATCCGCGCCTTCGAGGTCCATCTTGTTGATCGCAACGACGATGGGCACGCCGGCGGCTTTTGCATGCTGAATGGCTTCTTCGGTCTGGGGCATGACCCCATCGTCCGCCGCTACGACGAGAATGACGATGTCGGTCACCTTGGCGCCACGTGCACGCATCGCGGTGAACGCGGCGTGGCCGGGCGTATCGATAAAGCTGATCTGCCCGTGTTTCGTTGCTACCCGGTACGCACCGATGTGCTGAGTAATTCCACCGGCCTCCCCGCTCGCGACGCGCGTCTTGCGGATGTAGTCGAGCAGGGAGGTCTTACCGTGGTCGACATGACCCATCACCGTAACGACCGGCGAGCGGGGCAAAGCAACCCCATCAACCTTGCCATATTCTTCCAGGTCCTTCTCGATGGCATCTTCGTGAACGGCTTTGGGCTTGTGACCCATCTCCTCTACGACGAGAGTCGCGGTATCCCGATCGAGTGCCTGATTGATCGTTGCCATCACCCCCATACCCATCAGCGTTTTGATGACTTCACCGGTTTTGATCGTCATCCGTTGAGCAAGATCACCCACAGTGATCATGTCGGGAACCTCGACCTCACGCTCGATGGAGTCCGTGGGCCTGTTGAATTCGCCGCCGTGTTGCTCCACATGTATATGTGCGGTCTTACGTCGCCGGTGTGGTCGACCCGACCCACCCATCGACAGTTTTGGTCGCCGCCGCGTTTTACCATCACCGAAATCGTCATCGGACTGCTTCCGGTCACCGTGGGCAATTCCTTTGGCGCGTTTACCGCCTTTTTCCGCGGCCTGTTCTTGCGCTTGCACCTCCGCCGCGACCACACCGGGATCAATGACAGCTTGGTCTTTTTCTTTCCTGGCGGGCTCTTCAGCTTTGAGTTTGGCTTGCTCTTGCGCTTTGAGCGCCTCGGCCGCTTCTATTTTCCCGGTTTCCTCGGCAAGGCGAGCTTCCTCTTTACGTCGCTCTTCATCTGCCTTGCGTTCAGCGGCTTGTCTTTGAGTTTCTTCCTGCGCAGTTTTGCGCGCAAGTTCCTCTTCGCGAATTCGCTGGGCTTCAATCTGGGACTGGCTGGGCGCTCTGGTTGCGGTAGCCGTTTGCGATGCGCCGTCAGGTAAATCACCACGCCTGATATAGGTTTTCCTGCGGCGCACTTCAACGGTAACATTGACACTTCGTCCCGCCTTGCGCTGACCCGTCTTGAGCGTGCTGATTTTTTTACGGTTCAAGGTAACTTTCTTCGGACCAGAATCACTCGATCCGTGACTCTCCTGCAGATGCTCGAGCAGCGTCTGTTTCTCCCCGGCAGAAATCGCCGCATCCGCGTCCTTATGGGGCAAACCCGCGGCCTGCAATTGCTTCAGCAGCCGATCAACGGGCGTACCGACCGATTGTGCGAATTGTTTGACTGTTACCTCTGACATGTGATCATCCCCTGTAACCCGGTTACTCCTCGGCGTCTCTGAACCATGGTGCCCGGGCGGTCATGATGAGGGTTCCTGCGGTTTCCTCATCCATATCCGGTACGATCTCCAACAGATCAGGCACCGCCAGATCCGCCAGATCTTCCATGGTGATCACGTCGTTGCTTGCCAGTTCATAGGCGAGCCGCCGTTCCATGCCTTCCATATCGAGCAGGTCCTCTGCCGGCTCTTTCTCTCCCAACTTCTCTTCGCCTGCGATGGCTTTCGTCAGCAGGGCGTCTCTGGCTCGATTACGAAGCTCCTCGACCATTTCTTCGTCGAATCCTTCAATCGCCGTCATTTCTTCGATCGGCACATAGGCGATCTCTTCGAGTGTGGTAAACCCTTCCTCCACCAGCACACCGGCCACATCTTCATCCACCGAGAGTGCTTCTTTGAATTCCTCCATGAATTTGTTGGCTTCTTCTTCCTGCTTTGCCGCCGCTTCCTCCACCGTCATGATGTTGATCGTCCAACCGGTCAAGTCACTCGCCAATCTGACGTTCTGGCCGCCCCGGCCGATCGCCTGAGCAAGATTGTCCTCGGTGACCGCGATATCCATCGACCGAGTCTCCTCGTCGAGCACGATGGAAACAACCTCTGCTGGAGTCATGGCATTCACCGTGAGTTGAGCGGGATCATCGTCCCACGGCACGATGTCGATCCGCTCACCCGCCAACTCCCCGGAAACCGCCTGCACGCGAGAACCACGCATACCGACGCAGGCACCAATCGGATCGATACGACCATCGTTGGTTTTGACAGCAATCTTCGCTCGCGAGCCCGAATCTCGCGCAGCACCGCGGATTTCGATGATGTCTTCAGCGATTTCAGGCACTTCTAACTTGAAAAGCTCCACCAGCATTTGAGGAGAGGTGCGCGTGAGCATCAGTTGCGGACCGCGATTATCCGGTTTCACTTCGAGCAGCAGCGCTCGCAACCGATCACCTACCCTGAAAATCTCTCGCGGAATCAGGTGTTCACGGGTCAACAACCCTTCGGCGTTATTCCCAAGGTCAACGATGACGTTGTCACGGCCGAGCTTCTTGACCGTACCACTCACCAGTTCGCCCACCCGTGGCAAATACTCCTCGACTACCTGCGCACGTTCCGCTTCGCGCACCTTTTGTACAATCACCTGCTTGGCGGTTTGTGCCGCTATCCTGCCAAACTCGACGGAATCCACGTGTTGCTCAATGGTGTCACCAAGCTTGAGGTCAGAATCCTTTTCCTGCGCCTCTTCGAGGCTCAGCTGGGCGGCCGGATTCGGCTCTTCCTCTTCCTCCATGTCAGTTACCGTCCACACCCGAAACGTTTCGTATTCTCCGGATTCACGATCGATGGCAACGCGAAATTCTGCGTTTTCTTCGTAGCGTTTCTTCGTAGCCGTAGCGAGCGCCACTTCGACTGCATCAAAGATCACTTCCTTGGAAACTCCTTTCTCGTGGGACACAGTCTCCACAACCAGCAGCATTTCTTTGCTCATATCGCTCAATCCACCTCAATCAAACTGCGGGACGATTCTTGCCCGCTGCACGTTTTCCAACGGGAGAAGATATTCCTCCTCTTTTACCCGTACGATAGCCTCGTCGTTCTCGACCCCTGCCAACAAGCCAACTATTCGCTTTTGCCCTTCCAGGGGGAAGTTGAGACGCACATCAACTGTCTCCCCGATGCTCGCCACGAACTGCTCTGCGTTGAACAAGATTCGGTCCATACCAGGCGAGGAGACTTCCAGCGTATAGCTCTGGGGGAAAGTATCTTCCACATCCAGCACATCGCTCACCTGGCGGCTTACTCGCGCACAATCGTCTATCGAAACGCCACCTTCAGGGTTGTCGATAAACAGTCTCAGCTTTGAGTGCCTGCCATGGGACAGCAGCTCCACGCCCCATATCACACAACCCAGGCGCGCAACAGTGGGGGCGAGTAATGTTTCCAACTGTTGCTCCTTCGTATTCATTTCCAAACCGCCAATAAAAAATGGGCTTACGCCCATTTCTTCGTTCCTCGGGTTCGGGTGAACTGCCAGTCGACCCTCAATCGAGAAGTCGGCTAGCGGGAACCTACGGCGTCTCACTTAACCCAAGCGAGGCACCTTCAGATGTAGTTTGGGCGTTACTACGTCATTACCGACATTCTCTGCGTACCTAAAAATCCCTGATAAGGGGGAATTATTTGGTAGCGGGGGTAGGATTTGAACCCACGACCTCCGGGTTATGAGCCCGACGAGCTACCAGACTGCTCTACCCCGCATCAGCAAGGGCGCGATTATATGGATGCGCCACAGCACCCGCAACCGGTTCGTACGCGGTTTTCACGGACTTTTTTGATTCGTCAACCCTCGTGCAACGGCAGCGAAGGAGCCCACAGGACAAAGGCAATTAGTTGTCGAGATTAAAACATGACTGGTGCCGAAGAGAGGACTCGAACCTCCACGGGCATAAGCCCACTACCCCCTCAAGGTAGCGTGTCTACCAATTTCACCACTTCGGCACGGTGCTAGCCTGGCGTTCTTTTCCCGGGTCATACATCCGGGATGTCGGAATCTACTCCTTCTTCTTCCTCAGTCAACTCAGGCGTTTCGGGTGAGGCAAGCTGGGGAATCCCTATCCCTTCTACTTCCAATGCGCGCTCCTTGGCGGAGTATGCGAGACCAAAAGAAATCATGAAAAAGCCGATGGCCAACCACGCGGTGACCTTGGTCAGAAACGACGCGGCACCACTTGCGCCGAGCATCGTGTTGGAAGACCCACTACCGAACGCGGCACCCACATCGGCGCCGCGACCTTGTTGCAGCAACACCAATGCAGCTAGCGCGAGAGCGTCCACCACCAGAAGCATCAGCAATACAGTTTCGAACGTCGACATTTTCCTACTTTACCACCCTAACGCTTTTCCGGAGCACTCACGCTCCTTTAAGAGCACTCCCGAAGAGCACTCCTACTCCAATCAAAATTACCCCGCCGCCGCGGCAATTGTCGCGGCATTCGCCGCATTCACGATGGCGGCAAAAGCCTCCGGATCAAGGGAGGCGCCACCGACGAGACCACCGTCGATATCCGGTTCGGCAAATAACGCTGCCGCGTTCTCGGGTTTGACGCTTCCGCCGTACAGTATCCGCACATCCGTCATCCGACCCGCGTCGGTTTTGGACCCAGCAGTCAAAAATTTCCTTATCGTACCGTGCATCTCCTGAGCCTGTTCAGGAGATGCCGTGCGTCCGGTGCCAATTGCCCAGATCGGCTCGTACGCAACCGTGCCCGAGGCGAAACGAACCGCACCTACCTCATCGAATACAGCCTGAAGCTGGCGACAAACGACGTCGCGAGCATGACCGGCATCTCGCTCTGCAAGCGTCTCACCAACACACAGAATCGGCTTCAAACCAGCACGCAATGCAGCAGCGAACTTCTGCGCCACCAAACTATCGTTTTCTGCAAAATATTGTCGACGCTCCGAATGTCCAACCAATACCCAGCGTCCGCCTAAGTCGCTAACCATTTCCCCGGCAACCTCTCCGGTAAATGCGCCTTCCATTTCCGGATTAAGATCTTGTGCGCCAAGTTCCACATCACTATGGGCAAGTACCCTCGCAAGTTCACCCAGATAAACAATGGGCGGAAATATCAGTACCTGACAACCAACAACGTTTGTTTCCGAAGTGGTCGATACCCGCAGGAAACTCTCAGCAAATTCGCTGACAAACGAGAGCGAGCCATGCATCTTCCAGTTTCCAGCGACTAACACAATACGCTTCACGCACTCAAGCGGTTAAAAAAGGGCGCGCAATACTAAACGCTGAACATCACACAAACAACGTCTGCATCGTGAAGGCTACGGATTATTCGTGAACACGCTGCCGCTGAGACCTTGCAAATTACCCAGTCTCACGATGCTTCATGAATAGTGAGGGCTAGGAAGTGGCGGCCTCACGTTTTACCAGTTCGGCGAGATCCTCAGCAATGGCGGTCACTTCGCTGCGGTCTTCACCCTCCACCATAACCCGGACCACCGGCTCCGTTCCGGACGGGCGCACCAACACCCGGCCGCGCCCCTTGAGGCGCTCGGTTGTAGCTTGAACCGCCTGGGTTACCCCAACAAGAGTCGCGACGGCACCGGGCTCATCTACCCTTACATTAACCATCACCTGCGGCATCTTGGTCATTCCTTTCTTGAGCTCGGTGAGCGATCGCCCGCTTTCAACTACCGCAATCAGCACCTGCAACGCCGCGACGATTGCGTCACCCGTCGTCGTCAGATCCAGGCAAATGATATGCCCCGACGATTCTCCTCCAACGACCCAGCCCTTGCTTTTGAGCATCTCGAGGACATAACGGTCGCCCACTTGAGCTCGCGCGAAAGGAATCCGAGCTTCTTCCAGGGCACGCTCCAGACCAAAGTTAGTCATCACCGTGCCAACAACGCCGCCTTGGAGATTACCGGTCAAATCTCGATGTTTTGCGATGACATAAAGCAATTCATCACCATCGACAACCTCGCCCCGGGCATCCACCATAATGACCCGATCGCCATCGCCATCGAACGCGATGCCCAGATCCGCACCGACCGTTACCACTTTCTCGGCGACACTATCCGGATGCATGGATCCGCAACCATCGTTGATGTTCACGCCGTTCGGGCTCACACCAATCACTTCGATATCCGCACCCAACTCCTCGAACACGCGTGGTGCCACGTGATAGGTAGCGCCATTGGCACAATCCAATACCACCTTCAGGCCGTTGAGCCGGAAGCCACGACTGACCGTGGCTTTACAAAACTCGATGTATCTACCCGGGGCGTCGTCGATTCGCGCAGCGCGACCCAGCCGGTCCGAGTCCACGCAAACCATCTCCTGTTCCAGCTGAGCCTCGATCTCCAACTCGATATCGTCCCCGAGCTTGTTGCCATCGGCATCGAAAAATTTTATTCCGTTGTCGAAGTAGGCATTGTGTGAAGCGCTGATGACGATGCCAGCGTCTGCGCCCAAAGTACGCGTGAGATACGCGATGGCCGGCGTCGGCATCACCGTGAGCAGGCTGACATTGGCACCCGCGGAAGCAAGCCCTGATTCGAGCACCGACTCCAGCATGTACCCGGAGATTCGGGTGTCTTTACCGATCAGGATGTGACAATTACCCTGACGCGAAAAAACCTTGCCTACGGCCCACGCCAGGCGCAAGCAAAATTCCGGGGTGATGGGATGTTGACCCACTCGGCCGCGAATACCGTCAGTTCCAAAATACTTCCTACCCATTGTTCTTCAGTTACTCTCCTATGGTCTCGTCCTGCTCTCCCCGCGAGACGGCACGCAACACTTTTAACGCATCGGCCGTTGCCGCAACATCGTGCACCCGGACGATACTGGCGCCATTCTGCACCGCAATCACCGCAGCAGCTACGCTGCCGTGGACTCGTTCACCGACTGAACGACCGGTGATATTACCGATGGTACTCTTCCGTGAAAGACCGACCAGCAACGGTATGCCGTCAATCTCAAGCTCCGACAACCGGCGCAACAAGCTAAGGTTGTGCTCGGTGGTTTTGCCGAAGCCGAAGCCAGGATCCAACAAGATTCGCTCGTTGCCGATACCTGCGTCTCGGCACAATGAAACCTGCTGCTCGAGAAACAACCGAACGTCGGCCACCACATCGGAATAGTGCGGAGCGTTTTGCATAGACCGAGGTTCGCCCTGCATGTGCATGATACATACCGCTACATCACTGTCTGCAACGAGGCGGCGCATCTCGGAGCTTCGTAACCCACACACGTCGTTGACCAGATGACAGCCCAGAGCTACTGCTTGCGCGGCCACCTCGGTTTTGCAAGTGTCTATCGAAACGATGGTGTCGAGTTCCAACAGGCGTTCCAGGACCGGGATCACCCGATGGCATTCGTCATCGACCGAGACCGCTTCCGCACCCGGCCGGGTTGATTGTCCACCCACGTCCAGAATCGCGGCGCCCTCAGCCAACATCCGCCGAGCGGTATTCAACACGCAAGGCAGGTCCGGCTTGTTCGAGGCGAGCAACAAACCACCATCAGAAAAGGAATCCGGCGTGATGTTGAGCACACCCATGAGTTGGGGCTCGCTCAGCGACAACGTTCGCGATCCGCAACGCAGCAGCCGCTCTGAGGCATTAAAGATCTGTGTCACGCCGCGAACACTCAGTGTTCTTCTGCGGGTCCTCCGATCGGTGATTCGCCAGAGGATTTGTCTTTCTTAGGCGAGCCGGAATTACCCGACTTGGTGGGGTCGCGCGGTCGAGCGCCAGCCATGATGTCATCGAGTTGGTCCGGGTTGAGCGTCTCGAATTCAATCAGCGCCTCCGCCATAGCGTGGAGCTTGTCGATGTTCTCTTCCAGCAACCGCTTCGCTGTGCCGTAACACTCATCGATAATCCGCCGCACCTCCAGGTCGATGTCGTGGGCGGTTTCCTGGGAGTGAGTTCTGGATTTGGAAGTGACAGACATCCCGAGGAAGACTTCACCTTCCTCTTCTTCGTACATCAACGGGCCCATCTTGTCGGACAAGCCCCATTTGGTAACCATGTTGCGGGCAAGCCCGGTAGCCCGCTCGATGTCATTCACGGCGCCAGTCGTCACGTGATCCTCGCCAAGAATCATCTCCTCGGCGATACGTCCGCCATACAGGCTGCAGATCTGACTGGTAATGCTCTGGCGGCTCAAACTGTAGCGGTCCTCCTCCGGAAGAAACATCGTCACCCCGAGTGTACGGCCACGGGGAATGATGGTCACTTTGTACAGCGGATCGTGACCCGGCACCAACTTACCGACGATTGCGTGACCCGCCTCGTGGTATGCGGTGTTACGTTTTTCCTTGTTCGACATGACCATCGATTTGCGTTCGGAACCCATCAGGACCTTGTCTTTCGCTTTCTCGAAATCATCCATCTCAACCAGTCGCTTGCTACCGCGCGCGGCAAGCAACGCAGCTTCGTTCACGAGGTTGGCAAGGTCGGCACCCGAAAAACCCGGGGTACCACGGGCAATGATGCTCGCGTCCACGTCATCGGCAATCGGGACTTTTCGCGAATGTACCTTGAGAATCTGCTCACGGCCACGGATGTCGGGCAGACTGACCACAACCTGACGGTCGAAACGGCCGGGTCGCAGCAATGCGGGATCGAGTACGTCCGGACGGTTTGTCGCTGCAATGACAATAACTCCATCGTTGCGTTCGAAGCCGTCCATCTCGACAAGCAGTTGGTTCAATGTCTGTTCGCGTTCATCATGACCACCGCCCAAACCGGCACCCCGGTGACGACCCACCGCATCGATCTCGTCGATGAAGATGATGCAGGGAGCCTGTTTCTTGGCCTGTTCGAACATATCTCGAACACGAGATGCGCCAACACCAACGAACATCTCGACAAAATCGGAACCGGAGATCGAAAAGAAAGGCACCTTCGCCTCCCCCGCAATAGCTCTCGCCAGCAGCGTCTTACCGGTTCCCGGCTGACCTACCATGAGGATCCCTCGGGGGATCTTCCCACCGAGGCGTTGAAACTTGCTGGGATCACTCAGGAACTCGACTAATTCCTGGACATCTTCTTTCGCTTCATCCACACCCGCAACATCGGCAAACGAGGTTTTGATTTGATCGTCTGAAAGGAGCTTCGCTTTGCTCTTGCCGAACGCCATCGGCCCACCGCGACCACCGGCACCCCCCTGCATCTGCCGCATGAAGAGCATGAAAACAGCGATGATGATGAGAATGGGGAAACTGGCGATGAGCAGTTGTGCCCAGATGCTCTGTTGCTCCGGGAGCTTGAACACCGTCTCCACGTGGTGGTTGTAGAGATCGTCGAGGAGTTTCGGATCTTCGATGTTGGGACGGACGACCTGAAACTGTTCGTTCGTCGTTTTCCGCACGCCCCGGATAAGCAGACTGTCAATCTCAACTGAGAGAATCTGGTCGCTGCGGACCTGTTGGATAAACTCGGAATAGGGCACCGTTTCCGGTTCCGTTGTGACGTTGAAGTTGTTGAACACCGTCAACAACACGGCGGCAATGATCAGCCAGAGTAGTAGATTTTTTCCCATATCTGTCAAGGTCTTATCCTCTCACCACCGGTGCCGCCCGGCCCCCACGCTTCGCTCGGCACCTGCCATAATTTTAGACCCAAAATTCAAAACCAACGAATTAGGTTACACGACTAGTCAACGACAAGGAACTCCTGCGCAACGGCGTAAACTTCCCGTGATTCCGCCCTGGATGCTTTGGGTTTCACCATCTTCACCGTTCCGAATCGTTTACGGGTATCGGCCACCCACGCCTCAACACCCTCTCCCTGGAATATTTTGACCACCAGGTTGCCTCCAGGTTTCAACCACCTGCTGGCGGCATCGGCGGCGAGTTCGACCAGATCCATCGACCGTGCCTGATCGGCGGTTCTGATACCTGTCATGTTGGGGGCCATATCTGACAATACAAGATCAAGCGTTCTTCCTTCGAGATGCTCCACGATCTCCTGGTCGGTTTCCTTCTCGCCATAGACACCTTCAATGACCACCGTTTGCGCCGCTGCCGCGATCGGTCGCGGATCGCATACGATCAGCAAACCGCCAATGACTCGCTGTTCCAGGTAATTCGTCCAGCCACCGGGCGCCGCCCCAAGCTCCAAGACCTTCATTCGCGGCTTCAGCAGGCCGAACCGCTCGTCAAGTTGCTGCAGCTTGAAGTGAGCGCGGGACAACCGTCCCAGATCGGCTGCCTGCCTGGTATATACATCACGCCGCTGGCGTTTGAGCCAACGATCACTGGATCCGCTGCGTTTTGATTTATTTTTTTCCACCTGGCGTACTGTCCCAAAAATGACTTTTCCAATTCGCAGGCCTTTTTCGGGCCTGGCTTTGTGCTCGTCCTGGTGTGGGACCTACCACGCTGCGTCCTCGGCAACCCTTTCGGGTTGCTGGGCGGTTTGCGACACGAAAACTGCTATCGCGCCCTCTCGAGCGCGCCGTGCCAGGAACGCAAAATCCTGCGCCACTCGGCAAGGTTATTCTCGCAGGTTCGGAGCACAACGCGCCTCTCCTGCCAAGGCGCGCAACACCGGTAAGACAGGCACGATACGCTCCTGAAAGGCAGGTGAGCAAACGAGAATCGAGCAGAGGTTCCAAGAAGTCTGGATTATTCATGAAGAAGCGTAGCGAGGTCGGGTCGCGCAGTTCTGCAGAGCAAACTGCCAGAAGTAGCTGAAAACACTGTGTGGCGCGTGCTTGACAGCACGTGGCAACTCGCTTGCGAGTTGCCTTGCAGACTGCCGAGCACCCGTAGGGAGCACGCACAGTGTTTTAGCTGGTATCGGCGGCCGCAGTAGTTGGTTCATGAATAATCCAGGCTATCCCTTCCCACCCAGACGGAAGATCCCCGCAAACCACTATAATGCCCGCTATGACAGACAGCTTATCTCAGAACTCAACCACCGCCCTCGATGCGAAAACCAAGCGTCGGATGCGCCAGATCGCCCATCATCTGGTCCCGGTTGTGAGTATCGGCGACCAAGGTATGAACGAAGGATTAATCGGCGAAACCGAACGGGCGTTATCCGATCACGAACTCATCAAGGTAAGAATTAATGTGCTTGCGCGAGAGGAGCGTCTCACGCTTGGTACTCAGCTTGCGAAAGCATGCAACGCCGCTGTCGTGCAACGGATCGGAAAAATCATCGTGTTGTTTCGTGCTAACCCAGAGCCAGATCCGAAACTGTCCAACTTGATGCGGTTTGTTTAGCGCTGGCGCCGTAACTCACCGTTTCCTTAAACATACTCCACCCGATTGATTTCATATTCTACGTCGCCGCTCGGGGCCGACACGCAACCAACGTCTCCGACGGATTTACCGATCACCGAACGGGCAATCGGTGACATCACCGAGATTTTATCGGACTTCAGATCCGCTTCATCCTCACCAACGATCTTGTAGCGGATCTCCTTACCCGTCGCCATCTCGATGAGGGTAACCGTCGTTCCAAAAATCACCCTGTCGGTCGCGGTAATCTTGGTGACGTCGATAATCTGTGCATCGGCCAGCATACTTTCAATGTGCTGTATGCGGCCTTCATTGAAGCCACCCTGTTCACGTGCCGCATGATATTCCGCGTTCTCTTTGAGATCGCCATGCTCGCGTGCCTCGGCAATCGCTTTGGTAATCTGCTGGCGGAGGCTTGTTTTGCGGTGCTGCAATTCTTGGCGAAGCACATCAGCACCTTCAACTGTCATCGGGGTAGGCATTGGAATCGCTCTTTTATGTTGCACGCTTCCAGGAGAAGTGTGTGCTTATGGTGTGCTTTTTGGCAGTAATTTTCTAGCCCGTACGACTTTTATCCACCTGTGGCGTGCAGCTCCTGTAGACACCGAACGGTATCCACCGGGTTTGCCCTGGAGTAGGCAATGGCGATGCAGTACGCCTCTCCACCGGTGAGCGTCGTCGTATAACAAACCTTGTTCAGCAGCGCCAGACGACGAATGACTGCCGAGTCGGCAATCGACTGGTGCCCTTCGGTAGTGTTGACGATGAGATCGATCTGCTCGTTTTTCAACATGTCGGCCACATGCGGTCGGCCTTGCATCACCTTGTTGATGGTGTCTGTTTCAATGCCAGCTTCACGCAACACCGCCGCCGTACCTCGGGTCGCAACCAGACTGAACCCGAGATCCACAAGGTCTCGACCGAGCGCGGCAAGACCCGGCCGGTCCGATTCTTTGACGCTGATGAAAGCCCTGCCACCATCCGGCAGCAACACCCCGGCACCAAGGGCCGCCTTGGCGAAGGCCTCACCAAAGCTGTCGCCCACGCCCATGACTTCGCCGGTGGATTTCATCTCGGGTCCAAGGATTGGATCGACTCCCGGGAACTTCACAAAGGGAAACACCGATTCCTTCACATAGATCTGGGTGGGAATGATTTCCTCGGTGAAACCCTGTTCGACAAGACTCGTGCCAGCCATGCAGCGTGCGGCGATCTGCGCAAGCGATATGCCTATGCACTTGGACACGAAGGGCACTGTACGCGAAGCGCGAGGATTTACCTCCAACACGTAAATGTCCCTGCCCTGCACCGCAAGCTGCACATTCATGAGACCCACCACCTCGAGTTCCAGGGCCATCGCCTTGACCTGCTCACGAATCCGGTTCTGCACTTCGTCCGAAAGCTGGTAAGGAGGCAGGGAACATGCCGAATCACCTGAGTGTACGCCGGCCTGTTCGATATGCTGCATGATGCCCCCGATCACAACCTGCTCACCGTCGCACACCGCATCGACATCGATCTCGATCGCCTGGTCGAGGAACCGATCTAAAAGTACTGGCGCATTGTTGGAAACCTCGAACGCTTTTTTCAGATAACGGGTAAGTTCTTCCTCGTTGAAGACAATTTCCATTGCCCGTCCACCGAGCACGTACGAAGGTCGCACCACGATCGGGAACCCGATGGCGCGCGCGCCAGCCAACCCGGTTTCCGCATCCGTAACCGTGCGGTTAGACGGCTGTTTGAGGCCAAGCTTCTCGATCATCTTCTGAAACCGTTGACGGTCTTCGGCACGATCAATGGCGTCGGCGCTGGTGCCGATAATTGGCACGCCCGCACGTTCGAGCTGCTCGACCAGCTTCAGGGGAGTCTGTCCGCCGAACTGAACGATGACGCCGGTTGGCTGTTCGACATCGACGATCGCCAGAACGTCTTCGAGCGTCACCGGCTCAAAGTACAATCGATCCGATATGTCGTAATCCGTCGATACGGTTTCGGGATTACAGTTGACCATAATGGTTTCAAAACCGTCTTCGCGCAAAGCCAGCGCCGCGTGCACACAGCAGTAATCGAACTCGATGCCCTGCCCGATGCGATTCGGCCCACCCCCCAGTATCATGATTTTCTTAACCTCTGAAGGTTGTGCCTCGCACTCCTCTTCGTAGGTGGAATACATGTAGGCGGTGGCAGCCGGGAACTCGGCTGCACAGGTATCGACCCGTCGATAAACGGGTTTGATGCCCAACGACAAGCGATGGGCGCGAAAATCGTCCTCGGCGACCCCCAACAAGAATGCCAGGCGGGCATCCGAAAACCCCTGGCGCTTCAGCTGATAACAGCTGCCCGCGTCAAGGGATGCCAGATCCGATCCGCTCAAACTCAGTTCGGTCGCAACAAGATCTTCTATCTCGGCCAGGAACCATGGGTCGATAGTGGTCAGTTCCTGTACTTCCTGGAGACTCATACCCTGCCTGAAAGCATCGGCCACGTACCAAACGCGTTCCGCACCCGGAGTGGTCAACTCCCTCTGGAGAATCGATCGTGCTTCCCGTCCTTCGGCATTGAGCACCGAATCCAACCCGGTCATGCCGGTTTCCAGACTTCTCAACGCTTTTTGCAACGATTCTTGAAACGTGCGGCCGATCGCCATGACCTCGCCAACGGATTTCATCTGCGTTGTCAATCTGCTATCCGCCTGTGGGAATTTCTCGAACGTGAACCGCGGCACCTTCGTTACCACATAGTCGATGCTCGGCTCGAATGACGCCGGGGTGACCCCCGTGATCTCATTGTCCAACTCATCGAGCGTGTAACCCAGGGCCAGCTTCGCCGCCACCCTCGCGATGGGGAAACCCGTTGCTTTCGATGCCAGCGCCGAAGAACGCGATACCCTCGGGTTCATCTCGATGACGACCATCCTGCCATCTTTGGGATCGATGGCAAACTGCACGTTGGAGCCCCCGGTTTCGACTCCGATCTCGCGTAATACGGCAATAGATGCGTTACGCAGCAGTTGGTATTCCTTGTCCGTTAACGTCTGTGCTGGTGCGACGGTAATGCTGTCGCCCGTATGTACCCCCATCGGATCAAAATTTTCGATAGAGCAAACGATGATGCAGTTGTCGCGCTTGTCGCGAATCACCTCCATCTCAAACTCTTTCCAACCAAGTAAGGACTCGTCGATCAGCAACTCGTTCGTAGGCGATAGATCCAACCCCCGACGGCAAATCTCGGTAAACTCTTCACTGTTGTAAGCGATCCCACCGCCACTGCCCCCGAGGGTAAACGACGGCCGGATGACGCACGGAAAACCCAACTGGCTTTGCACCTGCACAGCTTCTTCCAAGCTGTGGGCAATGGCGGAACGGGGTGTCTCAAGGCCGATTCGCTTCATGGCGCGATCAAACCGCTCCCGATCTTCGGCCTTGTCGATTGCGTCCTGACTGGCCCCGATCAACTCGACGCCGAACCGCTCCAGCACGCCCTCACGAACCAGATCGAGCGTACAGTTGAGCGCTGTCTGTCCGCCCATCGTCGGTAACAGGGCATCCGGTCGCTCTCTCTCGATGACTTTGGCAACCGTTTGCCATTCCACGGGTTCGATGTAAGTTGCATCTGCCATGAACGGATCGGTCATGATGGTCGCCGGGTTCGAATTGACCAGCACTACCCGGCAGCCCTCTTCCCGGAGTGCCTTGCAAGCTTGTGCACCCGAGTAATCGAATTCGCAAGCCTGGCCGATGACGATGGGGCCCGCGCCCAGAACCAGAACAGATTGGATGTCGGAACGTCTAGGCAACTCGCGCCTCCATCAATTCGATGAACTCATCAAAAAGGTAAGCGCAGTCCTGGGGACCAGGGCTCGCTTCCGGATGCCCCTGAAAACTGAATGCCGGCTTGTCGGTACGACGAATCCCCTGCAAGGTGCCGTCGAAGAGCGATAGGTGGGTTACCTCGACACAGGCAGGCAGGCTCTCGACGTCAACGGCAAAACCATGGTTCTGACTCGTGATGAGGACCGCATCGGTTCGCAGATCCTTTACCGGATGGTTTGCTCCGTGGTGTCCATGGCGCATTTTTATCGTTCGCGCGCCACTGGCCAGACACAGCAACTGGTGGCCGAGACAGATGCCAAAAATCGGCAGGGCTACTTCTAACAGTTCAGCAATGGCTTTTATCGCGTAGTCGCATGGCTCCGGGTCGCCAGGGCCGTTGGAAAGGAAAACGCCGTCAGGCTCGAGCGCCAGCACATCGGCCGCCGTGGTTGTCGCCGGAACCACCGTCAAGCGGCATCCACGCTCCGCGAGCATACGCAATATGTTGCGCTTCACGCCGAAATCATAGGCAACCACATGAAATTTTTCCGAGCTTCGCTTACCGTAGCCCGTGCCCAGATTCCAGGTACTCTCGTCCCAGCCAACCATGTCGCTACGCGTTACTTCCTTGGCCAGGTCCATACCCATCAACCCGGGAAATCCCCGTGCCGCCGCCAGGGTTGCCGTCTCGGTCAGTTCTTCTCCTGCCGCAATACACCCCGAGAGCGCTCCCTTGCTCCGTATCAGCTTGGTCAACCGGCGGGTATCGACATCGGCAATCGCCACAATGCCTTGCTGGGTCAAGTATTCCCTCAAACTCAGCCGCATGCGCCAGTTGCTACCCTGTCGGGGAAGTTGGCGAACGACCAGCCCACTCGCCCAGATCTTGTCGGATTCAACGTCTTCGAGATTTACGCCCGTATTGCCGATCTGCGGATAGGTAAACGTGATGATCTGGCGGGCATAGGAAGGATCGGTGAGTATTTCCTGATATCCGGTCATCGCCGTGTTAAAAACGACTTCTCCCACCGACATTCCGGTTATACCAACGGACTGACCGCGGAATAAACTGCCGTCTTCGAGGGCGAGCAACGCCGGTATCAACACTTCTTCCCAGGTTAGCTATTTTGTCCAGAAATTGCCCTCTCAATCGAGGAGGCAGTTTCTTCCGTCGTCTGACTCCGTAAGACTCGCATTTTCCTTGCGAAAGATGCGAACGTAGTCCGTACGTAGTGGGCATCCATGCCCATCGCGCCAGTCCCCGTGCGAATCTGCTGAGAAACTTCTTCGAAGTTTCTACCCGGAAGTCGCGCATTCCGCGGCCACGGGTCTGGACAGGCACCAACTGACGCCCATCTAAGGACGCTTACAAAAAGGCGAGGTCGATTCGCTACCCCACCTAAGGGACGCCTTCGATCTCGCCTTTTTTCCCGGGACAGAGTCTACTCAACTCAACTGTTGATGCCCAGCACATCCTGCATATCAAATAGGCCGTTGGACTGGTTTTCCAGAAATTTTACCGCCCGTAGCGCTCCTTCGGCAAAATTCGAGCGGCTGCTGGCACGATGGGTAATCTCTATCCGCTCGCCATTACCTGCATACATCACGGTATGTTCCCCCACAATGTCTCCGGCACGAACGCTCGAGAAGCCGATGGTACGCCGATCCCTTACGCCAACGGCTCCCTCGCGACCGAACACGGACACCTCCGCGAAATTGCGATCAAGAACCCGGCTGACAATCTCTCCCATCCGCACGGCGGTTCCGGATAGCGCATCGTTATTATGATGATGGTGGGCTTCGATGATTTCGACATCCACATCGTCCCCGAGCACCAGGGCCGCCATCTCGATCAGTTTAAAACACAGGTTGATCCCTACACTCATGTTCGCAGCCATCATGATCGGCGTCATCTCGGCTGCTGCGCGGATGGCCGCCAATCCGGCATCGTCGAATCCAGTCGTGCCGATCACAAGCCGCTTACCGGCTTGCGCGCAGGTGCTGACCGCGCTCAACGTCGCGTCCGGAATACTGAAATCGATCAGAGTGTCGAAACGGTCGAGTTCGGCCGATGGGTCCGTAGAAAGCTTCACATCGATGTTTCCGATTCCGGCAAGCTCACCGACGTCAACACCAATCAGGCTCGAGTCAACGCGCTCAAAAGCAGCAGTTAAGGTGACATTCGCCCCTTTGTGAATAGCCTGAATCAGCGTTTTACCCATTCGACCGGCCGCGCCGGTCACTGCGATACGCGTCATTCATCCCCCTTCAAAAAAACAACGAGCGATCGTGCGGGCGCTTATCTTAATCTATCGAAGAAGTCCTTCACCGCTTTAAACCAGGAGCTTTCCTGGGGCGAGTGTTTGCTGCCGCCCTCGGCGAGGCTGGTGCGAAAATCCTTTAGCAATTTCTTTTGCTTATCGGATAGTTTGACTGGCGTTTCGACCACTATGCGACAGAGTAGATCTCCCACGCTACCACCACGCACGGGGGTGACTCCTTTACCGCGCAGCCGAAATAGTTTTCCAGTCTGGGTTTCCGATGGAATCTTCAGTTTCACCCGGCCAGCGAGCGTCGGCACTTCCAGATCTCCCCCCAGCGCCGCATCGACAAACGAAATCGGTACCTCACAGTACAAATTCTTACCATCACGACGGAAGATCGGGTGCTCACGCACCTCGATCTGCACATAGAGATCACCTGAAGGCCCACCATTGATACCCGCTTCCCCTTCACCCGCCAGGCGGATGCGGTCGCCGACGTCCACACCCCCCGGGATCTTCACCGAGAGTGTCTTACGCTTCTCTACCCGTCCCGCACCACCGCAATTTCCGCAGGGATCTTTGATGACCTGGCCTGCGCCCCGACATCGAGGACAGGTTTGCTGCAGCGAGAAGAACCCTTGCGCAACGCGTATCTGGCCCGCGCCCTTACAGTCGGGGCAGGTGCTTGGCCTGGTGCCCGACTTTGCCCCCGAGCCGTCACATTTGTCACAGGCCGAGAGCACTGGAACCTTGATTTCGATGGTATCACCGCCAACGGCCTGCTCGAGATCCAGATCGAGCGCGTAACGCAAATCGGCTCCACGATGAGCCGAGGTACGGGCCCGACCACCGGCGGAGGCACCTCCGAAGATGTCGCCGAAAACGTCGCTGAAGATGTCGCCGAAGCTGGTGTTCTCGAAACCGCCCCCCATACCCCCGGCACTCGCATCCACCCCGGCGTGCCCGAATCGGTCATAGGTGCGGCGTTTGTCCTCGTCGGTAAGCACCTTGTACGCCTCGGTCGCTTCTTTGAACTTCTCTTCTGCTCTGACATCGTCAGGATTACGGTCGGGATGATATTTCATGGCAAGCCGCCGATAGGCCTTCTTGACGTCCGCTTCCGGGGCGTCTCGGCCTACTCCCAGCACATCGTAATAATCTCGTTTTGCCATTTATCAACCAGTAGCATCCAACCTCGGAACCAACCCCTTACATGACCCTCGGCTGCTACCCGGCCATACAAAGCGACGCACGCGAAGCGCGTGCGTCGGTACCATTACCAGTCATTCAACCTTTTGCTTACTTTTCGGCCTTATCGTCTTCGACCTCTTCGAACTCCGCGTCCACCGTATCACCATCACCGCCGGCATCGGCATCCTCTGAAGACCCCTCGTCAGCACCCGCCTCGGCTTGTTCGGCTTCTGCATACATCTTCTGGGCAAGGCTGCCGGACGCCTCGGAGAGCGTCTGAATCTTCGCTTCGATGTCTTCCTTGTCGCCGTTTTTCAGCGCTTCTTCCAAAGCAACGGCTGCACTCTCGATCGCTTCTTTCTCATCATCCGTCGCTTTGTCGCCCGCGTCGATTACGGCCTTACGGGCGCCGTGAACGAGACTGTCCGCCTGGTTGCGCAAAATCACCAGCTCTTCGAACTTCTGATCTTCCTCAGCGTGTGCTTCGGCATCATGAACCATCTGGTCGATTTCATCCTCCGACAACCCGCTGGACGCTTTGATCTCGATGGACTGTTTCTTGCCGGTTGCTTTGTCCTTCGCCGAAACATTGAGAATCCCATTGGCATCTATATCGAAGCTCACCTCAATCTGAGGGAGCCCTCGCGGCGCCGGTGGAATATCCTGCAGATCAAACCTGCCAAGCGACTTGTTCTGTGTCGCCTGTTTCCGTTCGCCTTGTAACACGTGAATGGTTACAGCCGTCTGGTTGTCATCCGCTGTTGAAAATACCTGCTGCTTCTTCGTCGGGATGGTGGTGTTCTTTTCGATGAGCGCACTCATTACCCCGCCCAGAGTTTCGATACCGAGTGATAGCGGCGTTACATCGAGCAGCAGCACATCCGTCACGTCCCCGGCAAGAACCGCCGCTTGAATACATGCGCCGATAGCCACCGCTTCGTCCGCGTTAACGTCCTTGCGCGCTTCCTTGCCGAAAAAGTCTTTCACTTTCTCCTGCACCAATGGCATCCGCGTTTGCCCGCCAACGAGGATCACATCGTCGATATCGCTCGACTTCAACCCTGCATCCTGCATGGCAATGCGGCATGGGCCGATCGTTCGCTCCACCAGTTCTTCCACCAGGGATTCGAGCTTTGCCCGGGTGAGCTTCAACACCAGGTGCTTCGGCCCCGACTGATCCGCCGTAATGTAGGGCAGGTTGATCTCGGTTTGCTGGCTGGAGGACAACTCGATCTTGGCTTTTTCCGCGGCGTCTTTCAGGCGCTGCAGGGCCATCGGATCCTTGTGCAGGTCGACACTGTTGTCCTTTTTAAATTCCTCCGCCAGGTAATCGATGATGCGCAGATCAAAATCTTCACCACCAAGGAAGGTGTCCCCGTTGGTCGAAAGCACCTCGAACTGGTGCTCACCGTCGATCTCTGCAATCTCGATGACCGAGATGTCGAACGTCCCACCACCGAGGTCGTAGACGACAATCTTGGCGTCACCGCGTTTCTTGTCGAGCCCGTACGCCAGTGCCGCCGCGGTCGGCTCATTGATGATGCGTTTGACCTCCAGACCCGCAATGCGCCCTGCATCTTTGGTGGCCTGGCGCTGCGAGTCGTTGAAATATGCAGGAACTGTGATCACGGCTTCCGTGACGGGTTCACCGAGATATTCTTCCGCCGTTTTTTTCATTTTTTTCAGGACTTCCGCAGATATCTGTGGCGGTGCGAGATGTTCGCCCTTCACATCGATCCAGGCGTCACCGTTTTTAGCCCCGGTAATTTTGTAGGGCACCATCTTGATGTCCTTCTGCACCACATCGTCTTTGAACTTGCGGCCAATGAGCCGCTTAACGGCAAACAGGGTATTTTCCGGGTTAGTGACCGCCTGACGTTTGGCACTCTGGCCAACCAGAATTTCGCCGTCTTCCGCATAGGCGATGACGGAAGGCGTGGTGCGATCCCCTTCGGAATTTTCGATGACCTTGGCTTCCTTGCCTTCCAACACCGCCACACAGGAGTTGGTGGTACCGAGGTCAATGCCGATGATCTTGCCCATTGTTCTAATCTCCAATTCTTTTCTACTCGGAGGACTCAAGTCCTCCACAACTAGCTATATTTGGCCTTCTTGAGCTTTCTCAACCCTTAATCCACTCACGACGCTCACGCATCGGCATTCACGGCACATTCTTCATCCCCACCGGCAGCCTTAACGACGACAACCTTCGCAGCGCGCACCAGGCGCCCGTTGAGCGAATAACCGCGCTGGATGACTTCCATGACCGAATTCGGCTCGCTATCCGGCTTCTCAACCATGGCGAGTGCCTCATGGAATTGAGGGTCAAACGGCTCACCCAGAGGATCGAGTTGCTCAATTCCAAACCGGCTCAGCACGGTGAGAAACACCTTCAAGGAAAGCTCGACACCCTCGCCTATGGCACTGGCCTGGGTTGCCATCGACGCACTCTCGACAGCTTTTTCGAGGCTATCGAGCACCGGCAGAAGCTCGCCGGTCATTCTCTCGAGTGCATATTTGTGGGCATTCTCGACATCCCGGGCCGAGCGCCGGCGAATATTCTCCACATCGGCCTTCGCCCGTAACGCCTGATCCTTAAATTCTGCGACTTTGGTTTCAGCCTCGACCAACGCGGCACTCAGCGATTCGACGGTGGGTGGTTCGTCTTCCGCCTCGGCTTCAGGGGTATCTTCCTCTTCTCCTTCTCCTTCTTCTCCTTCTTCCTCTTCTCTTTCTTCGTTTTCTACTTCTTCCTCTGATCCTTCCTCTTCCTCTGATCCTTCAGCCTTTTCCTCTTTCTCAACCTCAGCATCCGTTCCACCAGCTTCTGAGGCCTTGTCGACACCTTCTTCGTCGGGTGATTTTTCATCCGCCATGTTCTGGTCTGCTCCATTTCGCCAAAAAGTCGGCCCGAACGGCTAGCTCGCGCTCATCGAGGTATGTATGTCCGGGTAAAACAAATTCAAGAGGCAGCGTTCAAACCACGTCAGACCGAGTGGGTACGTACGCGGGTAGTAAAATCGGGGGATTTTCAGTAGTTCATTGCCGCGCCAAGGACCCGCGCGGTGATGTCCACCACCGGAATGACATCCTGATAAGCCATCCGCGTGGGTCCGAGTACACCCAGCACGCCCGCCAGCTGCCCGTTCACTTCGTAAGGAGACGTGACCAGACTCAATTCATCGAAGAGTTCGTAGCCGGATTCTCCACCGATGAACAGCTGAATCCCGTTGGTATCGAGGCAGCGATCGAGGAGGTGCAGAATGCCTCCTTTACGTGAAAAGGCTTCAAACAGCGTGCGTACGGTTTTGGTATCGTCCGTGATGTCGAGGAGGTTGGTTTCCCCGGACACCACGAGCTGTTGATGATCATCATCTCCAATGTCTTCGAAAGCGCGTGTCGCCACGTCGAGCGCTGTCTGCATCAGAGTGCTCATTTTATCCTTGTCCTCCTGCATGCTTGTGAGGAGCGCTGCTCGAATACTCATCAGCGAGAGACCACCGTATTCACGATTGATGAAGTTAGCAGCCTGGGTGAGCTCGGTTTCATCATATTCCCGATCGGTATGAATCACCCGGTTCTGCACCTCACGGTCGTTCAAAACCAGTATGACCAACAGTCGGTTTCCCGCCAGTGGTAGAAACTCGACCTGCCTGAGCGCAACCTGATCACGCTTCGGCAGGGTCACGACACAGGTCATATGGGTGATGTGAGAAAGGAGGAGAGATGCCGATTCGACGAGTTCTTTGGGCGATAAATCCGGATTGAGCTCATGCTCCACCTGATGCACCTGGGCTTCGTTCAGCGGCTGGATCGACAACAGCGAATCCACAAAAAAGCGCAAACCCAAGTCGGTGGGTATCTTACCTGCTGAAGTGTGAGGCGAGCGTACCAGCCCTTGCGCTTCGAATTCGGCCATGATGTTACGCACGGTGGCCGGACTGACATCCACCCCGGGCTGGGTGGCGAGCATCTTCGAGGCGACCGGCACACCTTCGGATATGTACCTCTCCACCAGCATCTTGAACAGGTGCTTGGCGCGGCTGTCGACTGGCTCTTCGGTCTTCTTCTTCATTTCCCTGACGTTACTTTACACATGCAAACACCGTTTGGCAGCGTCTTAAGCATTTTCGCTGCTTAATGTGCTATTTTCTCGATGCGCATCTTCGGACACGGCCCAGGCTCATGATCCTACATCAGCCAGGCACCCCAGGCGCATATTAGGCTTGATGGTTTGATCTAACACCTGTAATTACGACAATCGGCGGCAATGACAAAAGCAAAAAAAATCGCAGCAACGCGACAGGCCACGCTCAAACAGCTCACTATCAGAGATTTTGCCCTGGTTTCATTCCTCGACATCGATCTGACCCCTGGTCTGACGGTGATCACCGGGGAATCCGGCGCCGGTAAGTCCATCTTACTCAGCGCCCTTGGTCTGGTGATCGGCGAGCGGGCCAACACCGATGTTATCCGTCCTGGTGCCCAGCGCGCCGATGTCAGCGCGGAATTCGAGTTGGCTGAGACCACAGACGCCTTTGCCTATCTCTCGGAGCTTGCGCTTTGTGACGAGGACCAACCCGGCCGTTGCCTGGTGCGGCGTATCGTCAGCCGCGATGGGCGTTCGCGAGCTTTCATCAACGGCACCCCCGTCACTCGCCAGGTACTACGCACTTTCACCGAAGGACTTCTCGACATCCATTCTCAGCACGAAAACCAGCGGCTTGCGAACAAAGATGTGCAGCTGACCCTTCTCGACGACTACGGTGTCAAAGAATCCGATCTTCACCCAATGCGGTCGAGCTACCGTGCCTGGCGCGATGATCTCGCGGCGGCAGACAGGTTGCGCGACCTCCTCGCCAGTAAAGAAGACCGAGCTTCCTTGCTCAACTATCAGCTCGAAGAGCTGGCAACGCTTGCCTTGGCAGAAGGCGAATTCGAGCGCATAGAGAAGGAACACAAGCGCTTGAACCAAGCACACGACCTGCGAGGAATAGTCGCGGATTCAATGACTACACTCGAAGATATGGATCCAGTTCGTCGAACTTTGCGCGCCCTTGAAGGAATCGATGACGACCAGCCACAACTCGTCGCCGCCCGGGAGTTCCTCAATTCTGCACTGGCTTTGATAGACGACGCGGTACGCGACCTGCGCGGTTACGACGACTCATTGGAAGTGAACCCCGAATATCTGACAACCATCGATGTGCGGCTGGCTCTGGTGCACGATCTCTCCCGCAAGCATCAAGTGGCGCCCTCGGACCTCGCCAGCCACTATAGTAAACTACAAGTCGAACTCGACGAGATCTCTACGGACAAAACCGCCTTTGTCGCGCTGGCAGAATCCGCGCAGCAACACGAAGCAGCCTACAGAAAACGCGCCAAGGTAGTTTCCGGACAACGCCGTAGCGCCGCCAACAGTTTCGCAACCGCCGTTAGCAGCTGCATCAAAACGCTCGGCATCGAAGGTGGTGAGTTGAATCTGAGTTTTTCGGAAGCGGAATCGGAGCGCGGGCTCGAATCGGTGGAGTTTCACATCGTCACAAATCCCAACTATCCCGGCGCACCCTTGAGTAAAATTGCCTCAGGTGGGGAGCGAGCGCGAATCAGCCTGGCCATACAGGTTGTTGCCGCCGAGAAAACGGCTTTGCCTTGCCTGGTACTGGACGAAGCGGACATCGGCGTGGGCGGCACCACCGCAGACGTGGTCGGTCGCCTGCTGCGCGCGCTGGCCGAGCATACTCAGGTAATCTGCGTAACCCACGCCCCGCAGGTAGCGGCGCTTGGACAGCGCCATTTACGCGTACACAAAGACGCAAAGCAGGACACCCACATAGAGCCGTTGGCCGAGGATACGCGAATCGACGAACTGGCCCGCATGCTGGCAGGAGCGGACGTTACCCAGGAGTCCCGGGACTATGCCCGCACGCTATTGTCCGAGGCGAATGCCGATGCAGTCCATTAGGAGCCTGCGCGGTAGAAAAGATTCCTACTACGAAAGCACCGCAGCGGTCCATTTTTCCGCACTTTTTCGTTGCGCCACTCTGCGCCTCAAAAGAGCGAAAAACTGTCCTCGCCGTGGTACTTTCTTGTGACGGAGTTTTCTACCGCGCAGACTCCTAGCCCAGATGTATTGAACCGCCAGGAGTCCCCCGGTAAGATGCGGCGCCTTGAAACTCGAGCAGGCTGTTAATGCGTATGTTGT
>Ga0114950_10000526_pt1 | contig 26396 bp, 25 predicted proteins | sample N075metaG_FD_83503 | JGI IMG/M metagenome (GOLD analysis project Ga0114950, IMG submission 83503) | Deep subsurface microbial communities from Kermadec Trench to uncover new lineages of life (NeLLi) - N075 metaG | ecosystem: Environmental > Aquatic > Marine > Ocean trench > Sediment | place... | reverse complement strand
CGGCCGTGCTCTCGGTCCGAGGCCGATGGCATGCCGAGCGGGAAGTGGTTCCGCGCGACGGCGCTGTAGCACGTGAGGTAATCGTTCACGTAGTACGAGCGATCGGCGTCGCGTCGTTGCTCATGATCGAGGCGGCGCCGGTGCCCGCGGTTTTCGTCCTCACCCTCCTCTACACCTATCTCGAAACCTTCCCCAACACGCTGTTGATGGTCTTCGTGGGGCATCCTGCTCCCGGCTCGCCCTACGAAGCGTGGAAGAAACGCTACAACCCAGAGGTGTTCTTCGAACGTCAGGAGCACGAGTAGATTTTCTCCACGTGCGGCGTCCAAGCCACACTGCTGGTCGCAAATGTGGACGTGAGAAAAAATTGGGTGCTCTAGGGAGTTACGGTGCTCGAACCCGACTCGCAAAGAAGAAGCAGGAAACTGAGGAATCGTCTCGGGGGATCTCGGTCTCGCCGACATCGAGCTCGCGTCGCGCGCTTCCACGAACGCTGCCCGAGTTCTAGCCCACCGGAAGTGCGGGCCTTTCACGGGGAACGAGACTTCCGTTGTTCAGCAATCTTTTGGTGGATGAACGCCGGGCCGTAAACGCGCTCCGCCTCCAATAGATTATGCGAGGCGCAGAGGATTCTGAGGTCGGCTTCATCGTTACTTCGAAAAATACCAAAAGGCTTCTTGTGGTCGATTTGCAACCCCACCCGCGCCGTACATCTCCTACCATCTAGTCCCACATAGGCGCATTGGTACCCATCCCTCTCGTGAACGCGCTCTGAAACTTCCGACGCAATGTAGCGAGACTTGGTCGGCTCGTCTTTTTCCGTGACCTCGTTTAAACGAGATGTAGCTGTGGCGCCGCTTTGCCTCTTTCTGCGCCGCTCGAGCTTCTTCTTTGGGTCTTTCTTCTCGAGCGCGATGTCGAGCGCCGTCCCCAAGATCTCGGTCATGTTCTTCTGAGCGTTCTCGACGCCCATTACTTCGGCGAGCCGCTCGAACTTATCCTTGAATTCCTTGTCGGCCGAGAACCTGAAATTGAAGATCGCAGGACGAGCGGGTTGCAGAATCGTGGGTGAGCTCTTCGGGGTCTCGACGGGTGGATGATTGGCTGCAGGTGATGACGACGGCGGCGACATTGACGGCGCCGCCTATACAGGATGAATGAGGCACCCGTCGAGTGCTAACTCGAGGCGGCGGAATCACGTCGGTGGGAGTAACACCGGCTTGCCGTGCGGCGTGTGACGATAGGCATCGGCCCACGCCTCCTTGCGAGCGTCGAGCTCGGGAGAGTCTGCCAGCCCTTTCGCCGTGACAAGACGCTCGAGGGTCGCGACCCAATGGTGGTAGTAGCGCGAGCCGTCGTCCTGCTCGCCGCGATCGGCCGCGGCTTTCAGCTCGACCGCGAGCTCACCCGCCCACTCCTTCCAGGTGAAGTGGCCCTGCTCGGAGAGCTTGACGGCAAGCGCGAATGCTTGCGCTTGCCACGGCTCGGCGAATACCGGGCCCTCTTCGTCTCGAGGCAGAGGAGGCAGCGCGTCGAGCCGCTCCACGTCGACCGCGCGATCAGACCGGCTCAAGATAGTCCTCCCACATCTCGACGTAGACGGAGTCGCGCGCCGACCCGCGCTCACCCCAAAGGTCCTGTGCGCCGAACCGCACGGTGTAGACCTCTTGACGGCGTCCGCCGAGACTGATTCCGTTCTCGTCGGTATCTTGCAGTCTCGGTCACGGACGGATTCTCGCGCATGCTAGCTGGTGAACGCGAGTCGGTGGTTACCAGGTCCTGGTCGAAATTCCATCGCGCCATCAAGGTGGAAAGCCGACCCGACGCTGGCCGGGTTCTTCGAGGCTCTCGTTCAGCATGTCCCGCATTTCCAGCGAGGAATAGCCTGGGCTGACGTCGTCGACCTGGTAGGTCTGAAGCGCGCCCGGAAGGCCCATCGTCTCTGGCGTCAAAACCGAGGGAGCGCCGCTACCAGAAACGCTCCGAGAAAGAATTTGGCATCTAATCAGTTTAGAGTGGGAGATTTGATCATGAGCGGTGAGGCACCCGTGGTAACCCGATCGCCGGAAATCCTTGGTGGAGCCCCTGTGTTCAACGGGACCCGGGTACCCGTCAACACGCTGATCGATTACCTGGAGGTTGGTGATAGTCTGGACGTCTTTCTTCAAGACTTTCCGACCGTATCCCGGGAGCAGGCCGTTGCCGCGCTGCAAATAGCCAAGGAGGCACTGCTCCAGGATGCGGGTGCTGCTTGACGAATGTTTGCCGCGCCGGCTCAGGCGTTCGATAGTTGGTTACGACGTAGCGACCGTCTCAGATGTTGGCTGGTCGGGCACGAGCAACGGGGAGCTTCTTGGGTTGGCCGCGGATGAGTTCGACGTGTTTGTGACCGTCGATCAGAACCCTTGGAGCGCAGCAGAATCTCGAACGCTTCGAGATCAGCATCGTCATCTTGCAAGCACCCACCAATCGGTTTCAGGATCTCGAGCCCCTGATTCCAGATTTAAACCCGGTGAGCTCGTGAGGCTCGCGAGCGATGTCGATCAAGTAACTTAACGGCGCGTCACGCCCTTGAGCGTGGCTCTCAAATAATCCCAATTCGTCGGAGGATCCAGTCGATGCTGATCGCCTTCGGGGAAACCTTCGCATTCGCGGAAGTGGGACAGTCTATCAAGGTCTGAAGCTCGCCCGAAGCGTCCTTCGTCTTCTGGCGGGCTTTCGAGGTCCACCTCAATTACTTGTAGCCTAGATCACGGCTTGGACGATAACGTTTATAATGAAGGTAGATGGCTCCTGAACCTAGAGTTGCGCGAAAGATCGAGGTCCGCCTCGTACGCCAAGGAAAAGAAGAGCGCGCTTTCGACAGAGACTTCTGGCAGCGTGTCGGACCACAGGCCAGGCTAAGTGCCTTGTGGGAGATGGTCCTCGAGGCAGATGTACTGAAAGGGCGTAATGGCGGTCAACCCCGACTTCAGAGAACTGTTCTCCGAATTCAACGCCGCTGACGTACGCTACTAGCACTAGCCTCGTGGGTGTCGACTTCGAGGAAGCTTGGCCACGGCGAGATATAACGGAATACGGGGACTGCGAGATCGGTATTCTGTCGAAGCCCGACCTCATCGAGAACAAACGACGCGTCGCTCGGCCTCAAGATTTGATCGATGTTGAAGCCCTATCGGAGGACTCCGAAAGCTGAGCGTTACTGGTTCCAGATTGTGAGAATGTTCTAACGGCGGGTCACACCCTTGAGCTTGGCTCTCAAGTAATCCCGATTCATCCGCGCGATCCAGTCGATGCTGATCGCTTTCGGGCAGACCGCTTCGCATTCGCGGAAGTTGGAACAGCTGCCGAAGAGCTCGGACTCCATCTGCTCGACCATGCTGACCGCGCGCGTGTCACGCTCCGCCTGTCCTTGGGGGAGAAGACTGAGATGGCCGATTTTCGCGGCGGTGAAGAGCTGCGCGGCGCCATTGGGACATTGTGCGACGCAGGCGCCGCAGCCGATGCAAGTGGCGGCGTCGAAAGCGTCGTCGGCAACGTCTTTCGGGATCGGCATCAAGTTGGCTTCGGGGGCGCTGCCGGTATTGACGGAGATGAAGCCGCCCGCTTGGATGATGCGGTCGAAGGCGGACCGGTCGACCATCAAGTCCTGCACGATCGAAAAAGCGGTCGCGCGCCACGGCTCGATGACAATCGTGTCGCCGTCTGTGAACTCGCGCATGTGGAGCTGACACGTGGTTGTGCGCGCTTGCGGCCCGTGCGCTTGGCCGTCCACCATCATGCTGCACGCGCCGCAAACCCCTTCGCGGCAGTCATGGTCGAAAGCGACCGGACGCTGGCCTTGTTCTTCGAGGCGCTCGTTCAGCATGTCCAGCATTTCCAGGAAGGAATAGTCTGGGCTGATGTCGTCGACCTCGTAGGTCTGAAGCGCTCCCGGAGCGTCCTTCGTCTCCTGGCGCCAGACTTTCAGGGTCAACTTCATTACTTATAGCTCCTTTGGGTGAGCTGCACGGCTTCGAACTCGAGGGGCTCGTTGTGAAGAATGGGGGACGAGGCGTCTCCCGTGTGCTCCCAAGCGGAGACGTGGGTGAAGTTCTCGTCGTCGCGCAAGGCCTCGCCGTCACTCGTTTGGGATTCTTCCCGGAAATGGCCCCCGCAGGACTCTTCGCGGTCGAGCGCGTCGATGCACATGAGCTCCGCGAGCTCGAAGAAATCGGCGACGCGGCCTGCGCGCTCGAGCGACATGTTCAACCCTTCGCCGTTTCCCGCGAGGTTCAAGTTGGCGTGAAACTCTTCGCGCAAAACGGGAATTTTCTGGAGCGCGCGCGTAAGCCCTGCCTTGCTCCGTGACATCCCGCATTCGTCGCGCACGATTTGGCCGAGCTCGCGATGGAACGTATCCACCGTACGCTTGCCGCTTGCTTGCATGAATCTCGCGAGCCGTTCGGACACTTCTTTCTCGGTCTGCTGGAACGCCGCTCCACCAGCCGTCACGGTCTCACCGAGATGCGGAGCGAGGTAGCTCGCGATCGTATAAGGCACGATGAAGTAGCCGTCCGCGAGGCCTTGCATGAGCGCGCTCGCTCCGAGGCGGTTTGCCCCGTGATCGGAGAAATTGGCTTCGCCGATGACGAAGAGTCCATCGACGTTGCTCATCAAGTTGTAGTCAACCCAGAGGCCGCCCATCGTGTAGTGAGGCGCGGGATAGATGCGCATCGGAGCTTCGTAGGGATTTTCTCCCGTGATGCGCTCGTACATCTCGAAGAGGTTTCCGTATTTCTCTTCGATGGCGTCGCGGCCCAGGCGTCCAATGGCGTCGGAGAAGTCGAGGTAAACGCCGTTCTTCAACGGGCCCACGCCCCGGCCTTCGTCGACGACGCCTTTAGCGTTGCGCGAGGCCACGTCGCGAGGAACGAGGTTCCCAAAGCTCGGATAGCGCGTCTCGAGATAGTAGTCCCGCTCGCGCTCTGGAATGTCGCGGGCGCGGCGGTTGTCCTCCGCTTCTTTCGCGACCCAGATACGGCCATCGTTTCGGAGCGATTCGCTCATCAGTGTGAGCTTCGCTTGGTACTCGCCTGATTGCGGGATGCAGGTCGGGTGGATTTGCGTGAAGCAAGGATTCGCAAAGAGCGCGCCGCGGCGATGCGCCCTCCACGCTGCCGTGACGTTGCACGCTTTCGCGTTGGTCGAAAGAAAGTAGACGTTGCTGTAGCCGCCGCTGGCGAGCACGACAGCGTGGGCGGCGTGCGAGGAGATCTCACCGCTCACGAGGTCCCGCGTCACGATGCCCTTCGCTCGGCCGTCTTCGACGACCACGTCGAGCATCTCGGTGCGCGTGAACATCTGGACCGTTCCCGCCTCGATTTGGCGTGCCAGAGCTTGATAAGCGCCGAGCAAAAGTTGTTGTCCCGTTTGTCCTCGCGCGTAGAACGTCCGCGCGACCTGGGCACCGCCAAAGGAGCGGTTGTCCAAGAGCCCGCCATATTCACGCGCGAAGGGGACGCCTTGCGCGACCGCCTGGTCGATGATCTCGACGCTGACTTCGGCGAGACGGTAGACGTTGGATTCGCGGGAGCGGAAGTCGCCGCCTTTGATCGTGTCGTAGAAGAGCCGGAACGTACTGTCGCCGTCGTTGCGATAGTTCTTTGCGGCGTTGATGCCGCCTTGGGCCGCGATCGAATGCGCGCGTCTCGGGCTGTCCTGGAAGCAGAAGCACTTCACGTTGTAGCCCGCTTCCCCGAGGGTGGCCGCGGCGGCGGCGCCGGCGAGGCCCGAGCCGACGATCACGACCTCGAACTTCCTTCGGTTGGTGGGCGCGACCAGCTTCAAATGGTCGCGGTAGCCGCTCCACTGCGCCTCGAGCGGTCCCGACGGTGACTTGGCGTCCAACATAATCACGAAACCAATCCTGTCAGCACGGCGACGGGAACACTGATGAACCCGAGGCTCACGACGACGGCGAAAGTCACGGCGAAATAGCGCCGCCATAGGTTGTAGCTTGGATGGTTGAGACCGAGCGATTGAAACATGCTCCACAAGCCGTGGTAGAGATGCATCCCGAGGAGCAGGTTCGCCGCGATATACACGAGCGCTATCGGCACGACCTGAAAGCCGCTGACCAAGTTCGCATACGGATTGCCGGCCACGAAATTGTGATGGACGTTCCCCCAAGTCAAGTGCATGAGGTGATAGACAATGTAGAAAGCGATGAGATAGCCGCTCCAGCGCATCGTTCTGGCGGCGTAGTCGAGCTGCACGCCCTTGCGGGTCTCGTAGTCTTTGTCACGCGCGCGCCGGTTGATGAGCGTGAGAGAGGTCGCCGACCAGACGTGTAGAACGAGTGCTAGGGTCAGCGTGCCGCGGACGAGCCAGAGAACTCCCGACTCGGGGAACAGAGGCGCTCCCATTTCACGCAAGAATTCTGCATAGGCGTTGAATTTTTCGGCGCCTTGGAAGACTTTCAGGTTTCCGGTCATGTGGCCGATGATCCATCCGAAAAGCATGAAACCGGACACCGCCATGATGGCTTTCTTAACGATGGAGGACATCTCTCTATACAGCTTACTTACCTTTTAGCTGATCGCGCAATCCCGGATTGCTGATTAGTCGATGGACATAAATGGGGTGGAGGCCAAGAGTTTGCCTGCTTCGGTGAAACATCGCTGATTAGTCGCCGATACGTCCCGCCTGCGTCTCCTTGCGCGTCGTCCGGAGAAACCGAGCGAGCTCCGTCCCTCCGGTACCGCGCGCTACCGCGGGGTCGGGTGCGTGCTTCGTGATGTAGCGGATCGCCAGCTCGAAATGGACCTTGCGAAAGTGGTCGAGCGCCGCGATGCAGGCGTCGTAGCTGTCGCGGAGACGCGGGTGACTTCCGCGTTGGTCGAGGACAAAGGCGCGGATCGGCGTGTGGTGCTCGAGGTCCTCGATGAAGCGCCGGTGCGCCGGCGGCATGTGTGCGCGCATGGCGAGCAGGAAAGGTCGCGAGTCGTCGTGCTCGTGGACGATCCCGAGCCCAGCATCGAGCGCCTGGAAGAGCGAGCTCTGCGCCGCGCTTCCGCCCACGAGCTTCCGAGGCTCGTCGCTCACGCCTTTATAAATGATACCGTCACCAGGCCACCCCGCTAGAAAAGGCCGCACGCGGTGATAAAAGATGTAGGGGTCGCACTTTTCCGGGGTTCTCGAAAGGATCTCCGTGAGCGCGCCAACGACGGTGTGTATTGTGTCGAGCGCCACCGTCACGTCGCCCGCATGGCCCGCCTCGGCCGCGTTTCGCGCCTGCATCATTGCGATGAGCCCTTCCGCACCGCGCGCCTCCATGGCCGCGGGGATCAAATAGAACCACTGTTCGTCGCCACCCCCACCCATCGTTTGGAGCGTGGCGAGATTGTCGAGCGTCAGTGGACCCTCGGGATCGATGCGGCGCCAGTTGCGAAGCACGATGGACGCATGCGCAATGATGGGCGGCCGCCCGAGCTTGTCGGCGACCTCACACCACGGTACGGCCACTGCACGTGGGAGCGCGCCGGCCGGCTCCTCGGCGCCCCAAACGTAGGCATTGCCGAAAATACAGAGAAGCAGCATGGCCCGCTCGAGCTCGTCACGCCTGCCGAGAACGTCGAGATCGACTTCCGGAAGCTGCTCGAGCGCCTCGCGCAAGCGGCCCGCGAGCAAGAGCTCCGAGACCTGCGAGGCGACCGCCTCCCAGGCGTCGAACGCTGCTGGCAGGCGCGCTAGAGGATCGCACGAAGGAAGGAAGCCGCGTCCGGGGTCGACTTCGTAGCGGGCGAGCTCTTCGGCGATGGACATCGCACTTAAAGTAACACGTTAGCGGCCCCGGCCCCCTTTTCCGACGATCCACCTAGCATGCCTCATCCTCTGCCTTGATTCCATACCGCATTTGGGGTTATATCCGACTCCTCAGTATGTCCAATTTGGACTTACGTCGCGTGGCGGTCCGGCCCGTCGACACGGTGCCGCGGGCGATCTCCACGCACCTCAGGAGGGTAGCTATGAAACGCGTCCGGAACATGATTGTCCTCGCAGCTATGATGTCGCTCGCCATTGCGGCGGTATCCTTTGCACAGCCGCCGGCGGGCAACGTCGCGTTGGAGTACGTGCAGACCGTCGATTTGCAGAAAACGGCCGCATTTGAGGAGGGTTTCAAGAAACACCTCGCCTGGCGGAAGGCTCAGGGAGACACCTGGCGCTGGGACACCTGGCAAATGGTCCGAGGTGAGAAGCTGGGCAGCTACTACACCGCATCCAACGGACACGCCTGGAAGGATTTCGATGCGCAACCGCTCGAGCCCGAGGCAAATGCAAACTACATGGCCAGCGTGGGCGACGCGCTCCTACGCATCGATGGAGGCATGTCCGTCGTCCTCCCGGAGTTCAGTAGCTTTCCGACCGAAGAGTTGAAGGATGGGGTCTTGGCAGAGGTCAACACGTTTTTTATCAAACCCGGTCGCAATGACGATTTGATGCATGCCATCGGCCGGTACCACGAAGCTGTTCAGAAAGTCGGTTGGGATGGCCAGTTCGTTTGGATCATGAGCGTCAACGGTGGACCGCAAACGGTCTCCCTCATCACGCCACGTGCGAGCTGGGCGGATTTCAAGCCGGCGGAGAAATCACCGACCATGATCCTCGACGAGGCGTTTGGTCGCCAGGAATCCATCGCCGTCAGCGAGCGGTTCACGAGCGCGATCACTAAAATCACGACCCAAGTGTGGATGTACCGGGAAGACTTGAGCTACATCCCCGAGAAAAGCACTTCCGAGTAGATTGACAACCCGAAGCGGCCCGAGAGGGCTCCTTTGGGTTCCTCGGTCCTGCGGTCCTCAGGTCGCGTCTCGACTTTGAACAGCGATTCGATGCACGGCGCGCTCGACGACCTCTCTCCTGTAACGCGAGATATCCTGAGGTTGCGCACCTGCGTCCACTTCGTATCTTGCCGTTACGGTGAAGTTTCCTTCCGCCGGCTGTGATTGCATGAAGATCTTGACGAGTGTGGGGTACGTGTGTTCTTTTTCTCCAGCCCATTCCCACGTTATCGTCCCGACGAGATTTGGCGCGTTCGATTGGTTCACGGCTGCGCCGGCTGCCGCGAGCGCTTTTTCCAGATCCTCTGTCACTTCTTCAGCATATTCACCTTCGAGCTGAATTTCACCGATGGCAACGCCTTCAAGTTGTGTCGATGATCCGCAGCTCAGGTACATCCCTGCAAAAAGGAGAACAAGAAACAGAAGTAGTCGATTCATGATTCCGTCCTTTCTCGCAAAATCCGCGGTCCCTTTGACTGCGCCAGGACCGGCGGGGTCGTCATCATACACCTGCCCCGGGGCCGATGTGACTTTCGGTTCGACGCACGTGACATCGGAGCCTCGCAGCTGTATAACTTTGCCAGCCGGTGATGAGGCGCGGCTTGTTCAACCGAATCGAGGAGCGTAGCCCATGACGGAAGCGAAGGGATTTCGGCGGCCGAGTCGAATATTTCGTGGCCGTTGCAGCAGAGCACCCGGTGTTCAATCTGCATGCTACCGACGAAGCGGTCTAACGGACCGCGGGTATGACCTCTCGGCCGGACTCTTTCCAGGCCTCGATGCCGCCCTCGAGGCTTCGGGCATCGAGCCCGAGCTCGCGGAGACGCGCCGCGGCGCCACGGCTGATAAGTGTCCGTGGGCGACATCGAAATCTCGTTCAGAACGAGATTTCGGAGCTATTGGTCCGTGGGAACGAGCCGCTCGAGTTCTTCGAACCAGTTGAGTACGATGACGATCTCGTCAGGCTCGGTCTCCGCGACCGGCTGCAGCATGGCAAATCGTTGCCCGTCTTGGGAGACATCGTAATTGACCCACCCCCCATTCGCCGTGATGGAAAGAAGATTCGAAGATAGTTGTCGACGTCCCAAGCTGTATCTCGGGCTCGGTTTCGGCACGCTCATCATCCTGTCGCCGCTCCGGTAGACAATCTCGCCGTCATCCGCGGTCCAAACGGGCTGGGTCTCTCCTCCGTTCGAAATTTGGCGTTTGTCGTTGAGGGTGGGAAAACGCCGGATGTAGACCTCGGATCGGCCGGTTTCGTCCGATGCGTAAACGATCCATTCGCCGTCGAGCGAGAGGCTCGCGGGGTGCTCGCTATACGCCGTCTCTAGCAAGGGCTCTGCGCGCGACGGATCCGAAAGCCTCAGAAAGGAGATATCCCTTCCAGTTCGATCTCCTATCGTCTCGAACGGAACCACGTCGTCTTTCGTCCAGCTTTTAGGGGGACCGTAATGAAGGTCACCGGCTGGAGAAAAAGCAGCAATACTCGCTTCTTGTCCCAGAACGAAGCCGCCGAGCTGGACCAGTATCCAATTGGAGTTTGGCAGCACGCTTGGGTGGATGACCTTCTCGTTCAGCAGTTCGGGTGCGACACGTATGACCGTGTCGCTGCCCGGCGGTAACGACTGGAGTCCGTTAGCGCTCGTCGCGAAATAGATCGTACCGTCCGGTGCCCACGCAGCGCCCGATGTGATACCGATGCCTTCGCCTACCTCGGTCGTGCTGAGCTTAGTTGGAATCCGTCACACAGAGAACCCGAGTACCGTTCGCGAAGGCCAGTCCGTTGGAGTTGCGCTCGCCGATGTCGAAGTAGAGGGCAAATGCCGACGACCCCCCCGATTTGGTGGAGCTCCAGGGACAGCATGACGACAGCTCGAAAGGAGGATAGACGTGGCACGTCCACCCGCCGCAGTCTGACGACAGCTCCTCCACGTACAGCTCCTCCAATTCTTCAATCGTCGGGAGCCTCCAGTTCCCGCGACGGCCCAGCTCGAGGTCTGCGCAGTACTGCTCTGCGTTGTTCCAGTCCACGTCCGTGCCGCGGTCGTCCGTCGTCCACAGGAGCCCCGTCTGGCTGTCTCTGGCCGTGCCTTTTCCGCTTCGTTTGAAGCGTTTCGAAAGCTCTTCGCGAAGGAGCTCTTCCTCCGTCTTCTTACGTTTCCCCTTGCTCTTCCGCTTGCTTTTCTTGCTCTTGTTAGGGCCTTGCGCTTGCTCCGGCTCCAGCCGAGCACTTGCGACCCCCGGCACGCCGCCCGTCAGGCTCGCCTCCGGCGCGGCTTCGGGGGCATCTTCACCGGCCGTCACACAGAGAGCCCGAGTACCGTTCGCGAAGGCGAGGCTGTTGGAGGTGCGCTCGCCGATATCGAAGGAAACCACAAATGCCGACGACGAACCCGTCTTGGTCGAGCTCCAGGGGCAGCATGACGACAGCTCGAAAGGAGGGTAGACGTGGCACGTAGACCCGCCACAGTCTGACGACAGGTCCTGTACGTACAGCTCCTCCAATTCTTCAATCGTCGGGAGCCTCCAGTTCGCGCGGCCGCCCAGCTCGAGATCTGCGCAATACTGCGCTGCGTTGTTCCAGTCCACGTCCGCGCCGTGGTCGTTCGTCGTCCACAGGAGCCCGGTCTGGCTGTCTTTGGCTGTACCATTCCCGTTGCCTTTGAAGCGTTTCGAGAGCTCCGCCTTTTTCCCCTTGTTTTTCTTACTCTTCTTAGGGCCTTGCGCTTGCTCCGGCTCCAAACGAGTACTTGCGACCCGTGGCTCGGCGCTCGTCATCTTGCCCACTGGCGCGGTTTCGGGGCCAGCTCCAAGGGCCGGCGCGAGCAAAAGCGTTGCGAGGAGCCACGGAAAGAGAAGTCGTCTGTGTACGTTCATGGCCTGCTTCCTCCTAGATGTGTTGCGAGCCAGGCCAGAAAAAGGCCCTAAGAAAATAGTGGGGCCCCAGAGTGGAAACGTCAAGCTGGTGGGCCAGCCCGTCGGACGGGCTGGAGCCGGTGTCGGGATGGTGCTCGAGCGTTTATGCTTGGCCGGAGCAGAGACTTCTCTCGTCGCTCCCGTCCTCTCCGAGTTGCCGGGCCCCCGGGACTAAAGGAGCACGTGGCGAGGCAATGGAGGTGTTCTTCCCGGGCTCGTCGAGCAGCGTGCGGTGCGCCGCCTTACACTCTTCGCGTCGAGCTCGACGGCAGAGTTATCACCTACTCAGGCGACACGGAGTGGACGATCGTTCTCACTACTGGATGAACTGATCAGCGAGCCAGCCGAACGCGCCTGGGGTCAGCTCCCACGCGCGCAGGAGCTCGTGGGAGCAATGGAGCGCGTCTTCAACCTCTTCCGAATCGGTTGGAAGGTCCAGATCGAGGAGAGCGGCTGCGGCGATGGGATTCGCGTCTAACGCGCGCCCGAGCGCTTTCAGCGATCGCTTTCCATCTCCGTGACGCCCAAAAGCGGCAAGCGCCCTGGCGTATTGCCAAAGCGACGCATCGTTCGACTCGTAGACTTTGATGTGATCTTCGGCATCAGGGAACCGTCCCGCTTCCAGTAGACCCGCGAGGAGGCAATAGCGAACGGACTGGCGGTCGCTTTTATCGTGCTTGAGAACTTGCCGGAAACAGGCTAGCGCTTCGTCTGCCTCGTCTACCTTCGCGAGCGCATGCCCGAGGCTGTGAAGTGCTCTCAAGTATGGACGGGTCGGGTAATATACCCACAGATCACTCTGGAAATCCGGGTTCGCCTCTGGGGCGAGAAATTTTTTTCCCGCGGCGACCGCTCTTTTGAAGAGCTCCAAGGCCTCTTCGGGCGCTCGGGTGCGCTCGGCTTTGAGCACGAGCGCGTCGACGCATTCCGGATCGAGCTCGAGGGCTTGCTCGACCAGCTGGGCTTGGCGTCTCCCCCATGCGTCGAAAGCTGTAAAACAGGTTTCCTGGGCACGCTCGTAATCGTTTTTGGGTGTATAAGATATCTTGTCGATGGGACCGCTCAGCTCGTCCCGAAGAATTTTTTTGATCTCCTCCGGCGTGCTGTCGGGACGCTCCTGTATCTTTAGGATGAACAAGAAATGCGTACGCTCGAAGGCGCGGCGGTCCGGACGAATTCGGTGGCGAGCAAGCTCTTCGTGCGTTGGGGGTTCCAAGAGGAGAGGGAGGGTGAGCTCGTAGCTTCGCGCCGCACCGTCGGCTGTCTCGACGACCCGCGTCCAACGCCCCTGATCGAATTCCTCGGGGCTGCTCGCCGCGAGCGCGGTCAAGAGACCGGTAAGAAATTCCAGAACCCGAGGGCTCGGCCGCTTGACCCGATTCTTCGATTGGACGTTCATCGCGAGCGGGTAGGCGTCCGGCCCCGCCACCGGGAGCTCGTGATCGATCCAAAGAGCAGCCTCGGACATGGGCAGCCGGGCGATGGAGCCGTAGATTAGCCTCCAGAGGCGAACGCTTCGATGGTCAACGACGGCTTCACCTGAAGCAACGCTCCAGAACTGGGTCTTGTCATCGAAGAAGCCGAGCCCCTCCGCCGAACCGCCCATGCCCAGCACGGTGGCGTAGCTCATCCCTGGTGGGACGCCGCCTCGGATCTCGATGAGGTCCCGGTCCGACAGGTAACGCCAGGGCTCGGACTCATAGAACGTGCGAGCGGCTTCCGCGTAACGCCGCATCGCCTCCACGGTCACGCCCTTTACCTCGAGCGCGCCGGGAAAGTCTGGGGCGCCGAAGTAGCTCGCCATGCTCGTGAGAACGTGGTCTATCCCTTCGAGCTCGTCGCGCCGTGAGACCTCGATGTCGCTCGTCCCGAGCCGCTCGCGCAGGAGCGTCGCGAGCCCCTCATCCGAAACCTCGATGCGTTCAGGGCGACGCCGAACCTCCAACAGTGCCTCATCGAAGAGCGTGAGGACCGCCTCGTCGGGCCCCCTCGACTCCTGAATCTCTCCCGGCTTCGCGAAACGCTCACCCGTAGACACCCAGAGCGGCAACCAAGGCTTCATCGCCTTGCTACCTTCGATCTGGACCCAGAAAGGCGCTTCGAACCACCCGCCTTGCCAGACCTCTCCTTTTTTCTGCGGCAACGTGCCCGGCGTCAACGGTGTGCTCGACATCCTGAGTCCTGGCCCCCCTGGCCACCTCGTTCTGGCCCCTAGTCCTTGTCGAAGACCCTACGCAATGCCGGCCTTGGCGTCAAGGCCGCTACTCCAAAAGGTAGGCTCTGGCCTACGGTACCTCCGGGAAGCTCGCTCGGGCTATTCCATCGCGAAAGGGCAACTTGTTGGCGTGATACCTTGCGCTTGGACTCTGCACCCGGCGCTCCCAGGTCGAGATCGATCGGGTCACCTTCTGAGAGTAGACTGAGCCTCGCGTCGAACGGCCTGCGGTGGAAACTCGCGGGGGACTAGGGTCGCGCGAACAGAGAGGGAAATCATGCGGTTTTACCGAAACGTGCTTCTCGTGTTGACGGCCACATTCGCGCTCCCACACGTCACAGCCGCGAGCATGTCGATCGTCGGATTCGATCCGGAGACGGGCGATGTGGGCATCGCGTTAGCGTCGAGATTCTTCGCCGTGGGCCCGATTGCCGCGCACGTTCGCGCCGGTGTCGGGGCAGTCGCGACGATGGGCGGCGCGCCGCACAACGAGGGAGGGACCCTCCTCGACTGGCTCGAGCAAGGCCGCACTCCGGAGCAAGCGCTCGACCTGCTGCGCGAAAAGTACCCTGAGGGCATCGGCCAGATCAATATCGTCGACGCGAAGGGACGGAGTGTCTCAACCACGAGTCACACGCAAGCGCGTATGTGGCGAGGCCATCGCTTCGGCAAACATTATGCGTCGGCAGGAAACATTCTGGTTGGACCTCAGGTCGTCGATGCCTTTGCCGAGCGCTTCGAAGCTACGGCTTCAGTGGGCCTGCCGCTCGCGGAGCGACTCCTGCAAGCGCTCGAGTCTGCCGACCGTGCGGGAGGTGACGCGCGAGGCCGCATGGGTGCGACGCTTGTCGTGATGCGCAAAGGCGGCGGTCTTCGAGGCACCGACTATCTCGTGAACCTGAGAGTCGACGATAGTCGCAACGCCATCATCGAGCTGAGAAAGCTCTACATGCGCTTCAAAGATACCCACGCCGAGACGCCCGGGTTCCGCATCATGGAGATGAGTCGCGGTCGCGACGTGATGTGGCTGCAGCGAAGCCTCGAAGCCCTCGGTTTTCTGAACGGGAGTGAGCCGACCGTCTTCGACGAGAACGGGGAGCCCAACGGTTTGTTCGAAGATGCCACCGCCGACGCGGTCGCGCGTTACAAAGTCGAGCACCACCTCGGCCGAACCCCGTCGGCTGGTCTCGAGACCGTCACCTCGATGCGTCGAGAGCTAGCGCGAGCCGGCATCTTTTTTGTCAGTGACGAAGCTCGCTTGGCCCACCTCGATCTAACGCGGGAAGAGGACATCATGTCGTCGCTTTCGATCGTGGGTTTCGATCCCGAGACGGGCGACGTCGGCAATTGTATGACGTCCAAGTATTTCGCTGTCGGGCCCATCGCGTCCTTTACGCGCGCGGGGGTGGGCTCCATCACCATCATGCAGAGCGGCCCGTTCCCAATGGGCGAAGAGCTGCTAGATTGGATGGAGAACGAACGCATGACGCCGCTCGACGTTGTGCGCCGCGTGCGGGACACGCTACCCGATACCGGACAGATCAACATCGTCGACACCGAGGGTCGCAGTATCTCGGCAACCGGGCCGCGCGGAAGGCCGTGGCAAGGCCAGCGATACGGCAAGAACTACGCGACGTCCGGCAACATTCTCGCCGGCCCAGCCGTGGTCGATGCGTTCGCGAGCGTCTTCGAGACTACCGAGCGCTCGGGGCTCCCTCTCGCCGAGCGTTTATTGATGGCGTGTGAAGCGGCTTACGCAGTGGGAGGCGACGCGCGCGGCCAGCAAGGCGCTCAGCTGAAGGTCTATCGAAGAGGCGCGGGCTTTCGCGGAACCGATTTGCTCGTGGACTTGAGAGTCGACGACAGCACGCAAGCCATCCCAGAGCTTCGTGCGCTCTGGGAAGAGTGGAAGTTTCATCATCTTTATGGCGTCGGCTTCCAGCCGATCGAGCAAACGACCGGCCGCGACGTCCAGCAATTGCAGCGTCACCTGCGCACGCTGGGCTATCTCGATGACACCAATCGGGACGTGTTCGATCAGCAAGGCGCGCCGCTCGGTGTTTTCAACGATGCGACCGCCGAGGCGACGACACGTTGGAAGCGTGCCGCAGGGTTAGACGAAGGAGCCTATCTCGTGCGATTCATGCTGACTAAGCTCGAGAAAGAGGTGCAGCGTTCAGGAGGTGCCCAATGAGAACGCTCTGGACTCTAGTTGCCCTCTTCGGTCTCGGCATAGCACCCGCTTTCTCTCAAATCGACGCCACTCGAGAAGACCATGTCATGGGAAGTCTCGGGATTGCGGCTTACGACCCGGAAACGGGGGAAGTCGGTGTGGCCTGTGCTTCGCGCGTCTTTGCCGTCGGCTACGTGATGGCGCATGTGCGAGCCGGCGTCGGGGCGGTCGCGACGATGGGAGGCGCTCCCTACAAAGACGGGCCTCTCATGCTCGACTGGATGGAGGACGGTGCGACCCCCGAAGAGGTTCTCGAGCGGTTACGCCAACGATACGACCATATCGGCCAGATGAGTATCGTTGACGCGAAGGGTCGCTCGGTGGCCGCCACCGAGAACCCAAACCTCTCCGACTGGAACGGTCAACGCATCGGTAAGAATTATGCGGCATCGGGCAATATTCTCACCGGACCAGGTGTCGTCGCGGGTTTCGGCGACTCGTTCGAGAGTACTGCGGGCTCAGGGCTTCCCCTGGCCGAGAGGCTCATGCGCGCTCTCGAGGCCGCGACGCGCGCCGGAGGCGATGCGCGGGGACAAATGGGCGCGGTGCTTCAAGTGTACAAACCCGGGGCGGGTTATCGGAGCACCGGTCTTCACGTCGACCTGCGCGTCGATGACAGCCCGCACGCCGTCAACGAGCTTCGGGATCATTACGAGCGTTGGAAAGTGGAACGTGCTCAGCAGTACGGGAGCCGGATGATTCAGCAGACGCGCGGCAACGACGTCGCCCGCTTGCAGAATTGGCTTGTCGAGCTCGGCTACGCGAAAAGTGGCGATAGCGAGCTCTTCGACGCATCCGGAAAACCTCGAGGCATCTTCAACAACGCCACGGCTGCCGCGGTCGTCGCGTTCAAGCGCGATCACGACCTCGGAGAGGGGAAGAGCGCCAACCGCGAGACGGTCATCAAGATGATCTCTCTTCTTCGCGATCGCTCTCGGGGCCGCGGTGCGAGCTCGTTCTGGAAAGTGGCGGATGCATCCTTCGAGCCCGACCCCCACAGAATCAGCAGCCTGTCGATCGCCGGCTACGATCCGGAGACCGGTGAAGTGGGCATCGCCATGGCGTCGCGTTTTTTCGCCGTGGCCCCCATCGCGGTGCACGTGCGAGCCGACGTTGGCGCGGTGGCGACCATGGGCGGCTCGCCCTACAAAGACGCGAACGAAATGCTGGATTGGCTAGAGGAGGGCGAAACCCCCGAAGGCGTGATCGAGCGCCTCCGCGATCGCTACGGCGATCAGTGGGGAGGGGGACAAATCAACATCGTGGACGTCCAAGGACGAAGTATCTCGGCGACCGGCACCGAGAGCATGTGGAAAGGGCAACGCTTCGGGAAGAACTACGCGACCTCGGGCAACATTCTCGCCGGCCCCGAAGTCGTGGACGGCTTCGCGGACACGTTCGAGCGAACGGAAGGCTCCGGCATGCCGCTCGCCGAGCGGCTACTGAAAGCCTTGGCCGCCGCGGACCGCGCCGGCGGCGACGCGCGCGGACGCATGGGCGCGACCCTTGTGGTCAAAAAGAAGCGGCCCGGAGGCCTCGGCCCGCAAAACACCGACGACTACGTCAACCTTCGGATCGACAACAGCACCCGAGCGATCCACGAGCTCGAGAATCTCTATTACCGGTGGCGGTCCATCCGAAACCAGGAACCCGGATTTCGCGTCATGGGCCAAAGCCGCGGCGAAGACGTGAAGTGGCTTCAACGCTCGCTCGTAGAGTTCGGCTACCTCTCGCCCGACGACCGGGCTGCGTTCGGTGAGGACGGTAACGCGCGGGGTATCTTGAACGCCACGACCGCCGACGCGCTCGCTCGGTACAAGAACGACCGCAATCTCGGCGGTGCGCCATCGGCAGGCCTCGAGGTTGTCAATGCCATGCGGCGCGAGCGCCTGGGCCTGCTGCCCCACGTTTCGAGTCCCGAGGACACGGAGGGGATGATTATCTACCAACGAAACGGCGGCGACGTGCCACGCTGATTACTCGGCCGGGGCTAGGCGTCGAAGTTCCTCGAACTAGTTGAGCACGACGAAAATGTGCCGGTGCTCCGGACCTTCGTTCGGCTGCACCATCAAGAACCCGAATTCGTCGGGGCCCACGTCGTAATCCGCGAAGTGCGTGAGTTGATCGGTGGGTGCCTCGAAGAGAAGTCTGGGTGCGCCGACGGTTATCGCTGGGTCGTAACGGATGTCGACGGCGAGCATCTGTTCTCCATTCCTTCATGTGTATAGACGAGATGACCCACGGAGCCGGTCGGACATAGTGAGCGCGGCTGCCCTCGCCGAGAACGCGTCGCTCACCTGTCTCGAGAAAATGCAGACCGAAACGCTCTCCCTCGTAAGTTCGAATAGAGATCAACAGCACGTCACGTCCCGGCAACGGCTGCGGGGTGATGAGGCTGAACTCGCCCTTCGTGAAATCTGGGCTCGTTAGCAACTCCGGCTTTCCTCCCGAGGCTGGCACCCGAAATATCCCCAACCCAGTGTCGGAAAAGATAATCTGCTCGCTCTCGTTCCAGAATGCCCCGCCGGCGAAACCCGCTACGGGTCCGATCGTCGATGGGAGCTCACCATTCCATGAGACCTTTTGAAGCTTTCGGTCGGCAAAAAAACCTACCCACTTGCCGTCCGGAGAGAAAAAGGGACTTCCGGCACCTCCCGTCGCAGGAACCGGCCGAGCTTCGAACGCGTTTAACGCTCGCAAGTAAAGCCGGTCGACCCCACCCGTTTGCGCCACATAAGCGACGCGCTGCCCGTCTCTAGAGATCGCCACGACGTTGGTAAGCTCATAGTTCCCGCTCAGCCTTTGCTCGAGCGGAAGGTCTATCGTGAATCGAACGACTTCCGCCGGAGTGGGCTTCACCGTGCTCCACACTCCCAGGACAAAGGCCAACACACCCAGCGCGAGCGCGAAAGCGACGGCAGCGATGCGCGGACGCCGAGTTGGCTGCGGTGACGATACTGAAGCCTCCGGCTCATCCGCGGCATCTTCCAGGTCGAAACGAGCGGCGCTCATATCGACCAGTCGTCGCCGAGCGTCTTTGCGCAAGCAACGACGTAGCAGATCTCGAAGGCGCCAAGGAACGGTTTGCGGAAGCCTGCTCCAGTCGGGCTCGGTCTTGACGACGTTCGCGAGGACGTCGGTGATCGACTCGCCACCGAACACCGGGCGACCCACAAGCGCTTCGAAAAGAACGCACCCGAACGCCCAGATGTCCGTCCGCTTGTCCAACGGCTTGCCACGAGCTTGCTCGGGACTCATATACGCGGCGGTCCCCATAATCGTCCCGAGCGCCGTGCCCTTGGTCAGCCTCGGTGACTGAGAGGATGCGACCGCAACATTTTCATCGGGCAAGTAAGCTTTCGCCAGGCCAAAGTCAAGAATAATGACCTTTCCCTCCGGCGTGAGCTTGATGTTGGCTGGCTTCACATCCCGATGCGTCACACCCTTCTCGTGCGCCGCTTCTAAACCGTCTGCAACCTGGATGAACAGAGGAACAGCTTCATCGACAGGAATCGCCCCCCTCGCAATGCGCTCCGCTAGGGTCTCGCCCTCGACCAGCTCCATCACGAGAAGCTGCCGTCCGTCCCACTCCTCGAGCCCGAAAAGGGTAGCGATGTTCGTGTGATTCAGAGAAGCCAGGACCTTCGCTTCTCGCTCAAAGCGCGCTACCCGCTCCCTATCCCGGGAAAACTCCTCCGGAAGAATCTTGATAGCGACTTCACGCCCGAGCTTCGTATCCCGAGCGCGGTACACCTCGCCCATACCCCCAGCTCCGATAGGAGTTACTACCTCGTAGGTTCCGAGCTTCGTTCCAGGTTCTAGTAACATTCCTTCTCGTGTGCCGATCAGCCGCGCTAATTGTAGTTGGGCAGGTGCCGAAGTTTCAACAAGAGTAGCTCACGGCGATCGAGCCTTGCACTTGCGCCGCTCATCAATCTTCCGTTGGATGAACGCCGGCCCGTAGACACGTTCGGCTTCTAATCTGTTGTGCGCTGGACACAAAATCCGCAATATGGATTCGTTGTTGCTGTGAAAGATGCCGAACGGGTCCGTATGGTCGATCTGGAGCGCCGCCCGCGCCGTGCATCTGGTCCCGTCCGGCCCACGAAAGACACATTGGTACGATCCGCGTTCGTGGACGCGCTCGGAAACCTCGGACGCAACATATCGAGACGTGGCCATCTCGTTTGAACGAGATGGCGCCGCGGCGACGCGCTGCCTCTTTCGTCGTCGCTCGAGCTTCTTCTGCGGGTCCTTCTTTTCGAGCGCGATGTCTAGCGCCTTCTCCATGATTTCGGCCATGTGTTTCTGAGCGTTATCGATGCCTACGACTTCCGCTAGTCGTTCGAACTTGTCCTTGAAGTCCTGGTTGGCCGAAAACCTAAAGTTGTAGACCGCCGGACGGGCGGGCTGCAGAATGGGTGGCGCGCCTTTCGGGGGAGGTGCCGACGATGATGGTGATGTCGACGGCGAGCATCTGTTCCCCATTACGATAGAACAACTGTCGACCGTCCCGAGACCACATTGGCGCGGTACCACCCGCCGGGGAGATCGTCAGCTTCTCCCCTGGTCCGGGAAAGGGGAGGACGAAAACCTCGTCACGCCCGGAGTCGTCGGAGACGAAGGCAACGAAACGTCCATCGGGTGAGAATCTTGAAAACCGCTCGTTCGCGTCAGTTATGAGGAAGGGCGATGGCGACCGATCTCCCTGGACAGGCAACATCCAGATGTCCCGGCCTGTCTCGGGATGGAGTTCGCTGATCGCGAGCCAGTTTCCATCGGGAGACCAGCCGCTTGGCCATTGGCGATGCTCTCGCGTCAGTAGCGACTCCGCCTCCCCAGTCCCGTCGGCCGATTTCCAGAAGACGTCCCTCGTCCCCTCCCGGTAGGAGAAGAACGCGATCTTCTTACCGTCGGGCGTCCACTTGGGGCTGAAGCGCCCCACCCCTGTCACACGAGTCCGCGTGCCCCTTTCTACGTCGTAGACAAAAATGCCCCGTGTACCGACACCGACGAGCGTAGCCACTCGTGTTCCATCGGGTGAGAAACGAGGACGCCCGTAGGTGACCAGTTCATCGATTAACGTGCTCGCCTTTCCCTGGTGCGTGACCAACACCAGTTTCTCGGCGCCGGTCTCAGGGCGAACAAAAACAAGTCTCCCGCTACTCGACGCCGCGATGTGACCCACGCCGTCGATGATCGAGACCGGCTTCCCCAGGAGCTCCTGCTTTGACGGGTCGAAGGGAACCGCTCGCAAGCTGCCTTCATGTGTATAGACAAGATGACCGACGGAACCGGTCGGCACATAGTGCGTGCGGCTCCCCTCCCCGCTCACCGGTTTCGAGCTGATGTACGCCGAAACGCGGGCCTTCCATCGTTCTCATAGTGATCAAAAGCACGTCACCTCCCGGCAACGGCTGCGGGTTGAGGAGGTTGTACTCGCCGTTCTTGGAATCTGGCTGCGTTAGAAACTCCGGCACTCCTCCCGAGGCTGACACCCGAAACAACCCGAACGTGGGGTCGGCATAGATAATCTGGTCGTCCTCGTTCCAGAATGCCCCGCCGGCGAAACCCGATATTGGGCAGATTGTTGATGGGCGCTCACCGTTCCATGAGATCTTTTGGAGATTTCCGTTGGCAAAAAACCCTATCCATTCGCCGTCCGGCGAGAAAAAGGGGCCTACAGCGCCTTCAGTTGCAGAAACCGGCCGAGCCTCGAACGCATCCATCGCCCGCAAGTGAAGCCGGGCGGCACCGTCGGGTTCCGCCGTATAAGCGATGCGCCCTCCGTCTCTAGAGATCGCCACGATGCCCGCAAGGCCTGACCCGCTCAGTTTCTGGTCAAGCGGGAGGTCTATCGTGAATCGAACGACTTCCGCTGGCGTAGGCTTCGTAGTGCTCCAGACTCTCAGGACACCGGCCAATACACCCAGCGCGAGCGCGAAAGCGGCCGCAGCGATTCCTCGCCGCCGAGTTGGCTGCGGTTCGGATGCTGATACCTCGGGCTCACCCAACGCGTCCTCCAGGTCGATACGAGCGGCGCTCATATCGCCCAGTCGTCGCCGAGCGTCTTTGCGCAAGCAACGACGTAGCAGATCTCGAAGGCGCCAAGGAACGGTTTGCGGAAGCCTCGCCCAGTCGGGCTCTGTTTTTACGACGTTCGCGAGGACGTCGGTGGTCGACTCGCCGCCGAACACAGGGCGACCCGCCAGCGCTTCGTAAAGGACGCAACCGAACGCCCAGATGTCCGTCCGCTTGTCCAACGGCTTGCCACGAGCTTGCTCGGGACTCATATACGCGGCGGTCTCCCCATAATCGTCCCGAGCGCCGTGCCCTTGGTCAGCGTGGGTGACTGAGAGGATGCCACCGAAGCGCTTTCGTCGGGCAGGTAAGCTTTCGCCAGGCCAAAGTCAAGAATAATGACCTTACCCTCCGGCGTGAGCTTGATGTTGGCTGGCTTCACATCCCGATGCGTCACACCCTGCTCGTGCGCCGCTTCTAAACCTTCCGCAATCTGGATGAACAGAGGAACAGCTTCATCGACAGGAATCGCCCCCCTCGCGATGCGCTCCGCTAGGGTCTCGCCCTCGACCAGCTCCATCACGAGAAGCTTCTGGCCGTCCCACTCTTCGAGCCCGTAGAGGGTAGCGATATTCGTGTGATTCAGAGAGGCCAGGACCTTCGCTTCTCGCTCAAAGCGCGCCACCCGTTCCCTATCCCGGGAAAACTCCTCAGGAAGAATCTTGATAGCGACTTCACGCCCGAGCTTCGTATCCCGAGCGCGGTACACCTCGCCCATACCCCCAGCTCCGATAGGAGCTACTACCTCGTAGGTTCCGAGCTTTGTTCCAGGTTCTAGCGACATTCCATCTCGTCTGCCGATCAGCGACGCTAATTGTAGCTGGGCAGGTGCCGAAGTTTCAACAAGAGTAGCTCATGGCGATCGGAACTTGCTTTTCGCCGCTCATCAATCTTTCGCTGAATCAACTTCCGACCGTAGACACGTTCGGCTAACCTTGGACGTAACATATCGAGACGTGGCCATCTCGTTCAAACGAGATGGTGCCGCGGCGCCGCGCGGCTTCTTTCTTCCCGCTCTCCACCATGTCCGCAGGAAGGGCCTTGACGGCGACTTTGCGGGAGAGCTCGGTGCCCTCAGCGAGGTAGACCACACCCATGCACCCGCTCGCGCAGTGAGTCCATCGCAGTCACCGCGTCACGAGACACGCGTTATAATCTCTGCCGCCACCTTCTGAAGTCGAGAGGCACAGGGTCATGAGACTAAAGCTGTCATCGATCGCGCTCGCGATATGGGACTTAGTGCCATGAAGTCCTGCTGCGACCAAGAGGCCCGAAAGAGCCTGAAACGTCATCGGGACGTCGCGACCTGTGATGCGTGCGGGGCGCTGCTCTTGGCCTATCAAAACGAAAGCGACTACGAGCACACTCTTGCCGAGCTCGCGAAACACGGCATCGATGCCGAGACCGCCACCTACGGCACGCTCAGAGTCATCGCCAAACCGAAATCTTCTGATTCGATTCCGTGAGCCGGCTCCGCGCTCCTATTCCTGCGCGAGCGCACGGACCGGATCGATGCGGGTAGCCCGTCGCGCGGGCACGACACAAGCGACCAGAGCCACGACCGCTAGTACGGCCACAACCAAACCCACGACCATCGGGTCCATGGACGATACCCCGTAGAGATGGCTCTCGATGACTCGACCGAGCGCCATGGCCCCGCCTAGCCCGAAAACCAGACCCAGGGCGAGAACCAGCAAGCCGTCTCGCAGTACCAGCCGAAAGATCTCGGCAGGGTTGCTGCCAAGGGCTACGCGGATGCCGATCTCTCGCGTGCGCAGCTGTACCAGATAGGCCAGCACACCGTAGATCCCGAGTGCCGCCAGCAGCAATGCGGCAAGGCTGAACCCTGCGGTCAACAGCATAGGCGTGCGGCGATCGGTGAGAGAGCGCTCGAGTCGCTCCGGCATCGTGCGGATATCGAAGAGCGGAAGCTCCGGGTCGAGCTCGGCGAGCACTCCGCGAATCGGCCCGACGAGCGCGCTCGGATCGGCTGAGCTCTTTACGACAAAGTCCAGGCCCCGGATCGGCGACTGCGATATCGGGAAGTAGTAAGCTCCTACCGCGTCGCGCTGGGAGGTGAGACCGCGCATTTTGATCGTCCGGACGATGCCGACAATGTCGAGGAACTCGGCATTTTCCGGATTGGTAAAGTCTTCGGCCCCACTCGGCATCCACATGCGCTTTCCGAGCGCGTTGCCTTCGGGCCAGAAACGTGCCGCGAGCGTCTCGTCGATGATGATGACCTGGCGCCCGTCGGCAGTGTCCCGCGTGTCGAACGACCTTCCCTCGACCACCCCGATCCCCATCGTCTTAAAATAGCCCTGACTGACGGTGACGTTCGTGGGAGAGATGGCCGATTCCCCGGGTTGCATGACGTAGCCTTCCGCAAAGATCACGCTGTCGGAAAAGCCGATCCCGAATGGAATGTTGCTGGTGATGCCGGCCTCTTCGACCCCTGGCAGCCTCCGGATGCGCACGAGCGCCTCATCGACGAAGCGTTTCCGATCGTCGGCTTCCTCGTAGCGGTTTTGCGTCAGGACGACCGTCCCAGTGAGCACGCGGTCCGGGTCGAAGCCGGGGTCGACGGCCAAGAGCTGACGAAAGCCCGCAATGAGCAGACCGGCCCCAACGAGGAGTACCAGAGCCAGCGCGATCTGTACGACAACCATGCCTTTGCGCAAGGCGCTCATCCCGCGACCGGCGGTGCCGGTTCGCCCTTCCTCACGAAAGACGGAGGTGAGGCGAAGGCGCAATATACTGACGACGGGTATCAGCGCGACTAGTACGCCTACCGCCAAGGCGAGGCCGAACGTGAAGAGGACTGCGGTGGTGTCGAGCTGCATCTCGGCGCCGCGGGTCAGCGCACCGACGCCCATCGCGTCCAGGGCGCGCATGCCGAACTGCGCGATGAGGAGGCCGAGCGCGCCGCCCACGAGCGTCAGGGCGAGGGTCTCGGTCACCAATTGCTGGACGACGCGACGGCGTGAGGCCCCGAGCGCGAACCGGGTCGCCAGCTCTTTCGCGCGTGCCGTGGAGCGCACTAGCGACAGGTTGGCCACGTTCACGCCACCGATGAGCAGTACGAAGGCAACGCCACCCCACAACAAGTAAAGGTTCGCCCGAACGTCCCGAACCAGATCGTCGTGCAAGAAGAAGAGCGGCGTGTGGAATCCTGCATCGATGAGCAGCGGTTTGAGCTCCGGCATCTTGTCCATGTTCGCGGTGTTGAGCGCATGGATCCTGTCCTGCGCCAGCTCGAGCGACATGCCTGTTCTCAGCCGGGCGATAATGCTGAAGTTGTTGCTGTGATACGCCATGCGCCGCTCCGGATCGAATCTCAGGGCGGACCAGAGTCGTATGCCGTCATCGAGAAAGACAAAATCCTCCGGCATGATCCCGACCACTGAATAGGGGCGTCCGTCGAGGCGCAGGTCGCTACCGAGAACCGCGGGGTCGCCTGCGTAGAGTTGCTCCCACAATGCGTGGCTGAGCACAACGACGTCACGGCTTCCCCAATCGCCTTCTTCCTCGGTAAAGGTGCGGCCGATGGCGGCCTCCGCACCCAAGAGCCCGAAGAAGGAGGGCGTGACCTCCCGCGTGGTGATCCGTTGTTGCACGCCGTCGATGCCGACGCTCCGTCCCTGGGTGTCGTAGGCGGCGACTTCCTCGAAAACGTCGGTCAAAGCGCGGCGGTCGTAATAGTCGGGGACGCCGTTGCCGCCACGGCCCTCGACGCCCGCGCCGGGATAGGCGTTCCACATGGTGACGATCCGCTCGGCCTCCGGAAACGGCAAGGGGCGAAGCAGCACCGAGTTCACCACGCTGAAGATCGTGGTGTTGGCCCCGATGCAAAGCCCAAGCGTGAGCGCGCTGGTGATGAAGAAGCCCTTTTCCTTGAAAAGCTGGCGGAAGGCGAATTTGAGGTCTTGCAGCAACGATTCCATGGAACCTCCTGAGGGCCCGTGTCTTTCGCCTAGAACGAGATAAGCGTGCCCAAGGTTCCTTTTTTCGCCTCCTCCGCAAAATCTGTGGGTTGCATTGGGGAGTAAACTCGGCTAACCAATTGATAATAAACACCTTCTTCCCAGCGCACGCGGCTTGGCTTTCGTGTGTGACTTCGCGCTTCCTG
>Ga0114950_10000525_pt1 | contig 26431 bp, 21 predicted proteins | sample N075metaG_FD_83503 | JGI IMG/M metagenome (GOLD analysis project Ga0114950, IMG submission 83503) | Deep subsurface microbial communities from Kermadec Trench to uncover new lineages of life (NeLLi) - N075 metaG | ecosystem: Environmental > Aquatic > Marine > Ocean trench > Sediment | place... | reverse complement strand
TGTTTTGTCCTATTTGCCTCATCATTTCACACGGTGAAATATTACAAGGAAGCAAAAGATTATCGTGCTTCAGCGGTAGATCGAAATTTTAAGGCAATGGCCAAGGTGCTGGACCGAGCTGCCCATAGTTATAATTACGGGTTGAGAGCCTACTATTTCGCCCTTGCTGTGCTGGCCTGGTTTATTAATCCCTGGGTGTTCATGGTTGCGTGCACATCAATTGTGTTCGTTTTATACCGAAGGGAGTTCAAGTCATCAACTGTGCAGGCCCTGATAACTTCGCGAATAATCATAACCGGTGAAACCAATTCCAGCGAGTCTGAGGCTGAATCCACATCCAGTTAAGGTCTTCTACCAAGCGCTCTTTGCATAACCTCGTACTGGATGGTCATCATATGCCCGATCGAACGTCGCCAATACTCGGAATTGTGCCGCCCCTTTGATTGCATAAAATCAAAAGGTACGTTGTTTAATATCAACAACTGCATAAACTCCCTGGCTTCACTTACCAGACCGTCTTCTGTTCCTGAATCGATATATATGTGGGGCAACTGGCTCTTTGGAACATTGTAAAGGATTGCAAAAGGATCATAAGCTTCGGCCTGCTCAACAGTAGCAAATTCTATGCCTTCAGGCGTGCGTTCTTCCTGGGTACTAAAGCCAGGAATATCAATGAGTTGAGATATAAACCTGTCAGCCTCGGCTAGCTGAGTCGACACCGCCTCCGGTCTCTCCGGCCGGTTTAGATCTATTCCTTGACGGAGTGCTTCAGCGGCAGACCGTGCATGTGATAACGCACCACTGGTGCTTCCCATAGATACAAACAAGTCTGGATGCCGCAATGCCAACATAAAAGCAGCGTACCCCCCCATGGACAAACCGGAAATCGCCCGTCCTTCTTTCTCTGCCACAGTGCGATAATTATCGTCAACATAAGTAACCAAGTCCTCGACGATATGGCTTTCCCAGTCATTCTTTTGCTCAGCTTCACTGCTGGCATAATTTACAAACCAGGTGTTTCCACCATCGGGTAATACGAGTATCAGACCACCCAGACTTCTTGCATAAAATGCCGCTCCCAGATTTCGCCCCCATACCGTATAGTTTTGCCTATAGCCGTGGAGTAAATACAATACCGGGTAGCGTTCAGTCCCCTGAACATAGCCATCGGGTAAAACGATGTCGAATTTCATATTTCGATTTACTGCCGGACTGAAAAACTCAACGGTTTCCAAGCCCTCAGGGATCGGTGCCGCAGCCAGAACCAGTTGTTGATTCGAATTTTGCGCCTGGGCTGAGGTCAAACTCCCTAGTGCAAGAAACGCCAGCCACATTAAAAATAATGAATTGGAGCGCATCAAGGTTCCAACAGTGTTTCGGTAATATCCCACAATCGTAAGGCGCTTTCGTCACTAACTGCCCAAGGGGCAACACCTTCGTAACGGGGGGTTTCGTCGGTTGCAACAATGGCAACATCACAATTTTCACAATACAGACCGCCCTTGCCAGCTAGCGCTGTGCTGGTGGCCGCCCACAATGTAGTAGAACAACCTTGAGAAGGCGATTTGAATAAGGCTTTGGCTTGTTCTGACAAATTACCTTCTTTATCCAACCATCCAAGTGCTGCCATTTCCTCGTTTTCCAGATGGCGCTGTAATGGCGTCATTATTCCGCCAGGATGCACAGAAAAAGCCCTGATACCCTGGTGCCGAAACTTCAAATCTAATCCGAGAGCAAACAAAGCGTTTGCTGTTTTCGCCTGCCCGTATGCCACCCACTTGTCATAGGAATCCTGCAGAAAATGAATATCATCCCAGCGAATATCGGAATTTTTGTGCCCGACAGATGATAGACACACCACACGAGAGTTATCAGCTCGTTTTAACAGCGGTAATAGTTCGGTTGTCAGAGCATGATGCCCAAGATGATTGATAGCGAATTGACTTTCCCAGTTTTTACCAATACGAGTTTCGGGACAGGCCATTACGCCGGCATTGTTAATCAGGATGTTCAGGGAGTCGTCACTGCTTCTTACTCGATTTGCATAGGCACGGACACTGTTCAGGTCACCCAAATCCATCTCGCCGATAACAATATTTCCCTTGATATCAGCCAGGGTCTTGGCCGCTTTTTCCATGGTACGCACCGGCACATGGACCTTGGCTCCTGCATCAGCCAGTGCTCGTGTTGTTTCGAGACCGATACCACTATAACCACCAGTAACTAATACAACATGACCGCTCAGATCAATATTGTCCAGAATCTCAGCTGGTTCTGTTCTAGGCCCAAATCCAGAAGCTAATTTCTGCTGCTCAATTATTGCCATGATCCAACCTTGTTACCTGACCGGTGGCTAGGTTAGCATAACGCTTTACTACCCGTTAAGAATCAAGGGATCCATTGACAAACATATTGCGAGTTTCAGTATGACAACAAATAATCTGGAAAAAGCAGCAAAAAACGGCCTAATTCATCGTCGCTATTTATTAGGATTCGGCCTGGGAGCCGCTGGTACTCTGGCAGCAAACAGCGTTCTGGGCGCCGATCAGGGATTGCAGTTTGAAATACCTGACTGGTCCAAACAACCCGGTCCCGGTGCTAGCGCTTACGGTAAACGATCGAGCTTCACTGAAGATATTAGTAGACAAGCCGGCAACCCGAACCCTCTTTATCCCGGAGGAGGCTCCTCCCGCTCTCCCCTGGATAAACTTCAAGGCACAATCACACCTAACAGCCTGCACTTTGAACGTCACCACGCGGGGATTCCCGATATTAATCCAGCCGGGCATAAGTTAGTGATTAACGGTCTTGTCAGACAACCTCTGGCTTTTAATTATGAAGATTTACTGGCTTATCCAATGATCAGCAAGATTCATTTTTTGGAGTGTTCAGGTAATAGCGGTACTTTGTATGGGAACGAACCTGTCAACGGGTCGGTGCAAAGTATTCATGGTCTGGTTTCCTGCGCCGAATGGACAGGGATTATGTTGTCAACTCTTCTCGATGAAGCCGGTGTACTTCCCCGGGCAAAATGGATCAGCGCTGTAGGCGCCGATGCAGCCAGCATGGGAAGATCCGTTCCGCTGACTAAAGCCTTAGATGACGTAATGATTGCTCTGTATCAGAATGGCGAACCTATTCGTCCCGAACAAGGCTATCCCATGCGCCTATTTGTTCCAGGCTGGGAAGGCAATATCAGTGTCAAATGGTTGACTCAGCTTAAGTTGACCGAAGGACCTTCTCAATTTCGAGATGAAACTTCCAAGTACACTGACACCATGGCGGACCGACGTAGCCTTCAATTTACCTTCCCCATGGGGACCAAGTCGGTAATTACTTCTCCTTCTGGACTTATGTCACTGAATCGCCGTGGACTCTATCAAGTCACCGGTATTGCGTGGTCAGGTTCAGGCGTGATACGCCGGGTAGAAGTTTCGGCAGACGGAGGGCAAAGCTGGGCCGACGCGATGATCGACTCACATCAGAGCACCAAGGCTCTAACCCGGTTTCGTATTCCCTGGCAGTGGCAAGGACAGGATGCCACGTTACAAAGCCGTGCAACGGATGATCAAGGTAACGTCCAACCTACCCGTCAGGCATTAAGGGATGCAAGAGGCCTCATCAGTCGTTACCACTTTCATGGGATTCAAAGTTGGTCCATCGCTAACACTGGCGAGGTGAGGAACATTTATGTTTAAGCAGCTTATCTCTTATGTTTTCCTAACAGCGGTGTTACTAATGGCAGCCTGCACTACTGCACAAGTACAGGGCCCGTCTCTAGGCACTCCTGTTAGTCAACAACAAATTAGCGGGTTGGATTTGATCGTAGGATCTGACGGCAGCACACTCCCCCCTGGCAGTGGCTCAGCCAATGACGGTGAAGCCGTTTACCTGGCCAAGTGCCAGTCTTGTCACGGCACAGAGGGAGAGGGCCTGTCAGGCGCTACGGTGCTTGTTGGGGGTTCGATGCAGTCAGAAGGGCCACCACTACGAACCGTCGGCAGTTATTGGCCCTATGCCACCACGGTATTCGATTTTATTCGCCGTGCAATGCCCGCCAACGAACCGAAATCATTAACTGATACGGAAGTCTACCAGGCTACCGCTTACGTTTTGTTTCTTAACGGAATCATCAGCAGGGACACGATTCTCAACCGTAATAGTCTACCTGCAATCATGATGCCTAACCGCGACGGTTTTATAGATCGAAGCAGCCTTCAATAGGTTAGATCCTGAGATATCCCGATAAATATTCAAAGATCACTATTTTGAATATTAGTCGAGTGACTGGCAATCCAGGGATGTCACTTTTGTCACCTCTTTTGTCGTCTGCCTGCGAAGCTGAGTTACCTGGTCCCGATCCGATGAAAACTGCGAACTCTTTGGTTTCTAGTTAAATTAAACCCTCAAACTTCAAGTTTGCACTGAATTTAGGCGTTTATCCTGGGGATATCTCAGGGGCAGATCCAAGACACAAATTGTATAAATTTCACGCCTCGAAAAGCTTTCCTCGGTCAGGAATCGCCTGTAGTATCTGGCGCTTCTGCAAAAATATCCACAATGACGTAGAGGATTAGATGAGTAATAGATTGTTCGCCGTCCTGTTAGTGTCCTTTGCCCTAACATCAACAATAACCTCGAATTCGGCATCCGCCGCCGACGAAAGCCTAAGCATTCCTCGTATTGATAACGAACCCTCTTTGACGGATTTTGCGAATATGAAGCCGGCCACTTCATTGGCCAGATCAATGGCTAGGGTTGGAAACTTTATTCAACGTACTCCAGACGATGGTGACCCTGCAACCCAGCGAACAGAAGTCTACATTGGCTATGATCAACAGCAATTATATGCAATTTTTCTCGCATTCGATTCTGATCCAGACCAAATTCGTGCCAACCTTTCATCACGGGAAAATATCGAAGGTGACGATACGGTTGAGATGACTATTGATACATTTAATGATCAACGGACCGCCTTTTCCTTTCGTACGACACCTTTAGGCATCCAATGGGACGCACGCTGGACCGAAGGCAGTTCATTCCGGGGGGGCTTTGATACTACCTTGGAAGCGGTCTGGGGCAGCGAAGGCCAGCTCACGGATCAGGGCTATATGGTGAAAATGGCTATACCACTTCGTAGCCTCCGATTCCCAGACACATCAGAACAAATATGGCGAGTCCAATTTGCACGGCAGATACCTAGATTGGGAGAAGAGGCCTATTGGCCTGCTTATTCGATTGCGATTGAAGGACGTCTTAACCAGACTGCTTTGCTTACTGGTATAAGTGATGTATCTCCGGGTAATAATTCACAAATCATTCCATTTATTTTCGCTCGCAGTGTCGATGCCATTGATATGAATACTGAAGGCGGACCCAAATTCGACAAAAATACAGAACAAGACATCGGGGTTGATGCTAAGTTTGTTTTTAACGACGCTTTGGTATTGGACCTAACCCTTAATCCGGACTTCAGTCAGGTGGAATCCGATCAACCCCAGGTTACAGTCAACGAACGATTTGAAGTACAGTTTCCCGAACGTCGACCCTTCTTTGTAGAAAATGCCGACTTTTTTGCCACCGATTCCACCTTGGTTTTCACCCGGCGTATTGTCGACCCTGAAGGCGGCTTACGATTTACCGGTCGTGCTGGCGGGTACGGATTCGGAGCCCTGATAGTGAATGATGAGGCCCCAGGATTAAATCGTGATGCAGGGGATCCGCTAAAAGGCGAAAAAGCCAATATAGGTATTCTCCGAGGATTCAGAGACATCTCAGATCAATCCAGGGTAGGCTTTCTAATGACCGATCGTGAACTGGGGGATGGGTTTAACCGCGTTGGCAGCATCGACGGTCGTTTCAAACTTTCTGATAATTGGATTACCAATATGCAGATTGTTGGTACTGATTACCAACCTTACGAAGCCGAGTCCGGCGTCAAGTCCACTACAGGCTATCAGCGCAACATATCAATCAATCGTACCGGACGAACCGTCAATACACACTCTCACTTTATAGAGACCACCGAGGATTTTCGTGCAGACCTGGGTTTTCAAAACCAATACTTCCGACCTGACACTTCGGGCATACACAATCGAGTGAATCTGAATTTCTTTCCCGAAAGTTCAACTATCAATAGTTGGAGTATGGGATTTATGGATACTTATCTTCTTGATATGGAAGGCGTAAGGATATTTCACGAACTCAGACCCAGTTTTAATTTAAATTTTGATACGACAAATTTTGGTATTCAGTATACGGATACCGCCGAGATATTGCGACCACAAGACTTTGATGGAATTGTTAATACTACGCGTTACGACTATGATAACTGGCGGCTAAGTTTCGGCAATCGCACTTTAAGTACTTTAGAGTTCAATGGCAGTTATCGGTCTGGAACAGCGCTCAATCTTGTTCCTGCCCCAGGCAACTTGCCGGAAGTTTCCGATACCAGCCGAATTGATTTCGATATGCTGTGGCGACCCATAGACCGCTTGCGTATAGCTAACACCTATTTATACACTGAGCTGGAAACCAGGCACGCTGGTACAAAGATTTTTACTAATGAAATTATTCGCAGTAATTGGAATTATCAATTTAATCGCGAGCTTTCATTGCGTTTTATTGTGCAGTACGAGAAAACCGACGCGGGTCCGGCAACTAGCCTGAGTGACGACGAAAATCTTAATTTTGACTTACTGTTGCGCTATGTCATTAACCCCTGGTCGGCATTTTATATTGGCTATAATAATAATCGCAGCAACTTTGATATTGTCGAGATGGAAGGTGAACGTAAATTAATTGTGTCCGATGATCTCCATAAAGATGGAGAACAGATCTTCGTAAAATTCTCTTATCTGTTTCAGAGATAGCGGTGATTATGGCTGAGTTTCGCACACATCACGGTAGCGCCACGCTCAAGCCTTCGATTGTGTTGTACTGTAGGATTAATTCCATCCGGTCGCCAACGGCATCAACTACGTCTGGAAACATTTAGGTCCCGGTGTCAGTCCTACCACTTCTTCTATACTGACTGACGATAAGGTGGACAAGCTGAACATCGTGCCTGCCTTGTGTGCGGCACGACAGGTGGCACGCTCGCCGTCATGATGAAACAGTCGGGTCATACCCGTAAGCGATGGGCAATCTATCGACTGACCAAGTACCACCATAGTCAGATCCATGTTACTCAGATCAGCTAGTGCATTCGGTATTAGCCTCACACCATTGAACGCTTCAGTATTTCTCCTTAACGTAATTTCGTCATCAGCTCCGCCGTCAAACTAATGAACCAGTAGAGCTGGCAGCCTTTTGTTAGCCAGCCTGCTGAAATCCTCTGTGTTATTGCAATCACTTATTCGCCCAATTACTTCTACGAAACCCTTAATTACTTATCCCGGAATGAACCAGGGATTTAAAGTTGTCTCGCAATCCCCTGGCTCCGGCCCTATTAATTTGCACCATAAATATGGTTATTGTTTGAGATTCCGGGTCTGCCCAAGATAGCGTGCCAAGCGAACCGGTCCAGCCAAATTCACCATTGTTGGCACCAAAGGAAGTTTGGTCTTCATCCACCACGATACCAATACCATAGCCCCATCCGATGCCTGGCAGCAAAGCGTTCGGATTGAAGCCTATGGGCAGTAGTGATTCAGGTAAGTGATTTGTAAGCATCTGTTGGGTTGAATCAGCACTGAGAATCCTCGCACCATCAAGCTCACCTCCATTTAGCAAGGCCTGCATAAAGCGAAAGTAATCGCCGATGGTGCTTACCATACCTGCAGCTCCTTCCAGCAGTGGAGGATTCTGGGTAATAGGAATGTCCATGGGTTCCGTTAGAGTCAATGACTGATCTTCTACTGGCGCCTGGTATGCACGGGCCAACCGGTCAAGCTTGTTGTCAGGCACATAAAATCCAGTGTCCGCCATATCCAACGGGTCAAATACGTTTTCCTGCAGATACTCATCAAACAATTGCCCCGATACTATCTCAACTATTCTGCCAACAATTGTTAATGAAATACTGTACAGAAACTGCTCCCCCGGATCCCCAATTAGTGGGACACCGGCCACCTTATTGGATAACTGTGACAAGTTATCGCCTCTCGACCTCACTCTTCTTTGCTGATAAAGCGGGCTTGTGCGATGACTGAGACCTGCCGTATTCAACAGAAGATCTTCGATTGTGATCTCTCGAGTAGGTTTCCGCTCGGCGGATAAAAATGGCTCATCTGGATTAATCAATACGAACATATAACCAAACCGGGGAATGTACTTGGATACTGGATCACTTAATGCCAACTTGCCTTGCTCCACCAACTGCAGGGCGGCAACTGCAGTAATTGCTTTGCTCATGGAACGAATTTGAAAAATTGAAGAATCCTGCATGGCTTGCTGGTTATCAATATCTTGCCAACCCTTGCTCTCAAGGTAGACCACTTTACCGTGACGGGCCACACCTGCAACTACACCTGCCACCAGGCCGTCATCTATATGTTGCTGTAACAGATCCGACATCTGCCGCAGATTAGCGCTGGCAATGCCAGCATCGCCAGCTTCTGCTAATGGTAATCCTGAAGGTGGAGCAGCAGCGAGCAGGCCAGGAACCATCAGCAAAAACAGTAGCAATTGAGTTATTAATTTATGCAAGAATGAATCCCCCAGTTTTGCGACGGTTAACACAGGAAAGATCGTAAGTTTTTTTGTTTTTGCGCTGATAGCTGGCTATTTATGAGTCTACCCTGTGCTTTGGATAATTTATTCAACTTGTTGTTATATTTATTTTGTAAGCTTGCAACGTGTTCTTTTAGACATTCAACCGTGCATGTTAACTTAGGATAGTTTTATATTGATCTCGTAAAACGTTCTTTTGAACTCAAACCGTGCATGTTAGTTTAGGATGGTTTTATACTGATCCCTTAAAACATTTTTCTGAACTAAAACCGTGCATGTTAGCTTAGGATGGTTTTATATTGATCTCGTAAAACGTTCTTTTGAACTTTACCCATAGTATTTCTGGGTAGGGATTGTACAAATTCAATTTTCTTGGGTTGCTTGAATTTAGCAATTCGTTCCGCTAGTTCGGCCGCTATGTCGTCGGCGGATACGTCACCGTTTTGCTCAGCGACCACGATAGCCACCACGCCTTCGCCAAAGTCTTCATGGGGTACACCGATAACCGCAGACTCAACTACACCTTGCACCTCATTGATACAGTTTTCAATTTCAATAGGATAAATATTCAAACCGCCGGAAATAATCATGTCTTTATTGCGGCCAACCAGCGTAATGCGTTCGTTTTCATCACGGCTGGCCAGGTCACCGGTGATAAAAAAACCATCTTCCCGAAACTCTTCAGCTGTTTTTTCCGGCATTTGCCAATACCCTTTGAAGACATTTGGCCCTTTGACTTCAAGAATTCCAACGTCGTTTGCAGAGACTTCATTGTTATCCTCATCCATGATCCGGGTCTCGACTTCAGGCAAGGGAAAACCAACGGTACCTGCTACTCTTTCCCCTTCCAGGGGATTGGAAATCAGCATCCCGGTTTCTGTCATCCCATAACGTTCGAGAATTCTATGCCCGGTACGCTTTTCAAACTCTTCAAAAGTCTCCGCCAGTAAAGGCGCCGAACCGGAAATAAACAGGCGCACGGACTGGCAGACTTCCTTGGTAAAGCCCGAATTTTTTAGTAATCGCGTATAAAAAGTCGGAACTCCCATCAACACCGTGGAATCTGGTAAGTAATGAACAATTCGGTCGGCGTCAAATGCTGACAGGAAATGCATCGTTGCGGTACTTAAGAGTGCACAGTGTAACGCAACGAATAAACCGTGAACGTGGTAAATCGGTAAAGCATGCAAAAGCACGTCTTTCTCTGAAAACCCCCAGATATCAATCAAATGGAGCGCATTACTGGCAAGGTTTTGGTGACTTAACATCGCGCCTTTGGACCTGCCAGTCGTCCCTGATGTATAGAGAATCACAGCAATATCATCCTCGTTCTATTTGGTGATCTCATTGTCAGGCACCAAGCCCTCAATGCGCTCTGGCAGGCTGGCCTCACCGTTAACATCGAGAGTTAAAACGGAAGCGCCGTGCTGAGTCGCAACGGCAGATAAGTTTTCCTGATTGGCCGGGTCACAAATAAATAATTTTGGTGTTGCATCACCCAGAAAATAGCTTACTTCTTCCGGGGTATAGCTGGTGTTTAACGGAATGTAGATAACCCCACTACGCAGGCAAGCAAGGTAAAGTGCCACAGCGAAAGCAGATTTAGGTACTTGAACCACCAGGCGATCACCAGGTTTCAACCCTTCGCTACGAATATATCGACTTATTCTCGCTGTGAGCTCTAACAGATCACCATTGCTGAATTGAGATCCATTATCGCAGTTCAGGCAAATTTTCTCGGCACGCCCTGCTGCACGAGACTCAATTAATGCGTAAAAGTTTTTATTCATCTCTTTTCAATCCACTTTTATTGGTACAAATCAGATATCGGATGATAGCTGAATGACACAGGCGGTCAATGAGTGTTATGCCATTGATTCTTCTGCAGCAGAGACAATTGTGTTGTGTTGTTCTATCTAGGCTAAAATACGCAGTCACATTGGCGACAGGCGTATTATAAACCTGCCAGATTGAAACCATGGAGGCAATGGGATTTGCAACGGCCGGTTCTACCTTGTTATGTATGCTGCCTGACACCACTGAGAGATATTTGTCTCCACCTCTGTTTGATGCAATCGAAGCCGATATGAACGATGAAGAAACTGGTACCGCCTGTTCGACACCTAATTATCGGTTTGATACAGCCTTAACCGCACCGACAAATAACCTAGCTCAAGCGGATGAGATAGACATTGACGTTCCATTAGAAAGTAAAAAGCTGATTGAAGAAATAATGCAGGACGGGGAAAGCCCGGTAATAATGTTTACTGTTGAACGGTGTGCATTTTGTTGGGCAGTATTAAAGGCCTCCTGGTAATGTTCTACATCATTTTTCGATACCTCCATTTTATAGCTATTCTTGGACTGGCTGGGGCGCTACTCATTGAAAACTTAGCGATTTCCCGGACCATTTCAGGCGAAGATTCCAGGAATTTAGCGAAAGTAGATGTCGTGTATGCTGTAAGCGCCATACTTGTTCTACTGTTTGGTTTGGTGTTGTGGCTTTGGGTAGGAAAGCCGAGTGAATTCTACAGTTCCAATCCATTATTTCAGTTAAAACTGGCTCTTTTTGTTACAGTAGCTCTACTGTCAATTTACCCTACTGTTTTCTTACTTAAACACAGAAAATCAGATGCCTCATCAATTGCAGTACCAACGCTCGTTATCTGGTCTATGCGTGCAGAACTGATCTTACTGGTTTTCATTCCGATACTTGCCGTATTAATGGCACGGGGACTAGGCCTTGGTGAATAACATATTCCCGATCTACCTTAAACTTATACAATACAATGGAAACAGATTGCATTTTTGCATTCGCCTGTTGTTATTTTTTACCTGGCTTTTGTACCCAGTACTAACTTTTGCGCAAAATTCGCTTGAGCAAATTTACATCCAACCGGCTACCGGGCTGCCTGACAATTTTAACTCTGAGGTAGATATCCTATTTGTGTATGATGATTCTTTGTTGAATCAACTCCCCTTTACTCAATTTGATTGGATTTCCAGTAAAGACGAATACCTGGACCGAGAAGATAAGCTGCTTGAACTGGTGCAATTTAACATAGTAGCCGACTCAGAATTACAAGAGGTACCGCTGCCACAACGGCATAACCAGGCGGTAGGTATTTTAGTATTCGCCAGCCACGAAGACCCGGTTGCTGAGGCTATAGACATTAGTTTTGAGACCAATATTCTGTTACAGATAGAGTCCTATGGCATTAACGTAATACCAAACTGAGGAACAGAGGCCGTGCTACCCACACGATTACTGATTGCTTCATTGTCGATCCTGCTTTTTTGCCCTGCAGCCTGGTCAATAGATAAAGAAGCTTTATCAGCGGCAATAAGTGGAGCCGACCGTGAAATCATTGACTACGCCCGTGACGAGTCCAGGAAACCGGTCGAAGTCCTGGATTTCCTTGGCATCGAACCAGGTATGAGTGTGCTCGATGTCTATGCCGCCGGAGGCTACTACACTTTTATTTTGTCCAAGGCAGTAGGTCCCAGTGGCAAAGTCTATGCACAAAACACGCCTCGCGGCCTTCGGTTTGTAGAAGACCGACAGGATATAAGCCAGGGAGAAGCCCTAGAAGCAAAAATTGTCAGGGGAAACCTGGTCAATGTAACTCACCTGGTGCAACGACTGGAGAACCTGTCAATCGATCCTGAGTCACTGGACGCCATCATGGTGGTTCAGATTCTCCATGATAATTACAACCCTAATCCAGGCCGCGCATTGCAAATGCTTGAACAACTAAAAGCGCTGTTGAAACCTGGTGGTATTATCGGGGTTATAGATCATGCTGGCGAACCTGGTAGGGAAAATCGCCGCTTTCACCGAATGGAAAAAAGCCAGGCAATAGAGGTTGCGAAAGCAGCCGGCCTAATCGTTATTGGTGACAGTGACCTGTTACACAATCCCAATGATAAGCATGACCGCTCTATTTTTGATCCTCTGTTGGCACGCAATACCGACCGTTTTTTACTTAAATTACAAAAACCTTAGGCTTGTTTTTTACTTGCAGTAACGAGCTTGTAGATGTTGTCGTATAAACCCATAAACAGGGCTGTACGGCTAACTTTCAGGACATGAATTTAGTGTTTATCGATGTGACCGTCGCCAGCATGGCAGGAAAATACCCCTACATTTCCTGCACGCCAGCAACATTGCAGATAGTAGGGAAACCGTGCGCACCGAATGAGCAACACGGTGTAAAGCCCCAGCCTGGCTGGTAGAAGCTTCGAGCAAACCAGCCCGACTCTGAGATATCCGCATAAATATTCAAAGATCGCGAGTTTGATTTTTGTTGAGTGACCGCCAATCCAGGGATGTCTCTTTTGTCACCTCTTTTATCACCTGCCTGCAAAGCTGAGTCACCTGGCCCCTGTTCGCACGACCATAAATCCTTCACTTTAGCCAGCGCTGATAAACTGGAAGCGCGAATGGTCGCAAGTAAAGCCCGGGTACAGGATGATCGCCGGGAAAGTTTAGTTGAGTTAATTCAGTATTTCCTGGGGATATCTCAGGGCCCGACTATTTGGATCGTCCGTTAAAAATCAGACTTAGCGACCTATATTGGATTGCTCGGCCTCTCGGATTGTTTTCTCAGCGGCATAAGGCAGGATATATCCGCCAGCCAGATTTTCCTCAACCACTGCTCGTACTGCGTCTACATACCCTTCATGGGTTGGATAAAGATTGCGCAATGTGGCTTCATCGAATGGATGGTGGGAACCATAAAGACCACAAAACCTTGAACCGCCCCCACCACTTGAATTCATACCTGTGTTGGTCGCTGTCGCCACGGCATGGTCTGCCAGCCTGATCCCTCCCAGAATATTGCCAAATTCATCGCGGGCAAATTCCAGTCGCGGGAGCATACGGGCAACCTTCAATCGAGGTGCAACAGGTGGCAACGTCCCATCGTCTACCCATTTGGCCAAGTGCTCGTAGGCGGCATTCATGGCATCCCGAAATGACACCCGACTTAGTGTGGGTAGTGCACATTGCTGATCTCTAACAACGGCATTCTCTGGCGGCTCACCGTTTATCAAGAGTCTCATCCTGGCAAACTCGAGATCGAAATCAACATCAACGTGTGATGTCCCTGCTAATTCCCATTGGCGAAAATAATCAGTGTCCGGCTGTGGCGTCGCGGCCCGACGAGGCATGTCAGTTTCAGCCATTATCTTGAAAATCCTGACATTCTGATCATCCCTAATACGCCCGCCACCACCATGAATCATTGCCCCGTCAAACACCGGATCCAATGGATGTATATTGTTGAAATAATTTGCCAGGCGACTTGCAGATTGCGAGTGGCCTGTAGCAATAATCTTGTCTGCCCTCAATCCTCCGAGTATGTCTACTTGTCCAGGTATTGGACGCTGGTCATTACGTGTCACGGCCTTGGCCACCGCCGAAAAAATGTCATAAGACAGCGCATCATTCTGCACCATACCGTCGTGGGTTACATCGAGATCACCATAACGATCAGGTCCCCATTCTTTTAGCGAGTCAATCCCCTGACGCTGTGCTGACACCGCAATATAAGCATAACCGTTTCGTATCATGTGGCGACCAGAAAACCACCAGTCAATATCCTTATCAGTACCGCCGGTAACATTGAGCCACTCAATGATGACCGAACCGTTAAAATCTGCAGCTGACTCAGGCCTTCGAACGATGAGCCGGGATCGGTACGGGTGTCCGCTATCAACTATCTCACCAGTTTCCAAGCCCTCGGTCGTATAACGGTTGGCAGTACCTTGGAAAAAATATTCCTGCTCGATATAACCATTGGCAGTCAACTCAATAGCCGAGGCACTGTAGATTGAATTATGGGAGGAATTACTATGGGGCATAGCCTCTATCGGTCCGATGATGACCGCGTCCGATGCCTGGGCTTGGACAGCCAGGCCATTACCCAACAAACCCAACAGCCCTATTGAACAGGCTATTTTTTTAAAATTCTGCTTGATCATTGTTGTCATTTTGAATTCTCCTGACTTATTACCTATCTCATTGCCGTCCTGTTAATTCAGACCACCACGGATGGCGAGCATATTCCTGCCACGCTGGGGACTCTCGCAACACTAAACAGCAAATTTACGTCCTGAAAGTTAGCGCTACAGCAGTGTATCTATCTAGTTTGCTTAGCGCTAAGACATCACATTGAAAGCAGTCTGGCCGTCAATTCCTACCCTGTCAATTTGTCCAGCAAATATTGGTTTAATCGGGCGATTTGGGTCTTATCAAATTCCAGTCCCAGTTTGGTTCTTCGCCATAATATATCTTCAACGCTAGTGGCCCATTCTTCCCTGATCAGATAATCGACTTCTTTTTGAGTTAAGCCATAGCCAAAATCCAGTCCAAGGTCATCCCGCCCCTTGGTTCCTGCCAGTAAATCGAAACTAATGCTGCCGTAGCTGCCAACCCAGCGCTTGGCTATTTCGACTGGCAGCCAGGGATATTCCGACATAAGAGAGTCGAACAATTTGTCCCGTGATTCAATATTGCCACCGGGAAGCTTTTGTTTGCTGGTTTTAGACTCACTGATATTGCCAAGGTACTTGCCCAGCTTTTCCACAGCTTGCTCGGCAAGTATCCGATAAGTTGTGACCTTGCCACCATAAACTGAAAGCAATGGCAATGACGTGTTTTCAAATTCTAATCGGTAATCACGGGATGCCTTCGTAGCTGACTGATTCTTTTCACCCACCAGAGGTCGAATGCCGGCATAGGTATGGGTTATATCCTCTTTGCTGATAGGCTGGCGGAAATAACTATTAACCACCTTGATCAGGTACTCAGTTTCTTGAGTCGAAATTTTGGCGTTGTAGGGATCACCGGTAAATTCTTCTTCGGTTGTGCCTATTAGTGAGTAATCCTGTTTGTAAGGAATGACAAATACTACTCTGCCATCTTTGTTTTGCAGAAGGAATGCCCGATCCGGTGGCTGAATACTAGGTACAATTATGTGACTTCCTTTTACCAAACGCACGGTCTTTCTTGGTTTGGCTTTCACCACATTCTCAACAAACTGGTTTACCCATGGGCCAGTAGCATTTACCACTGTGCGGGATCTCAGCACCTTCTCACTGCCCTGTAACTGGTTGCGCAAAGTTAATTCCCAACAACCGTTAACCGAACTCATTGCCAAACATTGGTGATGTACGAAAACATCAGCAGAGTCTCTTGCTGCCTGCATGGCGTTTAGAATGACCAACCGGGCATCATCTACCTGACCATCTGAAAAAATGAAACCTCGGGTTAGTTCTTTAATTAACGGGCTGTCCGGGTCAAAATTTATCGACCTTGCTTTCTTATAGCTCGGCCTTGGAGCGAGATTGTTGTAGAGCAACAATCCTAATCTGATCAGTAACCAGGGCCGGTGATGGGCCATATAAGGAATATGTATGGAAATTGGCTGGATCAAATGTGGTGCCAGCTCCAGCAACAACTCTGATTCTTTCAGGGCCTTGCGTACCAATCTAAACTCATAGGTTTCCAGATACCGAAGCCCACCGTGGACCAGCTTGGTACTTGCTGAAGAAGTCGCACCTGCAAGATCCCCCTGCTCGCATAGGGCAACACGAAGTCCTCGACCTGCCGCATCAGCGGCAATTCCGGCACCATTGATACCACCGCCTACGACTACTACGTCATATATTCCGGGTTCCTGGTTCACGAATAAGTTCTAACTAGGTAATATTGGAGCAATCTATTGGCCACCTTATCTTAAGAAATCTCTGATTAATTATAAGACTAGGTTGCAACTCACTAACGAATAAATTGAATACCTAGAAAACCGTGAATTCATTGCTACAGCAGTTTAACTAAAACCCTTTACACTGTAACCAATGATCAATAGATATAAGTCACATCGACGCTAGTACAAATTGGATTTCTGGATCCCACTGAACATGAAACAACACATTTTAGCTATCGATCAAGGTACTACAAGCAGTCGAGCTATAGTATTTGACACCGATGGTGTGCGTGTCGGTATCGGCCAACAGGAATTTCCCCAGTATTTTCCCAACAATGGCTGGGTGGAACACAACCCAGAAGATATTTGGACAACCACATTGGCCAGTTGCAAGGCGGCGTTAAGAGATGCCGGGCTGATGCCAAGTGATATTTTGTCCATAGGAATCACTAATCAACGGGAAACTACCGTTATCTGGGACCGTGTAACCGGACAGGCTATTCATAATGCAATCGTCTGGCAGGACCGCCGGACCGCACAATATTGTGAGGAACTTAAAAAGCAGGGTCTGGAAGGTACGGTGCAAAGTAAAACCGGCTTATTACTGGATCCCTATTTTTCGGCCAGCAAAATTACCTGGTTATTGGATAATGTGCCTGGCGCGAGAGTACGTGCCGAACAGGGGCAGTTGGCATTTGGTACGATTGACTGCTTCCTGCTTTGGCGACTAACCGGAGGTCACAGTCACGGTACCGATGCCACAAATGCATCACGAACCTTATTATTTAATATTCAACAGAATTGCTGGGACGATGACCTATTGCAGTTGTGCAATGTTCCAGCCTCACTTATGCCCGAGGTGCTGGACTCGGCGGCAAATTTTGGCAACACGGACATCGATGTTTTTGGTGCGGTTGTTCCAATTCAAGGAATAGCTGGTGATCAACAGGCGGCTGCTTTTGGGCAATGCTGTTTTGCAGCGGGGATGGCGAAAAGCACTTACGGTACAGGATGTTTTTTGTTATTAAACACCGGTGACAAGGCGTTACTGTCGGAAAACCGATTGCTGACTACAATCGCTTATCGGTTAGAAAACAAAAATAGCTATGCCATGGAAGGGAGTATATTTATGGCTGGCGCTACCATGCAATGGATTCGAGATGGCCTGAAATTGATAGAACATGCCGCCGAGTCTGAGGCCCTGGCCCGGCAAACCAGTGATGAGCTTTCAGTCTACCTTGTGCCTGCTTTCACCGGCTTAGGAGCACCTTATTGGGACGCCGATGCCCGAGGCGCGATATTTGGATTAACCCGGGACACCGGGATAAAAGAAATTGTTACCGCCGCTCTTCTTTCCGTGTGTTACCAAAGCTGCGATCTTTTGCATGCCCTCGCAGCGGATGGTGCCAATTTGGCCTCGATCAGGGTTGATGGGGGTATGGTGGCTAACAATTACTTGTTGCAAAATCTGGCTGATATCCTGGACTGTCGGGTAGACAGGCCAGCTATAACTGAGACAACTGCCTTGGGTGTCGCTTACCTCGCTGGCTTGCAAGCCGGTGTATTTGATTCTCTCGATACGATTTCCACCAAATGGCAACTGCAAAAATCCTTCATTCCAACTAAAGACAGTGATTGGCGCAAGCGGCGCTATGCGGGTTGGTTGGACGCCGTTGAACGAACTAAAAGTAAAAACAGCTGAATAAATTAGAGATGATTAAGATTCATTTAATTCGACATGGACAAACTGACTGGAACGCCACTCGCCGCGTTCAGGGTCAAAGTGAGTCTGTCTTGACGCCTTTGGGAAAGCAACAAGCCGCCGCGCTGGGCAGGGAGATTAGCCAGCACAATATAGACCGAGCTTATTGCAGCAGTAGTGTTCGTGCCCGAGAAACAGCCGAGCAGCTATTTAAATACTGCAATATTCAGGTTGAGTACCTGGATGATCTTAGAGAAATTCATCTCGGTCCCTGGGAGGGAAGACTTTATGCTGAGATTGAAGTAGCGTCACCTGAAGACTACAACCATTTCTGGCAACAGCCTCATTTGTTTTCCGTTGACGGTGCTGAAACATTCCTTGAACTTCAACAACGCGGCATGAAAGTACTGACCGATATTTGCAAGCATACACAGCAAATGGAGGTTGCTATCGTCAGCCATGGTGCCTTAATAAAATCAATACTTTGTCACTATGAAGGAAAACACCTGTCGCGTCTGTGGGACCCACCCCGTTTGCAAAATTGTGCCCACAATATTCTACAACTGGATAACCAGGCGAATGGCAAAATTATTCAGTATGCTGAAACAAAAATTCCGCTAAGTTAAAAATCGAATCGGTAAGAGTCAGGGTGAATTGGTTAGGACTTTCAGGCGCAAGGAAGTACTGATAAATTCATTAAACAAAGTAGTCCAGTTGTTAATCTGAACCCTGTATAGCGTTAACTATTTTTCCCCCACTTTGATTCTGGACCGCAGCCATCTTTTTAAGGGTGGAATATCAGTTGCCAATACAGCCAGTCCTAATGGAATCATCCAGTACCCTACGATCGGCAGAAAGCCGACAAACCCTAACAGAATCAGGATTATTCCTATCAATCCTCTGACCACAGGCGGCAGGTACCGTTGAGTTTTTTTAAACAACAAGTAGGAAGAAGCAATCAGTTGCCTGCGTCGATGGTGGGATTTGTGATCAGCCATATTTACTAGTATTTATCAGTTTATAGACGATTATTCGGCGGGTCATTCAACTGTCACCTGTTCGAGGAGTGACGCGTGTTAATTCAATAACTGATGACTATGCTATGCTTGCTTAACTGTTGCAATTTAGTCAACAAGGACATCTTCGTGCAACAAAAGACACAGTATATTATTTGGTTCGGAATAGTTGTTATCGCCGTTGTAGTGTTATCTCAGTTTATCGGTTACCTGATTAACACCACTATTCCAGAAAGTACTACGATTGAGTTAAACAATCTGATTCACTTTACTCATGTCAGGAATCATGGGGGCGTTTTCGGTCTGCTTCAAGGACAAGGCTGGTTATTTGCATTAATCAGTGTCTTACTCTTGGGCGCCGTTGTTGTTTATCTGTACCGCGGAAAAGATATCCAGCGTTATGAATATATCTGTTTCGGCTTTATTGTTGGCGGTGGAATCAGTAATGTGCTGGACCGGCTGATCTATGGCAGTGTGATTGATTTTATAGATATTCAGCATATTCCATACTGGAACTATGTCTTTAATACAGCGGATGTAATGGTGCACGTGGGAATCTGGCCCATGTTAATTTTCAGCTTGCTTTTCAGTTCAGAAAATAAACAGAATGTCAGCGCTTGAGCAAGATAAATAAGTGAGAGCCAACGACAATTCCAATCAAGTGATCAGCTCGAGTTACAGCCGATAACAGACAGTATAGAAACTACCTTCCGCATAAGAAGCAGATAACACAGCGTTAGAAGGGTTGGTATTGGCTCCCTGGCTACCCAGGGTCGCCCGCAAGCGTCCTGTTGCACCTTCGCCATCATCCAATTCAGCATCAATTGCAATCGCCGCAGCACCTGGAACCTGACTCAAACAAACCTTACTACCTTCAAGATCACCACCCATATTGTTGCCCAGCACACTAACTAGTCCACCCCAGGGATTATCGAGTAGTGCCAGCTGTCCTACGTCACTTGCCTCACCGGACACAAATCGAGCCGCCTTTAGCTGTTGCCAGAAAGGTCCTGATTCACCAGCTCCGGTAAATACCTGATTGACACCAACATCGAGCCTGCCGTTAACATTACCAGCAATAACCCCCGCCCAACCAGACCCCCTTGCTGCAAGAGTGGCCGCTGGCCCATCATCTCCAGGAATACGACCATAGCGATCCTGGTAAGCGAATACAGCAGCTGTAGTCAAATTCAGGTTTTCTATAGCCTGCCTAACCCGAGATCGTTCTATAAACCCCTGAGCCAAAACAACCCCGATTATCATCACACCAACGATCGCCAGTACCGTAGTAATCTTTGTCAAAGTAAAGCCTTGAAATTTTTTCCATAGCTCAACAGATGATTTCATCAATAGGATTCCGAATTATCTTTATTAACAGCAAATACGTTACTACTACCCACGCAAGTCAAAAATCTCGAGAGTGCTGCCGCTTGCTTAGCAACCTCTGACAAATTATCTGACAACTCCGGTCTGGGTCGGTTCTGCTATCAAGTCGCACTTTCGCAGGCAAGGGCTAACCTGTCAAGGAAGTACAACTCCTGAAACGAACGTTGGTTGAAGGCCCCTGCGAGCGGCACCTGACATGCATCGCCACAGCAAGGCCATAGAATAAACAGGAGATTTCTTAAGTCAACAATGGAAAATTGCTATGATTGCCTGCTCAAACGAGTAGTTGCCATATTGGCTAGCTAAAACTATTCCTTTAACCAGGTGAATAAGGAAAACAAATTTGAACAGTGATAAGTTTTCAGGTGTTCTAGCACCTGTCGTTACCCCCTTTGATGCGCAATTGAACCCAGATCGAAAGCGACTGGAACAACATTGCCGCTGGTTATTGTCGAACGATGTGGGATTAACTGTGTTTGGTACTAACAGCGAAGCCAATTCCTTATCAACTGACGAAAAACTGGGCCTGCTGAATTACCTGGTTGATGCAGGCATCGATCCGAAACAGTTAATGCCTGGAACCGGTTGTTGTGCACTCACCGATAGTGTGCGCCTTACAATTGAAGCCGTAAAACTGGGCTGCCGGGGGGTCTTAATGTTGCCGCCTTTTTATTACAAAGGTGTTTCGGATGAAGGTCTTTATGCATCTTATTCGGAGATTATTGAACGTGTCGGTGACGCGAACCTGAAAATATACTTGTATCACATACCTCCAATATCACAGATACCACTTTCGATATCTCTTATAGATCGTCTGGTAAAACAGTACCCGGATACCGTGGTCGGGGTAAAAGACAGTTCTGGTGATTGGGGCAATACTAAAAAGCTACTTGATAGCGGTTGGGAAGATTTTCAAGTTTTCTGTGGTTCAGAGAGTGTTTTATTAGAAAATATGCGTAATGGCGGGGCCGGTTGTATAACGGCAACTGCAAACGTGAATCCTGCAGCGATCAGACAACTCTATCAAAGCTGGAACACCCCTGAAGCGGAACAAATGCAATCGCAGCTTGGTCCGGTTAGACAGGTGTTTCAACAATTTCCAATGATCCCTGCACTAAAGTCAGCTATTGCCTTTCACCGTAAAGACGACGGCTGGCATCAGGTTCGCCCTCCCCTGTTGCCCCTCGCTACCAATGATAAAACCAATCTTGCTAGTGAGTTAAAAAATATTGGTTTTAGGATGCCGAATTTGTAAAATTTTCTGCAACAATTTGGCACTTTTTGATCCTCCAATCCGATAGACATCCAGCATCCCATAGGGTAGCCTTTGTGGAGCTAAAATCGCTGTGTTTGTATGAATAAGCGTACTTTTTACAGCTCATAAAGCGAGGTAGAAAATGAATACTAGAATCAATATGGGAATAGAAGGCAAGCTATTGAATTACAGGAATATTTTGTCCTGTCTGGCCGCTTCTGCGTTACTGTTTCCGTCGCTGGCAATGAGTCAGGATACCGTCGAATGGTTCACCCTTGGTAATGACTTTGCTCATACTCGGTATACCCCGGCTGATCAGATCACTCCTGAGAACTTTTCCGACCTTGAAGTAGCGTGGGAATGGGATGGCTCCAGCTTTGACGCTCAGAGCGGAAGATCTACCCCAAGCTATATTGACGGAAAATTATTTACAGTTGCTGGTGCCCGTCGCCATGTTATAGCGATGGATCCTAAGACTGGAGAAACTATCTGGTCTTATCGTGAACCCAATACCGATCGCTGGGCTTACTCCATGCGTGCTGACTACGGTAAAGGTGTTGGTTATGCTGAAATAGACGGACGTGGAGTAGTTTATATTATCTCCCCTGCTTTCTTTCTCACGGCACTGGACGCCGAAACAGGTGCTCCGTTAGAAGGGTTTGGTAGACCAGTTCCCATTGACGGCTTTCCTCAAACAGGTGTAGTGGATTTGCTGGCTGATTTAGGCCATCCCTACGATCCCTACGAAGGGATCCCCCTAGAGGTTGGCTACATCACTTCTTCCTCACCACCTATCGTTGTAAATGGCGTAGTCATCGTCGGTAACTCAGCTGAACAGGGATATCACCAATCTCGTATTGAAAACATTCCTGGCGATATTCTGGCTTATAGTGCCCGCACCGGTGAATTCCTATGGAAATTTAACGTCATTCCAAGACCGGGTGAATATGGTCATGAAACCTGGGAAAATGATGCCTGGCAATGGACTGGTGACGTCTCCTCCTGGGCCCCAATTTCAGCCGATCCTGAAAATAACCTGGTTTTTATTCCAACCAATGGCGCCACTATCGATTATTACGGCGGCTTCCGACCTGGTGATAATCTTTATGGTACCAGTGTGATCGCACTCGATGTTCGAACCGGTGAGAGACGCTGGCACTACCAGACCGTGCACCATGATATCTGGAATTATGATAATCCAGCGGCTCCGATACTACTTGATTTGAATATGCCGGGCCGAGGCCAAGTTCCAGCCGTAATGCAGGTGACCAAGCAGTCATTTGTCTACGCCTTTAACAGACTGACAGGTGAGCCCCTGTGGCCAATGGTTGAACGGGAAGTTCCGCAGTCAATTGTTCCTGGCGAGAAACTTTCTCCAACCCAGCCGTTTCCAACCAAACCGGCTCCCTTTGACATTCAGGGCATCGGGGTCAATGATCTGGTGGACTGGACTCCTGAGCTAAGACAACAGGCTATAGACGCCTTTGCTGAATATCAGATGGGTCCATTGTTTACTCCACCACTTCATGCCGGAAATGATTTGGGTAAACGAGCCGCTATGTTCTGCCCGGGCGGTGGTGGGGGCGCTAACATCACAGCACCACCTGTGGCAGATCCGACTACTGGCTATCTGTATATTTCCTCCCATTCTGCGTGTAGTCCAGTAAGACTGGTTCCTGGAGCAGAAGCTGATCTCCAGTATGAAGCGCCTACCGGCACGACATTCGCGCAGTATGCCAACGGTCCAGGTGCAGGAGCACCGCGCCACGCGGCTAATATTCCTGTGTATAAGCCGCCTTATAGCCGTATTACCGCTATCGATATGAACACCGGTGAGCATGTATGGATGATCCCAACTGGCGAAACTCCACAGCGCATTTTGGACAACCCAGCCGTGCAGGGTTTAGATATTGGCAACACCGGTACCGGCAACCTGGTACCCATGGTTGTAACTGCCAATATGCTGATTTATTCCGATCAGGCCAGTGACGGTACTCCGCTTCTTTACGGAATAGATAAAGCCACTGGCGCCATCATAGGAGAAATTGAAGTACCAGCTCGAAGTCGTTACGGTATGAGCTCATGGGTACATGAAGGCAGGCAGTATATCATGCTGCAGACAGGTTCTAAGTTGACTGCTTTAGCTCTGCCTGACGATAGTCCTGCTCCTATCGCCCACTGATAACTCAATAGTTGTTATTTGGATAAAACCCGCTATCAAATGATAGCGGGTTTTATGTTTTCTGGGATTATGTAAATCGTTATTTGGTAAATCGGGATTCTCTAATTTCCTTTGCGAATTAGGCCAAACAGCCTACTTGTGGTTACGGCAACACCTAGCAATACCATTAGGCATCCCAGGATCATCGCCACTGTGAGGGTTTCACCGAGAAACATCATGCCATAAAAAATGCTGAATACGGGTACTAGATAAGTAACCGTCACCGCCTGATGTACACCTATTTTCATTATTAGTCGGTAAAACAGGATATACGCCAAACCAGTACAAAACACGCCCAGCACAATTACACTGAGCCAAATATTTCCTGTGGGCATTTCTTCTGGAATTTGGGTAATGCTTAAAGGAATTAAAAAAATCGTTGAGAAAAACAAGCTTCCAACGGTAATTGCCAAACCGCTTACACCCATTAGTCTTTGATTAATAATATGAGTAGACAATCGATATAAACTGGCTGCCAGCATTGCAGCTAGAAAAGCCAATAAGTTCCCGCTCATAGCGACTGAAAGGTCATCACTCAAAACCAGGGTTAAAACGCCAAGAAAACCGATCAATAATCCAATAATTGCAGAACGGCTGAGTCTTTGGGCAAAGTATAGAAAACCGAATAGAGCCGCAAAAAAGGGGACGGTGGCGTTTAAAATGGAGATCAAACCAGCTCCAATGCTTAAGCTGGCAAAAGCCAGCAGGCAGAATGGAAGGCACATGTTGATAAGGCTGACGATTGCAATTGTGCGCCAGTGTTTAAACAATTCATGGTGTTGCCGGTAGATATAGAGAAACGGAAACATTACCACCAAGCCAGTGAAAACTCTGAGCTCAATCAGGAGAATCGGGCCGAAAACCGGAGACGCCACTCGTAGCAAGTTAAACGAACCACCCCAAAGGGCAGCCAGTAATATAAGTTCTAAAAGGCTGGCCAGGCTGATTTTCGCTTCATCGTGGAATTGTTTGATCACGCGCACTCACAGATCGTTATCAAATGCTCAACTATGCTGGTTGAACAATTTTTGGCCAGCTAGGGATTTTCGATATTATTGCGCTGAATAAACCTTATGAGCTGCCGCTACGGCCTTGCCACTTTCAACAGCCGCACCCATTCGAAAAAGAATGTCGTCCAGAGCTGACAAGCAAAGTAATACGTTTTTCTGGATTGACGCGTAGCCCATAAGTCCTATGCGCCAGACCTTACCAGCCAGGCTACCAAGACCTGCACCTATTTCAAGATTATAGCCAGAAAGTAACTGGCGTCTAACCAAGGCCTCGTCGACATTCTCAGGAACAGTGACTGAATTTAACTACAGCAGAAACACAAAAGCCGAGAAAACCCGGCTTTTGTGTATTGTCATCAAATCTGCTGTGTTAGGAATCAGCGTTACTCTTTAACTGATTCTGTATCTTGCTCATCATTATCTTCACTATCGAGTTTTGGCCGGTCAACCAGTTCGACATAAGCCATAGGAGCTTTGTCCCCTGAGCGCAGCCCACATTTCAAAATTCGAATATAACCACCGGGTCGATCAGCATACCGCGGGCCCAATTCAGTAAATAGCTTGCCCACGGTTGCCTTGTTTCGAGTTCTGTTAAACGCCAGTCTTCTATTGGCAACACTGTCATTTTTAGCCAGAGTGATCAGCGGTTCGGCCACAGACCTGAGCTCTTTCGCTTTGATGAGCGTGGTTTTAATGATTTCGTGCTCAACCAATGACGAAGTCATATTGCGAAACATGGCTTTTCTATGGGGGCTGTTTCGATTTAATTGACGCCCACTATGTCGATGCCGCATATCTGCTTCCTATTCTCTTATTCAGGCCGCGCGTTCGTCTGACTTCAGACTAGTGGGAGGCCAGTTTTCCAGACGCAGACCGAGAGACAAACCCCTTGTAGCCAATACGTCTTTAATTTCAGTGAGTGACTTCTTACCAAGGTTTGGAGTCTTTAATAATTCCACCTCTGTACGCTGTATCAAATCACCAATGTAGTAAATATCTTCAGCTTTCAGGCAGTTTGCAGAGCGAACTGTGAGCTCCAGATCATCCACCGGTCGAAGCAAAATTGGATCAATTTCATCTTCATGTTCTTCTGGCTCAGAAATAACTTCACTTTGAAGATCAACGAATACAGCAAGCTGATGCTGAAGAATAGTCGCGGCTCGTCGAATTGCTTCCTCTGGATCAATAGTACCGTTAGTTTTCAAATCCAGAATGAGTTTATCCAGGTCTGTTCGCTGTTCTACCCGGGCATTTTCAACCGAATAAGATACACGGGTAACAGGACTATAAGATGCATCCAGCAATAACTTGCCTACAGAGCGGGTTTCATCGTCATCACTTATGCGGCTATCAGCTGGAGCATAACCACGACCCTTGCGTACCGTCATGCGAATATTAAGTTCACCATTTTTATTCAGATTGGCGATTACGTGTTCCGGATTTACGATCTCGACAT
>Ga0114950_10000523_pt1 | contig 26457 bp, 23 predicted proteins | sample N075metaG_FD_83503 | JGI IMG/M metagenome (GOLD analysis project Ga0114950, IMG submission 83503) | Deep subsurface microbial communities from Kermadec Trench to uncover new lineages of life (NeLLi) - N075 metaG | ecosystem: Environmental > Aquatic > Marine > Ocean trench > Sediment | place... | reverse complement strand
TCCCATCAATAAACACCAGGTTCATGTCTGTCACAGAAGGTTAAGGTCTCAAACTCTTTTGTTACAAGACCTTAGGCTATAAATGGCTTGAGTTAACGGGACAGCAATGAATGAATTACTGTCTGTGTTGTCAGTTCGCAAACCAACCACAATGAATAGGGTATAAATCAGTAGGCTGCCAAGGGCAAACAGGTTGTTCAGCCTGTTTTGCTTTAACTGGTTTAGCATTGATACATTTTACCTGATTCGGGTTGTTAGTGAATCAACGGCGGTAATTTGTCGTAAGTAGAGGATCTGGGTTATATTGCTTGCCCTGATTTTTAGAACTGGTAGATTCCCGGTTAAGGCCAATTACCGTTTTCCCCCGGGGCCTTTGGAAAAAGTGATGTTAAGATCAGGTGCGATTAACAAAGTAGCAATAGCATTGGTCAGGCGTACCTTAAATTAATTCCGGACATAATAATGAATACCCATAATATTTACGAACAATCACTTAATAAAAATAAAGCCAACTTTGCGCATTTGACTCCTCTCACTTTTCTAGAGCGCGCAGCCAGTGTATTCCCAGAACGTACAGCCATAATTCATGGTGAACTTCATCAGAATTGGTCAGACACTTATAAGCGATGTTGCCTGCTTGCTTCTGCTTTGAAAAAACGGGGAATAGGCCAAGGCGATACTGTGTCATTCATGGGAGCAAATACTCCAGAAGTATTTGAAGCGCATTTTGGCGTGTTGATGACTGGCGCCGTACTCAACACACTCAATACACGACTGGATGCCAAGACTATTGCCTTCATGTTGGAGCATGCCGAAACCAAAGTGTTGTTCACTGATCGGGAATTTAGTGACACGATGAAGGCCGCCTTGGACATTTTACCTTCAAGTCCGATCGTCATAGATATTGATGATCCTTTGTTTACCGGAGGTGAACTACTTGGCAAGCAAACTTACGACGAATTTATTGAAACTGGTGATCCTGACTACGCCTGTTTTCAAATAGACGATGAGTGGCAGGCCTGTTCCCTGAACTACACGTCGGGGACCACAGGAAACCCCAAAGGAGTAGTATTTCATCATAGGGGCGCGTATTTGAATGCTATATCTAACGCTCTATGTTGGAATATGAACGACCATCCGATTTATTTGTGGACACTTCCTATGTTTCACTGCAATGGTTGGTGCTTTCCTTGGACTCTGGCAGCTATGACTGGTACCAGTGTCTGTCTACGACATGTAAGGGATAAAGCCATATTCGATGCGATTAAGAAACATAAGATTTCCCACTTTTGTGGCGCGCCCGTTGTGCTAAACACCTTGATAAATGCAGACGAAGAGCTAAAACAAGGGATTAGTCATGACATAAGTGTCATGACGGCTGGCGCTGCACCGCCAGCAGCGGTCATTGCTGGAATGGAGGCAATGAACTTTAAAGTCAGCCATGTTTACGGTTTGACAGAAACCTACGGCCCGTGTGTTGTCTGTGCACCTCAAGAATCCTGGAATGAATTAGAAATAACAGAACGAGCAGAGTTACTGGCACGTCAGGGTGTTCGTGCACCATTACAGGATGAGTTGATGGTAGCTGACCCTGAGACACTGATACCGGTTCCAAAAGACGGCAAGACTATGGGTGAAATCTTTATGCGGGGTAACCTGATCATGAAAGGGTACCTTAAGAATTCCTCTACAACACAGGAATCTTTTTCAGGTGGCTGGTTTCATTCTGGTGATCTAGCAGTCTGGCATGATGATGGATATACCCAGATCAAAGATAGGTCCAAGGACATTATCATTTCAGGTGGTGAAAATATTTCTTCTCTTGAGTTGGAGTCAGTGTTGTTCAAGCACCCGAAGATTCTTGAGGCGGCCGTGGTGGCGGCTCCAGATGAAAAGTGGGGCGAGGTGCCATGCGCTTTTGTAAGCCTTAAGAACGGCGAGGAAATGACCAAGGATGAGCTTATTGCTTATTGCAGGGAAGAGCTGGCTGGGTTCAAAATACCCAAGAAAGTAGTTTTTGGTCCAATCGATAAAACATCGACCGGTAAGGTGCAGAAATACCTGCTGCGAGAAAAAGCCGCAATGGCCGACTAAACAAAAAAACAAGCGGTGACGATTGGCGCTGAAGTTTAAAGTAGTTGACCTGCAATCTAGCTGCACATAGTCTGTTACTACTTATGTCTATTTATAGAAAAGGTGAGAGACATCTAAGCAATTTGCATAACGTTGTGACCGCCAATGAGGCTTAAACAGAAGGAATGAATACAATGAAAATGACAGTAAAAATAGGCTTTTCCAGTTTGCTGATGATTATCGCAGGTCTTGCGGTGGCAGCGGATGCGCCAGAAACAATCACAGTGACCAGTAGCGCCTTTGAGCACCATGGCACAGTTCCGCTGGTAAACACGGCCTATGGAGATAACCAGTCTATTGATATCAACTGGGCAAACCTACCTTCGGGCGCGGTTGAGTTGGCATTAATCTGTGATGACCCTATTGTTGCAATGCCACAGCCATTCGTACACTGGGTTGTCTACAATATCCCTGCAGCTGCTTCAGGATTACCTGGCGCCATGTCCGGTGATGCAACTCCAGGCCTATCAGGATTAATGGGATTGACTAATGGTGTGAGTGGCGTTCGTCGTCCTGGATATTTCGGTCCACGTCCACCAATAGATGGTCAACTGCATGCATACCATTATCGGGTCTACGCCTTGGATGCGGATCTGGATCTCCCGGAAGGTTTAAATAAAGATCAATTGCTGGAAGCTATGGACGGACATGTACTCGCCACCGGTTTGTTGATGGGGCATTATCAGCGCACCGAATAAACCAAGCTATAACGGATAAAAAAGGGCTGGGGAATTAGGCTTCCTTAGCCCTTTTTATTTGTATTTCTAGTAATGGTAAATCACTTCTCCGACATCGGCTTCGTCAGCGATATCTAGATCTACCCTATGATAAAGATGAATGTCACCTCGTACTATAGATGTTTCATCGATCGTTAAGAGCGGGTCTCGATTAAAGCCGAAATTAAACAGTTTATTCCACCAGCGTCGCTTATTCTTGTAAATAATATCACCGTTAACTATGGTATTTCCCGTTAAGGTCACATCACCGTTGCTGCTAACGAGGTTCTGCCCAACTTCGCTGCTATACAAGCGGACATCACCATTAGTAGATTGAATATCCTTCGCAACGAAGGAATCTGAATCCAGTCTTATGTCTCCGTTGACGGTTTTAACGGTTCCCTGGACTCGCACGTTCTGACCGACATCAATGGCGCCGTTCACAGTTGACATGGAACCTGAAACTCTGACGTTTGATGCAACTTCGATGTCGCCATTGACGGTCTCCAGCCGCGCCACTTCGGTATCTCTTTCTAGATTGATACCACCATTGACTGTCTTAACTCGACCCGCCGTTGCGCCGTGAGCAATGTTAATCCGGCCGTTTACGGTTGAAACATTACCCACCGCGTCATTCGCTTCGATTTGAATCCTTCCATTTACCTTGGAAATATTACTGTGACCGGCAGCGGCGTTGGCGCCAGTACTGTATAGATAACTACCTAATAACAAGGCTAACAAGGTGGCGGTTGTTAGCCTTGCACTATGGTTGATGGATCGCATGTTGGTGTCTCCTATGGGATTCTGAGTTTTTTAACTTGTTGCTGTCTATTTGTTACACCCTGGATGAGGTCAGACATCTCAAAGGTTTAGATTTCGACTAGTCTCTGCAATTCCCTTGCCAGTTTCAAAAAAGTCTTTTATTTCAGCATGTTATTCGTTTAAGTAGGTACGTCAGACAAATAAATAAGTCGAATTCACCACTTAATTAGTCATTATGACCAATTAAAAAAATCAGCTTCATTTCATTACCATTAAAGCTATTGGATGGTCATGACCGGCAAAGGTTTACTATGAAGTGGAAAAACTATCCCAATGTAGCCACGGTCATCAAATGATAAAACGAGCTTTATGGTTGGATTCTGAGATATCTCCAGAAATATTCAAAGATCGTTAGTTTGATTTTTGTTGAGTGACTGCCAATCCAGGGATGTCTCTTTTGTCACTTGCCCGCGAAGCTGAGTCACTTGGTCCCTGTTCGCACGACCATAAATCCTTCACTTTAGCCAGCGCTGCGGAACTCGCCTTTGGCTCAGACAGTCCTCGCTTGACCTGAAAAACTGGAAGCGCGAATGGTCGCAAGGAAAGCCGGGTACAGGATGATCGCCGGGAAAGTTTAGTTGGGTTAATTCAGTATTTTCTGGGAATATCTCACAATTAGATCGCTGGTTTTCTTTGCAGTCAGAAAACCACTGAGGTAAGTGATAGAAAACTAACTTAATTCATTCCCATAGTGACAATCCAGAAAAAATAACCCGGGTATTCGTACAGGTTTTCCCCACTACTATCGGTGAATGAAGTAGGATAACTTTGAACCAAAAAGTTTAGGCTTGACATGGAAATCAGCTTGTAAAAGGCTTGCTTGACTACAAATGAAAAAGAAAAATACAAGAGGTGCCCTGTATGATAAATAGAAAATTGGCTGCCCTAGTTGCCTGTATTGCCATGCTGCTAGTTAGTTGTAATTCAGAAGACACAGAGCAACAAGTCGCCGCACCGCAAGCTATACAGGTAGATTCAATATTTTCCAATGGGAAAATAATCACTGTAGATGGGCAGTTTTCCATTCACAGTGTTGCGGTGGTGAATAATGGCAGAATAGTTGAGACAGGCGATCAATCTTTGCTTGGAAAATACCAGTCATCTAATGTAATTGATTTACAGGGTAAGACAGTACTCCCGGGTTTTATCGATTCGCACACTCATATACGGGGAAGACCAGAACGTTTTATCGAGTTAAGTGAAGTAAGCTCCATAGTGGAAATGCAAGCGCTAATCCGTGCCAAGGCGCTTGAATTAGGTGAAGGTGAGTGGATCACTGGATATGGCTGGTCTGAGGATCAACTAGCCGAAGGTCGGAAGCCTTTAAGACAGGATCTGGATGAGGCCGCACCCGCAAATCCGATTACTTTTACTCGTGCCGGCGGCCATAGTGCTGTTGTAAACACCCTGGCCTTGAATCTGGCTGACATCACCGATAGCACCCCGGACCCGGAAGGAGGAGTTATTGAGCGAGACGATAACGGCGTTGCCAATGGCATTATCCGAGAGCGTCAAGGAATAGTCGGACGTCTGGTTCCCGATGCCACCTATGATGAGTTGATTGCCAGTCTGCAAGTCAATCTAAATGATTTGTTAAGCATGGGAATCACCAGTATTACGGATGCTTCTAAGAGTCCGCGCGATTATGCGATGTGGGAAGAACTTTACGCTAAAGAAGGAGTAAAACTGCCCAGGGCGGCTCTTCAATTTCAATGGCGCAATCCCGACCGGATCAATGAATTGAAAGCAAGGGTCGGAAATGGAACGGATTTTCTAAAGATCGGACCAATAAAGGTATTTGCAGATGGTGGGTTTACCGGGCCGGCGGCTTTTACCCGGGAACCTTACTTGAATCAGGGGGATTACCGGGGTTATCTCAATATGCCGGAGCCGGAATTGGTGAGTCTGTTGAATGAGATACATGATGCTGGCTGGCAGATGGGTGTACACGCAATAGGAGATGCCGCAATCGAACTGGTGGTGGATACACTGGCGGACGCTTTGGTTCGTAATCCACGTAATGATCATCGTCATTATCTAAATCATTTTTCAATGCGACCACCGGACTCCACCATGGAGAAAATGGCCGAGCACCAAATACATATTACCCAACAGCCAAATTTTACTTATACCTTGGAAGGTCGCTATGTCGCTAATCTAGATGGCTGGCGATTGGAACACAACAATCCAATTCGCTCGCCAATGGATCATGGCATCGTGGTGGCAATCTCCAGCGATATCCTTCCAATTGGGCCGTTTGTAGGATTGTATGCCGCTGTCACTAGAAAAGGTATGAGTGGTCGGGTATTTGCGGCTGAAGAAGCAATTACAATCGAGGAAGCTATTCGCGGATACACTATTACTGGAGCCTATTTGAATTTTGAAGAAGACACAAAGGGATCACTAGAGCCGGGAAAATTTGCCGATATGATTGTGTTGTCTGAAGATATTTTGAGCATAGATCCTGAACGCATAATAGATATTCAAATCGATCAGACTTACGTGGACGGTAAGCTGGTCTTTACGCGCTAATCTCCCTATTGGATTTGCTTCAGATAATGCTCGATACAATAAGCAGCCCTAATGATTGAACTTATCCACACTTACAGGGTTTTGATAAACCTTTTGCCTATTACCAGAAGCTTGTTAAATAGACATGCTCCTTGATAGGATTCGAGTCAATAAGAGTTAAGCTTTGTCGTTTTCATTAACCACTACAGGATAAAAACAACCTATGACCCGTCGACGTAGTGCTTCATCACTTATAAAAATCTCTATTGCAGTATCTGCATTATTAATCATTGCCGTCGGATTTGCTGTCAACTCCAATGCCCAGACCGGCCGAGTAGTGGAGTCGGATACTCATCGATTTACAGAACTGGCTGAAGGTGTCTGGCACGCTGTAGGTACTGGTAGTGTGCATGTAATGAGCAATGCCATGGTACTAGTGGGTGAATTCGATACCTTGGTTGTTGATTCCCACGTTACACCAGCTGCCGCCAGATCATTGATAGATTCTCTTCCGGTAATCACTGAGAACCCGGTTCGTTACCTGGTAAACAGTCACTACCATTTCGATCATGCCCATGGCAATCAGGCGTTTCCCCGAAACGTTGAGATCATTGGACACAGCTTTACCCGCAGCAAGCTCAGCGGTGAACTGGGAAATGTGTTGGAGGAAGCAACGTTCAAAAGTTTTTCAGATGGCGTTCCTACCACTGTAGCCAACCTGGAGCGGCAAGCTTCAGCTGAAAGTGATCCTGCGCGTCGGGCTCAAATTCAGGAACGCGCGCGTGTACAGCGTGATTACATGAATGCTATTGACGAAATACGACCAACTCCACCCAATATAACACTTGAGGATAAGATGACTTTATTTCAGGTAGTTAGCCGTGGCAGTCGGGAAATACAATTGTTGCACTTGGGTCGAGCACACACCGGGGGCGATGTGGTGATCTATCTGCCGCAGGAACGCATCGTGTTTACTGGCGACATGATGTTGCCAGGTCTCGCCTACATGGGAGATGCTCACGTGGATGAATGGCCTGCGACGCTCGAGGCTTTAAAATCCCTGGACTTTGAATGGGTGCTACCTGGCCATGGTCAGCCCTTTAATGATCGTAATGTGATAAGTAACTTTCAGGCCTATTTGCAGGACCTCTGGCCTAAGGTCGCTCGTTTGAAAAGCCAGGGTCTGACCTTTGAACAGGCTGCTCAGCAAGTGGATATGACCAACCACAGTGATAACTTTGCGCAGATTCGCGGACCTGGTGCCGACCCCAGAGCGATTAGAAGAATTTACCAACTGTTAAACTAAAGAACCTCTGATCAATTGGCTGAGTGGATCAAGGATTGGCGCCGCCTAAAAAAGGGTTTCCGGCAGTGGTCGGAAACCCTTCATTGGCGATTAATACAACCTAGTCTAACGGCTGATAACCCATCACGGAATAGGGCTTATTACTGTTACTGTCAATAATAGCCTGCATCGCTATTACACCTAGTTCCTGCCTTACCCTCAGATGCCCATAGGAAGTAATCTGGGTCATCAAGATTCCGATCATATCTTCCACCGGGTCGATCCAGAACACTGTACCCCAGGCTCCACCCCAGGTGAAAGAGCCAGGTGTAAGCGGATCTCTAGCTTTACCGGGCTCGTTCAACACGCCAAAACCCAAGCCGAATCCGTAACCTGGGCCACGAACATAAACGTTATGGTCGCCGCTGTGATTACTAATCATCAAATTGATCGTTTTTGGGCTCAATAACCGTACGTTGTCCAGTTCGCCACCATTTAACAACATCTGGCTAAATCGCCAGTAATCTGAAATGGTGGATGACAGTCCGGCAACACCACCGAAATATTGAGTTTCCCGAAATTCAGGCGCTCTGGATAACTCAATGGTTCGATCTGGGCCGCTTGGGCTATAGACCGCCGCAACTCGATTAATTTTGTCCCTGGGAACATTGTAAAACGTGTCATTCATTTGCAGCGGGTCGAAGATTCGATCCTGTAAGAAATCAATCAGTGGTTCGCCGGAGATGCGCTCTACCAGTAAAGCAACGTAGTCGGTTGAACTGCCGTATTGCCATCTGTCCCCAGGGTGAAAATTTAACGGCAGACTAGCCCGTTTAACCAGTGTTTCTTCCAGAGTAGTTTCGCGGGAAAGTAGTTGTAACTCGTCTTGATTGAGTGCGCTACGGTCTGGATCCAGTCCTGAGGTATGAGATAACACATGGCGGAAGGTTATCGGACGATCGGCGGCTACTCTCGAATTGACATTAACGCCGGCCATAATCACTTCTTTTCCTTCCAGCTCTGGAATCCATTCAGTAATGGAATCTGTCAGCAGAAATCGACCTTCTTCATAGAGCATCATCAAGGCAACGGAAACGATAGGCTTGGTCATGGACATGATGACAAAGATACTGTCGTCAGTCATAGCTTCATCAGTTTCTCGATTTTTCCAGCCCTGTGATTCCAAGTGCACAATTTTACCTTTACGAGCAACTAGTGTCACTGTCCCAGCAAGCAGGTCGTTATCAATATAACGCTGCATTGATGCACTCAACCGTTCCAGACGTTCACTGGAAACTCCTACATTTTCGGGTTTATCAATAGGTAGCCCATCGGCCTGTAATAGACCTGATCCGAGCGTCATTGTGAAAAAGACTGGCAGGATCAATGGCAATATTAATCGATGCTTTTGAGCAGACATGAAGTACTCCTTATTATTGTAGGTTGAAAAAGAAGGCCAGTATAAATGGCATCATTAAGATTTGACCAGAGATTCCTCTGCCAGCTAATTTCTATAAGTGTTAGTTCAGGAAGGTGTTGAACCAGATGCCGGAGCCAGCGTGCCCCGACATCTGGTTTCAATTTACATCGAATATCCTTTTTCGTCATGATCGGTGATATCACAACCTATTTGTTCTTCTTCTTCACTTACCCTGATACCGGAAGTCACGACGCCTACAAGCTTCAGTATTATGATGGTAAAAATTGCTGTATACACTGCAATAGCGAGTATCCCGACAATCTGCACCAGGGTTTGAGAGCCCATGCTCATTCCGTCAGCGTAGCCGTTACCGCTGAATACACCCAGGTTCTGAGATATTAGAATTCCAGCGAGAAAGGTACCCAGAATCCCACCAACTCCGTGCACCGGGAACACATCCAACGAGTCATCTATTTTCAGCTTGGATTTCATATAGTTGGTAGCGAAAAAGCAAATCGAGCCTACCGCCATGCCGACCAGTAAAGCGCCGGCGGGTCCTACCGAGCCCGATGCCGGGGTAATTGTTGCCAGGCCTGCCACCATACCAGTCACTGCCCCCAACGCACTGGGTTTGCCGTATTTAACCCATTCGATAGTCATCCAGGTGAGCGCTGCAGCCGACGCGGAAATGTGGGTGACGATCAGGGCCATACCAGCACTACCATCCGCTGCCAGTGCACTACCTGCATTAAACCCAAACCATCCGACCCAGAGCATAGCCGCACCGGTAATCGTCATCGTCATATTGTGTGGTACCAATGCGGAGGTCTGAAAACCAGTGCGTGGGCGGAGCATGACTGCTGTTACAACGGCTGCAACTCCTGCAGTAATGTGAACTACGGTTCCGCCGGCAAAATCAATCAAACCCATTTGTTGTAACCAGCCGCCACCCCAGACCCAATTGGCTACCGGGAAATAAACCACGATTGACCAAAGCCCAGTGAACAACATCATTGATGAAAACTTCATTCTTTCGGCGAATGCACCAACGATTAGTGCTGGCGTGATGATGGCAAATGTCATCTGGAAAGCGGCAAAGACTGTTTCTGGAATATCCCCGGAAACGGAGTCAATCACAACGCCATTGAATAGAGCCTTGCTTAAGCCACCCCAGTACGCAGATTCTGACGGACCAAACGCAATGCTGTAGCCAACTAACAGCCAGATTATAGAAATCATGATCGTGATCGCAAAACACTGCATCAGAATAGACAGTACGTTTTTAGTACGAACCAGGCCACCGTAGAAAAGCGATAGCCCTGGAATGGTCATAAATCAGACCAAGGCGGTTGAAGTCAGGATCCAGGCGGTATTGGCACCATTGATTTCACGCCCTGGGCGAATGATATGGACGGAACTAACGAAGCAAACAAGAAGAATAATGCGCTGGTGAATTTTATTTTTGTTTTCATTGGGTGCCCCTATAAAGCACCGTCGCCGGTTTCACCGGTTCTGATTCGAATTGCTTGTTCCAAATTGCTGACAAAAATTTTGCCGTCACCAATTTGCCCGGTTTGTGCCGTTTTACAGATGGCTTCTAACGCCCCTTCAACTAAACTGTCTTCGACTGCCACTTCAACTTTGGTTTTTGGCAAAAAGTCGATGACGTATTCAGCTCCACGATAAAGTTCAGTGTGACCCTTCTGTCGCCCAAAGCCTTTGACCTCTGTAACAGTCATCCCGTTCACTCCAAGGTCCGATAATGCTTCGCGCACATCATCAGATTTGAACGGCTTAATAATAGCCGTGATTAACTTCATTGTTTTTCTCCCACGATTTTTAGATTGGGTTCAGTTAAGGTCAATATAGCTGGTGAAGAGCCAGTGGAATTTCTACCCTGGAAAAATCTTTGACTTAACCACAACCAAATAACAACTGAACAGTTAAACTTTATCATGTAGTTTGAAAAAGCACCAATATAGGACAGTGACTGCAATGTTTTAGAGCATTGCAAAGTCCTAATGTCAATTGGGAGTGAGAAAATGCCACCTCACGTCTTGTTCAAAGCACTACCATGGTGCGCTGTTGTGGTTCATGGTGCACTATTATGACGTCCGATTCACAGCAAATTCGATCAGGCCGAAGGAGTCGAGGGGGGGTTAAAAAAGAGGCGGCCACCCCAGGGAGGGAGAAAGGGTGACCGCCCCAGGGGGGAGGGACTTTTATACAGTAATTTGCCGTTGCAAAGTTTTTACTGATTGAATCAAAGGCAGCATTATAAAAATAAAAACCAATACAAAAGCTGCTCCTAAGAGGTTTAATGCGGCTGGCAAGCCCATGCTTTCAGCCACGAATCCAACTACCGGACCAGTGGTTATAAACCCAAGCCTGAAAGTAAAACTGGTCAAGGAATTAGCTGTGGCCCTAAATTCACTTGGTACCCGCCGGTTAAGAGCGTTCACCAAGATGACCTGAACCAGCCCGCGACCAAAAAACAATAACAGGCATATCGTTATTCCGGCCCAGCCATCCAGCCACGCCATGCCAAAATAACCGGCTATGGGTAATGCTCCAATAAGAATCAATACGCTGACAGCTCCGTGTCGCCGTTCAATACTGAAACTACTCTTGCTCGCGATACCGACTACCGCACTCTGGGCGAACCAGAGAATTCCAAAAATCGCCAGAGAAATATTCTGAGATTCCCAATACGGCTGAACCAACCAAACAACATGTAGAGTGGCTAGGTTGTATATCGGTATAGCAATAAAAACGTTGCGCAGTACCACATCACTCTGCCACATATGACGCAAGATGTTGGCAATTTTAAGTTTCTCTCTTTTACCGCCTTTTTCGCTATTTTTGTATGGTGGTTCCACAACCAGTGTGGCCAAAACAAAGCAAACCCAAGCGGCAGCGGACTGGCTGAGTACCATAATTTCGAAAGACCACATAGCTAATACTCCGCCAAGTAATGCACCCAACCCTTCTGCACAGGATTTGATAAAACCCAGTTGAGCTATCCCTTTGCTATGGGTAGTAGACTCTTCAGTATCGAGTGCTTTTTGCGAGTCGTATAACAACGCAAGATCGGCACCTGACAAAAGACTACCGGCAATTCCCACTGTAATTTCAAATACAATCAAACTATTGAAGTCGCTAGTAAAGTTTAGTAGGAAGTAGCCAAAACCATGAACTATACTGCCTAATAAAAGCGCGGAACGGCGACCAAAGATGTCAGCAAAATAGCCAGAAGGTGCCTCGAGCAAAACGATCGTCGCGGCGTAGATAGTTTGCAGATAAAAAATTTCCGCAAGCCCGAGCCCCTTCGACATAAAGAAAGGGACAATCACTGGCACTATGATCATGAAGCAATGAAAAAATGCGAGACCATAAACTAGTTTTATATTTCTTTGCAGTTTTTTAACCACAATAGTTCCCCCGTGCGCGAGCATTAGCTCGAACAAAAAACTAAATCAGCACAAAAAAAAGACCTCTAGGCTTTGCGGTAGCTTAGAGGTCTTTTATTTGACTTAATAATCAGTATGTTACTGATAAAATCACCCTAAGCGTTTCCTCCAGGTATCCACCACACGCGAGCAGAACTGATGGCCTAAAAGAACCATAGCCGTTGGCATGTAAATAGTAATTGGTTTGCAGAGAGTGTTCATTTTTATCACGAAATCTGTATTAATCAGTCCAAAATAAATTAACTAAAACTTTGACAGGCGCGCATTCTATGCCTTTGTTAGAACAAGTCAACACTTAGATTAAATTTAATTGAACTATTTAATATGGGAGCAAACTAATTGCCGCCGGGTTTGTTTTGTTGCGCGTCATCGAGCGCATTTTCAACTTGTGCTTTTTGACTACTCCATCGAGACGCCAGCAAGGAGCCACTAATATTGTGCCAGATACTGAAAAGTGCACCTGGTAGTGCAGCAGTTGTCGAGAAAAACTCCAAAGCCAAGGTAACTCCAAGACCGGAATTTTGCATTCCTACTTCAATCGATATTGTTCTACTCTGCTGTAAATTCAGTCCCATTAGTCGACTAACATAGAAGCCACTTACAAGACCAACGCTATTGTGCAACATCACGGCTATAAGGGTAATGAGTCCGACCTCTAACAACCGAGCAGAATTCAGCGCTACGATAATAGCAATGATAACAAGAATGACCAGTACAGACAGGCTAAGGAGGGTGGGCTCTAAACGGCTAACCAGTCCATGGAGATAACGATTCGCCAGGATGCCGCCTGTTACCGGTAAAAGCACCACCTGGGCAATGTCTATTAACATGCCAATAGTATCAACGCTGACGCTTTCAGAAAGATAAAATGTGCATAGCAAGGGGGTGGGCTACCACGCCGACGATAGTTGATACCATGGTCATACTGATAGATAACGCCACGTCACCCTTGGCCAGGTAACAGATAACATTGGATGCCGTACCGCCTGCGCAACTGCCAACGAGGACCATACCTACGGTAAGCTGTGTTGAGAGTTGTAGAATGCCCGCCAGAATCATGGCGGTGAACGGCATCACTAGAAACTGAAGTATCACGCCAATTGCAATTGTTGTGGGCATTACCAGGACACGTTTGAAATCCTCGGAAGACAAAGTAAGACCCATAACAAACATAACCAGGGCCAGTAAAGGAACGATCAATGATTGTAGTTGGGCGAAAATACCGTTAAACAAAAAGGCGATTACGGTGATCAAAAGTGCCCAGAGGGGAAATAGCTTGTTGAAAGTAGCTAGCAAGAAGTTAGTATCAGATTTAAGGTCAGTAAGGGAAGTGGGCTATTCGTAATGGCCACCAAGACGATATAAATAGCTGACATAAAAGATAGGGAATAAAACCATCTTTGTTGTAATTTCGTTCTGGGAATGGGCATGAAACAAATACCAGGGCCGATATAAAATACCAGTGCAAAGATTTTGGCAGTAATCTAAGGGCTGGTAACCGGATATTGACGGAACATTACTACCAGTGTAATCGCGGAAGCCAGTAGGAAGGAACCAATAACGTGAGGCAGCACTTTGAAAACAAGCCTATTGATTTCCGCATGTCTTTCGATTTTCAGGTAGCCTCTAATAGAAAAACCAGGGATAGAAAGAAAAGCACAGCCAGCATGGATAAATTTAATTGTCAAAGACACTGTTTGATCCACTAATTTGGGTCGGTTAAAGCAAATCTTAAAGGATGATACTAACACGGTGATAGTCCGCCAAGTGCAGATTCAGCTGCTATTCAGCTCGAGGCTGTAGTCTAGCGAAGTCCGCATTTGTAACTTTTTCAGGCATCATGCGTCTATGATAAAGTCAATTAACCAAAATAATCTGATAACGGGTAAAACATGGTCAAGAACTCTCTCCTATTGTTAGCGTGCATAACACTGACAGGCTGCCTGTTTACGTTGAATTCTGATGGAAGAATCCTCAGTACTGTCTGGGATGAAGCCGATGTGAATCGACTTCAATTAGGGCAATCTGATACAGAATGGGTAAGAACCACATTTGGCGATCCTACTTCTTTAGTGAGTTACGCCGATGGTACGGAAGTCTGGAAATACCGCAATCGAAGTGAAAAAGACGTCGAAGTCAGATTATTCTTGATTTTCTCGGTGGATATCGAAGAAGAACGGGTGGAAACGCTGACCATAGAATTCGATCAGGGCGTGGTAAGCAATTACTCGATCGAAGAGGTCCGATTTTAATTAATCAGTTTGCTTGATTTAGTCTGGGAATCGGCTGGGATAAAAGTGTTACTTTAGGGAATTGAGCCAGGGTTCTAGTTCATCCCAATTTATTCTGAAGATATGTCTGGCATTTTCAACCAATGCAGCATCTACTCTTGCACCTGCAGACTCAAGACGTTGGGTCATTTCAGGTAAGCGTTTGTGCCAGCGGAAATTGTCCCGATCTGCTATACGCAAAAAAATTGGTAATCCTTGCAGTGCCGGTAGCGGTCCGGATTCTTTCAGCCGACCTGGTACAGCAACCACTCCGAAATAATTACCAGGGTTCTTGCTCGCGATTTCTAATGCGGAAGTACCCCCTCTAGAGATGCCCAACAACAATGACTTGCCGATTTTGATGTTAGGGTCGGTCTGCAGTTGTGAAATCACCTTGCTCACATCCTTGTTATCTTCGCCAAAGACGGAGTTTCCATCCCGAGATATTGGAACAGCAATGACCCAGCCCCGGTCGGTAAGTTCCTTGCCGAGCCAGAACTGAGATCGCAATATAAATTCCTGACCGCTACCTGCTGGAATTAATAAGGCAAGTGGCCAGGGCCCATCCCCTGAATTGTTGGGTGTAAAAACCAGCAACCGAATTTCTGTCTCAGTATCAATATTGACCACATGCTCCGCACTCATCCCCAAACCCGGGCATAAGACAAATACAAATAAAATGGTTCTAATTGATGACATTGAGGATAGCCTGCTCTCTCACGAAAAAACGCTGGGAGTATACCAACGATTTCGAGCTCGATTGCAGTACTATGCGATAAAAGCGCTGATTGAACCGTTAGTTCCCTTGTGGGTGGACCCTAGGGGATGAAGGCGGCGAAAATTGGGGCTGTAACCTTTTTTAGTAATCACCGTCTTTAAGAATATATGTTGGCACAATATCAACAAGCCATAGAGAAGTACCGGCAGCGGGTCTTTTCCTTTGCCTATTACAGCCTGCGTACCCGTGAGGATGCCGAAGATATAACCCAGGATGTTTTTATTCGGTTATGGCAGCACTGGCGTAAAGTTGATCATCAACGAATGGGTGCCTGGTTAATGCGGGTCGCACATAATTCAGTGGTCGATCATGTGAGGAAGTATCGGAATGAAAAACAACGTGTGGATCTGCAACATAGTCTGGAAGATGCTGCCTCCGTCGAAGATACGAGTTTGGAATCACAGCAATTTCGCCAGCAACTGGAATCGGCTATTAGCGAACTGAATGACCCCTACCGCAGCATCATAATTATGCGGGATATTCAGGGACTGAGTTATCTGGAAATCGAGCAGACTCTCAATTTGAGTCAAAGCCAGGTAAAAGTTTACCTGCACCGGGGCCGACGGCAATTACGGGAAAACGAATCTCTCCGCAAAGCCGCCGCTGAACACGCCATTTTAGAAGAAGTGCTTACTCCCGGCGTCTCAGATAAGCAGGTGGTTATAAATAGACACAACGAAGAAGGATTAAGCCATGCCAAAAAATAGCAGCTCAAAATGCCAGCTTTTTCAACTGTATATTGATGCCTTTCTGGATGATGAACTCGAGCCGGCCAGGGCGACCGAGCTAAAAACCCACCTGGACAATTGCAGGGACTGCAGCGATGAGCTTGCTTATGCAGAACAATTACACCGGGCCGTGGTTGATTTGCCGATACTGGATTGCTCTGATCAGGCATTGGAACCCGTGGATCGACTATTTGCTAATAACGAGCCTAAATCTGGGAAAAGCGCAAACTCAATCGGACAATGGCTAAACACATTTAAAGCATCGATACCCGGATTTATCCGCTATGGAATACCAACAACAGCGGTGGTGTTATTAGCAATAGCGTTGGGAAATGGATATCTGGAGCAACGATCCGGAGCAGAGCGAGCAGCACAGGAAGTCGTGGCAGTTGAGCCAACGTCTCAGTATAGCCAGGAAGAAATACTGAAGGCGTTGCAAGATCTTGAGATTGCAATAGATTACCTGGGTCAAATCAGCCAGCGAACCAATGTGATGATTGAGGATCGGTTTTTTTTAAGACAGCTGGAAGACGCGATTAGTGCGTCATTTAGAAATGATGTTGTTGAGGAGTCAGCTAATGGTGTAAGCAATGGCCCTATTTAGGCTTTTTGAACCTATGCGAAAGGTAAGATAAACAGAATTGTGAGGTTAAATTATGAAAGTTAAAATTTTTATTGTGAGTTGTATGTTTGGACTGTTGTGGTTACAACCTGCCTTTTCGCAAGGCGAGGATGTGCTGGACCATCCAGGCTATGTTGATTTCTCAACCCTTTCAGAAATAGCCGGTAAAGAACCAAATGTGGAGATCACACTCAAGGAACCACTTCTCAAGCTGATTACCAACATACTCAAAAACAACGATGAACAGGCAGCCGATTTTATTTCAACTCTGTTGCTAGTTAATGTGCGGGTATTTGAAAGCTCGATGCTAGATACAGATCGCATTGCTGAGACAATGTCGGCTATAGCGAGCAACCTCGACGCACTAAATTGGGATCGTGTGGTTCGAGTGCGCGAAAATGATGAGCACGTCGATATCTATTTTCGGGTTTCTGATGATTCTGAGCTCATATACGGTATTGCCATTATGGTGGCTGAACCTAACGAAACTATTATGATTAACATAGTGGGAGATATCAGTTCGGATGACCTCAGTGCTATTGGCAAACGTTTTAATATAGATGAATTAGCATTCCTGGATGGCTCGGATAATGATGCGAATTAGTCGATCAAAGTGGGTATTACTTTCTCTGTTGCTGTTGTTGGTTAATGGCTGCATGTCCTTTTCTGATCGATCGTTCAGGCCGGTAATACGGGAAATTTCAGCACAAATACCAAACCTGAATTTACGTAAAGAGTTTGCTTTATCAATTGGCTCTGTAATGTTTAATGTCATAGACGCGATCACTGTAGGCTCCGATTTTGATTTTTCATCTATCGATAAGGTTCAGATTGCCGTCTATGAGGTGGATTTTTCAGCCGACCTGAGAAAGTTGAATGTCGAAAAGGCCTTGATGGCCCGAGATCCCAGTCTCAGCTGGCAGACTGTGATAAAGATTAGGGAAGAAAGAGAGTACACCTGGATAGTCATGGGAATTAATGAAAATAGAGCCAGTATCGAGGCTGTGTCGATATTGGTAATGGGTCAGGGCGAGCTTGTGTTAATAAACGTAAACGGCGATTTGGAAAAGATAATTGAATTTGCTTTTGAAGCAGTAAAAGGAAAGAAAGGAGTAATAAAATTCAGTTAGGCTTTTATCCGGTCAGCTCGCAACGATCTGACCCTGTTTATGCTCCCTACTCCAGCCCCTGGACTTCCATTCGCTCACTGTCGGCAACAGTTATCACAATGCCATCAATGGTAGTAAATGTCCTTGAATCCAGTTGATACTTGTATACCTGGTAGGTATTTGCTGCAGATTGATCACTGCGAAACAGGCTGACAGTGAGAATAGTATGATCGTCTTGCCAGCGCTGATAATAAATTATGATAGCTGCGCCGAACATTAAGATTAAAAACAGGTAGGCCGCCAGGCGGAAATCAGATGTAGAGTCAGTGCTGTCAACGGGATCATTTCCAGTCGATTCTGTGTTCTGGTGTTGCTTGGGTTGATCACTTTGGGGCGATAGAGAACGCTGCCTCAATACTAAAAAGGCAATAACCATAACCAACAGAGTCAGTATAAATTTTCCCAGCATAATAGTTAGCCTAAAATAAAGTTCTGAAAATCCGGGTCATAATAACACTTATCGCAGATTCCCTAGTGAATCTTCAAATGTAAATACCAGGTTTTAAAGCGGTCATTCTTGCTTCCAGGGATTTATTGAGCCTCAGTTGACAGGATGTAATAATACAACTCCCTTAGAACAGGGCCGGATTTAATCAAGTGGCTAATAAGCGAGATCAAAACCCCTACGTGACGCCAGGTATGCCGGAAATGGAAGTCAGCGATAATGCTGTGTCTTATTTCGAATTCTGGCCCACCTGGGTAGTGTATTTACCCGTAGTGATTCAATGGCTGTTACTTTCAATTCGCTATCGAAGCCTTACTCTGCCACTGATTGCCAATCCAGCTATTGAATTATCAGGCATGGTTGGTGTACCTAAGACCGATGTTTTCAAGGCAGCCGGCCCCCTGGCACGGTCTTGGATACTTCCCTGGGTTGAATACCAGGTTTCTGGTCAGCCTATAGAGCTTCAGACTCAATCGGTCCTCACTCTAATGAATGATGAGGCGCTGGGATTGCCAATTGTAGGCAAGCCCAATATCGGGTGTCGCGGCGCCGGGGTAAAACTATTATCCAACGAACAAGACCTTGAATCTTATTTAGCGCAGTTTCCCATCGATGCCACGATTCAATTTCAAAAACTGGCTGATTGGGAGCCAGAAGCAGGAGTCTTCTATGTTCGATCGCCGGATCAGAACCGTGGGCAGATAACCTCTTTGACACTAAAATATATGCCTTATGTGGTGGGCGACGGAAGTTCTACCTTGTCAGAGCTGGTAGCGGCAGATCCTCGAGCTGGCAAATTGCAGCACCTTTACCAGGAGCGCCATGCCGATAGCTGGTCAATGATAATTGACGAAGGTCATCCTTATCGGCTGGTATTTTCTGCCAGTCATTGCCGTGGTGCGGTGTTCAGAGACGGTGCTGCCTACATCACCGGAAATTTGTCAAAAAAGCTTGATAAGATATTCGATGACATCCCGGGGTTTCACTACGGACGCCTGGATATCAAATTTCGAGATCTCGACAGCCTGATGCAAGGAGAATCATTTGCAATTATCGAAATAAATGGTGCCAGTTCTGAGTCTATACATATATGGGATTGTAATGCTGGTTTACCAAGTGCAATAAAAACCCTGCTGGTTCAATATCGGACCCTGTTCAGAATTGGCGAAGCAAATCGCCGATTGGGATTCCGGCCGCCCGGCCTGCGGCCCCTCTGGGATGCATGGCGATATGAGAGCAACCTGGTAAAAAAATATCCAAAAAACGACTAGAGGCAGGGGAAGTATCAAAAACATCAAATCCCAGGTAAGTATACTCCTAGATATGACGATCGAGTGTTCCACCAGATATGACGATCAAGTGTGCCCCCGGATAGTTTGATCAAAGGGTGAAATAGACAATGAGTGATCCATTTCAATTGCCATTCCAATCAACATTGTTAACAGCAGCCGTTAATCGGATCCTTGGGCTGGATGTGCTGGCGCGGATGTACAGGTCTCGACCTGAAGGTCTTTCTACCCAGGAGTTTCTAAGGTATTCCCTGCAGCGGTTGGGTGTATCGTTACAAGTAAATAACAAAAATAACCTGTCAGAAATCCCTGCGGAGGGGCCTTTACTAATTGTGGCGAACCACCCGTTGGGCGGATTGGAAGGAATAGCGCTGGCGAGCATTCTTCTGGAGATCAGGCCGGACCTACAGGTTCTCACCAACCAACTGTTACGCCGAATTCCTGAGTTGGCGGCTATTTTTATTGGCGTTGATGTGATTTCTTCCAATGCAATGAAAGATAACATAGCTGGCATTAAACAGGTTCACACTCATTTAAAAGGGGGCGGTGCGCTACTGATTTTCCCGGCTGGGGTGGTGGCTACTTATGAATTCAAACGTCGCGCAATCGTTGATAAACCCTGGACTCGCCTCGTGGGTCAGTTAGTCAGACGATATCAATGTGCCTGTTTACCGATTCATGTTGGCGGTAGAAACAGTGCCTATTTTTATGCGGTGGGGATGATACACCGTCGATTGAGAACAGCACTGCTACCACGTCAATTAACGAACAAGCAAAGTTACCAGCTACCGTTGACCATCGGTAAAATTATCCCTGGCAAAGAATTGTCCGTATTTGATAATCCCCGGGCTATTACCGAATACTTAAGGATCAGTACCGATGCTTTATCAGGTGGCAAGAACAGGGCCCTGAATGTCCAGGAGACCAAAGCTGATCAGTTCGCGGCTGACGTTGGCGAGGAAAAACTGCTACAGGCGATTCAAACGCTTGAGGATTGTCGTCTGTTAGAACATAGAGACTTTGATGTCTACTGCGCTCCTTATTCACGTTTAGGCGTGATCATGGATCAGATTGCTGTATCAAGGGAGGTTACGTTCCGCTCTGTAGGTGAAGGGACAGGAATGGCAAAAGATTCAGACCAGTTTGATAAGCACTATCTACATCTTTTTCTCTGGGATAAAAATGCCAATATGGTGGCTGGCGCCTACAGGGTGGGCCTGGTGGATGAGATTATCAAAAAATACGGCGTCACCGGGCTTTATAGTCGGTCGCTGTATAAATTCAACCGTAGATTTATCGATCACATGGGCTCAGCAATTGAGATGGGACGCTCCTTTATCCATCCAGACTATCAGCGTCGACCACTGGCGCTAAACCTGTTATGGCGGGGAATTGGAAGCTACCTGGTTAACAATCCTCAATATCATACACTTTTCGGTTCCGTCAGTATTTCACGTCAATATACGGATCTGGCTCGTTCCTTGATCGCCGATACCATGATGACCAATTATCAAGCAAGTGAATATGCTTCCATGGTGAGGCCTATTACTCCCCACAAGGTCAAAAATCGTGTCTGGACTGATAGCACCCTTAGCGCATTGGCGAATATCAAGGTATTGAGCAAACTTATAGGCCGCTGTGATCCTGGTAAAGCCGTTCCAGTTTTACTGCGTCATTATTTGTCGCTGAATGGAAGATTGGTTTGTTTTAACATTCACTCGAAATTCAATCATTCCCTGGAAGGACTGATTATCGTTGATCTGCGCCTGTGTGAAAGTAAAACTGCGATTCGTTTCATGGGCGAAGAAGGGTACAATCACTTTATCGCAACCCACAGACTAATCAAATCAGCCTAGGATCGACAGACACCATGAACCGTTTTTACGCCGTACTGCAAGTAGTGCTGGCCGTAGCTTTGTATGTGGCAGCATTCGCCATTGGGGCATTTATGGTTAGTGTTGCATTTGGGCCAGAACCTATTTCAGTAATTAGTACAATTGTCGGGCTGATTGTAGTGTTAGGTTGCACTCTGGCATTGGCCACCACAATGGCGAAGAAAGGGTTGGCACATCTTAGCCATCTAAAAGACAGCAAATCAAACTCTTCGACCCGCCTGAACGATTCCCAATTGTAATCATGATCGTCGTAAGTAATCATCAAAATTTCAGTCAACAGTATTCCCGATGTGTGGCAACTATCGGTAAATTTGACGGTGTACACCTTGGCCATCAGACAATATTAAAGCAGGTAAAGGAAAAGGCGGCAGATTTGGCTTTACCGTCTTTGGTTATTTTGATTGAACCCCATCCGGAGGAATTTTTTGCAGAGTCTCCTGAACGGTGTCCGGCTCGATTAACCAACTTGGACGAAAAGCTTGTCTTGCTGGAACAGCTGCAGGTTGATTTTGTCTACCTATTAAAATTCGACCTGGCTCTGAGCCAGCTCAGTGCTGAAGATTATATTCATTCGATTCTGGTTGACGGCTTAGGTATCGCTGCATTTATTGTTGGTAATGACTTTCGTTTTGGCAACCGACGGAAAGGAGATTTTAATTTGTTGGAAAGAGCTGGCAACAGCTTGGGTTTTGAGGTCATCGAAACTGATAATTGTATTGTTGGAGGTGAAAGGGTTTCCAGCACTTTTATTAGGACAGAACTTGAAATCGGAAATTTTGACTTAGTCGAACAATTGTTGGGGCGCCCCTTTACACTCTCCGGTGAAGTTGTGGAAGGTCAAAAACTGGGGTCTGACCTGGGATTTCCTACCTGTAATTTAAATCTACACCGACATCGAATTCCTCTTCACGGAGTTTATGCTTGTGAAGTAAAACTTGGTAAAGAATTAATTCCGGCTGCAGTGAACATTGGTTATCGGCCCACGATTTCCAGTAACGGGGAAGCCTTGCTGGAAGCGCACTTGTTGGATTTTGACGGTGACCTTTACCAACAAAACCTGGTAGTCATTTTTCGTAAAAAGATTCGTGAAGAGGAAAAATTTGAAGATCTTAATACGCTAAAGCAGCAAATTGCGATTGACGTGCGACAGGTAAGAGATTTTTTTGCCTACGGATAGCAAGGTTAAAACCATTCACAGCCTAAGCCCATTTTGAGCTCATTCCCCATATATGTGTATAATCGCCAGCTTGTTATAAAACCCGGCCCGTATATTTATTCAGATTTGTTTGAAAATACTGTTTTTAAATTGAAAGTGCTTTCCACAAGCGATTGTTTTCCGTAAGCGATTAGTCAGCCATGAGTGATTATAAAGAGACACTAAATCTTCCCAGTACCTCGTTTCCTATGAAAGCCAGTTTGGCCCAGAGGGAACCTGCAATGCTTAAGCATTGGCAGGAAATAGAACTGTATAAGAAAATTTGTCAAAAAAACGCGGGTAAAAAGAAATTCATATTGCACGACGGTCCACCCTATGCCAACGGGGATTTACACCTGGGGCATGCTATCAATAAAACCCTCAAAGATATTGTCATCAAGTATAAGCAGCTGGCTGGTTTTGACGCCCCTTATATACCTGGCTGGGATTGTCATGGCTTGCCCATCGAACACAATGTAGAGAAGAAGAAGGGTAAAGCTGGGCAAGAAATCAGCTTTGCTGAGTTTCGTAAAGCCTGTCGAGATTATGCGCTTCGTCAGGTTGACATTCAGCGACAGGATTTTATTCGGCTAGGTGTATTTGGCGACTGGGAAAATCCCTACCTCACCATGGACTTCAAGAATGAAGCAAATATCGTAAGGGCATTGGGCAGAATTGTTGCTAAGGGACATCTGATCAAAGGCTTCAAACCTGTCTATTGGAGTGTTGTAGGTGCTTCTGCGCTGGCCGAAGCCGAAGTGGAATATCAGGACAAATCTTCGTATGCAATAGATGTGCGGTTTGCGGTTGTTGATAGGAAACTATTTGTACCACTATTTAATGTGGACGATGGAGATATCGCTACCAAACCTACTTCGGTTGTCATATGGACCACTACGCCTTGGACTCTGCCGGCCAACCAGGCAGTGTGTTTGCACCCAAAGCTAAGCTACGCATTGGTCGAAACTGACCTGGGAGCGGGTCCGGAAAATATTTTACTTGCCAAGGAGATGGTTGAGCAGGTAATGCAACGCTTTCAGAGTAAATACCATAAGGTAGTAGGAGTTGCCCTAGGTGCTGAGTTGGAGAACCTGAAACTGAAGCATCCGTTTGTTGACAAAGAAGTGCCGATCATACTCGGTGATCATGTTACTACGGAAGCCGGCACTGGTGCGGTTCATACGGCACCTGACCATGGTCTGGATGATTTTTATGTAGGTCAGGCCTATGGCATAGGTACTTTGAATTTGCTCGATGAAAACGGCGTATTTACCAGTGCTGCGGGTGAGTTTTCCGGCGAGCATGTCTACAAGACTGACGAGAAAGTCATTGATGTATTAAGAGCCAGGGGGGCACTGGTAGCCGAAGACAAAATAACCCATAGCTATGCTCACTGTTGGCGGACCAAGACTCCACTGATTTATCGAGCAACTCCGCAGTGGTTTATAAGCATGACTGAACAGGATTTACTTGGTTCTGCACTCGAAGCGGTGGCAGATGTGAAGTGGATTCCAGATTGGGGACAGGCAAGAATTGAATTGATGTTAAAGAGTAGTCCCGACTGGTGTGTTTCCAGGCAACGGACCTGGGGGACACCAATAACCCTGTTTGTTCACAAGGAAACCCAGGAGTTACACCCAAGAACTGCAGAGTTATTCGAACAAATTGCAACCCGTATCGAAGAAGAAGGCATTGAGGCCTGGTTTGACATGAAAGTTGAAGATCTTCTTGGTGATGAGGCAGATCTTTATAACAAAGTTACAGATACTTTGGATGTCTGGTTTGATTCAGGAGTATCGCATTTTACCGTATTGGAGCAGCGTGCAGAGCTTGAATACCCTGCAGATCTCTATCTGGAGGGCTCGGATCAACATCGAGGTTGGTTTCAGTCATCCCTCAAAACAGCAATTGCCATGAATGGGTCGGCTCCCTATCGCCAGGTTCTCACCCACGGTTTTTTTGTTGACTCCGAAGGGCGCAAGATGTCCAAATCCCTCGGAAATACTGTGGCACCGCAAAAAATATATCAGGAATATGGCGCGGATATTCTCAGGTTATGGGTCGCTGCTACAGATTATCGTGGAGAGATGACGGTATCCGATGAAATTTTCAAACGTGTTGCTGATTCCTATCGCCGTATTAGGAATACAGCACGATTTATGTTGGCCAATCTCAACGGTTTCGACCCGGCGGCTGATTCTGTGCCGGTAGAAGAAATGCTGTCGCTTGACTACTGGATAGTTCAAAAGTGCCTGCAGTTACAGGAAGAAGTTTTGTGTCATTACCATGACTATAATTTTTTAAACGTGTATCAGAAGATTCACAATTTCTGTGTGATCGAATTGGGTGGTTTTTATCTGGATGTGATAAAAGATCGTCAATACACTTGTAAGACAGACAGCCTGGCACGTCGTTCTACCCAGTCAGCGATGATCTACCTGGTAGAAACCTTGAGTAAATTAATCGCCCCTGTCTTGAGTTTTACTGCTGATGAAATCTGGCAGAATATACCGGGTTCCCGATCTGAATCTGTATTTTTAACCAGTTTTGATGATAATAAGTTGAAAGTCGCTGAAAATCAGGGTCTGACGGATGAATTCTGGCAGCGGATCATGCGCGTAAAATCAGCTGTAAATAAGGCGCTGGAAAGCATAAGGGCAGAAAAAACCCTTGGTTCTACTTTGAGTGCGGAGGTTACACTGTTTTGTGATTCTGAGTTGTTAACAGAGTTGTCAAAGTTGGGGACTGAGCTTCGGTTTGCGCTGATAGTGTCTAAAGTGAATCTGTTTCCTATTGAGGAAGCAGGCGAGTTGGCGGTCGATGCTGATATTCAAGGGTTGAAACTCACGATAATTCCGTCTGATCAGCCTAAGTGTGTGAGATGCTGGCATCACTGTGACAGTGTAGGTGAAAACCCAATTCACCCTGAAATTTGTAGTCGTTGTGTGCAAAACATAGAAGGAAATGGTGAGCAACGAAAGTTCGCTTAACTGTTAATATCATCAAATGACCTGTCAAAAATACCTCCACGGCTCTGGTAAAAAACAGCCCGTAACGAGACCTGGTGGTTTTAGTAAGGAAATTCCCGGGTACATTTTATGTCTGTCAAAACAGTTATATCGCCGGGTTGCAAAGTCACTTTGCATTTTTCATTGACACTGCCAATGGGGGAAGTGATTGACTCTAATTTTGCAGCTGAACCGGCAACTTTTAAGTTGGGAGACGGTAGCATGCTGCCAGGTTTCGAAGCCCAGTTGATGGGTCTCACAGCTGGCGCCGTTACTGAAGTGACCCTTTCACCGGAACAGGCCTTTGGAGAAGTAAATCCGGCTAATGTTCATCGTATTACAAAGAAGAAATTTAACCTTTTTCTCGAGGATGAATATGCTTCTCTTGAGACGGGAACGGTTGTGTCATTCAAGAATCCTGCTGGATTCGACCTACCCGGTGTGGTAAAAGAAAAAACAGATTCCTCAGTAACAGTGGATTTTAATCACCCGTTAGCAGGCAAGGATATTGTTTTTAAGGCGGAGATATTAGCTGTTTTACCAGGCTCAACCGACAAACTTGAAGTTAAACTTTGAGGCAACTGCAATTAACGCCATGAATATCCAGACAACCCCAGAGAAAACAACAACGATTAAGCTGGCTAATCCTCGCGGATTTTGTGCCGGCGTGGATCGAGCGATTGATATCGTCAATAGAGCTT
>Ga0114950_10000521_pt1 | contig 26498 bp, 20 predicted proteins | sample N075metaG_FD_83503 | JGI IMG/M metagenome (GOLD analysis project Ga0114950, IMG submission 83503) | Deep subsurface microbial communities from Kermadec Trench to uncover new lineages of life (NeLLi) - N075 metaG | ecosystem: Environmental > Aquatic > Marine > Ocean trench > Sediment | place... | reverse complement strand
CGAGCACCGAGGCAATGGAGCGCCTCAACTCGAGGATTCCGGAGCCAGCACACCAGGAGCTGCGCGTTGTCGCCGGCGGCGGCGCCTGATTCCATGCCACACTTATGCCACGGACGGAGCCGAAACAACAGGAATCAGCGGGAATGAGATGGAAAGCGGAGCGCCCGGAAGCTGTTGAAAACACGAACGTTATGGAATGAGAAGAATAAGCTAGAATCAGCTGGAAACGCCCCAGCTAGTCTGGGGGACTAGGGGTCGCTGGTTCGAATCCAGTCGTCCCGACCATTTCTTCTCGGGTTGTAACAGCGGTATCGGGCTCTCCGCTCGGGGGCCGAGTAGGTAACAACCCTACCGCCTGGGTTTCTGTCTCATGGCTTCCATCCTCGTTATCAATGATGACGGCGTCCACGCCACGGGAATCGCCGCGCTGGCCGAATCGATGCGGTCTCTCGGCGATGTCGTGGTGGTGGCGCCGGATCGGGAGCGAAGCGCCGCCTCGCACGCCTTGACCCTGCATGCCCCGCTGCGGATTCGGGAGGTCACCGCCGGGGAATATGCCGTCGACGGCACACCGGCCGACTGCGTGTACCTGGGGGCGCTTCAGATCCTCGATCGCAAGCCCGACCTGGTGGTCGCGGGGATCAACCACGGTTCCAACATCGGCGACGACGTCACCTATTCGGGGACCGTCGCGGCGGCGATCGAGGGAACGATTCTCGGCATCCCGTCGTTCGCTATCTCTCAAGAGGCCAAGAGCGACGTGCCGCGCGGTTCCGGAGGGGGGCGGTTCGACTTCGGCAACGCCGGGGTGGTGGCGCGCGAGATCGCCGGCCGGGTACTCGAGCAGGGCCTGCCGGCGGCCGACATTCTACTCAACGTCAACGTTCCCGCTGGTCCGGTCCAGGGCACCCGCTGCACCCGGCAGGGGAAGCGATCCTACGACGAGGTCGTGCACGAGGGGATCGATCCGCGTGGCAAGCCCTACTATTGGATCGGTAGCGGCGCCGCCCCCCACATCGATCAGGATCTCGACACTGACTACATGACACTGCGCGGCGGCTTCATTTCGATATGCCCGCTTCACCTCGACCTCACCCACTATCCGTCCCTCGAGCTGATGCAGGAGTGCTGGAGCGCCGTCGCCGCCTCGATGGAAGCGGCGCTCGGGGCCTGATGGGTTGGCGCAACCCCATCCGGGTAACTTACGACTGGGTGCTGAGCTGGGCCGACCGGCCGGGAGGCGTGTGGGCGCTGGCGGGAATCTCGTTCGCCGAGTCGTCGTTTTTTCCGATTCCGCCCGACATCCTGCTGATTCCGCTGTGCTTGTCGGCGCCCAAGCGGGCCTTCTGGTACGCCGGTTTGTGTACCGTCGCGTCGGTGTTTGGCGGCATGTTCGGCTACGCCATCGGCTTTCTGTTCTTCGAGAGCGTCGGGGCGAGGATCGTCGACTTTTATAACCTCGCCGGACTCTTCGAGACCGTCGGCGGGCTCTACGCGGAGTGGACGGCGGCATTCGTGATCTTCGCCGGGTTCACGCCCATTCCGTACAAGGTGTTCACCATCGCGGCGGGCCTCGTCCGGGTCAGTTTTCCGATCTTCGTGGTCGCCTCGATCGTTGGCCGTGGCGGGCGGTTCTTCCTCGTAGCGGGCCTCTTGCGGCTGTTCGGCGAGCCGATGAAGGACTTCATCGATCGCTACTTCAATTGGCTCACGTTGGCTCTCGCGGTGCTCTTTGTCGGCGGATTCGCCGTGCTAAACTTCGTTTTCCGTTAACAGGGTGCTGAAAGGATCCCGCGGTGCCCGTAACGGCACCCCCCGAGAGTTATTCAGCCCCTGTTGAGTATTTTTAGGTCGGGGCGTAGCGCAGTCCGGTAGCGCACCTGCTTCGGGAGCAGGGGGTCGGAGGTTCAAATCCTCTCGCCCCGACTCATTTTTTCGAGGAGTGCCCATGATTGCCGAAGAGACCTCCTCGTCCGGCGGGGCGATCCCTGAAGACGAGGTCAGCGAGCGATTGCGTCGAGCGGTTCGGGACGTTCCGGACTTTCCCAAAGAGGGCATTCTCTTCCGCGACATCACGACGCTGCTGTTGGATCCGGAGGCCCACGCGCTCGCGGTCAAGGCGCTCGCCGATCCGTTTCGAGACGATCCGCCGGATCAGGTGATGGGTATCGAGTCGCGTGGCTTCATCTTCGGAAGCACCCTGGCTCTGGAGCTGAACGCGGGGTTCATTCTGGCCCGCAAGCCCGGCAAACTGCCCGCCCCGACGGTGTCCGCCTCGTACGACCTCGAGTACGGATCGGATTCCCTCGAGGTCCATACGGACGCCATCCAACCGGGCTCGAAGGTTCTCGTCGTCGACGACCTCATTGCCACCGGTGGAACCGCGAAAGGCGCCTGCGAGCTCGTCGAGCAACTAGGGGGGGAGGTCGCCGGCGTCGTGTTCCTGATCGAGCTCACCGGCCTCAACGGTCGCGACCTTCTCGGCGACCGGCCGGTTTACAGCATCCTGCGTTACTAGCGCACGTGGCGCGCCTCCGCTCGTGAGCGACGATTCGGCGACGGTCGCCGGCGTTCGCCAAACCGTGCGGGCCATCGTCGACGCCGCCCTCGCGGCCGTCGAGCCCGAAGCGGCGGTTCGCGGCCACCTCTCCGTGGGAGAGGGGAAGATCGTCGGCGGCGACGTCACATTTCCCCTCGAAGAGGTCGACCGGGTCGTCGTGGTCGGCGCCGGCAAGGCCGGAGTACCGATGTCGCGCGCCGTCGAGGCGGTGCTCGGCGACATGGTTCACTCCGGCAATGTCGTTGTGCCGCACGGGCAGGGTGCCGACCTCGAGACCATCCGGATCCACGAAGCCGGTCATCCGGTTCCCGACCACGCCGGCGTGCGGGCCGGGGGCGCGGTGGTTGAAGCGCTCGGCGGCGTTGATGAGAAGACCCTCGTCATATGCCTGATCTCCGGCGGCGGCTCAGCGCTGCTGGTGTGCCCCGCCGCCGGCGTCACCCTCGAAGATCTGCAAGCCACCAACCAGACGCTGTTGGCCTGTGGCGCGACGATCGTCGAGATCAACACGCTGCGCAAACATCTGTCGGCGCTGAAAGGCGGCCAGTTGGCCCGAGCGGCGGCACCGGCGCGTGTGCTGACGCTCATCTTGTCCGATGTCGTCGGCGATCCGCTTGATGTCATCGCTTCCGGTCCCACCGTTGCCGATACGACGAGCTTCGAAGATTGTCTGTCGATCGTCGATCGCTACGGGCTCGAGGATCTGCTGCCACCGACGGTGCTGCGGCGCCTCCGTGACGGTGCTAGCGGCGAGCTGGTGGAGACGCCGAAGCCGGGAGACCCGGTGTTCGACCGGGTGACGAACGTGCTGGTGGCCAACAACGACAAGGCGGTGCGCGCCGCGGCCCGCAAAGCGGACGAACTCGGCTACAAGAGCTTGGTGCTGTCGACGGTCATCGAGGGTGAAACCCGCGATGTCGCCAAGGTGCACGCCGCGATCGCCCGTGAGATCCGCGCCTCGGGCCGTCCTTGTGAGTCTCCCTGTTGCTTGATCTCTGGTGGTGAGACCACGGTGACCCTGCGCGGCGACGGCAGGGGAGGGCGCAACCAGGAATTCGTGCTGGCGGCTGCTCTCGATATCGCCGGCGCCGAGGGCATCACCGTGTGCTCGGTGGGCACCGACGGCATCGATGGTACGACCGACGCCGCCGGGGCCGTAGCCGACGGGCGAACGGCGGAAAGATCGGTCGCCGCCGGGATCGATCCTCACGCCAGCCTCGAGAACAACGACTCGCATGCCGTGTTCACGGCGCTCGATGATCTCGTCGTTACCGGGCCAACGGACACCAACGTCATGGATTTGCGCCTCGTTTTGATAGAGTGAGCGGACATGGCCTGCTAGAGAGGACATCCATGCTTCCCATTCGAATCGAGGTCGGTGACCTGAACCTCGAAGGCGAGCTCAACGATACCGAGTGCGCCCAGGCGCTTGCTCGCGTTCTGCCGCTGACCGCGGCGTTCCGGGTTTGGGGCGACGAGCTGCACTTTGAAGTGGCGCTCGAAGAAGACCCAGGTGGGCGTGCCCACACGTCGGTGAGCGTTGGCGACCTCGGGTTTTGGCACGAGGAAAGCACCCTCTGCATTTTCTTCGGGCCAACCCCGATGAGCCCGGGCGAGGATCCGGTTTCGGCGGTTCCGGTGACCATCGTCGGGCGGGTCAGCAGCTTCGAGCAGCTCCGCTCCGCCAAGGAAGCAGGGGAGATCACCGTGCAAACCGGCAACGGGACGGACCGATGAGTGGCAACGGCGGTCCGCGCTTCGAGGACACCATGGATGTACTCGAGGCCCGCCGCGAAGAGACCGAAGCGCGCTTCCGCGATCTTCTCGCCCAGCTCACCTCCCATGTCGAGGATGTCCGCGTTGCCAACGATCGGTCGATGCGTCTGTACCAGGAGCATGTCGATGTACGCCGAGAGGCCCTGGCGTCGGTCAAGGACGGTCTTGCCGAGGCTGCTCGCGACGACCCTTCGGATGCGGATTTGGCGTGGCCGTTGGGCGGCGGCTTCGGGCGCCGGTTGCTCAACGGCCTGTCGCGCTGGGTCCTGCGCGACTTCTTCGAGGTCCTCGACCGGCGTGGCGACACACGCTCACAGCGGGTCGACACGCTGGCGGCCCGGGTCGAGGCGCTCCGGGAACGTGTCGACCGGTTGCAATCTACGGTTTCGACCGACGGCGCCGCCGCCGAGGCGCTCAACCAGGCGCTCGGCGCCGCGCAGCAGGCATTGCAGGCGGCGCTCGCCACCCACGCCGAGATGCTCCACCTGGTCAACGCCAAGGACGCCGAAGTGTTACAGCGCGCCGTTGCCGGGCCGCTGCGGCGCATGGAGGTGCTGTTCGACGAGTTCGGTCGCCAGCAAGAGGCGCTGCTCTCTCAACTCGTCGGGCGGCGCCGAGAGCTCGACCGGTTGGTGCGATCGGTGAGCCCATCCCCTCCGGGCGAGGATGGTGTCCAGTAGTCTCGAGGACGCCGGTGGCGCCGACGGGCTATCAACGTCTTGAAGGATCTTGAGCCCGGATGTCTCAACGCCCTTCGTCGCGTCCGCAGCAGGATCGCGTTGATTGGGAGCTACCGGCCAGCGGGCGGAGGCTTGATCGGTGTCCATTGAAACTGAATGCTGCCGCTGAATCGCGCGCTCTGGGGTGCGTAGCTGAAGGTCGCCGCAAGCCTCAGGTTGTCGCCGGTGAGGCCGAACTTGGTGCTGACGTTTTCGGTGACACCGTCCTTCATGACGAAGTCACCGCCGACCCAGACGGTGTCGGTGAGGTAGGAGACCATCTCGGCTTCCAGCAGGCGCTTGCGGTCGAGCTCGACCTCGCCGAAACGAGCTCCGTAGCCCTCGACCAACCAGCCGAGGGGGTCGTCTTGGTCATAGAGGGGGCTGCGGATGTTGATGCCGTCCTCGCCGAAGACGTTCTCGTTGGGGACAAAGTCGAAGGTCTCGAATCCGGTGTAGGTGCCGGCGCCGGTGCGTATGTCGCGCCCGTAGACAACCTGCTGCGACGCTCCGTTGCCGTCGGAGCCACCGTTGGTTTCGTAGCGCAATATCCCGCGCAAGATGTTGGCCATCTTCTTGCCGGTATTCACCGACCAGCCGAATCCGCGGCGGTCGCGGTTCACCGAGGCGACGATGTCGATCGCCTCGATGTAGTGCCACATCTTCAGGTTGGCGCCGCTGCGGCGGTCGTCACCGACCCAGCTTGCCGAGAAGCCGAAGCCTTTGCCCTTGCGCTTCCCGTACATCACACCGGTGTGGAAGAGGCCGGCGCTTCCGGCTCCGAGGTCGAAGGTGAAGGCCCCCAACTTCTGGTTGACCTTGGCCTCCCAGGTCGTGACGCTGCCGTTGAACTCGGTGTTTATGTACAGCTTCGTTGATTTCGTCGGATCGAAACGGCCCGTGAAGACGTTTCTGAGGTTTCGGCCCTGGCGGAAAGTGTTCGTGAAGCCCACGGAGTAGCGCTTGGCGGAAAACGTCACGGTATCGGTAAGCTGGGTGCGGCCGGCGAGGATCCGGGACTTGTTGCGGATCTGGAGCTTCTGGGCGTGGGCGGATGGGGTAGCCAGGAGGATGAGCGCGAGCAGAATCGTGAGGCGGACGCCGACCTGCATGAGGCGACAATTCTGGGCTACTCTGGCTGTCGCAGGCTGCATGTGCGCACCTGTGCCTTCCGTTACCTCCTTTGTAGCCCGCTGCGAGGTCCGAACCCACCCCAAAACCCTTGAGGACATGGGGTTTACAATCTTTTTACAACCGGCGGCCTGCGAACACGGATGCCAGCCCGGATATCTCAACGGGTAGCGTAGCGAGCGAGTGCGAGGGCGTGTGAGGACAAGGCGCGCGCCGATTCGGGCGCCGAGATGTACTTTTCAGTACGTCGAGCACCCGAATCAAGCGCCACGCCCTAGCCCGGATATCTCATCGCCCTTCGTCGCGAGGGTGCGGAGAAGGGCGTGGATACAAGGCGCGCGCCGGAAGAGCACCGGAGGCGTACGGTGACAGTACGTCGAGGTGCCCGACCAAGCGGAACGCCGTAGACGCGCGCTTCTCCGCGCCCGTAGCAGGAGGGCGTTGAGAAATGCGGGCTAGGTAGGGCTTACTGGCCGCTGAGGATGGGTGCCAACAGGTTGTCCACCGGGGCAAAATCGTCGGTGAGGATGAGGCCGCCACTGCGCTCCAGAACGGTCTCCATCTCGCCGCGCGGCCTGCCGTTCTCGGCCCAGGCGAACAGCAGGCCGTCGAACGGATCCTCGCCCGGGCGATCGCCGAGGTTGTGGATGCCGAGCGGCCGCATCGAGGAGACCACGATGAAGGTGTCACGTTCTTCGGTCGGCCCGTCGCTCGAGGTCGAGAACACGTAGACGTACCCGAAGTTCTGCATCGACGTGGCAACGAAACTGCCGAGAAAGCGCCCCAGGCCCGGCGTGTAGATGTCGATGATGTTGATCATGTACACGCCGTCGGGTTTCAGTAGCTCGCCCAACTTGGCGCCGAACTCGAGCGTCGTCAGGTGGTAAGGGACGCTCAAGTCGTTGAAGGCGTCGCCGAAGATGAAGTCGTACGATCCCGCGGCGCCGCCCCGCAACAGATCGTCGACCAGGTTGCGGGCGTCCATCGTGTAGGTAGTGATCGCGGTTTCGTCGTCCGGCGGCAGGTAGAGGGCGCGGTTGGCGGCTCGTTTGACGGCGGGGTCGATCTCGGCGACGTCGATGCCGGCGATCGGATGGACCGCTTCCATGTAGCGGGGAAAAACAAACCCGCCGCCACCGATGAACAGCGATCGCAGAGGCCGGCCGGGCGGCGCCAGGCGCCGCACGATCGCCGCGTAGATTTTTTCGTATTCGTAAATCATGTGGGTGACATCGGTGCTCGAGACGTAGCTGTGCACCAGGTTGTCGAGCGCCAAGATCCGGGCGTTCTCGATGTCCGGAGCCTCGTAGATCTGGATGGAGAAGTAGTTGCTCTCGTCGAAATACACGAGATCGGAGTGGTCGGGGCGGAGCAACAGGAAGACGCCGAGCTCCCGCGCCCACGGCCACGACCCGAATGCGACCACGTTGAAGAGCCCGAGAATGACCAGCCAGGTCGAGATGAAAGAGCCGCCGCTGCGGTAGGTCATGGAGGCGAGCCCGAGCCCGATCATCGCCAGCAGTCCCGCTACCGAGGTCACGATGGCGCGGGTGCCGATCCACTCGATGAGTATGAACCCGGTCAGGAAAGTGCCGAAAATCGAGCCAGCTGCCGCCCAGGCGTAGATATTGCCTATCGTCGAGCCGATCCTCTTGCCCTCATCGAGCGCCATCTTGGCGACGATCGGCCCGATCGTGCCCAGCATCGTGGCCGGCAACAGGAAGATCACCATGACGTTCAACAGCACCCAGCCCGGCCACGCCATGGATTCCGGGCGCCACCAGGTTTCGGCGTAGCTGTTGAGCCACAGGACGCTGAAGCTCAGCACCGACGCGGCCAGAAACAGCATCGGCAAGACCCGGATCGGAGGGTGCCGGTCGGCGATTTTCCCGCCGCAGAAGTTGCCGATGCTGATGCCGGCCAGGATGACGCCGATGACCGATGTCCAGGTATACAACGAGGCGCCCAGGTTGGCCGCGATGAGCCGCGCCGCGACGATCTCGAGAACCATGATGCACGTGCTGCTGGCGAACACGAGCGCGTTGGCGAGCAGCAACGTGGGCGAAATGCCGCTGCGATCCTCCGGCCGACCGAGCGTTGCGTCGCCCGGCGGGGAGCTCTCGGGATGCGCCTCGAGACTCATCGTTTGCCGGCGCCGGCGAACATTCCCGGCTCGTAGGCAGTGATGCAGCCGGTGAACGCCGACGCGGCCACCGTGAGTGGAGAGGCAAGGTACAGCTTACCGGGGCCGGAGCGGCCTTTGTAGTTGCGATTGATGGCGCTGACCGAGACCTGCTCGGTGTCCTCGGAGACCCCGGGGCCACAACCGATGCAGGCCCCGCAGCCAGGCTTGATGAGCGTGACCCCGGCCCGTTCAAAGGTCTCGATAAATCCTTGCTCGATGGCGTACTCCTCGACCGCTGCGGAGCCGTACTGGATCAGGAACGCTACCCCCTCGGCTACCTGCAATCCGGCGCCGAGTGCCTCCTTCACGACTCGGTGGTAGAAATCCAGGTCGTCGGCTTTGCCGGCCGTGCAGCTTCCGCCGTAGGCGATGTCGATGGGGACGCGGCCGATCTCGGAGACCAGGGCGCCGTTTGTCGGGTCGGAGGGTATGCCGTGGTCGGGATCGCCCGGGTGCGCCACCATCGGCTCCATCGTCGAAAGGTCGATCGTGTGGACGCCGCCCCCGTACTCGGCGTTTGCATCGGCGCGCACCGCGCGCTTCCTCATCTCGTCGATGTCGACTCCCGGCCGATGGCGGGCGATCCATTCGAACGTCGCATCGTCGGCCTCGACGATGGCGCCCCGCGCCGAGCACTCGGTCGCCATGTTGGTGAGGGTGGCGCGCTCGTCCATCGACAGATTCGAAACACCGGGGCCGGTGAACTCCATCACCCGGTTCAACGTCATCTGTGATTTGGCGAAGTGCAGCAGGATGTACAGCATCAAGTCCTTGGCGGTGACGTTGTCGGGCAGCGTGCCGTCAAGCTCGAAGCGAATGGTCTCGGGAACTTCGACGAAGGTGAACCCCGAATACAACAGATTGGCGTACTCGGTGGCCCCAACGCCCCACGCCAAGGCGTTATTGCAGCCGCCCATGCAGGTATGGCTGTCGGTTGCCTGGATGAAATCGCCGGGGCTTATCATCTGCTCGCGCGCCACTTCGTGGCAGATGCCGGGAGATTCGCCGTTGTGGGTCAGATAGTTGCTGACGTTGGTGTGTCTCTGGAACTGTCGCTGCAGTTCCCGCATGGTCTCGACCTGGGGCATGAACGGTTGCAGCTTGGCGACCTGTTCGGCGTACACGAGGTGGTCCTCGAACGCTGCGAAGCGGTCCGGGTGGCGCAGTTCGTAGCCCTCGCCGTATTCCTGCTGAAGGAAATAGTGCACCTGGGCGGAGGTGAAGTCGTGTGAGTAACCGCCATCGACTTCGACCAGAACGGCGTCCCCGGGCTTGACCGCAGACGCAGCGGTTGCCGGATGCTCGCCGGGGCGGCCGTCCAGTACGTGCCGCGCGAGGATCTTCTCGGTCATGTTCATCGGCCGGTCGCGGGTCGAGGGCGAAGACACGTCGACGGAGCCTTCAGCGAGTGCTTTGGCGAAAGGAAACAAGCCGCCGTGGCGTACCACCAGGCGGGTGATCGGGTCGTATCCGGCGCAGAAGTCCTCGAGGTCGATCTCTTCGCCACTCTGCAGGCGCCGCAACAGGTCGTGGTCACCCATCAGCACGCCCTGGTTGACGTTGTTGCGGGCGTGGATCGGGGCAAACGAGGCGGCGATCGCGAGGCGAATTCCGCAGTGCTTCTCGGCGTGAACCGCCGTCTCTCTCGAGCTCCCTACACCCTTGCGGTGACCCGAGACGATGACCTCGAAGTTGCCGTCGAACAGCGCGTTGGTTCCGAAGACGCGCTCGCCGTCGACGATGTGGCCGGCGTAGGCTTCGCGCGCGATGTCCTCGGGCTTGTGGTTGAAGCACACCCAGGCGGGCGTCATCGCGTCGGTGTTGATGTCATCGAGTAGATCGTCGACCGTCACATCGTCCATCGTGAGGTCGAGATCGCCACGCAGTTGCTGGCGGATGAGCTCGGCGTCCTTGGTCAGAAACAGGACGCGCTTTCCCGACGTCAGCTTGACGGTTCGTGAGGGAGTCACAGGCGGCTCAGAACCTCGGAATCGGGGGACGGGGGCGCGTCGAGCAAGCTTTAATTCTAGCAGGCTGCGGTGGAAGTGTGATGGGTCTCCACCGCTTCCCGGCAGCGTCGGCGGACCTATCCTCCTTGTCGTACTAACCTATCCCCGTTACGAAAGCCTCCAGGGGGAGCTGCGGCTCGCCGAACGCCGCGCCGGCGCGCCCGGGAAGGGCAATTTTGTCCGAGTCCGAACACAACTTGCTGCGACGTGCGGAGCTCGAGGCGACGCTCCGCCCGTTCGCCGAAGCGCGGCCGCTGGCCGGGCCGCCGTACCGTGACCCACGAATCTTCGCCGCCGAAGTCGAGACGCTTTTCTTGAAGATGTGGGTATGCGTCGGTCACCAGAGCCATCTGGGTTCGTCGGGCGACTACCTCATGCGCGAGCTCGGCGACGAATCGGTCATCGTCACGCGGGGCGCCGACGGATCGATCCGCGCCTTCTACAACGTCTGCCGCCATCGTGGCACGCGGCTGCTCGACGATGGTGCGGGAACGGGCCTCGACTGTATCCGCTGCCCCTACCACAGCTGGGCCTACGGGCTCGACGGCAGCCTGATCGCGGCGCCGTTGATGGACGAAGTCGACGGATTCGACAAGGCCGACTATGGGCTCACCCCGGTTCGCTGTGAGACGTGGAACGGCTTCGTCTTCGTCAATTTCGATCCCGATGCGGCGGCGCTCGCCGAGTGCCTGGCTGACTTTCCCGACTTCTCACGATTCGGTATGGATCGCATGGGCCTGGGCGCGACGCACGAGTACGAGGTGGCCGCCAACTGGAAGCTGGTGTGCGAAAACTACGGCGAGTGCTACCACTGCCCGACCAACCACCCGCAGCTCAACCCCGTGTCCCACTATCGCAGCGGCGGTGACAGCTTCGCGGGCGAGTATTTCTGCGGCGGCCCGATGCGGCTCAACGACGGTTGCTCGACGATGACGATGAGCGGGCAAACCAACCGCGAGCCGATCGAGGGGCTCGAGCCCGACGACCTGCGCCTCGTTCAATACTTCAACATCTATCCGTCATTCCTGCTGAGTATCCACCCCGACTACGTCCTCACCCACACGATCTGGCCGCTCGCCAGCGACCGCAGCATCATCCGCTGTGAGTGGTTGTTCGCCCCCGAGGCGATGGATCGTGGCGACTTCGATCCGTCCGATGCGGTGGACTTCTGGCACCTGACCAACGAGCAGGACTGGGCCATTTGCGAGCGCGCCCAGAAGGGAGTACGCTCGCGCGCCTATCGTCCGGGGCGCTACCACGGTCTCGAGGAGACCATCTACTTCTTCGACAACTGGTATCTGCGCTCGATGGAGACGGCATTGCTGGGTAATGGCGGCGACGGCGACGGCGGATGACCAAGCGCTACGACGCCGTGGTCATTGGGGCCGGACACAACGGGCTGGTGTGTGCCGCCTACCTGGCGAGGGCCGGCAAGTCGGTGCTGGTTCTCGAGCGCCGCCATCTGATCGGCGGGGCGACGGTCACCGAAGAGGTGTTTCCCGGCTTCAAGTTCTCGGTGTGCTCGTATGTCGTCAGCCTGATGCGCCCGCGCATCATCAGCGAGCTCGACCTGCCGCGCTTCGGGTTCGAGCTGCTGCCGCTCGACGGGACCCTGAGCCCGACGCGCGATGGCGACTACCTGATGCGCTGGCACGATGCCGAGGAGACGCGCCGCGAGCTGCTGCGATTCTCGACCGCCGACGCCGAAGCCTACGAGCAGTTCGGCAAGCTGATGTATCACCTGGTGATGACGGTGCGCCCGATGCTGTCGACGACGCCGCCCGATCCGTCGTCGCTGGCGCCCGCCAACCTCGGCGCCCTGGCGAATGTCGGCAAGACCTTCGGCCGCAACGTCGACCACCTCTACGACCTCGCCAAGTTGATGACGATGAGCTCGGCCGATTTCCTCGAAGAGTGGTTCGAGAGCGAGCCGCTGCTCGGTTCGCTCGCGGCGAGCGGCATCATCGGCACGTTCTTGGGGCCGCGCTCACCGGGCTCCGCGTACGTCATGCTGCACCACTACATGGGCGAGATCGACGGCCAGTTCCGCGCCTGGGGGTTGCCGCGCGGTGGCATGGGCGCCGTCGCCGAGTCGATTGCCGGGGCGGCACGCAGCTTCGGGGCCGAGATTCGTACCGAGGCGCCGATCGAGCGGATCCTGGTCGAGAACGGGGTCGCCAAGGGCGTTGTGCTCGAGGGCGGCGAAGAGGTACGGGCCGCGACAGTGGTTTCGAGCCTTGATCCCAAACGGACGTTCCTACAGTTGGTCGGGGCCGAGCATCTGGACGACGACTTTGTCTCCGCCATCGAGCGCTACAAGATCCGCGGCTCGTCGGGGAAGGTCAACCTGGCGCTCGACGCCTTGCCGCACCCGAAGTGCCTCGAAGGCATCGAGCACAAGACAGGGTTTCCGTTCGAGTCGTATCTGCGCGGCGCCATCTCGATCAGCCCCGACATCGACTACCTCGAGCGCGCCTACCAGGATGCCAAGTACGGACGGTTCTCACGCCGACCCTACATGGACATCGTGATTCCTACCCTCGCTGATCCGTCGATGGCGCCGCCCGGCAAGCACGTGATGTCGATCTTCGTCCAGTACGCCCCTTACGAGCTCGCCGAGGGCACGTGGGAGCAACAGCGAGAGGCATTCGGCGATACGGTGATCGACACGCTCGCCGACTACATTCCGAACCTCAAAGACATCATCCTGCACCGCCAGGTGGTGACGCCGTGGGACCTGGAGCAGACGTTCGGCCTCACCCAGGGCAACATCTTCCACGGTGAGCTGTCGCTCGAGCAGCTGTTCCACCTGCGGCCGGTGGCCGGGTGGGCCGACTATCGGACGCCCCTCAAGAAAATGTACCAATGCGGCTCGGGGACCCACCCCGGCGGCGGTGTGATGGGCGCGCCGGGTCGCCTGGCAGCGCAGAAGATCCTGGCGGAGGGCGCCTGATGCGGGGCGAAGACAGTCGATGAGCGGCCGCTACGACGTTGTGGTCGTCGGCGCCGGGCACAATGGCTTGGTGGCCGCGGCCTACCTGGCTCGGGCAGGCAAGTCGGTCGTCGTGCTCGAACGCGGATCGACCGTGGGCGGTACCGCGAGCACCATCGAGCCGGCTCCCGGCTTCCGGGCCTCGGCGTGTTTCCAGAGCGCCGAGACTTTCAGCCCGACGGTCTCGAGGGAACTACGCTTGGCGGGTCATGGCCTCGAGCTTTCGGCGGCGCGCGGGATGGCGGTGGCGGCTGAGGATGGGCGCTGGCTCCTGTTTGACGGGAGCGGACGTCTGGTCGGTAACGGCAACGACCCCATTGCCGCGACGGATCGTGCCGCCCTCGCCGATCTCGAACGCCTGGTGGGCCGCATCGTCGGGGCGCTGGCCCCGTTGTATCGGGCGGCCCTTCCCGAGCTCGAAGCTCTCGGGGCCGGAGACACCCTCGATCTGCTGCGCGTCGGCTGGCGTCTGCGGCGGTTGGGACGCCGCGACATGCGGGAAGCCATGCGCTTTTTGCCGATGTCGATGCGCGACGTGGTCGAGGAGCGCTTCGAGAGCGAACTTCTCGGCGCCGCCATCGCCGGGCTCGGGCTGCAGGGCGGCGCGGTCGGCCCCTACGCGGCAGGGACGGCGTTCGTTGCTCTGCACCACCAAATGCAGAATCCACGGCCGCTGTTTGCCGGCCCTGTGTTCGTCAAGGGCGGGCTCGGTCGTCTCAGCGAGGCGCTGTCGTCGTCGGCGCGGGCCGCCGGCGCGGAGGTCCGCACCGAGGCCGAGGTGGCGCGGATCGACGTCGATGCCGGGGGTTCGCAGGGGGTGACGCTCGCCAACGGCGAGCATCTCGAAGCATCGATCGTGATCTCGGATCTTGACCCGCGGCGGACGCTCCTGTCGCTGGTCGATCCCGGGCAGCTCGCTCCGGAGTTCATCACCGCCGTGTCGAACGTGCGGGCGCGCGGTGGGGTCGGTGTCGTGACCTTCGCGCTCGACGGCATGCCGGATCCTCCTGGCGGGCCGGCGGAGACGTTGCTCGCCGGCCGCGTCCAGATCGGCGCGACGGTTGTCGATCAGGAGCGCGCCTTCGACGCCCTGCAGTTCGGTGGTCTCGCCGAGCGGCCGTTTCTGCAGTTGACCTTTCCCTCGTTGGCCGATCCCGACGCCGCCCCCGGCGACCAGCATGTGGCGACGGCCTGGGTCCTGGGGGTTCCCGACCAGGCGGAATCCCTGGAGGACTCGGTCACCGCCGCGATCGAGAGGGTCCTTCCGGGATTCACGTCGAGGGTGGTCGGGAGCGTCGTGGCAACGCCGAGCGACATCGAGGAACGCTATGGAGCGACCAATGGCTGCCTGTTCGACGTCGACGTCAGCCTCGATCAGGCGTTGTTCTTGCGACCGCTGCCGGGATGGTATCGGTATCGCACACCGCTTCGTGGCCTCTACCTTTGCGGTTCCGGCACCCACGCGGGTGGCGGTATCACCGGGCTCCCGGGACGCAATGCGGCACGCCAGATCATCGACGATCTGAAGGCGAGCAAGGTGGGTTGATGGCCGTCGGGACGCCGTTTCACCCGCGCACGTCGGTGCTCAACAGGAGCCTCAACTGGCGTCATTGGTCGGGGTACTTTACCGCCGGCTGCTACGACGACTTCGTCCAGCACGAGTACGCAGCGATCCGCAACAAGGCGGCGTTGATCGACGTATCCCCACTCTACAAATACTCGGTCGAGGGGGTCGGCGCGACCGATCTGATACAGCGTGTCGTCACCCGCGACATCAACAAGTGCTCGCCGATGCAGGCGATCTACACGCCGTGGTGCGACTCCGGCGGCCAGGTTATGCAGGAGGGCACGGTCTTCCGGTTCGACGACGACGCGTACCAAGTCAACGCCGCCGAGCCCGTCATGCGCTGGCTGCAGCGCAACGGCGTGGGGCTCGACGTGACGATTGCGGATCGCTCGGCGGCAATCGCCGCCCTGGCGCTGCAGGGACCCACCTCGCGCACGATCCTCAACGCCTGTTTCGACGGCGACGCCGACGGCCTTCGCTTCTTCCACCTCGCCGCGGGAACGCTCGGCGGCGTACCCGTCACGATCTCGCGCACCGGCTACACCGGTGACCTCGGCTACGAGATTTGGATCCCCGCGGACCGCGCCATCGCCGTGTGGGACGCGCTGTTCGAGGCCGGGCAGCCGCACGGCATCACGCCGTGCGGCATCCTGGCGATGGACGTGGCGCGCGTCGAGGCCGGCTTCATTCTCATCGATGTCGACTACATCAGCGTCGAGCGGGCCCTCATACCGGAGCACACCTCGTCGCCGTACGAGCTCGGCCTCGGCTGGGCGGTGAAGCTCGACAAGGGGAATTTCGTCGGCCGCGACGCTCTTGCGGCCGAGCAGGCGCGCGGCGCCGACCGTCGCGTCGTCGGCATCCGCATCGACTGGGAGCCGCTCGAGGCGATCCACCTCGCCGAGAACCTCATGCCCGATCTTCCGCAGCTCGCCTGTCGGGAGCCGGTCCCAGTGTACGTGGGCGGGGGCCAGATCGGCCGGGCGACGACCCGGTGCTGGTCGACGTTGCTGAAGAAATACATCGCGATCGCCAACGTCGAGGCGCGTTACGCCGGCCCCGGCACTACTGTCGAGATGGAGCTGACGGTCAACTTCCGACGCGAGCGCGTCCCGGCGACGGTGGTCAAGCTGCCTCATTTTCGCCCCGACCGCATGAGGGCGTAGAATAGGAAGCATGAGACGCGCGCGGCGCATGTCCCTCGTTGTCGTTGTTCTGGCGATCTCCGCCGGTGCCGCGCTGGTGGACGCTCAGTCTCTCCAGGGCGAGCGGTTTCTGGGCTTCGAGATCGGTGAGGAGCGCCGCTACGTGCTCGGTCCGGACGATGAGCGCGGCCGGAGCGAACAGGCCATCTGGTCGATTCGTCTCGACGAGGTCTTCGAGACCGATGGTGAGCCCGAGGGAATGTTCGCGCTGAGCCACGAGTGGGCCGCGCCGCCACCGATCGCCGACGTCATCCTGGGCCAGATCCGCAACGTGGAGAGCGCAGGATTCGTGCGCGTCAACGCCCACGGTTTTCCCCTCATGATCCGGTTTCAGACGACCCGCCACCTGGACGGCATGGGGGACGAAGCCTATACGATCGACTACCAGCTCGAGGACGACCATCGCCGGTACGAGAAACGCACCACCATCAACGGCAAGAGGTGGTACCAGAACGTCCCGATTCGCCGCCACAGCACGGTGGATTTCGACACGCCGTCGGGTTTGTTCGCCTTCTTGCCGACCGCCCCGGGGTGCTTGGACCGTCCGGTGCGGAGCTACGATCAGGCGGGCGGCGCGTATTTGCAGCCGCGATCCGCAGGCTCGTCGTCGACGCCTCAGATCATCGCCCCCAAGACGATCAGGATCACCGACAACTCGGATTGCGAAGAGTCGATGTTCGCCCACCTTGGTCTGCTCAGCCTGGCGATGCCGGCGCTATGGGAGGCACAGGGGGAGCGCCCGTACGTGTTTTTCACGCCGATCGGCGCGCTAGGCGAGCCGAGCAGCGGGGTCAGCCTAGGTACCGGCGGGGGTGGCGCGCCCTACGGTCCGGGAGGCTTCAACCCCGGCAGGAGCATGAGGCCGCAGCCGTCCATGAGCCGCCTCGAGGGTGACCCCCTCAGCAACTCGAGCTACCACCAGACGGAGACCCTCAAGTTCATGGAGCGGGTCTCCGTGCAGATCGGCAGCCGCACCACCGACGCCTGGCTGATCGAGATCTCCAATCGGTACGGGCCGATCTACGTCGACGATGATGGCGGCGTCATCCGTGTGGATTTGCCGCCGGTGCCCGGCGGGGCCGAGCGCTGGATCCGCATGCTGTGGCCGAGCGAGTTCTGATCGGTTTGATCTGAGATGCGGGTGACCGGCAGCCCGTGCCTCGTTCCCACACACGCTCGCGCCCGCCCGCCTTCGTGGCCCGTTGAGATATCCGGGCTACAACCTGCTGTGGCGTAGCGATTGTCTCCTACGTTTCTTAACAAAACTTAATTGCTTCGTCGTCGCTCTAGGCCCGGCGGTGTTGTACAAATGAAGCCATGAAAAGTACAAAAGTGACGTTCGTGATCTTGTTGCTCGCGTTGGCGCTCGCTGCGCCGGGTACTTCGCTGGCCCAGCGGCAACGCGGCCGCCAGGGGTCGGGGCGCGGCCAAGGATTCGGCGGCGGCGGCGGTATGTTCCAGAATTTCGAGGCGGTGGCCCCCGATATCGGCGAGGCGATGCCCGACGTGGTGGTCTACGACGACGAGGGGATGCCGCACCGTCTCCCGGACCTGCTGAGGGGGCACTATTCGGTGGTCATCCTCGGCTGTCTCACCTGACCGCCCTTTCTTGCGAACGTCTCCCGGGTGGAGACGATAGAGCGGGATTACACGCCGAAGGGTGTGCGTTTCTTCTACGTCTACAAAGCGCTCGCCCATCCCGAGCTCAACGGCTACGTCCAACCGGTAACGCTCGAGGAACGCCTCATGCACGTCGCGGAGGCCAAGCGCACGCTGGGTAGCCGTGTCGAGTGGCTCGCCGACAACATGGACAACGAGCTCAAGCGGGCTCTCGGCGACGTGCCCAACTCGGAGTTCGTCATCGATCCCGACGGCAACGTCGTCGTCCGCCGCAACTGGAGCGATCCGACGCAACTGCGCGCCGATCTGGGCGAACTGGTCGGCACCGTCGAGAATCCGACGAGCGTTTCCGACCTCGACCTGCCGCGACAGGAATTCGCCAAGCCGACGGTGGCGACCGGCGTCGTTCCGCGGGTGCGACCCCCGGGACGGATGATGCCGGTGGAGATGACCCCGACCAGCTCGAAGAACGATCTGCCGTACTACGCCAAGCTGCGCGTCGAGGTCGATCCCGCCGTCATCAACGGTGGAGACGGGAATCTGTACGTAGGTTTCCATCTCGACCCGTTGTACGAAGTCCACTGGAACAACCTGGCGCCCCAGCCGGAGTTCGCCTTCACGGTTATTCCCGATAGGGTCGAGATCACACCGGCCTCCGCCACATTCCCCGAGGTCGAGGTCGAGGCTGACGCCGACCCGCGCGAGTTTCTGCTCGAGGTCGACGCCGGAGGGGTTTGGAGCGAGGACGACGAGGCGGTCGAGCTCACGGTCACCTACTACGCCTGCGACAACGCCAACACCTGGTGCATCCCGCTGACCCAGACCTACGACATCCGGTTGCTCGCCGATCCCGATGGCGGCAGCACGTTCAACCGTGCCGGAGGATTCGCGGGTAGGGGAGGGCGTGGTGGCCGCGGCGGTCGCGGCGGTCGGCGCGGCGGCGGCAACGCCGACGCCATGCGCGAGCGGATCCAGGCGTGGGACGCCAACGAAGACGGCATCATCGCCCGATCCGAGGTTCCCGAGCAGCAGCGCGAGATGGTCTTCGATCGCATCGACACCAATGGCGACGGTGTCATCGACGGCGAGGAGCTCGAGGCTTTCCTGGCCCGCCGCGGCGGGCGCTGATTCGGGTTGGCTTGTCGTAGCACGGTGCAGCCAAATGGTACCTGGTAGCCGGGATATCTCAACGTAGGTCTGCTCGTGTGCTCGCGACCGCGCCGTTGTACCCTCGCACCGGCCTGGTATCCTGAAGCTCTGGCTGGCCCCGAACCCGAGTACCCCAACGTGAATCGACGCGATTTTCTTGCCACCGGAGCGACGGGTGCCCTCGGATCGGCGATGCCGCGCTCCAACCGGACCGCCGCGCCCGAAGCAACGGCCGCCGGGCCAGCCGGCCGGTCGAGGGGTCCTGGTGGCCAGTCGCCGCCGGCACGCGCCCTGTTCCCCCGACTCGAGCACGAGATCTACGTCAATGCCGCCGCCGGCACGCCGCTGAGTAGCTTCGCCCAGGATGGGCTGCGTGCCTATGAGGAGTACTGGAGCCTCGGTCCGGGAGAGGGTCGCGGCCAGTCCATCGGCAACATGCTCGCCGAGACTCGCGAGCAGATCGGCCGTCTGATCGGTGCGACGGCGAACGAGATCGCCTTTGTCCAGTGCACGAAGCATGGCGAGCAGATCGTGCTCGACGGGCTGCCTGCGTTGCGCACCGGCGGTAACGTGGTGACCAACGACCTCCACTTTTCGGGCTCGCTGCACCACCTCGTTGGCCTACGTCGCGCCGGAATGGACGTGCGCATTGTGCGCTCGGAGGGCTGGCAAACCGATGTCGCGGCGATGGCCGAGTCCATTGATGACGACACCGCGCTGGTGTCGGTGACGCTGGTGTCCAACGTCAACGGCCATATCGAGCCTATCCGCGAGCTCGCCGACATCGCCCACGCACACGGCGCCTACGTGTACGCGGACATCATTCAAGCCGCCGGCATCTTCCCCGTCGATGTCACCGAGATGGGTATCGATTTCGCCGCCGGCAACGGCTACAAGTGGCTGTTCGGTGCGTTCGGCACGGGTTTTCTATACGTGCGCGACGAGCTCCAGGGCAGCGTGCTCGAGGACCGGTTGTTTCCCGGCAACGCACGCCACAACTACGAGCCGTGGGTGGCGGAGCCGGAGCCTGCCGCCGGCGACTTCGTTGTCCGGCCGACGATGAGCGGGCAGCGTTACGAGCCGGGGCACCAGGCGTATCTCTGCTACGCGGCGCTGCATGAGGGTCTGAAATTCATCGAGGATGCCGGCGTCGACGGTCTGCTGGCGCACAGCGTGAGCTTGAACCAGCGCCTGTACGCCGGCCTCGACGCCAATCGCTACACCTGTATCTCGCCGCACCTCGATCGTTCACCGATCATCACGTTTCGCCCGAGTGTTGACGTGGATCTCGAGGGCGCCCTGCGTGCCGCCAGCGTCGTTGTATCGGTCTCGGCGGACCGCCGGATCCGTGTGTCGCCTGCCGTGTTCAGCAACGAAAGCGACATCGACGCGCTGGTCGCCGCGCTCAACGGCGCCTAGCAGGGTGCTGCGGCACTCCCGGGGCCCGGGAGTTCGGCTGGGTCGCGCACCAGGGACGCTGACGAAAGAGTTGGCTTTCGTGCGCGCAGCGGAAGTGAGATCAGCTGCGGGCGGCTACAATTCCCCTCGTGAGCAACATCCGCAATTTCTGCATCATCGCGCATATCGACCACGGCAAGTCGACCCTCGCCGATCGCCTTATCCAGCTCTGCGGCGGCGTCTCCGATCGCCAATTCCACGACCAGCTGCTCGACACCATGGACCTGGAGCGCGAGCGTGGGATCACCATCAAGAGCAACACGATCACGCTCTCCTACGAAGCTGCCGACGGTGAAACCTACACGCTCAACCTGATCGACACTCCGGGCCACGTCGACTTCTCGCACGAAGTGCGCCGCTCATTGCTGGCGTGCGAAGGTGCGCTCCTGCTGGTAGACGCTACCCAGGGTGTGGAGGCGCAGACGGTGGCCAACGTCTATCTGGCCGTCGAGCAAGATCTCGAGATTCTGCCGGTGGTCAACAAAATCGACATGGCGGCCGCCGATGTCGATCGGGTTCTGGAGGAGATCGACGAGGATCTCGGTCTCGATCCGTTCGAGGCGCTGGCGGTGTCCGCCAAGTTGGGCACCGGCGTCGAGGAGCTGCTCGAGGCCATCGTCGAGAAGCTGCCGGCCCCCGAAGTCGATCTCGAAGCACCGCTGAGGGCGCTGACCTTTGACGCCGAGTACAACGCCTACCGGGGGGTCGTGCTGTTCGTGCGGGTCGTGGACGGAATAATTCGCCCGGGACAGATGATCCGCCTGATGCACAACGGTGCCGAGTACGAGGTCGAGGAGGTCGGCCTTCTTCAGCTCGAACGGGTGAAGCAGAAGGAGCTCAGGTCGGGCTGCGTCGGCTACCTGATTGCCGGCATCAAGGCGATCGGCGATATCAACATCGGCGACACCATCACCGACGCGGCAAACCCGGCGGCCGAACCCCTCGCCGGCTACGTAGAGGCCAAACCGGTGGTGTTCTCGTCGCTCTTCCCGGTCTCCAACGACGACTACGAGGACCTCGCCCGCGCCCTCGACAAGCTCAAGCTCAATGACGCCGCGTTGACCTTCCAAAAGGACTCGTCGAGCGCCCTGGGGTTCGGTTTCCGCTGTGGGTTTCTCGGCATGTTGCACCTCGATGTCGTGCAGGAGCGCCTCAGCCGCGAGTGGGACCTTGCGCTGTTGCTGACGGCACCGTCGGTCGAGTTTCGGGTGACCACCGCCGACCGACAGACCCGCGTCATCGAGAACCCCTCGGAGTACCCCGATCCGGCGACGATCGAGCTCGTTGAGGAGCCTTACATCAAGGGCTCGATCCTCATGCCGGACCGCTACGTCGGCACCGTCATGGAGCTGTTGCGCGAGAAGCGCGGCGTCGATATCAAGTTCAATTACCTCGCCGCCGGCCGCGTCGAGATGACCTCCGAGCTGCCGCTCGCCGAGGTCCTGTTCGATTTCTACGATCGGCTCAAGACGATCACCCAGGGGTACGGATCGTTCGACTACGACCTGCTCGACTACCGGCGCACCGATCTCGCAAAGGTCGATATCCTGGTCAACGGGGAGAAGATCGACGCCCTCGCCATGCTGGTGCATCGCGACAAGGCGCGCGCCCGTGCGGTGCACGCCTGCAAGCAGCTCGAGCGCACGATCCCCAAGCAGAACTTCAAGATCGCTATCCAGGGGGCGATCGGGCGCGACATCATCGCCCGGCGCACGATTACCGCCTACCGCAAGGACGTCACCGCGAAGTGCTACGGCGGCGACATCACTCGCAAGCGAAAGCTGCTCGAAAAACAGAAGGCTGGCAAGAAGCGGGCGCGCGCTTTCGGCAACGTCGAGGTGCCGCAGGAGGCCTTCCTGGCGGTATTGCGGACCGATCCGGACGAGGCGTGACCGCCACGCCCGGCCTCTACATCCACGTGCCGTTTTGTGCTCGTGTTTGCCCGTATTGCGACTTCGCGGTGCAGACCGGGGGGCCGAAGATGCGATCCTCGTACGTGGATTCGCTGGTGCGGGAGATCGGCGCTTGGGGTTCTCGGGTTCGGGGCGATGCGGATGAGAACGTCGGCCCGGCGGGCGAGGCGGACCAGAGTGAGGCGTCTTGGACGTGCGCATCGCCGTTCGATAGCGTCTACATCGGTGGCGGCACACCGTCGTCGCTAGCCCTGGGCGCGCTCGAGACGATATTCGCGGCGCTGTTCGAGGCGCTGCCGATCGCTGCCGATTGCACCGTCACGCTGGAGACCAATCCCGAGGATGTGACCGGCGCAAGCCTCGCTGCTTGGCGCGACCTCGGCATCACCCGGCTCAGCCTGGGCGTTCAGTCCTTCGACGACGATGTGCTCGGCCTCCTCGGTCGAACGCACACCTCGGTGGAGGCGATCGCCGCGGTGGATGCGGCGTTGGACGCGGCGTTCGATGCGGTCTCGCTCGACCTGATCTACAGCGTCCCCGGCCAGTCGGCGGCCGGCTGGCAGGCGACGCTCGAGCAGGCGGTCAGCCTGCAGCCGCACCATATCTCCTGCTACGAGCTGACGGTGCACGAGGCGACCGACTTTTTCGAAGCCCGTCGGCGTGGCGAGCTCGTCGAGGTTACCGATGGCACCAAGGCCGACCTGTTTTTCGCCACCCACCGCTTCTTGAACGCGGCCGGCTATCCCGCCTACGAGGTATCCAACTTCTCACGCCGGCCGGCGTATTGGTCGCGCCACAACCGCAAGTACTGGGATCACAGCCCGTACTTGGGGCTCGGCCCGTCGTCGCATTCTTTCGATGGGGCGAGCACGAGATGGTGGAATCAGCGCCGCCTCGACGGTTGGGCCGCTGCCCTCGAGGAAGGGTTGTTGCCGATTGCCGACACGGAATCGCTGAGCCGCGAACAACTCGCGCTCGAGGAGCTGGCGCTGAAGCTGCGCACGACCGCCGGGCTCGACCTCGCCGGCGTCGAGCGGCGCTTTGGTGTCGAGCTTGGCGGGCCCAATGGCGCGGTTGTCGAGCGCTTGAAGAAGACCGGTCTGCTCGAGAGCGACGCCGAGCGCCTGGTGCCGACGCTGAAGGGTCTCGCGTTCGCCGATACACTGGCGGCGTCGTTCGAGATCGTTACGCGCTGATCGCGCCGACGGGGAGGCGCGCCATTCCGCCTTGTAGCAGCGTGCAGAAGAGCTCAACGGGAGTTCTTCAGCAACCTGATAGGAGTGGCCAGGAGTGTTGACGCCTCCCGGTGTTTGGTCTTACTGAGGCTCGCGGATCCAACGAACCGAGTCGGGCGGCGTAGCGTCGCAGGCAATGCTCTCGGTCATGCCGCCGGAGATGCTCGAGCAGGCGATGCGGGCGGCGGCGGCGAGCGCCTGTTCGCGCGTCGCGCCGGCGGCGGCACCGCAGTTGGTGCGCCCTTTGTAGGTGATACAGGTCTCCACCTCGTAGGGATGGATGCCGATCGAGCTGTAAATGATGATCGCCAGCATCAGGGCGATGAAGATCACGACGGTGGCGATCAATCCCATGCGGGACCTGTCCATGTCCATCCTCCGGCTTTGACCGATGCGCAGTGCGCCCGGGATTCACGCAGCACCATGCAACAGGCATCTTGTCGTCGCAAGCAGACCCACCACACTTTCCCCCACGACTTGCTGGGGCAAGGGCCAGTGTTGGCCTTTCAGCGCGACTCTTGGCACCATTCTCGGGCGTTCTGAAACATCCGCAGCCAGGGTGACGCCTCCAGCTGCCAATCTCCGGGTATCCAGCCCAACTGCCAGGTCAGAAACGTGCGCTCGGGGTGCGGCATCAGGCCCAGGTGGCGACCGTCGGGGGAGCACAGCGCCGCAATGCCGTTGACGGACCCGTTGGGGTTGAAGGGGTAGCGGTCGGTCACCTGGTTGTCGTCGTCGACAAAGCGGATGGGGGCGAGGTTCTCGGCTTCGACGCGGGCGAGGATCTGCTTGTCGGGAAAGAATGCCCGGCCCTCGCCGTGCTGCATCCAAATGCCCAGCGTCGAGCCTTCCATTCCCCGCAACATGATCGCCGGGCTCTCGTCGATGCGAACGGTGGCGAAGCGCGATTCGAAGCGCCCGGAGGCGTTGCGGATAAAACGGGGTTGGATGTCGCCGGCGATGCCGGGCCATGGCAACCAGCCCAGCAGAGCGTGCAGCTGGCAGCCGTTGCAGACCCCGAGGCTGAAGGTGTCGGGGCGCTCGTAGAACGCCTGGAACTGGTTGTATGTGCGCTCGTGGAAGCGAATCACGCCGGCCCAGCCTTTGGCCGAGTCCAACACGTCGGCGTAGCTGAAGCCGCCGACGAAGGCGATGCCGCGAAATCTCTCGAGCGTGACCCTGCGGCTCAGGAGGTCGGACATCATCACGTCCCAGGGCTCGAAGCCGGCCGCGTAGAATGCCGAGGTCATCTCGCGGTCGCCGTTGCTGCCTTCCTCGCGGACGATGGCGACCGGGATCTTGTCGGCGGCCGCGAGGATCGCCGGCGCGGTGGGCCTGGGGGTGTACGTCAACGTGAGCGGCGGCGCCGTCCGCGAGCGTAAACCGCTCCTTTCCTGCTCGACGTGCTCGGGGTCGGCCTGCAATCGATCGATCGCGAAGCTGGTCGCTTCCCAGACGTCCCGCAGGTCGCGCATGTCGGCGTTGAGGACCTCGTCAGTGCCGAGGTGAATGCGCACGCACGGCTCGGCGAGCGTGGTTCCGATCGCGGCGCACGGGATGCCGGCCTCGCCAAAGCCGGCGAGGACCCGCTCCGTGTTCGCGTCCTCGACCTCGATGACCAGGCCGAGCTCTTCGGAAAACAGAACGGCGATGGGGTCGGCGTGAGCCGGCAGCGAGACCTCGATGCCGCAGTTGCCCGCGAACGCCATCTCCAGCAGGGTTGTCACCAGGCCGCCGTCACTGCGGTCGTGTCCGGCGCTGATCAGCCCCTCGGCAAGGAAGCCCTGGACGGCGCCGAACGCGTCGGCGAGGGTGGCGGTGTCCTCGAGGTCCGGGGATCGCTCGCCGAGTTGGCCGAAAACCTGTGCCAGCGCCGAGCCGCCGAGCCTCGTGTTCCCGCCCCCCAGGTCGATGTACAGTAGCCGCCCGGTGCCCGGATGCTTCAGGTCGGGTGTCACCGTCTTGGTGATATCGGGACAGGTCACATAAGCGGAGACCACCAAGGCGCCGGGGGCCTTTACCAACTCGTCTTTGCCGTCGGGGCCGGGCGCAACCGCCGCCATCGACAGGCTGTCTTTACCGCCGTCAATGGCGATGCCCAGTTCCTGGAGAACGCCGCTCAAGGCCACCGCCGCGTCGTACAGCATGGCGCCCTCTCCGGGGAGCTTGGCGGCCCACATCCAGTTGCCCGAACACTTCACGTCACCGAGACCGCTGGTGTACGCCCACACCAGGTTGGTGAGCGCCTCGCCGACGCACATCCGCGCCATGGCGGCGGGGTCGAGCAACCCCTTGATCGGCTGCTCGCCGATCGCGGTGGCGGCTCCGGTGACGCCGAAGTGACTTTGGGCGATGACCGCGACGTCGGCGACGGTGAGCTGCAACGGCCCGGCACACGGCTGTTGTGCGACCAGGCCGGTGACGGCGCGGTCGACCTTGGTGGTCAAGAAACGCTTCGAACCGACCGACAACAAGCGCAGCACCCGGTCGAGAGCGTCGCCGATCGAAAGCTCGTCGGGGAGCTCCAAGGGTGCGGACTGGAGCGCGATCCGCTCGAGCTCGAACGTCTTTTGGGGCATGTCGCCGAGCACGGCGTCCAGCTCCAGGTTCACCGGGGTCGAGTCGTCGCGCTCGTCCCACAAGACGACACGGCCGTCGGCGGTGACCTTGCCGACGAAGGCCACCGGCGCCATCTCGCGGGCGCACAGGTCGCGAAAGAGTTGCTCGTGTTCGGGTCGCAGCAGCAGCGCGTCCTGCTCCTGCGACTCGGCGCCCCAGATCTCGAGCACCGAAAGCGTCTCGTCGCCGACGGGGAAATCGCGCACGTTGATCCGCGCCCCCGCGGGCTCGACGATCTCCTTCAGCACGTTGCAGTTGCCGCCGGCGCCCTGGTCGTGGATCGAGACGATCGGGTTGGCGTCGCCGAGCTCGACGCAGGCGCGCAGCACACGATTGACCTTCTGTTCCATCTCGGCGTCG
>Ga0114950_10000517_pt1 | contig 26590 bp, 24 predicted proteins | sample N075metaG_FD_83503 | JGI IMG/M metagenome (GOLD analysis project Ga0114950, IMG submission 83503) | Deep subsurface microbial communities from Kermadec Trench to uncover new lineages of life (NeLLi) - N075 metaG | ecosystem: Environmental > Aquatic > Marine > Ocean trench > Sediment | place... | reverse complement strand
TACGTCATGGCCGTATCACAGGGTGATCTGGCGAGGTTCATTGCCATCTGTGAAAGGGAACGATGCCCCTATGCAATTGTTGGTACCGCGATAAGCGATTCAAGATTGCTGGTGAATGACAGATTGTTAACATTAAAGCCAGTTGACCTGCCGATGTCGATTTTATTTGGCAAGGTGCCAAGGATGCATAAAAATGCCGTCAGCAAAATAACCCAGAGCAGTCGTTTTGATCTTGATATTGATCTGGCCGAAGCCATCGATCGTGTGCTTGGTCATCCGGCGGTTGCCAGTAAAAGCTTCCTGATTACGATTGGTGATCGTACTGTCGGCGGCATGGTGGCAAGGGATCAGATGATTGGCCCCTGGCAGGTGCCGGTTTCAGATGTGGCTGTCACAAGCTCTGGATACACGGGCTTCTCTGGCGAAGCAATGGCAATGGGCGAGCGCACCCCTTTAGCGCTGTTAAATAGCCCTGCTTCCGGAAGAATGGCAGTCGCCGAGGCCATTACCAACATTGCCGCGGCGCGAATTAGCCGCATACAGGATATAAAATTGTCTGCCAACTGGATGGCAGCGGTCGGTCACCCCGGTGAAGATGCCAATCTTTATAAAACAGTCGCGGCAATTGGTCTGGATCTTTGCCCGGCACTCGGGATTTGCATTCCTGTGGGAAAAGATTCGATGTCGATGAAAACCAGATGGCAGGATTCCGGTGAAGAGAAATCAGTGACCTCGCCCTTATCTGTGATCATCTCGGCGTTTGCGCCGGTGAAAGATGTTCGTGAAACCCTGACGCCTGAATTACAGCAAGTGGAATCTGTACTTCTCTTCATTGACCTGGCGGACGGCAAAAAAAGGCTCGGTGGTTCAATATTGACCCAGTGTTTTAGCGAACTCGGTGAATCAACGCCCGATGTAGAAAGGGCAGGGATTTTATCTTCGTTCTTTGCCTTGTTCCAGCAGGCAGACTTCCGTTCAAAACTCCTGGCTTATCACGACAGGTCTGATGGCGGGTTAATGGCGACACTGAGTGAAATGTCTTTTTGTTCAAGACTCGGTATTGAGATTGAGCTCCCTGCTGGCGAAAGTGCTATTGATTTTCTCTTCAACGAAGAGTGTGGTGTCGTTGTGCAGGTTGCGAATGAGGATGTAGATAAAATAGTCGTTGCCATAAAGGCTGCCGGGCTTTCCTCTGTTCAGATTGGTCGCGTCCTTGAAACCCAGTCAATCTCCATTGCCAGCGATGGAGTTGCGCTTTACAAGGCGAGCCGAAGTAGCTTGCAGGAACGCTGGTCCGAGGTCAGTTATCACATCCAGAAGCTGCGTGATCACCCGATTTGTGCCGATGAAGAATATTCACTGATTGCAGATGATGAGGATCCTGGGCTGTCTGCCGAACTGACCTACGATATTAGCGACGATATTGCCGCACCCATGATCGCCACGGGTGTACGGCCGCGAATCGCGATCTTGAGGGAGCAGGGTGTCAACAGCCAGGTGGAAATGGCAGCCGCGTTTACACGCGCAGGGTTTGCTGCCGTCGATGTTCATATGAGCGAGCTGCTATCCGGTCAGGTTAAGCTTGATTCGTTCAAAGGTATGGTTGCCTGTGGTGGATTTTCCTATGGCGATGTTCTTGGTGCCGGGGAGGGCTGGGCAAAGTCCATCCTGTTCCATGAAAGCGTCAGGCAGGAATTTCTGGATTTCTTCAATCGCGAGGACACATTTGGGCTTGGCATCTGTAACGGATGCCAGATGTTTGCGACGCTTAAGGACTTGATCCCAGGTGCGCAATTGTGGCCGCGGTTTGTTACCAATCGATCTGAACAATTTGAAGCTCGTTTATCACTTGTCCGGGTGCAGAAGACCCCCTCAATTTTCTTGTCCGGGATCGAAGGGTCACACATGCCGATTGCTGTTTCCCATGGAGAAGGCAGGGCAGAAATTGATGAAGTTGAACTGAGATTACTCTCAGAGAGTGATCAAATTGCGATGCAGTTTGTAGATAACTACCTCACGGTTACCCAGAGCTACCCGATGAACCCAAATGGATCACCGGCCGGTATCTGTGCAGTCACTAATGCAGACGGCCGGTTCACGGCAATGATGCCACATCCGGAAAGGGTATACCGGACGGTGCAAAACTCCTGGCACCCGTATGAATGGAGCGAAGATAGTCCATGGATGAGGATATTTCGGAATGCCCGGGTGTGGGTGAGTTGACCTTGTGCCTGACCTGTCGGTTTAACGCTTACTCTTTCGGTCGATAATTATGTCCAGTGAACGGATTGGGAAAGAGCCATTCTTCCTGTCATCGAAGTAGTGGGTTAGCGTCTCGGTGATAACGGGGAACGCCAGCTCATCCCAGGGGATTTCTGCCTCGCTGAATAATTGCGTCTCCAGTGTTTCTTCCCCCGGGCTAAAATCCAGGTCGTTAAGGCTTGCACGGAAGAACATATAAACCTGAGAAATATGAGGCAGGCTGAACAAGGTGTACAGCTTGATAATAGTGGCATTTGCATTAGCTTCTTCCCGGGTCTCCCTCAGGGCTCCATCAGCAGTTGTTTCACCGTTTTCAAGGAAACCGGCAGGCAGTGTCCACATGCCTGAACGTGGATTAATGGAACGCTTACAGAGAAGCACCTTGTCCTCAAAGATGGGTAAACAACCGGCAATGATTCTTGGATTCTGGTAGTGAATCGAATCACAGACAGTACAGATAAACCGAAGACGATTATCACCCTCCGGAATTCGCTGTGTAACCGGCTCTCCACAATGACTACAAAATTTCATCCATAGAGTATAGAACATGGGTTCAAGTCTTTCATGGGCAATGAAAGACTTAACCCTGGCTGTTAGACTGGCTCTTTTTGTTGCGAACCTGATTCAATGAATCGAATCGTTACCTTTGTACTTCTGATTTTTAGCTTCAACCTCTCGGCAGAATCACTCGATGAAAAGTTGCATGCAATTCACCAGGAAGTCGACTTTCCCGGGTGGACCTTGCTGTCGTTAATAGTGACGGTCTGTTGTATGAACATCACGAGGGTTTTGCTGATCTGCAGAAGCAAAAGCCTTTTACAGATGCCACTCTCATCAATATCGCTTCTGTCAGCAAAACATTTGTTGCCATGGCGATTGCTGCAGCGATTGAAGAAGGTTGGTATTGGCCGTATTTTTTTAACCAATGTGGACAGTAAAAATAAAAAGCAAGCGCAGCAATTCAAACTCATCTGGGATGCGGTAGGTGAGGTTTATGGTAAGGTGAGTGACTGATTCTCTGCTGTGACTATCGATCCCCCAAAACAAAATGACGCCGGTTATTTTAGCTAAACTGATTCAAAATCTCGATGCCTACAGGCCGGAGACAACTCTTGAGGCTGAAGGCGATAGAGATCGTGCCGCCGTACTTATTCCGATTGTCGTTGAGCCGGAACTTTCATTGATTCTGACTAAGAGAGCATCGCATATGGATAGCCATGCGGGAGAGGTTGCCTGGCCCGGGGGTAAACAGGACCCGCGCGATGCGACTCTACAGGCTACTGCATTACGTGAGTCTCACGAGGAGATCGGGTTGCAGCCAGAGCACGTCAAAGTGGTTACTGAGCTTCGCCCCTTTATTTCCAAGTTTGGATTGTTAGTGACGCCGTACGTGGGATTAATCACGGAAGTTCACGAACTGAAGGCTAATCCCCATGAAATCGATTCTATGTTTCAGGTTCCGTTGTCCTGGTTACAGAATGATCCACGGACCCAGACGGATGTCATCTCTCGCCACGGTGAAACACTAAAAGTACCCGTCTACGATTTTCAGGGTTACAGGATCTGGGGTCTGACAGCCATGATTCTGTGGGAGTTCATGAGGGAAGTCATGGGCGTGGGTTTGGATCAGGAAGCGTGTGCTAAGCTCTTAAGAAATGCAGATAAAGACTGGGAAACACGATGATATACAGCCTTGGTGACCGCAAACCCGAATTTCGCGGGGATGATTATTGGGTCGCAGACAACGCCACACTGATTGGTTCCGTGGTTTTGGAAAATAACGTAAGTGTCTGGTTCAACGCCGTGATTCGTGCAGACAACGACGTCATTACCCTCGGAGAGAATTCAAATGTGCAGGATGGATCTGTTCTGCATACCGAAGGTGGAGTTCCTCTCGTCATCGGCCGGAATGTCACGATCGGCCATCAGGCCATGCTCCATGGATGTGTCATTGGTGATAATTCATTGATTGGTATTAATTCGGTGATCCTGGATGGCGCGAAGATAGGGAAAAATTGCTTGATTGGAGCTAATTCACTTATCCCCGAAGGCAAGGAAATTCCTGATGGCTCATTGGTTATGGGTTCTCCAGGAAAAGTCGTGCGAGTGTTGTCAGAAGAGCAAACCGCAGATCTGAAAATGAGTGCACTTCACTATGTTGAGAACTTCAAACGATACAAGGTGGGACTGAAAGTCGCGGAATGAACCGTTGGCAGGATATGGCGCCCCTTGGATTATGGCGTAGACCGAGCTATAGTTGCAGTTCGAAATCACTTATCGAATGAGCTCTTATTAATAGAGTGCATCGGGAACAGGCATGAAATTGGCTGGACGCACACAAAGTATAGCCAGACTTTCTAACAGAAAGGGCATGCTGCTGCCGGCTTCATGTCAAATTCTCAGCCGCCTCATTTCACTCGATTCCGGGGCTCTGTGTTCTATAGATCTGTCAGAGCTGGATCTAATACTGCCGTTGTAGGCGGCCATCTAAACTCCTGCATCGTTATTGATTACTCACAATTTAGGTGAGTTTCGCTCTAACAATTTTATAAGTGATACAAAAATGAATACTGAAAATCAATCGATCAATCAAAACAATGCATCGCCAAAGACGATGCCCTTCCACAAATACAAACCGTTCAAACCGGTATTATTAACTGATCGCACCTGGCCAGATAATGTCATCACCAGTGCGCCACGATGGTGTAGTGTCGACCTGCGGGATGGCAATCAGGCTCTTGTTGAGCCGATGACACCGAACGAGAAGCAGAAAATGTACGATCTCTTGCTGGAGATAGGTTTTAAAGAGATCGAAGTAGGTTTCCCGGCGGCTTCGCAGACAGAGTTTGACTTCGTCAGGCGAATTATTGATGAGGACATGATTCCGGATGATGTAACGATCCAGGTACTTTGCCAGGCTCGTGCACAGCTGATTGCTAGAACTTGTGAGGCCGTAGCTGGCGCTAAAAATGTGATCTTTCATCTCTATAACTCAACCTCCGCCCTGCAGCGGAGAGTTGTTTTTAACATGAGCCGTGAAGAAGTCGTTAGCCTTGCTGTCAATGCAACCGGAGTGGTGAAGGAAGGTGTGTCGAAACTGATTGAGGACGGAACAAATGTAACGCTTGAGTATTCTCCTGAAAGTTATACAGCGACTGAAATGGATTTTGCAGTGGAAATTTGTGTTGCCGTGATGAACGAATGGCAACCAGCAGAGAATGAGAAGATTATTCTCAATCTTCCGTCCACTGTTGAGATGGCGACTCCGAATATATACGCTGATCAACTGGAGTGGTTCATTCGTCATCTACCCCAGCGAGATAAAGCGATTATTAGTCTGCACACCCACAATGACAGGGGAACCGGGGTCGCTGCATCCGAACTTGGTTTGATGGCAGGAGCCGACAGAATTGAGGGGACGTTGTTTGGCAATGGGGAGCGTACGGGTAACTGTGATGTCATCACAATGGCAATGAATATGTTTTCCCAGGGTGTCGACCCCGAGTTGTACCTCGGTGATATGTCAAAAATTGTCGCTGTGTCAGAAGAATGTACAAAAATTGCCATTCATGTTCGCCAGCCCTATGCCGGAGACCTGGTATTCACCGCATTTTCAGGCTCTCATCAGGATGCCATTCGAAAGGGTATGGCATTTGTAGAATCCGGTAGTGACGGTTTATGGGAAGTTCCATACCTGCCGATTGATCCAGCCGATGTTGGCGGTTCCTATCGCGAGACTGTCAGAGTGAACAGCCAATCCGGCAAGGGTGGAGTCGCCTTCATCCTGGAGAACTATTTCGGCGTGTCATTGCCGAAATCAGTCTTGCTTGAGTTTAGCTCGATTGTTCAACAGCTGTCGGAAGAGGATGGTGGTGAACTGAAACCGGATGTGATCTGGAACGCCTTCGTTAAAGAATATATTGATGTTAAAGGGCCCTACCAGTTGATTGACTATAGTGTGAATTCACTAGGAGAAGATCGGGAGTCTTGTGATGCCAGGATTCAGGTTGCTGAAAACGAGGTTGAGACTCACGGCGAAGGCTCGGGTCCGATTGACGCTTTCATTGAAGGCCTGGTAAAGACACTGAATGAGCCTATTTCTGTAGTGGAATATCAGGAATATGCGCTAAAGGAGGGAAGTGAGGCGCAGGCAATCTGCATTCTTGCCATCAATGATGACAAGCAGAATAAGTATTATGGGGTTGGTATCTCCCAGAATACGACGACAGCTGCATTTAAATCGATTATCTCTGCCATCAATAGGAAATGGCGCTAGCCTGAGCTGGCGCCATCCCCGAAAAATCCCATGAGGGATTTGTATCGGGGATCCACCATTCCAGTAATTCGCGAAAGTAACTCGCGAACTTGCGTGAATCAGATTGTCATCCTGAAGGCAGTGAAGAGTCTTCCAGGTGAACATTCAATCAGAATAGTAGTGGAACTGGGTGGTCCTTCGGCTTCGCTCAAGGCGTCTGAACCCTAAAAGGGTTCAGGCGCCTCTGACAACCTTGCGGTTCGAATCATATTATCCTGTATCTGTACAACCTCAATCCGATACTGGCCGATAGCAAGACACACATTAGATTCAGGAATCGTCTGCAGATGTTCGGTAATCAATCCATTTAAAGTTTTTGGACCATCCTGCGGAAGATTCCAGCCAAGGGAGCGGTTGATCAGGCGGATATGCGTACCACCATCGATCATGAAACTATCATCTTCCTGTGGATGAATATCCACATTGATGGCTGCCAGGTCGGTGGTGAACTCCCCGACAATTTCCTCAAGAATATCTTCAATCGTGACGATGCCTTCGATATCGCCATACTCGTCAACGACAAATGCAATCCTCGCTTTGTTTTTTTGAAAATTGTAAAGCTGGGTTTGTAGTGGCGTATTTTCAGGCACGAAGTAGGGGTCATCCGTTTCCTGCAAAATGGCAGCTTTGGTGAGTTCCTCTGCGGTGAGAAATTTCGCTGCATTCCTGAGATGCAGAACACCAATAATCTTGTCGATATCTGCTTTGAAAACCGGCAGGCGTGTGTGCTGTGCGCTTCGAATCTGGTTGATGATTTCATCGAGGTCATCTTCGATATCGATGCCGATGATTTCTGTTCTCGGAACCATAATGTCATCGACTGTTACCTTATCCAGGTCCAGCACGCCTAACATCATATTCTGTGGCCGGTCCGCAATTCGCGAACCTTCAAAGATCAGGGTGCGCAGTTCATCTCGGCTCAGGTGATCATCAGACACATCGTCGTGTCGAATACCCAATATCCACAACAGTCCGTTGGCAAGACCATTGACCATCCAGACTAACGGGTAGGTCAGCCACAACAGTAGTTGAAGCAGATAGGCAGACGGAAAGGCCACCTTTTCCGGATAGGCGGCAGCGATGGTCTTTGGCGCAACTTCAGAGAAGATGAGAAACACCAGCGTACAAACGATCGGGGCGATAATGACCCCGCTCTCTCCTAACAGTTCCAGCGCGATGAGTGTGGCGATGGAAGCGGCTGAAAAGTTTACAAAATTGTTTCCGATCAGGATGACCCCGAGCAACCTGTCTGGCCTTTCGAGAAGCCGACTGGCACGTTTCGCACCACCATGCCCCTCATTTGACAGGTGCTTCAACCGGTATCGGTTGAGCGCCATCATTGCGGTTTCAGAACCTGAAAAGTACGCGGAAAGTATGATTAACAATATGATGGAGCCAAATAAAGCTCCAAGCGACGGATCGTCCAAAAATGGCAGACCTCATATTACTATCGGGATGCTATTTTTATCGATTTAGGCCGGTGAGTGCAAGTCAGAGAGCTTCTATTTTTGAAGATTCTATTATGACGTATCTGTGAATCACGGAACCGATTTATCGAGAGTTGCCTACATTCGGCCCAGAATCACTTCTAACACCAGTTTACTGCCGAAATATCCGATGACGAGTAGCGTGAACCCGGTCAATGCCCACCTGGATGCAATAGCCCCTCTCCATCCCAGTTGATATCTGCCCCAGAGAAGAACAGCGAAGACAACCCAGGCCGCCAGGGTGATTACCGTGTGATGAATGAGACCAGGGCTGCCAATATCTGCCAGGAAGGCAAAACCGGACGCGATGGACAGGCTTAGAAAGATCAGACCGACCCAAATTGTTTCAAACAACAGGGCTTCCATGGTCTGCAGTGGTGGCAGCCGCTGAAGAATCGACAGATTCTGGTTCTTCATTTCATAATCACCGAACGACAAAAGAGCAGCCTGTAGAGCGGCAATCGTCAACAGGCTATAGGCAATCACAGACAAGGCGATATGCAGCAGGATCCCTGAGGTGATAGCAGTCCGTGGAGTGTAGGTATTAGTCATGAAGAGTTCGAGGCACAAGCTGATGGTTGAAACCGGGAAAATCACGATAAACAGGTTGGCCACTGGTCTCCGAATGCTGCTCACCAGAACAATGGCAGCGATGCTGAATGCCATCAGGGACAGCATGGCATAGATACCCAGATTGATACCCGCGGCACCGTACAGATCCATGTAAACAGTGATTCCATGATTCAGAACCGCGATGGCTGCAGACACCCTGACTATGACATTGACGTTGGGGATATCCCGGCTAAGGCTAAGGAATTGAGTCCCAGCACTTACCATGTATAGAACGCTGGCTATGATTCCTGGAATTTCCGGATTCATAATAGTTAGATGTTCTCAAGTTACTGCCTGGTTCCGTTATAATAGCAGGTTCCCCAGAAGTGGATCAGGTAGTCAGGTGTTTGAATCGTTAACAGAGAGACTGGGCGCAACGCTCAACAGTTTGACCGGTAAGGCAAAGCTTACCGAAGAAAATATACAAGGAACATTACGAGAAGTTCGAATGGCATTGCTCGAGGCGGATGTCGCCTTGTCTGTGGTCAAAACCTTTATCGACCAGGTGCGAATCAGAGCTGTAGGGCAGGAAGTCGCGAGCAGCTTTTCTCCAGGCCAGGTGTTTGTAAAGATTGTCAATGAAGAACTTGTCAGCATCATGGGCGCGGGCTCACATGAGTTAGACCTTAACCAGCAACCCCCGGCAGTTATATTGCTCGCGGGTCTGCAAGGCGCAGGTAAGACAACTACCGTTGCAAAACTGGCCAAGTGGCTAAAAGAACGAGAAAAAAAGTCAGTGATGGTGGTCAGTACCGATGTCTACCGCCCGGCGGCGATTGACCAGCTAAGGACACTCGCTGCGGAGGGAGATATTCCTTTCTGTGAAAGTTCACCTGATCAAAAACCAATCGATATTGCTCGTGCAGCGCTCGACCATGCGAAGAAACAGTTTGCCGATGTGCTCATCGTAGATACGGCGGGTCGCCTCCATGTCGACGATGACATGATGGAAGAAATCAGGATGCTCCATGACACCCTGTCTCCGGCAGAGACATTATTTGTTGTGGATGCCATGACTGGACAGGATGCAGCGAATTCAGCTCAATCATTTAATGAGGTGCTGCCACTGACCGGGGTGATTCTCACCAAGGCCGATGGTGATGCCAGGGGTGGTGCAGCATTATCTGTAAGGTCCATCACCGGTAAACCCATTAAGTTTCTCGGTACCGGTGAATCCATTGATGCACTTGATGTGTTTCACCCGGAACGGATTGCCTCCAGAATTCTTGGCATGGGTGATGTGCTTTCCCTGATTGAGGAAGCAGAGCACAAGATAGACAAGAAAAAAGCCGAGAAACTTGCCAGGAAAATCAAGAAAGGGAAGAAGTTTGATCTTGAAGATTTTCGCGACCAGATCCAGCAGATGAATAATATGGGCGGGATTACCGGCATGCTGGATAAGATGCCTGGTATGGGGCAGATGGCCAAGGCCGCCAGGGAAAAGATGAACGATAATGCCTTTGGCCAGATGGAGGCCATTATCAATTCAATGACTCCTGGGGAGAGGCATTTCCCGGATACGATCAATGGATCACGCAAAAAGCGTATTGCTTTCGGTTCAGGAACCCAGATTCAGGACGTTAATCGATTGCTGAAACAGCTTAAGCAGATGCAAAAAATGATGAAAAAGATGGGCAAAAAAGGCGGTATGGCAAACATGATGCGTGGAGTTGGTGGCATGATGCAGCCACAAGCTGGCGGCTTCCCAAGAATGTAGTGGGGACAATTCAAATATATTGTTATAAATCAACAGGATAATTACAGAAACCAGATTATCCCCGGATCTGATGAAAGGGTTTAATTTGCCTTATCTTTCCCGTACAATAGCGCCCCTTTCGACAGCGACCCCTTCAGGGGATTCAACTCTCATCAAGTAAGGTATGAAGAGTAGCTGACTACAGTAAAGTTTAATTACCAAGGAACAATTACATGGTTACCATTCGCCTATCTAGAGGTGGTAGCAAGAAGCGGCCTTTTTATCACGTCACCGTGGCAGATCATCATCGCGCCAGGAATGGACGTTTTATTGAGCGTGTGGGCTTCTTCAACCCGATTGCACGTGGCGCCTCTGAAGGGATTCGCCTGGACCTTGACCGAATTGATTACTGGACACGCCAGGGAGCACAGCTTTCTGATCGAGTCAGTAAGCTGGTGAAGGATTACAGAAAAGCAGCCGCAAAGAACACAACCGAAGAAGCGGCAGCCTGAGTCAGCCAGCCCCTTGGCAGCTGATCCATGGAATGCGCGATTTGTGAGCAAATGAAAAGCGAGATTGACTCTCTCGAACATGAAAGCAGCGAGCACAAAAATATAGAACAGGTACAGATTGGCCGCTTCGGCGCGGCATATGGGTTGAAAGGCTGGCTAAAAGTAATTTCCTTTACCGACCCGATGGATCGGATAACTGAATATCTCCCCTGGAATGTGCGCAGAGGCAAGCAGGAATTAGGGTTAAAGATTGAGCAATGTAAGGCCCAGGGTAAAGGATTAGTCGCGCTGGTTGAAGGAGTGAGCGACCGGAATCAGGCTGAAGCTATTGTTGGTGTCGAGATTTGGGTAGACCGGACCAGGTTGCGTGAACTTGAACAGGGTGAATTCTATTGGCACCAGTTGGAAGGTCTGCAAGTAGTTGGCCAATCAGGTGAGGTTTTAGGTCGAGTCGACTACATGATGGAAACAGGCGCGAATGATGTGCTGGTGGTGAAGCCTACATCCCAGTCAGTTGACGACAGGGAAAGGCTGATACCTTACGTTGATGATGCAATAAAGCACGTTGACCTTGAACAGAGAAGGCTCATTGTCGACTGGAATGTAGACTACTGACCCGGGTGAAACAGATGTGGTTGGGAATTATTTCGTTATTCCCCGAGATGTTCACGGCAATTTCTGACTATGGAATTACCCGTCGGGCGATAGAACAGGGTTTGCTGACACTCGAGTGTTGGAATCCCAGAGATTTTGCCCTTGACAAGCATCGTACCGTTGATGATAAGCCTTACGGTGGTGGTCCAGGAATGTTGATGAAGGTCAGCCCGCTAAGGGATGCCATTGAAGCAGCTCGCCAGCAGGCCGGAGATGGTTGCAAGGTGATATACCTCTCACCCCAGGGTGAGAAACTGGATCAGGAAAAGCTGATCCAACTGTCTGCAGAGTCGAAGCTGATTCTTATTGCGGGCCGATACGAAGGAATTGATGAAAGGATTGTAGAAGCAGAGGTCGACGCAGAATATTCCATAGGGGATTATGTTTTAAGCGGTGGTGAGCTACCCGCAATGGTCTTGATAGATGGATTGACCAGGCTTCTTCCGGGTGCAGTGGGTGATGTTGAATCAATTCAGCAAGATTCGTTTCAAGACGGGTTGTTGGATTACCCTCACTACACAAGACCAGAAGAGGTAGATGGCATAAAAGTACCGACAGTTTTGCTGAGTGGAGATCACGAACAGATCAGACTCTGGAGAGCAAAACAGTCATTAGGCAGGACATTTGAACGAAGACCGGATCTAATTGAGAAATTGGATCTTTCAGAAGAACAGAAAAAGCTATTGGATGACTACTTAAAAGACATCCAAAACGAAAATCAGGAAATTGATCATGAGCAAGAATAAATTAATTGAGCAGATCGAAAAAGACCAGCTTAAGCAGGACTTACCGGAATTCAGTCCGGGTGATACCGTCGTTGTTCAGGTTAAAGTTCGTGAAGGCACTCGCGAGCGTCTGCAGGCGTTTGAAGGCGTTGTTATCGGCAAACGAAACCGGGCTATCAATTCTGCATTTACGGTTCGGAAGATTTCCCATGGAGTTGGCGTTGAACGAACTTTCCAGACTCACAGCCCGCTGATCGACAGCATTACTGTCAAGCGTCGGGGTGATGTTCGACAAGCTAAACTCTACTACCTGCGTGAACTTAGTGGTCGTGCAGCACGTATTAAAGAGAAGCTTAATTAAGGTTGATCCAGACCCTCTGAACAGCACTCAATTTCGGCAGGTCATCGCCCGATGATCTGCCATATTTGAACTCCCCACTTATCAAATGAAATTTATTCCTTGATCCGATGGCCGCTTTCATCTGGATAAAAAAGTGAACGAACTACATGTTATGTGGCTCCTCTTTGAACCCAGTCTTCGCGAAGTAAACCGCATATCACCTCATCGCGGAGCTCGTTCTTCACATATTGATTTTTCCTGAGAGTACCCTCTTTGGAAAAACCGAGTTTCTGCAGGACGCGGATAGATGCTATGTTTAGAGCATCGGTGTGTGCACGGATTTTCCCAAGCTCGAGGTGCCTTCCGAAGGCTAGATCTATAATCCTATTGGCGGCTTCTGCAACATAACCACGACCGCGGAACTTGCCATGGATTCCGTAGCCAATTATCGCGATACGTTGATGTTCTTCAAAGACCAAGCTGATAATTCCCACAACGAGGTCCTGATGGACGATCGCCCAACTTGGCTGCAAGTCCCGGCTTCTGCCACACAGTTCTGCCACGAAATTTTCGACGTCACTTAGCGTAAAGTTTGCAGGAACACTCGCGTTAAATCTTTCCCAATCTGAGTCACTTGTCCAATAGTCGAAGATTGCCTCAGCATCATCCTCGCAGAATGGCCTCAAAGATAGATTTGCAGTTTCAATGCAGTCTGGAATCATGTTGAGACAGAGATTATCCCAGTTATGTCTCTTGTCGAAGGTTTAACCAGGTCTCTGCCTAGGAATTGGTCGAACACATAACGCCAAGTACCCTCTTTTGTTGCTGTCATCCTCCTCGGCATGAATTACTTTCCTGTGTTGGTTCATGACACCCGGCTAAGTGGCTGAAGATCGCTTTCCTCTTTTTCTAAGTCTATTGTTATCTTTAGTTCCATTGACGCCTAACAGCCAGTTAAGCGAAATGGCTTAAACTTCATGTTAGGCACATACGTCATTAATCAATCTCGTCCGTCCATTCGCAAAGATTACTAATGCATTTTACTTCTGGCGGCGCTTTATCCTCGTCGTATGCCTTAGCCACGCACTCGTACATGCAACGACCACACGACATTCGGTAGCTGCTCAAAAATTTCTCCAGGTGCTGGACTGAGTTCCTGTTTATGGGGCGATAACAACCCAGTGGGCATTGTGTGTACATTGTACAATCACTGTCCTGAGTACACGACCTTATCTTCTTGGTGCGTATCAGCTGCCTGCCTTCAATTTCCAGACTATTACATTTCGGTGTGTCTGCGATCAAATTCTGATCTGTCAATAATGCAAACAGAAACAAAACTGACATTTGTATCGCCCTACACCCAGCTAATCGGCTGACAGTCCTAAAGTGAAGCGTCGGGATGGCGGTCTGAACGAGCGAAGGGAGTGGTTTCGTAGCGTATTTCAACTTCATGTTATCGAGAAGAGATAAAGAACTTCTGTATATCTTCGTATTCTCGGATTTTGTGAGGACCTTGGAGAGTGATGCAGATTGATACTAGCGGTCCCATTATCGGCAGAACCCAAATAAGACCGATTTCAGCTACTTTTTCATAACCTAACCTATGATGATCACGAATTACATGCATTGAAACCACTAGATTAAGTACGCAGAAGAGAATGGCTATTGATAGTACCGTCATTTACGGTTCTCCTTCTTTAGATAGACCAGATTAGTACATCCAGATTTTGATTCTACCAAACACATAACGCCATTTCCTAGTGACTGAAAGGAACGACTTAAACTTCATGTTATGCGTCTCGGTGAGTTCCATCTGATTTCGTTTCGCAATTTCACATGAGTTATCAATAAGCTAAGTAGGAATTTGTCGTCCGAGTTTATCGCCAAAATAGCTATTTCACTAATAAATGGTCGGAAGACTGGCGATTTATCCGAGAATTTCTCGCCAGATTGGCGAGTTTGAGGAAGGAACCCGTTACAAATTGCTGAATGTCCGGTGTTAGCCGAGGACTTTGCTATGTGCTGGATCAACAGCTACTCTGCTGCATGCTTTGCAAGGGTATGGGGCGAATTTCCATACTTGCATCAAAAAAATTGAGAGGAGGACAGTTGTGGGTAACGGCAGATACAAGTGGCGAAAATTGACTGTGCACACACTGTTGCTAATGACCTTAGGTCTTCCAGCCTCTGGTTGGGGGGACGAGGCAGAATCCTATCAGGTCCATTTCGCAAACTCCTGCAGTGCCGGTGTGAAGGCAAAGTTCAATCATGCAGTGACGCTCCTGCATTCCTTTGAATATCTCGAAACAACAAGAATCTTTGCAGAAATTATAGATCAGGACCCGGAGTGCGCAATGGCACGTTGGGGTGCTGCGATGAGTATCTGGCATCCCCTGTGGGCACAGCCAAGCAAGGCAGATCTGGAGAGCGGCGCAAAGTTACTTGCTGAAGCGGCGAATCTGGATGTCACTCCGCGAGAGGCAACATACATAGCAGCACTTGGCGGGTTCTTCTCCAGTACCGATACCGCGACTCATCGCAAACGGGCTCAAGACTATGAGTTGCGTATGAATGAGGTGTATGCGAATAATCTTGATGACCTCGAGGCCACAATATTTTATGCGTTGGCCCTCCTCGCCAGCGCTGATCCACGTGACAAGTCCTACTCGCACCAATTCAAATCTGCAGGTTTATTGAACTGGGTTGGCGCTTCACAACCGGCTCATCCGGGTGTACTGCACTATTTGATTCACAGCTACGACTATCCGGGCCTTGCGCACCTGGCGCTCAACGCGGCGATGACCTATGCAGATGCGGCACCTGATTCTGCACATGCACTACACATGCCTTCGCACATATTTACGCGGCTCGGCATGTGGGACCGCTCGCTGTCATCTAATCATGATTCAGCCCAATCAGCTGCCGAATACACGGTCAGGGCTAAATTACCCGGTCACTACGACGAGGGACTGCACAGCATAGATTATCTAATGTATGCCATGCTGCAGACTGGGCGTGACGACGAGGCACAGCAGTTACTTGTGCGACTGGCTAATATCAAAAAAACGGATACTGAAAACTTCAAGGTCGCCTTCGCCTATGCCTCGGCTCCCGCACGCTATGCGTTGGAACGCCGCAAGTGGGGTGAGGCCAGCGACCTGCAGTATGTGCGTGAGGACTTTGCCTGGGTTGATTTCCCCTGGGCAAGGTCGATTCACCACTTCGCCCGTGGCATTGGAAGTGCGCGGAGTGGGCAGGTGGCAAAAGCGCAGCAGGAACTTGCGATTATCGAAAGACTGCTTGAGGATATGTCGGATGCGACACCGACCTATTTTCGAGTGGAAGCGAAGGTGCAGGCTGATGTGGTGGCGTCTTGGATTTTGTTGGCGGAGGGGAATGCAGAGCAGGCATTGTTACAGGCATCAGCGGCTGCGGATCATGAGGACGAAGTAGACAAACATCCGGTTACACCGGGCGAAGTCTTACCAGCGCGCGAACTGTATGCTGACATGTTGTTCGAGACGGACGATTACGCGAAGTCCCTGGAGCAATATCAGATCGTTTTAGTTGGTTCTCCCAAGCGGTTGAATGCATTGCTTGGCGCTACGCGTGCTGCAACGCGATTAGGCGATACCGAACTCGCTGAGCAATATCATGCAGTCATCCGCGACCAAACTCGTTCAGGAAATAAACAGCGCATGGGCTTAGATCAGATACCAAATTTGGCACATTGAGGCAATCTGGTAACTGATCTGTTTACTACTGGCCGTTCAAGTTTGAACCCAAGCGGAGATTTTGGCACTAGGCAGTTTCCAGAAGATCGTTACAGTTCGGCTCATAAAATGTCGCAAACGCCTTTTCTAGTTTCCGTTTCGCTATGCAGCGAAGCTTCCACACACTACCCGGTATCCGCTATTCCAGACGCATGTATCGTTTTGGGTTTTCAAAGACCACTTTATTTGCAATATCGTCACCGACGGCATCAAATGTCGCTTGAACAACATCGTACGCACCCGGATAAGTGCAATCGAAATGTGGGTAGTCCGAACCCCAGAGTACGGAATCAAGTAAGCCTTTATCTTTCATCCAGCTAAGCCCGGTTTCTTCGTCAGCCTCCATTGATACAAAACACTGTTCCCGGAAAATATCGCTAGGCAACCGTTTCAACCAGGGTGTGTGATGACCCATGATTTCGAAGTGTTCATCCAGGCGATCTATCCAGTAGGGTATCCAGCCAAGCCCGCTTTCAAAAAACCCGACTCGGAGTCGTGGGAACTTGTCTAATACTCCGCCAGCGATGACATCCATCATCACCGCCATTTGTCCAAACGGGTGTGCAATCATGTGATCATAGAAAGTATTGTCAGGGTAACGTTCCGATGAGAACCCTTTCATGCGAGACCCGAAACTGCCATGTATAGCGATGGCAAGATTATCAGCCTGCGCAACCTCCCAGATGCCATCGCACTGCTCATCATAAAGAGCAAGCCCGTTGTACCTTTCAGGTCGAATGATGAGTCCACGCATTCCAAGTTTAGCCAGTCTCTTTGTTTCAGCAATTGCGAGGCCGACGTCCTGCAGCGGTATGATACCCATGCCAAACAGACGATCGGGATCAGTGCCACAGAAATCGCTCATCCAGTTGTTATAGGCCCGACACGTTTCAGCCGATACTTCTGGTGACCGAATGTCACCCCAAAGTAGGTGAATAGAAGGAAAGAACAGTGCTTTGTCGATTCTCTCCTCATCGAGAACTTTCAGACGAGCGCCAGGATCATAACCACCAGGTAAAATGTCATCCCAGGTTAATTTCTGGTCAGGCGCCATGCCGCCAGGGATACAAGCTTCCGCTGGCCCGGGACCCGAACCTGATCGACGATAATAACCTTCAAAGCCAATAGCACTGCGACCGTTTTCCGTTCTTACCTGCAATACAGAATCGCGATATTCCTTCGATGTGTATTCCGTCCAGACAATTTCCGGTTCAGTAATGTGGCCATCTGCATCTATTACAACTTCAGGTCTCATAGGGTGCCTCCGCGTCTGTCTTGCTAACAAGGCATATTACACTGCGCCGGAGAGATTTGTGGTCTGCTTCTATATATGGCCAGGATTAACCCACACAAACGGCGTAAGTGCGAAAACCTGGTCTAGATACACAATGTTCGTGTAAATGAGGCTGTCTTCAATATTCTTGAACGCTTCCGTTTGTAGAACACATCGTGAATACTGGTTTCAGACTAATAGATCAGGATCACTGCAATGTACTCGATAGAAACAATTGAAGTTAAGGTTCAGGATCAATCGAGTCCCATGGAAGTATTCCTCTTCCAGCCAGAAGGGGATGGCCCATTTCCCGGCTTGATACTCGCCCAACATATTCCGGTTGGTCATGCCGGAATTGAAAATGATGAATTTACTCTCAGAACTGCAGAACGCTTCGCAGAGAATGGTTTTTCTGTCGCCGTGCCGTTTATTTTTCACTGGTGGCCTAAAGAAGAAGAAATGATGGTGAAGGCTAAAGAGAGCCGTGATAATAAAACGGTAGCAGACATGAAAGCTGCATATCATTTGTTGAAAGATAGTGATTCGGTAGATGGGACCCGGATAGGTATAGTCGGGCATTGTTGGGGAGGGCGTGTGGCCTGGTTGGCAGCCGGTCATATTCCAGAGTTGGCTGCCCTTGCGGTATTTTATGGTGGCAGGATCAAACTCGCGATGGGGCAAGATAGCCCTCCGGCAATTGACCTGGCCAGCGATATAAATTGCCCGGTCATGGGGTTTTTCGGCAACGATGATCAAAATCCTACGCCTGAGGATGTTGATGATTATGGCGCGGCTTTAGGCGCTGCCGATGTTGAGTATACATTCCATCGCTATGACGGCGCAGGGCATGCTTTCCAGAATTTCCCGACACCAGATCGATATCGTGAAACGCAAAGTGAAGATGCCTGGGTAAAGGTACTCGAATTTCTTGGTGAAACTTTGAAATAGATTTACCGCTTACTATTCCAATCTCTTCACAGTAAGGTAAAACGAAATATTGAATTCTATCGCTTATGCCTGATTCTGACGTTCAGTTAATCCAGCAATTTCTGGATAGCTTGTGGCTGGAGAAAGGGCTCAGTCAGAATACGCTCGATTCCTACGGCCTGGATTTGAAGGCCTATGCCTCATGGATGGAAGGTACAGACCGATCCATTGAAAATGCTCTTCGTGAAGATATCCTTGGCTATCTGTCGTATCGAATGGGCAAGGGATTAAAGGCACGTTCAACAGCCAGGGCCCTGTCCTGCCTTCGTGGCTTTTACCGATATCTGCTCAGAGAAAACAGGATTGATGAAGATCCGACATTAAAAGTGGATAGCCCAAAACTTGGCAGGCCACTTCCGGATTCATTATCTGAAAAGGACATTGAAAGATTGTTGGCAGCACCTGACCTTTCAACTCTGGTTGGATTACGTGATAGAACGATGCTGGAAGTACTCTATGCCTCCGGTCTGCGGGTCAGTGAACTGGTTAATCTCAAGATTAATGAAATTAACCTGCGTCAGGGGGTGATCAGGATAGTAGGCAAAGGTTCGAAAGAGCGGCTGGTTCCACTTGGAGAAGAGGCGATAAACTGGATAAATAAATTTATGGCTGAAGCCAGGAACGACTTGCTGAAACGTGATTTAAACAAGGATGTTGTGTTTCCAAGTATTCGCGGTTCGACCATGACCCGCCAGGCTTTCTGGTATCGAATAAAGCAACATGCGCAAACCGCCAATATCCAGAAGAAGCTATCACCGCACACGCTCAGGCATGCATTTGCCACACATTTACTTAACCATGGGGCGGATCTCAGGGTCGTGCAGCTATTGCTGGGCCACAGCGACCTGTCAACGACCCAGATTTACACACACATCGCCCTGCATCGCATGAAGGAATTGCACCAGATCCATCATCCCCGAGGCTAGCCAGTTGTCAGTTAAAACTTGCGCCTGATCGGAATTAAACCACTATCAATGGGGTCTATAGTAAAAACAGCCAAGCAATATAGGATTGCATCAGACACTTTCTTGGTGCAAAGTTCGCACGAATTGTCGCCAGGGCACCCATAAATGGAGTAGCCCTGTTAATCTACTCAGGTAAAACCAGTCCAGTGAAGAGCAAGATGAAAATAGTTAGTACGCTGTTTGTAGTCGCCAGTTTGTTGTCTACGACGGTTGTCGCCGATTCAGACAGCAAGTTGTCTGCCACAGAGATAAGGCAAAAGCTTGGTCAGGCGAGACCGGGTCTTCCCATTAAGGATGTGGTCCCGAGTACGCTGGCGGGTTTTTATGAGGTGGTACTTGATGAGGGGACAACGCTTTTTGTCAGTGAGGATGGTAATCACTTCATCGCCGGGGATCTTTATCGAATCGAGGCATCTGACTTTGTAAATGTTAGTGAGGAGCGGCGCAGCGTAAGCCGCCGGGATTTGCTTGCGGCGGTCGATGAAGCTGACATGCTTATATTTTCACCAGCAGAGGGGATGAAGAAGGCCTCTATTTCTGTATTTACGGACATCGATTGTGGCTATTGCAGAAAACTCCATAAGGAAGTGCCAGAGCTGAATCGTCTTGGAATAGAAGTTCGTTACCTTGCCTACCCACGCGCAGGTCTCAATTCAAAATCATTTGATAAATATGTATCAGCCTGGTGTGCAGAGAATCCAAAGCTAGCCCTGACCAAAGCAAAATTGGGCCAGGACATTGAGCCCAGCACTTGTGTCAACCCGGTTGCCACACAATATCTACTGGGCAATCAAATTGGAGTCAGTGGCACGCCCGCTATTGTTTATGAAGATGGCACTTTACTACCCGGATATCTGCCAGCGACAGAATTAGCGAGTCGACTCGGCATCAACTAGTCGCATCTAGCCGGTAGTTGCAAACGATCATAGAAAGGCGCGGATTTAAATTACCGCGCCTTTTCTGCTAGAATACGGCCTTCATTTTTACTGCAATTTCAGGATGTCACCTGAGTTAGGACCCGATTGGAGACTCAATCCCGCGCAGCTCGTCATGCCGAACTGCGCTACCAAATACAGATTCAGCGAAATCTGACCCGAAATTTCCTCGCACATCTTGCCCACGGTATGCTGGGGCAAACGGGTTTCCGCCTGATTATGGCGCCGACATTCATCCCAGCCTATATAATGATGCTCTCTGGTGGGTCGCAATTCATGGTTGGCCTGGCATTGTCGCTGCAAGCGCTGGGAATGATGTTGACGCCGCTGATTGGCGCGAATTTCATCGAACACCGAACCAGGGTACTGCCTGTTGGTTTTTTGACCGGTAGCGCGATGCGTGTCTGTATATTGCTGATTGCCCTAACCGGATTCTTCCTCGAGGGTCAGGCTGCGCTGATCGCGATCATCGTTTGCCTTGCGATGCTCGGTTTGTTTCAGGGTATGCAGGGGGTCATATTTAACTTCCTGATGTCCAAGGTTATTCCGGTATCAAAAAGAGGTCGACTTACAGGGCTAAGGAATTTTCTGGCAGGTATCACCTCATCTATTGTCGCATGGATTGGTGGAACCTACCTGATAGGAGACACACCGACTTCGGCCGGGTATTCCTGGACATTCTTGTTAGCGTTTGTACTGACCAGCATGGGTTTGGTGATGTTACTGGCCGTGCAGGAACCAGAGCCGCCGACAGTTAAGACAAAGCAATCTCTCTGGCGGCGGATGGGAGAGGTCCCTGGCCTGCTTCGGGGAGATAGAGCCTTCACACATTATTTTATCGCCCGGTCGATCGCCACGATGGGTCGAATGGCCATGCCGTTCTACATACTTTATGCGGGCCAATCGATCGGGTTAACAGGCCAGACTCTGGGGATCCTGACTTTCGCATTTACCATCTCAGGCACTATTTCCAATTTGTTCTGGGGATATATAGCGGACAGAAAAGGCTTTCGACTAACATTTCTGATGTCCATTTTCCTGTGGATCGGCTCAACAGCTCTGTTGATGCTCGACGATCACTATGCCGTTACTGTGCTTGTCTTTGTCGGCATTGGTGCAGCTGTACAGGGCTTCAATAACTCGTCCCAGAATATGACACTGGAGTTTGGAGACCGGGACAACCTGCCCATGAGAATAGCCATTGCTAATATGGCAGCAGAATTCGCCGGTACACTGGGACCCTTGTTTGGCGGAATACTGGCTGCGACACTGGGTTATCATTCAGTCTTTATAGCGTCAATTACCTTCCTTGTCATTGGCGCCACGGCTATCAGGTTTTTCGTTCCGGAACCACGTAATCAATCAATTATCGTGACGCGCTAGGCCGCGTTGGGTAATATGTCGCGCCTGTCCGATGTCGGCAATACGACCTTAGTTAATAGACTGGAAATGCAGGGCGAGGATGACAGGCTCCATTTACGGAATATAGATCAATGGATGAATTTCCCAGAATAAAACGATTACCACCTTATATATTCAGCATTACAGATCAGCTGAAGAAAGAAGCTCGTGGGCGCGGCGAAGATATCATCGACTTTGGCATGGGTAATCCGGATCAGCCGACTCCGCAACATATCGTCGACAAGTTGGTGGAAACAGTCCAGCGTGGGGATACCCACCGTTATTCCCAGTCGAAAGGGATCCCCAGGTTGCGCAAGGCAATCTGCGACTGGTACCAGAATCGATATGATGTTGATCTTGACCCTGAATCAGAAGCGATTGTCACGCTTGGCTCAAAAGAAGGAATAGCGCATCTTGCCATGGCAGTGCTCGGGCCGGGAGATGCAGTGCTGGTACCTAACCCTTCTTATCCTGTGCATCCATATGGTTTTGTCATTGCCGATGCGGATGTTCGGCATGTTCCATTGACGGCAGGAGTTGATTTTTTTAGCGAACTGGAATCGGCTATCACCAATACCTGGCCAAAACCCAAGGTGCTCGTTCTCAATTTTCCGGGTAATCCGACCACCCAGTGTGTTGAGCTGGATTTCTTCGAGAAAGTTGTTGCCATCGCAAGGCAACACAATATCTGGCTCGTCCAGGACCTGGCCTATGCAGATCTTGTTTACGATGGCTACAAGGCGCCGTCAATTTTGCAGGTACCCGGCGCCAAGGAAATAGCCGTCGAGTTTTTCACGCTCTCCAAGAGCTACAACATGCCGGGCTGGAGAATTGGATTTTGTGTTGGTAATAAAAAACTCGTGGGTGCGCTGGCAAGGATCAAGTCATATCTTGATTATGGGATGTTTACTCCCGTCCAGGTTGCCGCGATTGCTGCGCTGGAAGGAGACCAGAGCTGTGTTGAGGAGATCAGGCAGACTTATCAGACCAGGCGTGATGTATTGTGTGAAGGGCTTAATTCCATTGGCTGGAGTGTTGAACTCCCCAAAGCAACCATGTTTGTCTGGGCGAAAATTCCCCCTGAGTTCCAGAATATAGGTTCCCTCGAATTTAGTAAATTACTATTGAAAGAAGCAAAGGTCGCCGTCTCACCTGGGATTGGTTTTGGCCAATATGGTGATGACCATGTGCGATTTGCTTTAATAGAGAACGAGCATCGCACACGGCAGGCATTGCGTGGAATTCGTCGAATGTTTAAAAATGTAACGGTGGAGAAGTAGAAGTGCGGATTGGCATCTGTGGACTTGGTACAGTTGGGTCAGGGGTTTATAACCTGGTATCCGGCAACAAGCAGGAAATTGAGCGAAAAACAGGAACCACGATCGAGATTGCCATGGTGGGTTGCCGTCGCGATCACCCTGACGTTGATCTTGCAGAGACTGTTGTCACCAGAGACATATTTGAAGTGGTGCGCAATCCGGAAGTCGATATTGTCCTGGAACTGATTGGTGGTACAGATACAGCCCTCGATCTGGTTAAGGAAGCCATCAACAATGGCAAGCATGTTGTTACCGCGAACAAAGCACTCATTGCCGTGCATGGCGATGAGATATTTTCGCTTGCCTCAACTGCTGGTGTACAAGTTCGTTTCGAAGCGGCTATTGCTGGTGGTATTCCCATTGTAAAGGCGGTGCGAGAAGGGCTGGCTGCAAACAAGATTTCCTGGATTGCCGGGATTATCAATGGCACGTCGAATTTTATCCTGACAAAGATGGAAGCACCCGGATCGAATCTTACGTTTGCTGATGTGCTGAAGGAAGCCCAGGCATTGGGTTATGCAGAGGCTGACCCAACGTTTGATGTAGAAGGCATCGACGCTGCCCACAAGCTGACAATTCTGTCTTCGATTGCCTTCGGAGTTCCATTGGCATTTGATGCAATGTACACAGAGGGCATTTCGAATATTACCACTGAGGACATTCGATACGCAGGCGAGCTGGGGTACAAGATCCGGCACCTCGGAATCACAAGAAAGACCGATGATGGTGTAGAGCTTAGAGTGCATCCTGCACTAATTGATAGCAAAGAAATGTTAGCCCAGGTGAATGGCGTGATGAATGCCGTCATGGTGGGAAGCGATGGAGCGGGACCGACCATGTACTATGGTGCCGGTGCTGGTGCAGGACCGACAGGTTCCTCGGTTGTCGCTGATGTAATTGACCTGGTTCGTGGTGAAGGGTCGAGGGGAATACCAAATCTTGGGTTTGTGAACGATTCGATACAGGCGCTACCGGTAATTGATATTAGCAGGATATCCAGTTCTTTCTATTTGAGGCTCAGAACACTGGATCAAGCCGGTGTCATGGCGAGCCTGACAGCTATACTAAGCCAGCACGGCATCAGTATTGAAGCCCTGGTCCAAAAAGATGCCCATGGTGGCAATGCGTCGATAGTCATTATTACTGATGTTGTCGTTGAATCATCAGTTGATGCAGCAATTGCTGAAATAGAGGCACTGCCAGAAGTTCAGGACAGTGTATCTCGTATACGTATAGCAACACTTCAGGCGTAGACTTGATGACCCGGAAATTAATCCGCAGGCAGGTTGACTATGAATTGCCAGGGATTTCCCCTTTATTGAATCGTTTGTATGTCGGCCGTGGCATTGTTGAAATTGCTGAACTTGATAATTCACTGATTAATCTTGTGCCACCTGATTCATTGAAAGGGATCGGCCAGGCTGTTGACATATTGGTCGATGCAATCAGGGCGAATTCAAAGATTCTTATTGTCGGTGACTTTGATGCTGATGGTGCAACCAGTTCGGTCCTCATGGTCTCCTGTTTGAGGACCTTTGGTGCGCAAAATGTAGACTATCTGGTGCCTGATAGATTCAAATTCGGCTATGGGCTTACGCCTGAAATTCTAGAAGTCGCGCTTGGCTTTTCTCCCGAAATTATTGTTACTGTGGATAATGGAATCTCCAGTGTGGAGGGTGTTCAGGCTGCTCTCGAACATAATATTAAGGTCATCATTACAGACCACCATTTGAGTGGCGTTGAACTACCTGCAGCAGACGCCATCGTCAATCCGAATCAACCAGGCTGTAATTTTCCCAGTAAATCCATAGCAGGAGTTGGCGTTGCTTTTTATCTATTGTCTGCCCTTAGAACATCCTTGAGGGAGTCAGGCTGGTTTGATGGCAATGAGCCGAATCTTGCTGATTCACTTGATCTCGTTGCACTTGGAACAATAGCTGATGTTGTATCCATGGACAGAAATAACAGGATTCTGGTTGCCGAGGGTATTCGCCGGATACGAGCAGGACGTGCCCGGCCCGGTCTCTATGCATTGATTGAAGCCGCAGGAATGGATTACCAGCGGCTGACATCAAAGGATCTCGCCTTTGGTCTCGGTCCACGACTGAACGCAGCAGGTCGGTTAGAGAATATGTCGCTGGGAATTGAATGTTTGCTGGCCGATGGACAGCGCGCTACGGAACTGGCCGCCAGACTTAACGATCTAAATCTGGAAAGAAAAACGATCGAAGCAGAGATGAAGATTCAGGCGGAACAATTTATCAGGGAACAGGATATTACCAATAGAGGGGTTTCTGATTTTGGCGTTTGCCTGTTTCATCCGGAGTGGCATCAGGGGGTTGTTGGAATTATTGCCTCCAGGATAAAAGATAAGATTCATCGCCCTGTAATTGCTTTTGCAAGGGGGTCCGAAAATGAAATAAAAGGTTCCGCTCGATCCATACCCGGCCTGCATATTCGTGATGCACTCGATACTATCGCCACTAAAAATCCGGGTTTGCTAGTCAAGTTCGGTGGTCATGCCATGGCAGCAGGGTTAAGTCTTGAGCCAGGAAATCTGACTGAGTTTAGGAAATTGTTCAATGAGGAAGCCAGGAAATGGTTGACCGATGAATACCTTGAACAGGTGGTTGTTTCAGATGGTGAGATTCAAGAAACCCTGACTCTGCCCCTTGTCACATCTGTACTCGAAGCTGCGCCCTGGGGTCAGGGGTTCCCAGAACCTATATTTGATGGAGAGTTTGAAGTCATGGACCAGCGTATTGTTGCTGAGAGACATTTGAAGCTAAAACTTCGGCCTGTCAATGAGTCCAGGGCGATCGATGCCATCGCCTTCAACCATGATCGATTGATTGAGCAACGACAGTTAACTGTTGCCTACCGGTTGGATATTAATCGCTACAGGGGGCGAGAGAACGTCCAGTTAATTGTGGAATGCCTGGACCTGGCGTGAAGCACAAAAAGGAAAACGCGGCGGTCAGCGCCAAAAGTGAAATTGACTTTTGCTTTGACTTGCGCATGGCTATTGCGGCATTGTTTTAGCTGGTCTCTTAAAGACCTCGTTCCATAAAAAAATTAAAACTGGAAAATAGCAATAATGGCAGAACAGGGGAGCGAGGGTAGTTCCGGTAAATTGCGACGGGTGCAGTATCTGTTCAACGAATTTTCTCCTGGAATGTTGACCTGTCTCACTCTTGGACTTGCGGCAACATTCATCGCTGAACACTACGGCGGTCCAGTAATGTTGTACGCGCTTCTATTCGGAATGGCTTTCAATTTTCTATCCGAAGAAGGAAAGTGTTTACCCGGCGTGCACCTGACATCACAGACAGTG
>Ga0114950_10000515_pt1 | contig 26666 bp, 26 predicted proteins | sample N075metaG_FD_83503 | JGI IMG/M metagenome (GOLD analysis project Ga0114950, IMG submission 83503) | Deep subsurface microbial communities from Kermadec Trench to uncover new lineages of life (NeLLi) - N075 metaG | ecosystem: Environmental > Aquatic > Marine > Ocean trench > Sediment | place... | reverse complement strand
CGTCGCGCGATTTTGTGAGTTCTGTTGTTGAGCCTCGACACGTTCGATGGCCTCCGTCGCTTTCGCTTCCTTATCAATTCGAAGCGCTTCCTTGCGGCATACGCCCCTTTCGGCCGCGCATCATACTTGTGTTGCGTCACACAAGAAACTGAATATTCGTCACAAAACGTGCCGATCTTGTATATTCGCAATCCTGTCAACCGCAGTTGGTGGTTACTAACTTAGAACCTCATCCCAGGCGAACTGTGAATCCGTAGACACTGATAGATCCGGCATGAATTATGCGAAAAAGTTCTAAGCAGGTCGGCTTTCAGTTGCAAAGCCTGGAATTACCCCAGGGGTCACGATATTCCAAGGTGAGCACCACCCAGCGCCGAACATGCCCGTGCGGCCCGCATCGAATTTCACAGCCTTCCTTATCGGGAGGCCGCCGTCAGCTGGGCAATGATGTCGCGCCGATCTTCTTTGGAGATATGCGCGTAAGCGGCCGATGTGCGATCCACGATATCTCCGTACCGGGAAACGATCTGCCCCGGAATATCCTTGGGCTCACCGATGACGGCAAACGCTGCAAGGATGTCATCGCTGATGAGATGGCCCATCTCTTCCCATCGGCCCTGCTTGGACATAGCGTTCAGTTCACCCTGCATTTCACCCACACCAATACTCTCCAGTACCGGCTTGTAGGCCGGGGTGGACCCATAAAATGCGATCTGCCGACAGGTGGCGACCTTGGCCTCGGCCAGCTGCTCCTCGTTCTGACCCGTCACCACAAAAACTGGATAGCTGATCTCAAAGTCCGCCCGGGTTTTGCCCGCCTTGGCAAAACCACGCTCCAACGCTGGCATCGTCGTCTCACGCAGGTATTTTTCGGTGGTGAACGCGTGGCAGATCACACCATCGGCGACCTCGCCGGCAACCTCGGTCATCATTGGCCCTACGGCGGCGAGAAATACCCGTGGTGCGCCGTAGTCGTTGTCGGTCGGGGCGAAGAACGGTGTCATGAGCGTGTGCGTGTAAAACTTGCCGGTAAACGCCAGCGCTTTACCCTCGTGCCAGTTACCCCAGATATCGCGCATGGCCAAGATGAACTCCCGCATACGAGCCGCCGGGTGCGACCACGGCATGCTGAATCGCTTGGTGATGTGCGCACGGATCTGCGAACCAAGCCCAAGCACAAACCTGCCCTTGGATGCCACGTTCAGATCGTGGCCGATGTTGGCGAGCGTCATCGGGGATCGCGCAAAAGCCACCGCTATAGACGTCATCAGATCCAACCGTTGAGTGTGCTGAGCGGCCACCAACAACGGGAAAAAGGGATCGTGACTCGTTTCAGCCGACAAGATCCCGGAGTAGCCCATCTCTTCTAATTCCTGAGCCTGCGCGCCCACCATGTCGAGCTCCCAGCTCACTCCGCCGTCAACTTTCATTGACTACCCCCCCTTAAGTTGGCTATCGATCCTGCTAATCGTCTGATCGATCGAGGCGCGAGATTGTTTCACTGTCAGTATGGTGAAGCAAACCCTCGCGCGGGCCGTCGCCGCCCACGAAATGACTCACTTCGATCTGCATCGGATGGAAATGCAATCGGTAGAGCAGATCGTTGGGATGGCGAACCTTGGCAAGTTGCACGGGCGCAAGCCCCAGGAAGTAGGTCAGGATCGCGCGCGACAGCGCAGCGTGGGTGACCAGCGCGATTTGACCCAGGTTCCTCTCAAAAATCGAATCGAGAAAGTCGCGTACGCGGGCGATCATGTCCTCAAAGTTTTCGCCTCCGGGCGGCCGGTGGTGATAGGGATCATTTTCCCGGGCCCGCCAGCCCTGACTAAAGTCGGATTCGATCTCCTCGAACGTCAATCCCGTCCACTCACCACAGTCCCGCTCCATAAGCGCATCGTCGTAGCTCAACGGTGCCCGCAGATAGGAGTTGACGATGTAAGCGGTCTCCCGGGTACGCCCTGACGGCGACGCGATCAGCGCGTCCACCTGGGCGATTTGCTTGAGCAGCTTGCCAGTTGCGCCCGCCTGGGCTTTTCCCGTCTCGGTGAGCGGTGAGTCCAGACGGCCCTGCATGCGCTTCTGCAGGTTCCATTCGGTCTGCCCGTGGCGTATGAGGAAGAGGGTCTTCAAGCGCAACTCCAATGCTGCACGCGCCCCCCAGCCGACACCCGGCGGCAACGTTAGTAAGACGCCCGAGGTCGTCAGCGTGACCCCGGCTTCAGACGAGCTCAGTTGTCTTTGTTACCCCGATTGGCGGTGCGATAGTCGCCGTAAGCTTCGTCGCGCTTGGACAGCGCATGGGTCAGACCCTTTTGCATCTCCTTAAAGTACGCCCGGGTGGTTTCCGAGAAAAACGCCAGCTGCTGCATTTCCGTACCGGCGCGAATGCCGGCGCGAATGCCCATCGCATCCATCTGCCGATGCACCGCACGTTTGTTGAACTGCTGCAGGTCACTGGGTATGAGCGCCACCCGCTCGGCAATACGCAACACATTCTCTTCAAGCTCTTCTGCCGGAAATGCCCGGTTGGCAAACCCGCTATCGGCGGCTTCGGTGCCGGACATGTGATCACCTGTGAGCATCAGCTCCATCGCCCGGCGAAGACCCACAATCCAGGGGTAGAACTGATTGTCCGGCGGCGACATGGTGCGCACAACGGGATAGCCGATCATGGCGTCCTCGGCGACGTAAACCAGGTCGCAGGCTGTGGCAAGTTCGGTACCACCAGCCAGACAGTAGCCATGCACCTGAGCGATGATCGGCTTGGCCATGTCCCACATCCGGAAGAAACCCTCCACCACATGTCGCGGCCAGTTGGCAAGCCCTCCGGCGGTATAGAACGGCTGATCCTGGCTGGTGTCGCTTTTCAAGTCGTAACCCGCGGAGAAGCATGGCCCAGCGCCGCGAATGATGCTCACGCGAATCTCGCTATCCTTGTCGGCCTCCTCGAGCGCGTGAAACATCTCGGTACGCAACTGGTTGGAAAGCGGGTTACGCTTTTCCGGCCGGTTTAACGTGATGCGGCGAACCATCGGCCGCGGCTCGTCAACAATGATCTTCTGATAGTCCATAGGTCCTCCCGAACCGTTCGCATCTGGAAATGGGCTGATCGCATGGCGACTGGCGCCCGCCCCTAGGTTACGGTGAATTTGTCTGCGCTGAACGCAGCGAAGGTCCGTTGCACGTCCTCGGGCGATGCGGGCATCGGGGCGATGATGTGCGTATGCACTCCGCCATCGGCGTCTGCCTGGATGCGTGCCCGCACCTCATCTTCGGTTCCGATGATGGCGATCTCGTCGATCAACTCATCGGACAAGGCACCCGCGGTCTTTGCCCGGTCCTTGGCTGCCCAGCCCTCAGTGATGGTGCTCGCCGCGTCCGAGTACCCCGACCAGGCGAGAAAGGCGTTGTAGACGGGCGTGGCGTAATACGGCGCAAAGGCTGCCCGGAACAGGTTTCTGGCGGCTTCTTTGTCGTCCGTGCACAGCACCATGGCCCGATTCACGATCTCCACGTCTTCCCAGTTCTTGCCGGCGCGCTCCGCACCGATCTTCACGTGCTCCATCATCTTGGGCAGCACGCTCTTTGGCCACAGATTGAAGATCACGCCGTCTGCGACCTCAGCGGCCATCTCGATCATGTTCGGCCTGAGGGCAGCGAGGTAAATGGGCGGCGGGTTCTCCAGTGACGCTTGCGGATACCCCCTGCTAAAGAGGGTCTCGCCCCCGAAACCGGCCTGCTCCCCATTCAGCATCGACCGGACCATCAGGGCCGTTTCCTTCACCCGGGTGAGTGGCTTGTCCAGGGCAATACCGTTCCACTGACCCATGATCGTCTGGCTGGACGAGCCCAGACCCATGATGAAACGCCCGGGCAGCAGCTGCCCGAGCACATTTATGCTCGCCGCAAGAACCGCCGGTGTGCGCGTGTATACCGGCGTAACCGCAACGCCGATACGGATGTTCTTGGTGTGATGCGCCACCGCCGCTACCTGGGTAAGGGTATCGGGCGCGCCGGAGTCGCTGAACCAGGCATCCGCGTAGCCGTTGTCCTCCGCCCACTTTAACCGCTCGATGGTCTGCCCGAGCATCGGGCCCCCAGGCAGCGTCACCGCCATGCGCTTGGCTAACGCCATGTGTCCTCCTTGAAAATCTTTCGGTTTGGCAAACTCGAAGCCTCGCATTTTGCGGCCAACAAGATCAAGCCGTATGCTGATCGTCCATGAAGGATCAATCGCATGAGTGACGTCGAACTGACCCCGGTGCGGGATGCCCACCGCTTTGATGAAGCGGCTCTGGACGAGTACCTGGGTGAGCGCCTGCCCGACTACTCCGGAGCCATGACGGTGCGCCAGTTCGAGGGCGGGCAATCCAATCCGACCTTTCAGCTCAAAGCAGGCGGCAGCTTGTATGTGCTGCGCAAACAGCCCGCAGGGGAGCTGTTGCCTTCGGCCCACCAGGTGGACCGCGAGTATCGGGTGATGAAGGCGTTGGAAAAGACCAGCGTCCCGGTACCGCAGATGTTCTGCCTTTGCGAAGATCCCGCAGTGATTGGCACGAAGTTCTACGTGATGGAGATGATCGAGGGCCGACTGTTCACCCAGACGTTGTTGCCTTCACTCACACGTGCAGAGCGTGGTGCGATCTACTTCGATCTCGCGCATATTCTGGCCTGCCTGCACAATATCGATCCGGCCGAAGTGGGGCTCGCCCAGTTCGGTCGCCCCGGCAACTACTACGAACGCCAGTTCGGGCGCTGGAGCAAACAATACCTGGCGTCGAAAACCGAGCAGATTGACGCCATGGACAAGCTCATGGCTTGGCTGCCCGACCAAATCCCCGAGCAGAACCGCAGCGTGGTGGTACACGGCGACTATCGACTCGGAAACATGTTGATCCATCCAACCGAGCCAAAGATCGTCGCGGTACTCGATTGGGAGTTATCCACGCTGGGCGATGGCCTGGCCGATCTGGGCTATCTGTGCCAGGACTATCACGGCGACTCGTACAACGACGAAGGCCTGGCGGGGGCGGATTTGGCGGCATTGGGAATTCCCAACGAAGAGGAGATGGTCGCCGAGTACTGCCGGCACGCCGGGTTGGAACACATCGACAACTGGCTCTTCTACGTGATCTACAACATGTTTCGCTCCGCCAGCATCATCCAGGGCGTGTACAAGCGCGGTCTGGACGGCAACGCCGCCTCCGACAAAGCGCTGGAGTACAAAGAAGCCGCCAGGCTGCGTTCGGAGCAGGCATGGGCCGTGGTCGAATCTCTTTAGCTGTAGCGGCCCTCGAGATACTCGATGATGTCGCGACTTTCGTAGAGCCAGCGGGTTGCGCCGCCGGTGACGATCCTCAGGCACGGAACGGTAGCGCTACCACCGCCCTGCACCAACTCACGAAACGCTTCCGGATCGCGCAGCGTATCGCGCACTTCAATCTCGATGCCCGCCTCATCGAGAAAGCGCCGAACCAGAGAACAGAAAGGGCAGCCGTCATACTGATAAAGCTGATAGGACTCAGACATTCTGTGGCGCAAGGCGGTGGTTGGAAACAGCGAGCCGCGCAGTATGCCACCACAACAGATCTCGACGCAAAATTGCGAAATTTTACTCATAGACGAGAAGACGACGCAGGCCGGCCTCGGTAAACTTCCCACATCATTTGAGGAGTCTGCCATGACATCGCGCGCGGACCGCAAAGTGGCGCGGGCACGAAACACAATCCTCGCCTTCGTAGCGCTGATCGTCATCGTAGTCATCGGCTACGGCACTGTTTACACCACCGGCATAGCAGAGGGCGAATACCTCGCAGGTGAGCAGTATCGCGTGATTGACGACCCGCCCCGACGCCGCGCGGGCGAACCGATCCTGGTGCAGGAGTTTTTTTCCTACGCCTGCGTCCACTGCCGGGATTTCGACCCGTTGCTGAACGACTGGCAGGACGATATGCCTGAAGGAGTCATCTTTGACCGCTCACCGGTGGCATTTTCGCCAATCTGGCAATTGCTCGCGCAGACGTACTACGCCCTGAACAGCCTGGGTGCTCTGGAGGCCAATCATTCGCGACTGTTTCACGCGATACACGACAACGGCCGGCAGTTTTCGTCCCCGGACATGCTCGCCGATTATATCGACGGCAACGGTGCAACCAAGGACGAATTCCTGCGCGCTTTCAACTCACCGGGAGTACGTCGGTCCGTACGCGAGGCCCTGGCCCTGCAAAATAAGCTTGTTATAAAAAGCGTTCCAACCCTCGTTGTCGGCAGAAAATATGTGGTTAACATGGACGTCGGGCGCAAAGCATCGCTTGATGTCGTCGAGCATCTCATCGCCTTGGAGTTAAAAGAGGGGTGAGTCAGATATCGACAAACGGCGCGACCCAGACCATAGAGCCCTAGACCTCTAAAGCCCTAGAGGAACCAGCTGAACGACACCCCAAATCGGCGCGGCTCACCAAGCTGGGTGAAACCACGCTCGGTGTAGAAGTCGCGCGGGTCATTGCCGAAAAAGAAGCCGCGCACGAAGTAGTCCTCGTCGGTCAAGTTTCGCGCCCAGAGTTTCACCCGCCAGTGCTCGGCCGCAAACCCTACTGAGGCGTGGAGCAATTCGTAACTATCTGATATGAGATCCTCAGGGTTCTCAGAAAATCGACGGCCGTCCGTGAAGTAAAACTCGTCTCTGCCTTCTGCCTCTACCCGCACATACCAGCGGCTGGCAAATCGATACTCAGCGCCGACGTAGAATTGATAGCTTGGCGCATGGGATTGAGCATGCCCATCCAGATCCTCGCCGGCAGCATTGATGAAGTCCTGAAATTCAGTATCCAGCCAGCCCACGTTGGCAAACAGCGACAGCGCCTCGGTTGGATTGAAGGTCAACTCCATCTCCAGGCCGCTGTTGGTCCCCTCGGCGGCATTGTCGATGAGGTCGATGAACTCCGTGCTGCCGTCGGGTCGAGGAACGGCGATGAAAGTGGAAACCTGGACATCCTCGCGCCGCATCGTGAACAAAGCCGCCCGCGCGGACAGACGGCCGTCTAACCAGCGGCCCTTCAAACCCAGTTCGTAGTTCCAGAGCTTCTCCGGCGAAAATTCACGAAGCTCGTCGTCCAACGTCCCGCTGGTGTTGAATCCACCTGCCTTGTAGCCACGGCTGGCGCTCGCATACAACATGGCATCAGCGAGAACGTCTGCCTCCAGCACGATGCGCCCACCCAGCATATCGTCGTGGGGACTTGCCGTGAATGGTGTGGAATCGCTGTAGTCTGACTCGTGGCGTTCCACCCTCAAGCCCGCCGAAAGCCGCAGCCGGGCGGTGAGCTCGGTTGCGACTTCTCCATAGACAGCCAGCCGATCAACCTCGAAGTCGCTGGTGAAATCCTCACCGAACAGAAACGTGTATTGGCGACGAAGATCGACCTCCTGATGCAACCCGTAGACGCCGACTACCCAGTCAAGCTTGCCGAACAATCTCGCGGAATCCCCCGAAACAAACCGCACGTCCGCAGTCAGCGTGCTCCGTTCACGCAGATATCTGTCTTCGGACGTGTAGCCGATGGGATCGAATCCGGTGAACGTCCAGTCTTCGTCGTAGCCGTAGTCGATGTCGCTGTGGGCATAACCGATGTTGCCCTGGAAGGTCCCAGCATCGCCAATATCCAGCGCCAGCCGGGCGCTTGCAAACACGGTTTCCTGTCGGTCCTGGCCGGGATTATCCGACAGAGTGGTGCGGTCGTTGTCCAACGAAAACGCATCGTAGCCGTTGTCAATATCGATCCATCCCAACGTCAGGGCAAGCTCAGTGCGATCGCCTGGACGCCACAGCAGCTTACCGCGCACGGAGAGTTCATCGTGGTTGTCGGTATCATCACGGCCAAGGAACTCGTTGTCCATGAATCCGTCGTCTCGATAGCGTTGCACCGCGACGCGATATCCCAGCTCATCCGAAATGGGACCCGACACCACCACCCCAGCTCCGAAGGCGGCATAGTTCCCGGCATCGAGCGACACCCGGGTAGTGAACGAATCGCTTGGATCGTTGCTCTTGACGTTTATCAGTCCGGCCAGCGCATTGGCGCCGTACAACGTACCCTGCGGACCTCTGAGAATTTCAACCTGCTTGGCATCGAAGAGCGTGGCCACCGTACCGACACCGCTCATGTCCACACCGTCGAGAATCAATCCCACTGAAGAGTTGAGCGTCTCCGCGAACTGGCCACGTTCGCCGATACCGCGAATCTGAATGAAGCGTGCTCGGGAGGCGCCGCTGGAGACGTTGACGTTGGGCGCCCAGCCAAGCACCTCTTCAAGATGATTCACGGTACCGGCCTTCAGATCATTGAGCGAGATCACCGAGATGCTGGCCGCGACATCTTCGAGAGCCACCGGCCGGAACTCGCTGGTAACGACGATTTCTTCGATGACGCGTTCGTTCGTGACCGGCTCCTGGGCGGAGCCGGGCGAAGACGCGAACAGTCCGAAGCAGCCAAGCGCAAACAGGAACGGTCGAACTTTAGGGTAGATCATGCAACACCAACTCAGGTTAAAAGAAAGACCTGGAGTGGTTGCTGAGGCTGGGAAGGAAATCGCCTATTCCTACGCCGGCATTAACCGGGTCAGGTTCAAAGGGTCCACCTGTTTCGAGCCAGGCTCGAACGGTGTCTCAGGTAAAACCACCCCTTAGGTCTGGTCGCGCATGTTACTCCGTCGGCGCATCTACGCAAGCAATCGTTTCTTCTGACAGCGATCATTTCTTCTAACAGCAATCGTTTCTTCAGTTACGGTTCAGAAAGCTTGCGTATGATGCCCGACGGAAACCTAAAGAACCGGTACGAATGGAAGAATATCAAGCGCTGATTCAGACTATCGCGCTAACCTTGGGGGTGGCGTGGGCCAGCGGCCTCAATTTGTATGCCGCAGTCGGCGTGCTTGGACTGGGGGGCAGCCTCGGCTACATCGATCTTCCGCCAGGGCTGGAAATTGTCCAGGATCCACTCGTCATACTCGCCGCAGGCTTCATGTACTGCGTGGAATTCATGGCCGACAAAATCCCCGGCGTGGATACGGGATGGGATGCGTTGCATACCTTCATTCGGATTCCCGCAGGTGCCATGCTTGCTGCCGGCGCGCTGGGTGACGTATCCCCGGCGCTGACTATCGCGGGCGGCCTGGCCGGCGCAGGTGTTGCCGCCGTCACCCTCGCCACCAAAGCAGGCTCGCGGGTGCTCATCAACACCTCCCCGGAACCGTTCTCCAACTGGGGTGCGTCGATTCTCGAGGACGTTGCCGTTTTCGCAGGCCTCTGGGCGGCGCTGCAACATCCCATGCTATTCTTGGCCGCCTTGTTGGTCTTCCTACTGTTCGTATGCTGGTGGCTGCCCAAACTTTGGCGAGGTGTGAGATTGGTTTTTCGCACAGTGGGAACCTGGTTGGGTCTCGTCACAAACGAAGACAAAAACCCTCTGGACCAGCTGAACGAGCTCGTGAACGCCGGCATATTGACCACCTCGGAGTATCGCGCCGCGCGCACGAGGTTGGCGTCGGGATAAACATCGAAGCAGGTACGAAGCGTAGCCTCCACCATGGGTAAATCCCCCGGCTGGCGCAAACGCCTGCTCAAGATTTGTGCATTGTCGGCACTGTTGACGAGCGTTGGTGCGGCCGGTTATCTCACGTATCTCGACCGCCTGATCACCGAGACCTTCGAAGGTCGTCGCTGGTCCGTGCCAGCGGTGGTCTATGCCGAACCGCTGGAGCTTTATCCTGGAGCGGTGCTCTCCAGGAACGACGTCGATGCGGAGCTGGTACGTCTGGGCTATGAGCGCCGTGACCCACAAGCGCAGCCGGGCGCCTACCAGCTAAGCGCCGACAAGCTGAATGTGCATCTGCGCAGCTTCCAGTTCATGGAGCGTCGCCGCAGCAGTCAACGCATCGAGCTCGGATTCGCCGATGGTCGGATTTCGAGCATCAAGGACTCGCTCGGACGCCCCATCCCGCTGATACGACTGGATCCGGTGACCATCGGCAGCTTCTTCCCCAGCCACGGCGAAGACCGCCTGGTGCTAACCCCGAAGCAGGTTCCATCGCTTCTTCGCGAAGCACTAAAAGCGGTGGAGGACCGCAACTTCGACAAGCACCCCGGGTTCGATATCAGCGGAATCGCCCGCGCCGTCTGGGTCAACGTGACCTCGGGCGAGCTCAAACAAGGCGGCAGCACCCTCACCCAGCAACTGGTGAAGAGCTACTTCCTCGACAATCGCCGTACCCTCGGCCGCAAGCTGCGGGAACTCGCAATGGCAATCATCCTCGATGCACGTTTCAGCAAGGAAGATCTGCTGAACGCCTACATCAATGAAATATACCTGGGCCAGGATGGCGGCCGTGCGGTTCATGGGTTCGGTCTCGGCGCCCAGTTCTACTTCAACCGGCCACTCGCCGAGCTCAACGTGCACGAAATCGCCACGTTGATTGCCGTCATTCGCGGCCCGTCCTACTACAACCCGTTCCGGCACCGCGAGCGCGCCCGGGCACGGCGCGACCTCGTCCTGGACAAGATGCTCGAAAGCCGACTCATCGACGCCGCCGAGCATCGGCGTTCACGACAGGCGTCGCTGCAGGTTGTTCAAGGCGCGCGCCGCGGGGGTGCATATTACCCGGCATTCATGGATCTCGCCCGGCGAGGGCTGACCTCGCTCACCAGCGAAGTCCTTACCTCCGAAGGATTGCGGGTTTTTACCACCCTGCAGCCGCGCACTCAGGACGTGGTGGAGCAGTCCATCACAGAAGTGCTGCACACCCTGGAGACGACTCGCAAGCTGGCCGCCGGCCTCCTGCAAGCAGCGGTGATCGTCACCAATACCCAGACCGGCGAGGTCGTGGCGTTGAGCGGTGGCCGTCATGCAGGCGTCGATGGCTTCAACCGGGCCCTGAACGCACGGCGGCCCGTGGGTTCGTTGTTGAAACCGGTGCTCTACCTCACGGCACTGGAACAAGGCTTTCATCTGGCCAGCATCATTGACGACGAACCTATCGTTGTGGAGCTGTCGAACCACACCACCTGGGAGCCGGAAAACTTCGATCACAGAAACCGTGGGCCGGTACCTCTGGTGCGCGCGCTGGCGGACTCGCTGAACCTTGCCACGGTGCAACTCGGTCTGCTTCTCGGCGTCGAGACAGTGGCGGCGCGATTTGAAGCGCTGACCGGGCGACCTCCCGCAAACCACTACCCGTCTTTTCTTCTGGGCGCCGAGTCTCTGTCACCGGTCGAGGTGTCCGCGCTGTACGGCGTGTTTGCCAGCAATGGTTTTCACATGCCACCCAAAGCGGTGATTGCCGTGCTCGACGAACACGGTGCACCGGTATCCCGCCATCCGTTTCACGTTGAGCAACGTATAGACAAGGAAACCGTTGCGGTGTTGAGTCGCGCTCTCGAGATCGTGATGCAGCAAGGCACTGGCAAGTCGTCCCGGTTTGCTCGGCTGGGGGTCGCAGGCAAAACCGGGACTTCGGATGATTTCCGCGACAGCTGGTTTGCCGGCTACGACGACGCGTTGCTGACCGTGGTCTGGGTTGGCAACGACGACAACGCGTCCACCGGACTGACCGGTGCGACTGGCGCGCTCAAGGTCTGGGACAACATCATGGGACGGCTCGCCGTACAACCGCTGACCACCGACCCCCTTGCCAGCTTTACCAGCATCGAGTACGAGACCGGTTTGCTGGCTCGTGCGAGCTGCGCCAACGTGGTACTCATTCCGCTGCCGAACGGCGCTGCTTTGCAGGAGAAACCCGGCTGTGGTATCAAGCTGCGTTCCCTGTCGGAGAGTATCCGCAAGTGGTTTCGAAACGAATAGTACTTGGCCTGTGGCTGACGGCGTTGATCGCAGGTTGCGCAACCTCACCCGGCCTACCGCCGGTGATCGGCAATGGCGGTGTAGACACCTCACGAGCCGATCCCCAGCAGGAAATTCCGGTTGCACCTTCGGAAGTTGTCGTCCGGAAACTTTCGGACACCGGCAGCGCAACCCTTGCGTTGCTACAGCAAAGTGATCGCGCCGAGTCTTCAGGCGACGCAGAAGAAGCCGTTGCCTACGTCGAGCGCGCAATCAGGCTCAATCCACGCCAGGCAGACCTTTGGGTGCGGTTGGCCGAACTGCACCTGGTTCGCGAGGATCCGGCCGCGGCCGTACAGTTTGCCAACAAGGCGATCACGCTGGCCGGCAAGCGCATGGATTGGGTACGTGATGCGTGGCTTGTCATTGCCGACGCCCGATCAGCCCAGGGCGACAATGCCGCAGCGCAGGAAATCCGCGAGCGCTGGCGGACCTACCGAGGCTGAGCGTGCCCGCCTGGATTTCCGCAAGGACATGCAGACGCTGTTGTGGGCGTGCGATGATTGGCGCGCCCAGCATCTCCTAAGCCTCACTGAGCGATGTTTGCGGAGAACTCGAGCCGGTACAATCGTGTGGTCTTATCACCATTGCGCGGGTTGCTGAACACGTAATCGAGGTTCATGTGGAGCTTTTCGGCGACCCGGATCGACGACAGATTGTCCTCCGCCATAGCCGCGACCACAGAGTCCAACCCGTACCCGCGAGCCCCCTCCATGCACGCTGATGCCGCTTCGAAACCAAAGCCGTGACCCCAATGATCACGGTGAATGATGTAGCCCAGATCATTTTCGCGCCGGTCTGTTTTCGGCCGATCATTGTTCAACCGAGAGATCGAGAGCTTCTGAATTCCGACATCACCAATCGGTTGCGCGCACGCCTTGTGCCACACCAGCCAGCGGCCGAAGCCATGGGCCGCATACGATTGCAGGGCGCGCTGCAGCCAGTTCGCCGCCTCAGACGGATTCCAGCGGAGCCGGCCAGTGGCTCATCGTGTCCGGGTCACTGAGCAGGCAGGTGAGAAACTCGATGTCGTCGGGAGTAAATCGCCGCAAACACAGTCGCGGGGTCTCAATGGCGAAATCAAGCGAAGTGTTGGTCGACATGTCGCAACCGAGACGGATCCACCATGGCGTATATCCGGGTATTTCGTATATCGCCGTTGTTGCTGCGCGCGTCCCCGCGAAGCACACCTTCGAGCTCAAACCCCATTCGTTCGGCAACCCGCCAGCTGCGCTCATTCCTATCGTCCATGCGCAGTTCCACTCGAACGGCCCGTTTCTCGTCGAAAGCGAACATCGCCAGCGCCTGAATCGCCTCCGACGCGTAGCCCTGCCCCACGCAAGTTGTTCGACACCAGCAGCCGATCTCGAATTTCGGTACCTCCCAGTCGATGTTGGGATATCCGGTTGCACCCACAACGATGCCTTCGTCTTTGCTGATCATGATCACCCCGTAGCGCAGGTCACTGTTCCAGTTTTCCCGCGCGTCCACGCAGAACGTCGCGGTATCTTCCACGCTTTGCGCCTCCGCCGCCCCAGGGCATCCACAGAGTCAGCTCCTGGAACGATTCCACAACCGCGGCGTTCAGCGCTGGCGCATCGGCGGGCCTGGGTACCCGCAAGACCAGGCGCGGCGTTTCGAGCCGTTCCGGCAGCCGGCTCATCCGCTGGCCACACTCGCCAATACCCGCTCACGATCGCGGGTAAAGCGCCGGCCGGCCATATAGAACAACGGTATCGCCAGCAACGAAATCAGCGTAAAGGCCAGCAACGTCCATGTGTACGGCTCGGCGACGCTCAGGCTGATCAACCAATCGATGACGATACCACCGGCGGTGATGCCGATGCCCAGCCCAATGAAGTTGAGCGCCAGAATGTAGAACGCAACGACCGTGGCCCGGATCTGCGGAGGTACCAGCTCCTGTACCGTGGAGAACGTGGGGCCGTAAAAGCAACCGAGCTGAAAGAAACCGACAAATACTCCCACCCAGAACCACGCGCTGTCTGGATCCACGACCCGATAAGCGATGTTCAGGGGCGCCAGCAGCAACATGATCCAAAACAGGAACATCGGCCGACCCAGAGCGGTTCGGCGCAGCAATGCATCACCCCCGATACCACCGAAGAGATTGCCCAGCACACCGGCCGTCATTGCGATCCATCCCGTAATGCGGGCGATCTCGGCCCGCTCGAAACCACGTTCCTGCACATACCACAGCTGATCGTAAATGGCCGCTCCCAGGATGAAATGCGTGGCGACTCCACCGGCGATGGTGTAGCCGAGAGCTGGACAGCCGCGCAGCGCCGTGCCAAGCGTCCTCAATATCTGCGCGAAGGTCTGTTTTTGCGCGTCTACCGGTTGGGTCAGCTGATGACGCCGCGGGGTCTCGCGGAGAAACAGCGTGCCAACCGCAAGTACTACCCCGATCGCCCCTAGCAGGTAGAAGCAGTTTCGCCAGCCGATGGCGGGGCCCAGATACCCGACGATCAACAGGCTCACCCCTACGCCGATGGGCACGCCCATGTAGTAACAACCCGATGCAAACCCCAACCGAGAAGAAGGAAACCGATCCGACAACAAAGACATGGACGTGGGCGTCATGATGGACTCGCCCACGCCAATGAACATTCTTGGCGCGGCAAGAGTCCAGAAACCCCGCGCCGCTCCTGACAAGGCAGTCAATACACTCCACAAACCAAGACCGATAGCAATGAGCCGGGTTCTATTGACGGTGTCGGCCAACGCCCCCATGAACAGTCCCATTGCGGAGTAAAAGACGATAAAAAACAATCCGGTGAGCAAGCCAAACTGCGTGTTGGTCAGGCCCAGGTCGGGGACGATGAAGTTGGCGAAACTTCCAAGCAGCTGGCGGTCGACGAAGTTCATGACGTTCAACAACGTCAAAAACATCAGGAACACATAGTGCCGAGATGCAACCTGCTCAGACTCCATAGAAATCCGTCCTTCCTATCGCGATAAAACGGTAGCAACAACCATCGCGATAACTATTGCAGCAATTCCAGCCAGTGGCGCACCGCTACATCACTCGCGCCGCTCAGATGCATCTGACAGCCAACATTCGCGGTGGCGATTACGTCCGGCTCGTGCGCACACAACGCGGCCAGCTTGCGGTCGCGTAGCTCGGCGGAAAGCTGGGGCTCCAACAGCGAGTAAGTGCCCGCCGATCCGCAACAAAGGTGCGCGTCGCTAACCGGTACGAGCTCATAACCCGCACTCAACAACAGATTTTCCACGACCCCCGTTATCTGTTGACCGTGCTGCAGCGTGCACGGCGCCTGCCAGGCGACTCGCTCGACGCCGTCGATCTTGCGGCAGGCGAGATTCTCAACGGTCACGAACTCCGACGCATCCTGAAACTTGCGGGCCAGCGCTGCCGCCCGCGGCCCATAGTTGGCGTCGTCCACCAGCAACCGCGGGTAGTCCTTGATCGTTACTCCGCAACCGCTGGCCGTGGACACCACCGCCTCGACATTTTCGAGATAAGGGGTCAAGGCGTCGATGTTCTGGCGAACGTCGGCGAGCGCGCGTTCGCGAGCGCCCAGATGCAGATTCAAGCTTCCACAACAGACTTCGCCGTCAGCGTAAACGACCTCAAAACCCCGGGCATCGAGCAGTTCTGCAAGTGATGCGTTGGCCTGGGGTGTTGCCACCTGCTGCACGCACCCCTGCAGTACCAGCACGCGGCGCGCGTGACTCCTGCGGTCGGTCGGCTTGGAGCGTGTGACTCTCGGAAGCGCGCTGCGTAGGCGGCCTGGCAACATCCAGCGAAACCAGCCTCCAAATCGTGCCCAGGCCCGAAATCGGCGGGGGTTCGGTACCACCGACATCAACCAGCGACGTACCCCGCGGGCAAACCAGCTCCGGCGCTGGGATTGATCGACAATACTCCTGCCTATCTCCAGCAGCTCGCCATAAGCGACGCCGCTGGGGCAGGTGGTTTCGCAGGCACGACAGGTGAGACAACGATCCAGGTGTCGCTGCGCGGTGGGGTTCCCACTGCCTGACTCGAGCACTTCCTTGATGAGATAGATTCTGCCCCGAGGCCCGTCCAGTTCATCTCCGGTAATCTGATAGGTGGGGCACGTGGCGTTGCAGAAACCGCAATGCACGCAGTTGCGCAGAATCTGTTGGGCACGTCTGCCCTGCGCGGTATCGCGTAGATCTTCGTGCAGCTCAGTGTGCATGCACGTCCACGAGTCCGGGGTTGAGGATGTTTTCCGGATCGAATGCCGCTTTCAGCCGCTGATGATATCTGCGCATCGCTGCTGGCATGCCCGCGGCGGTCAACTGCGCAAAACCGGCCGAGAATGGGGCCGCGTTGCCGCCCGCACGTTTCGCGAGCGCGATGCCATCCGCATCCGCGCCGACCACCCATCGCAGCGCACCGGCCCACTCGATCACGGCACCGTCCACCGGGGAATCAGCCCCTGGCGGTAGCGACCAGCGCCACAAATCGGTGCCGTTCCTGAACGCGGGCAGCTCGTGATCTCGAAGCTGTTGCCAGTAACGATCTCGTTCCACGATTTCACCACCGATTTCCTCACACGCGCTGAGCACGGCCGCCTCAACACCAGACAGGCGGACCCGCAACAGCCCACCTTCGAAACAGGTAGCGCTGATCGGCAGTGGCCGGCGCGCGAAATCCCGAACCAAACGAAGCCCATCGGCCGCCGACAACTCCAATGCACACGTACGCTCAGCCACCGGCTGCGGAAGCAGCCTGATGCTCGCCGTCATGATGACCCCCAGCGTTCCGAACGCGCCCACCTGAAGACGTGACAGGTCGTAACCGGCCACGTTCTTCATCACCTGGCCACCAAACGTGAGCTGCTCGCCGAGGCCATTCACGAGTTCAACTCCCAGCACACAATCGCGGACAGATCCCCACCATGGCCGCCCAGGACCCGACAAACCGGAGGCGAGCGCGCCACCCAGCGTTCCCCCCCCAGCAAACATTGGCGGATCGAACGGCAGCATCTGCTGATGACGACCGACGACCTGCTGCAGCTCACGCAACGGCGTACCGGCGCGAGCAGTCAACACCAGCTCATCGGGCTGGTACTGCACGACGCCCGTATGCTCAGCCACCGACAACAGTCTCACGCCTGTATCTTGCTGCTTCGGCAACAGGAACGACTTGCTTCCCGACCCGGTGATCGCCAACGCCTGACGGTGGGCGTGGGCCTGCCTGACAGCGTCCACCAACCGTTCGCAGTCATCGCGTTCGGGCTGAGTCAATTAGAATCGCTCCAGGTTGGGGAACGGCACCCGACCGCCGTGGACATGCATGCCGCCAACCTCGGAGCAACGCGCAAGGGTGGGAATAGCCTTACCCGGATTGAGCATCTCGTGCGGGTCAAAACACGCTTTCACCTTGAAGAACTGCGAAAGTTCGGCTTGCGAGAACTGCACACACATCTGATCGAGCTTCTCTACCCCAACCCCGTGTTCGCCCGTAACGGTGCCGCCGACCGCCACGCACAGCTCGAGGATCTTACCGCCCATTTCCTCCGCGGCCGCCACCTCTCCGGATACGCTCGCATCGTAGAGAATCAATGGATGCAGATTGCCGTCGCCCGCATGGAAGACATTGGCAACCGCAAGCCCATAGTGTTCTGACAACTTCCCGATCTCTTTGAGAACCTTGCTCAACTGCGAGCGAGGTATGGTGCCGTCCATGCAGTAGTAGTCCGGAGCCAACCTGCCCATCGCCGGAAACGCGGCCTTTCTACCGCGCCAGAGATTCGCTTGTTCCTCGGAATTGATCGCCAGACGCACAGCGAACGCCCCAAATTCGTTGGCCACCCGTGTCACGAGCGCGACGCTGGCCTCAACCTCGGTGCGGGTTCCGTCGACTTCGCAAAGCAGGATCGCTTCGGCTTCCCGGGGATATCCAGCGTGCACGAAATCTTCAGCAGCCTGAATTGCGAGCCTATCCATCATCTCGAGCCCAGCGGGCACCAGACCCTGAGCGATGATCTGACTGACCGTGTCCGCAGCACTGTCGAGGTCGGCAAAGGCGGCGAGCAGTACCCGCTTCTCCGGGGGAATGGGCAGAAGCTTGACCGTGACTTCAATGATCACCCCCAGCATTCCCTCTGATCCGGACATCAGCGCCAACAGATCGTAGCCAGGGCTATCCAGGGCCTTGCCGCCGATCACAAGCTCCTCGCCTTCAATCGTCAAGACCTTCAGCCCTACAACGTTGTGCACGGTCAAACCGTATTTGAGGCAATGCACCCCGCCGGAATTCTCGGCCACGTTGCCACCGATGCTGCAGGCGATCTGCGATGAGGGATCTGGCGCATAGTAGAGCCCGTGCTCGGCTACCGCTTCGCTGATGGCAAGGTTACGCACGCCCGGCTGTAGTCGGGCAACACAGTTGTCGAGATCTATTTCCAGAATTCGATCGAGCCTTGATAAGCCCAGCACCAAGCCGTCGGCCACGGGTCGGGCGCCCCCGGACAAACCCGTGCCGGCACCCCGGGCAACCACCGGCACGTCGTGCTTGGCACAGATGCGCAACACCTCGCGCACCTGGTTTTCGGTTTCGGGCAGGGCAACCGCCCATGGAAGCTCACGAATAGCCGTGAGGCCGTCGGTTTCGTATGGCTTGAGCGCCGAAGGCTCGGTGATGACAGCACGGGGCGTCAGGGCTGCGCGCAGTTGTTTGAGTGCTTTTGCCCGGCTCATAGCCGGTTAGTATATCCCGGCTAGACCGAAGCGCTAGAAGTGGAAGTTCAGCGCCATGTATGGCCCGCTGACATTGAACTGGGCAGCCGTGATCTCATCGTAGTCTTCCAGCTCCATGCGAAACATGCGCCAGCCGGCCTCCGCGCCGATTCCCCACTTGGATTCCCAACCCACCTGTGCCGTAGCATCAATGAGTGAGTTGCCGTCATAGCCCAGACCTTGAGCCTGCGCGCCAATCCAGAACCCACCGAACGGCAGGTCCACGCGAGCGTTGGCATAAAGCATCGGCAACACGCCCTTGAACTCGGCGCGGGAAGCTTCAGCCGTGGAGGCGACTTCGACGTAGCCGTCGACCCAACGCGCGGCAATTCCCAGATCCAGGGATACCACGTTGTCCAGGAGTTGGTAGTAAATCACCAGGTCGGTCTGCGTCAGGTTCATATCGGTCACGATGGAATCCGCCAGATTGAAAATAGACCCGTTGAAATCGACGGATCGAGTGAGGACGCTGTCACCTGAGGTCGAAATGTCCACGTGCTGAAAGCGGAGATTCGGAAGTGCCGGTACGCCGTGCTCCAGGGCGACGTAGAACATGTTGTTGTTCTCTTCCTCGAGAGCGAGATCATCCTCCACATCAATGTTGGAAACCCCGGAGGTGACATCTCCGGAATACTCCTGTTGCCAACTTCCGGCGCCTGCATACACACCGAACACGCTGTCCGCATAGGCAGGTGAAACCAACATCGCTAAAACAACTGCACATCCGGCTGAGTATTTGATCATCTTGCAATTCCGTAAGCAGGGCGTTTTGTGATTGGTCCAAGTATAGGGACCCCAACCCCGCCAGAAGTGACCTAGCGCACATCCGCCCGCGCAAATCCGCTAAAGTAGCCGACATGTGAAATCCCTCACCGGACGGATCTGATGCTCCACAACCATTCACGACGCCGTTGACCAACAGCTACCTCATTACCAACGCAAGGATCGTGAATGAAGGCACGGTCACCGATGGGGATCTGCTGGTCGAAAACGGCCGCATCTCCGGGGTCGATAAAACTGCGCCTCTAGGCGTGACGACTTTCGACGCCAACGGGGCGTGGTTGCTGCCCGGAATGATTGACGACCAGGTGCACTTCCGCGAACCCGGATTCGAACACAAGGGCACCATCGCGACCGAGTCCCGGGCGGCCATCGCCGGCGGCATCACCAGCTACATGGAGATGCCGAACTGCAATCCGCTCACCATCACTCACGCAGCACTGCGCGACAAGCATGATCGTGCAAGCATTCACTCGGCTGCGAACTACGCATTCTACTTTGGTGCCACCAACGATAACCTCGAGGCGATCAAGACCGTCGATCAGTCCCTCACTTGCGGCATCAAGGTATTCATGGGCGCCAGCACCGGCAACATGCTGGTGGACGACCCAGACACGCTCGAGGGAATCTTCTCAAGCACATCGCTGATCATAGCTACCCATTGCGAAGACACACCCACCATTCTTGCCAACGAGGCCAGAGCGACCGACAAATACGGCGAGAACATTCCGTTTACCGAACATCCCAACATCCGATCCGAACTCGCCTGTTATCTGTCCTCGTCGTTGGCAGTGGAACTCGCCAGGCGCCACGGCACGCGCTTGCACGTGCTGCATTTGACCACGGCAAAGGAAATGGAGCTGTTCACCGTCGGTGATCTCAACGCCAAGCGCATTACTGCCGAGGTTTGTGTGCATCATCTGTTTTTCAACGATAGCTGGTACCCGGAAAAAGGCGCGCTCATCAAATGTAATCCGGCGATCAAAACCGCGGCCGATCAGCAGGCGCTGCTGCAGGCGGTGAACGAAGATCGCATCGACGTCATCGCGACCGACCATGCACCCCACACGCTGGAAGAAAAAGCCAGACCGTACCCAGGCGCGCCGGCGGGTTTGCCACTGGCACAGCACGCCCTCGCCTGCCTGCTTGAACACGTGTATCGAGGTATATTCGATATTGAAACGGTTGTTCGCAAAACGGCTCACGCGCCGGCGATGTTGTTTGGTGTGAAAGAGCGAGGCTTCATCCGTGAGGGCTACCACGCGGACCTGACCGTGCTCGACCCCAGCGCGATCGCCGACCAGAACGAAATCCATTCAAAGTGTGGCTGGAGCCCGTTCGCGGGTATCGATCTGCACGCTCGGGTACGGGCGACCTGGGTCAACGGTTATCTGCGTTACGACAACGGCCGCATCCTCGATGGCCCCACTGGAGCTCCGCTGGAGTTTGAGCGCGACTGACGGCTGATCGCAACGCGATCAGCTACACGAATGCTCAGTTCGCGCTCAGGCCAGGTAGCGCTCCTGCAGGTCCTCGATCGTCTGGAAGAATTCCTCTTTGATCTCGGCGATCACCTCGGCGACGGGGCGTACCGAATCGATGCGGCCGCACACCTGACCGGAAAGGGCGATGCTCGCTTCCATATCGCCGCCGAAATACAGCTCCCGCGCGGTGCCGAACTCGCTCATGGCGTTGGTTTCCGGCTCGTTCTCCAATCGCGTGGTCTTCTCAGTGCGCAATGCGCGCAGCGCGGGGGAATGGCGACGATTCAAAAATACCGTGTCGGTCTCCTTTGCGTTGATGATCGCGTCCTTCCAGTTCTGGTGCACCGGAGACTCCATTGAAGAGACCATGCGGGTACCCAGCTGCACACCCTCCGCGCCGAGCGCGAACGCCGCCGCCATGGTCGCCCCATCAATAAACCCGCCGGCGGCAATGATTGGTACGTCTACCTTGGAACGCACCAGGGGCAGCAGCACCATCGTGGAGACCTCACGGGGATTCTTGAAGCCGCCGCCTTCTCCGCCTTCGACGACAAGACCGTCCACACCGCATGCTACGGCCTTGAGGGCCGCTTTCAAGCTTGGCACCACGTGAAACACGATCAATCCCGCGCTCTTGAGTTGCTCGGTGTAGCGTTCGGGATTTCCAGCCGACGTGGTTACGAACTTTACGCCCTGGTCGATGACAAACTGCACGATGTTCGGATCGCGAACGAATGCCTGGGCGATATTGACCCCAAAAGGCTTGTCGGTGAGCTCGCGCATTTTACGGATCTCTTCGCGTATAACGTCGAGCTCCCCAGAAGACGTTTCAATGACGCCCAGAGCCCCGGCATTGGACACCGCCGAGGCGAGCTGCGATCTGGCGATCCAACCCATGGGCGCCTGCACCACCGGTATCTCAACCCCAAGCATGTCGGTTACGCGATTCTTAAACTGCATGGTCACTCCTGTAATTCCCAACACAGGGTACTACTAGCTGCCGGTAGAGGTGTAGCGGCGAACGCGCTGCATAGAACGGGGAGCCAGCCGTTTCCACCCAGCCGTCGGTCAAAGCGTTCATGATCACCGGTATGCTGATCGAGCCACTGCGTTTACAGTGTTTCGATGGCCAGCCACCCCACCCAGCCATTCCGGGCAAAGGATCTGATTCGCGATCGCGCCACGGCGTTGCGCTTCATAGCCGTGCTGGGTCTGCAGATGGGGCAGATCTTTCCAGCCGCTTTCATCGGCTTGTTCCTCCCCGTCATCTTCCGCCAACAAGGTCTGGCGCTGGACATGTACTGGATATTTACCCTGCCGGCAATACCCACCTGGATACGGCCGCTGTGGGCACCGTTGGTCGATCGCACCGGCAGCCGGTCAATCGGCATGCGCAAGACCTGGTTCATTCCGTGCACGGTATTTGGCGCCCTTGCTTACCTGAGCCTGACCTTCTGGGCGCCCGACCTCGACAACCTTGCAATCATCATCACCATTCTGGTGATCAAGACGACGTTCATGACGACCCAGGACATTGCCATCGATGGCTACATGGTGGAAAACATCCGTGACGAGGAGCGAGCTGTCGGTGCGGCCGTGCTGGACATCGGCCGCAACACGGCACGTTTCATCGCCTGGGCCGGGATCGCCTGGATCTACACCGAATTCGGCTGGAGCACGGCGCTGGTCGTGGCATCGGCGCTGCTCATCATCTTTTCGACACCCGGTGTCATCCGCCGTGAACCGCCACGCCCCACTCAGTTTGAACACCAGCGGCCGAGCCTTGCGCGTCTTCTCAAGCGCCGCGACAGCCGCTACATCTACCCGTTGTGCTTCATGATCGCCCTGCTTGGGGCACTGCTGCCGTCACTGTACCCGACCTATCTGGTCGATCTGGGGTTCAGCCTGGGCGAGGTGGCCGCCATCGCAGCACCTGCAACCCTGATAGGCACAGTGATCGGCGCCTCTGCCACCAGTTGGTTTCTCGGCCGCTTCGGGTACAAAACCACGATATTGACCGCCTCGTTCATGATCATGGCAGCGGTGATTCCGATCGTGTGGATGGGGTCGCTCGAGGATCCAACGTTTGTGATCGTCTTTGCGGTCACATTGAACGCGATCGCGCTGCCATCATTTCTCGACGTGAGCTTTCAGGCCGCACGCTTGAAGTGGGCATCCAAATCCCAAGCCGCCACCGATTACACTTCTCAGATCGTAATGATGACTGCAGGCAGCGGGTTGGCTGTCGCTGTGGGCGGAGTCATGGCCGAGCATCTGGGTTGGTTCTACTACTTCCTCATCTCGGGAACGCTCATCAGCGTGGCATGTTTTGTGCTGTATCGTCTGTTCGACACGGTCGAGGGCCTCGTCGAGATTCGCGATGCCGATGAAGCCGGCGAACTCGATGCACAAACAGGCACCACAACGCTCCAGCCCGCCGCTTCACCGGGCAGATCAGCCAGCTGATCAAGACATCCAAAACGGGAGAACGCGATGGCATTGGTAGACTACGAGCTAAGCGGACACGTGGCGATCATCACTCTGAACCGGCCTGAGGCACGCAACGCCATCAATCCCGAGGTCGCCGTTCGGCTGGCCGAAGCCTGGGAGTCGGTCCGAGGCGACGACAATGTCCGGGTGGCCGTGCTCACCGGCACAGGCAGCGCGTTCTGCGCGGGTGCGGATCTCGGCCAGCTGATCCCCTTGATGTCCGGTGCTCGCAAACCGCAGAACGAATGGGACGAACGCGTGGTCTCCGAGCCCGGCATCACGAGCCGAGCGCTACTGCGCAATTTCGACACGGAAAAACCGGTTATTGCCGCCATCAACGGCCACGCCATCGCCGGTGGCATGGAAATCGTTCAGGGTACCAATATTCGGGTATCGGTCCCCGCGGCGAAATTCGGCGTCCAGGAAGTGAAATGGGCAATCTTCCCGGCCGGCGGCTCAACTGTTCGTCTGCCCGTGCAACTCCCCTACGCAAAAGCCATGGAGCTGTTGTTGACCGGAGATCTCATCTCTGCCGAAGACGCCCTCAACATCGGCTTCCTCAACTACGTGACCGACGACGCGATGGGCAAGGCCATGGAGATCGCCGACAAGATAGCTGCAAACGGCCCGATCGCCGTCAAGGCCATTCGTCGCTCCGTGAAGGAATGTCTCGGCAAACCGGAGAACGAAGCGCTGCGAATCGAAAGCACCGTGTCTGCCCCGGTTTTCCGGACCGAAGACGCCCGGGAGGGCCCCAGAGCGTTCATGGAGAAGCGCCGACCCGTGTACACGGGTCGGTAGCCGGAACCAGTTCACAGACGAAAATATTCGCGCTGCTAGGCTATACGCCGGTCCAACCAGAGACTACTTCGATGACCAGAAGGAAGGCGGACAAAGCTCGGGACGAGCATGACCATGTTCGCACTGTATGTAGAACGATCTGTCGGGGCGATAAATGGTTTTTCTCGTCACGGGAGGGCGAACATGGGCCGTTTGCGTCTGAATCGCAGGCAGATGAGGCGTTGGAAGCCTACGTGCAGCTGATCGATCTTCGCAGCGAGAACGAAGAGCCGGTCAAGTCAGACGAGGGCTAGCCTGCCTCGTCCATCTCGGCGAGCCGCGCGTGCAGGCGTGCGATCCACCCGCGCATGAGTGCAACGCCTCTGCCATCGCCCAGGTCCATCTGATCCACGGTTGATAGCGTGAGCAGCACAAGGTACAGGGCCAGCCGATAGCCACGAATTAGATCTTCAAAGCTGTAGCCATCCACGCCACCCCGGCGCAGCTCATCGTAGTACGCCTCCAGCAGACCCATGACAACGTCGCGGCCGGCATTCTCATCGAGTGCACCAGAAAGAAAGTACGCGATGTCGTACACGCCGGGACCACGTCTGACGAGCTGCCAGTCAAAAACCACCACGTCTGCATCGCGGAAAAACAAATTGTCCAGCCGCAGGTCGCAATGCAGCAACGTGGCGGGCGCCGACACAAGCTCGGCGAGCATACCCGCACCCTCTTCGGGCAGACGATCCAGATAAGGTGCAAGCTTGGCTTCGAGCTCCGCACCAAAGTAGCTGGCAAACCCCGGTCGCGACCCCATGAACAGCCCGTGGCGCATGCGCGCGTCGATATCCAACGGCAGCAGCCAGAACTTTCCCGAAAGGTCCGTACCCCAGTACGCGGCGTGGACCCCGGCCACGGCACGTATTACGTCCGCGCAGCGATCCGTAGGGGTGCCCGCAACCTGATCACCCATCTCCCCGTCGCGAAGATCTTCGAGCAGCAGTATGTAGCGGCGCTTTTTGTTTCCGGCGATCCACCGTGCCAACGACGTCATGGGCCGGGTAAGAAAGCGCGGGATGCGATTAGCGGCGCGCAGTATCGCTTCCTGTTTTTCCGATGCCTTGTCGCGGTCGAAATCGCCGTAGTACATTCGTGGCGTGTTCAGCGGCAGGCTGTCGGCCATTTCCATGTAAAAACAATTTTCCCGTTCGTAGGCACCGAGCAGCTCGCCCATCGCCCGGTTCTCAAGTTTCGGTAACTTAGCGATCAATGAGGTCGGAAGCCCTTCGGGTCGATCGTAGCTGAGGCTCAATCGCAGCAGGTCGCCCAGGAAACCAACACCCTCACCAATCACCTCGGCTCGAGTGGCAACAACCCGTTGACCATTGAGTATGCCGCCGCGGTGCAGCGCCTGGGTGAGCCAGTCGGCGCTCAGCGCATCAGGGGTTTCGGGTATCTCCAGGGATTCGGCGCTGCTCACTTTGCAACCAGATCCTTGAGTTCGGCGAGATTGCTGATGACGTGATCGGGTTCAACCGTTGCTTTTCCGGCCTGCAACGGCGGCTGCACACCTTCCTCGCGAATCAGCACCGTTCGCATTCCGGCCTCGAAGGCGCCCTGCACATCGTGCTCGGGCGAGTCGCCGACAAACAACACGGACTCCCGCTCAAGGCCGCTCTTTTCCAGACTCACCTCGAAAAAGCGGCGATGCGGTTTGCAGGATCCGGCTGCCTCCGAGCTTGTCCAATGGTGCAGGTAGTCTTGCAGGTTTTCGCGCTCGACCAGCGGCTCCAACATGTCATCGTCGATGTTCGATACGATGGACAGGTACAACCCGAGTGCCTTGAGGTGGCCAAGGGTGTGCAGACAATCCGCCTTGAGTTCGAGGTTGTTCACCACCAGGTCATGTGCTCGAGTGCGAAACCAGGCGTAAGCTTCCTCATCGAAGTCACCCTGCATGTTCTCTACGAACAGAACGAACGTGTCGCGAAACAAATCGCGGTGCAGGAAAAACGTTTTTTCGGCATATTGTCGGCCAATCTCCCGGCTGGCTTGGCCGTACGCGTTGCCGAGCACCTTAGGCTCGTCGTCGATGCCCATACGCCGCGCAGCCTCCATCAGAACCGGCCCCGTGGCGCGGCCGACATTCTGGTAGCTGAACAGAGTTCCGCCCAGGTCGAAGAAAACACCTTTTATCGACGAACCGACAGAGGGCCTAACGGACGAACTCGCAGATGTACTGGCTGGCATAGCTTGGAACCGAATTGATCCTGATCAAAAAAACGCCGGATAGTACCATCCGCGCGCTGCCAGCGCCGCCCGGGGCGCCCGTCCAGGCGCCGTTCGCCGTCAACCAGCGCCGTCGCGCAAATCCGGCAAGCGGTAACCCCGAGCTTCGAGGTCGGCGCGCACGGCCTTCTTGTTCATCTTGCCGGTGGACGTCAACGGGATGCTGTTCACATACAGCACATCGTCGGGGAGT
>Ga0114950_10000513_pt1 | contig 26736 bp, 40 predicted proteins | sample N075metaG_FD_83503 | JGI IMG/M metagenome (GOLD analysis project Ga0114950, IMG submission 83503) | Deep subsurface microbial communities from Kermadec Trench to uncover new lineages of life (NeLLi) - N075 metaG | ecosystem: Environmental > Aquatic > Marine > Ocean trench > Sediment | place... | reverse complement strand
GATGGCATCCCGTTGCCGCCCTTGGCGGATATGGCCAGGGTCGATGATCACGCGATGATTATGGCGCAACTGGCGCCAAGAGATGATGGAAAAACTTTACCCGGGGCGGCAATTCACGAAAAAAATGGCTCACGCGGTGATGTCGACCGGGACCCGCGCGGTGTCGCCGCCGCCCTGGGGAGCCGATGGGCGGGCGGGAGCCGATGGGCGGGCGTAAGCCGATGGGCGCGGCGCCGGAGTTTCCTGGGCGCCGCCGGCATCGTCGCCAAGGCTGGCATCGTCGCCGGAACTGACCGCGCCCGAGCCGGCCGCGCCGAAACCGCCGAAGAGCCCCACCGTCACGGTGCCTCCCGCCTTCAGACCGCCATCGCTGCCATAGAGATTCAATCCCCCATCCCGGGCGACGGCGGCGGCGAGCTCGCGCGCCTGATCGACGATGGCTTGATATTCAAGACCGCCATCGCGGACCGTACCGGTCCCCGCGGTGACATGGGCGCCGACCACGACGGCGGTATCCAGGCGCACTTGGTCGGCCCGCAGCGCACCCTTGATGCCCGCCGCCGCCTCCTGGGCGGTGATCACCAGGGTCTCGGCCGAGGCGGCGGCGGCCTGGGTCAGCAGGCCGGCGGACTCCAAGCCGGTGGCGAGTTGCGCCGCGGTGGCGGCCGAAATCGTGACGGTGGTGTCGGCGCCGGGTTCACTGCCGCCCCCGGTTCCGAAGGAGAAACTTCTGGATGCACCACCGTCGCCATCCAGAAGCTTGACGTTATGGAAAAGCGTGCGGTTGACGATGTCTATTATCTCGGTCCTGAGCGCCTCGAATTCTCTATGAAGGATGGCCCGGTCGGTGTCCGACAGGCCCCAAATGGTGGCCGCCGTGCCCGAATCCTTGGCCGTGGCGGCGATGGTCTTCATGTCGGCCAGCGCCGCCTCGATGGCGACCATGCCGGCCTCGGCCGCGGCGAGCAGGCTCTTGCCCGCGGCGGCGGCCTTGGCGCCCGCGGCCACCGCGCCCAGGGCCGCGCCAAAGGTGGCCGCGGTCCTGAGGGCCTGGCGGTCGCGCGTCAGGGTCAAGGTCGGGCGCGGCGCGGCGTTGCCCCTGATGATGGGATAGGTCGCGCTGCCGCCGAGTATTCCGGTTGCCAGTTGAACGGTCATGGACTCAAATAATCTCGTTGAGAATGAATATTTCAGAATTGCAATAACCGTTTTTCATTTCCTAATATTACTTTAGACATATTAAAGTCATGTGAACTATAGATTATACTTATACTAAAATTGTTTCAAATTTTATCTGTAACGGTTAACGACTTGATATTTTTGAATGTTTTCTTTCCGCCCCCTAAAGCAGGCCCAACTCGCGCAGTTCGCGGGCCAGGCCGTCGGGCAGGCGGTCGGCGCCCTTGGCCCGGGGCGGGGCGGCGGCGAGGTCCGGCGGCGCGTCGTTGGCGCCGAGATAGCGCCAGCCCTGCAGCGCCCGATGGGAGATGGGTTCGGTGCGGATGATCTTGACGGCGAGGCCGATGGCGCAACGCTTGCGCCCGTCCCCCCGGCGGCGGGTTTCCAAGGCGATGATGGCTTGGCGGGCGACGATTTCGCCGTGGATGATCCAATACATCGATCCGCCGTCGAGCACCTGGGCGGCGCGGCGCGGGAAGTTGCGGGTGAAATGCAGGGTGACGGGCCGCTCCCCCCGGGCCCGGCGTTCATCGCGCCGGGCCTTCTGGACCCGGGCAAGATGGGCGACGGAATCGATGCCGACGGCCATTTTCAGCAAATGCAAACTCATGGGGGGCCTACCACGGGATTTCCACGCCCTCATAGGTGATGAAACGCCCGGAATCTTGGCGCCCCGCGGCGGCGATCTGGCGCCTCAACCCGCGCACCGAGGTCGCCGGGTCGATGGCCGCGCTGGCCCCGCCCATATCGGTCCTGACCCAGCCGGGATGCAACGCCAGGACGATGATGCCCTTGGCGGCGGCCTCCACGGCGAGGCTTTTCACCGCCGCGTTGAGCCCGGCCTTGGTGGAGCGGTACAAGGTATAGCCGCCGTCCGTGTTGCCGCCGATGGATGCCAGGACACTGGAAATAAACGCCATGCGCCGCCCGGTTCCCCGCTCCAGGTGCGGCCGGAAGGCCTGGGCGACGGCGATGGGCCCCATGGTGTTGACCTTGAACTCATGCTCCCAGGCGACATAGTCGATCCCGCCGGTGCGCTGGCCCGAGGTCAGCACGCCCGCGTTATTGACCAGGATATCGATGGGCGCGCCTTCGAGGGACTCGGCCAAGGCCGAGATTTGCCGGAGATCGGTGACGTCCAGCGCGTGAACCGTGACATCCCCGGCGATGGCCGCAAGATCGGCGGCCCCGGCGGGGTCGCGGCAGGTGGCCAAAACGCGATCGCCCTCGGCGGCGTATTGGCGGGCGAATTCAAGCCCCAGCCCCCTGTTCGCCCCGGTGATCAGCACGCAAGCCATGGCTCCCTCAGGCCAGGAACAGCGCGGCGAAACCGAGGAAGGCCGAAAAGCCCACCACGTCGGTCACCGTCATCAGGCAGACCCCCGAGGCGATAGCGGGGTCGGCGCCCGCCCGCTCGAGGATCAGGGGAATGAGGATTCCCATCAGGCCGGCCACCAAAAGGTTCACCACAAGCGCCGCGGCGATGATCAGGCCGAGGCCCGCCGACGCGAACCAGAGCGCCGCCACCATGCCCACCAGGGCGGCCAGGATGATGCCGTTGAAGAGCCCGACGATGACCTCCTTGCCGACGATGCGCGGCGCATTGGCGGCATTGAGGTCCTTCACCGCCAAGGCGCGGACGGCCACGGTCATGGCCTGGGTTCCGGCATTGCCGCCAAGGCCGGCGACGATGGGCATGAGGATGGCCAGGGCCACCAATTCCTCGATGGTGGCCTCGAACTGCCAGATCACCAGCGAGGCGATCAGCGCGCTCACCGTGGAGACCATGAGCCAGGGAATCCGGGCGCGCGAGGTCTTGAGAGCCGCCAGGTAGAGATCGTCTTCCTTGACCCCGCCCAGGCGCATGATGTCTTCCTCGGCCTCTTCGTCGATCACGTCCAGCACGTCGTCATGGGTGATGACGCCGACCAGCCGGCCCGGCTCGTCCACCACCGGCGCCGAGGCCAGGTCGTACTGGCGGAACAGAAGCGCCACCTCCTCCTGGTCCGTGGCGACCGGCACGGCGTGCAATTCGGGATCCATGATGTCCTCGAGCCGCACCGGCCGGCGGTTGCGCAACAGGCGGCTCAGGGAGACCAAGCCCACCGGATGATGGGCCGGGTCGACCACGAACAGGTCGAAAAATTCGCCCGGCAGGGCGCCGCCGCCCTTTTCCGCCTCGTCACGAATATAATCGATGGTGTCGCCGACCGTCCAAAACAAGGGCACGGCGACGAATTCCCGCTCCATCAGGCGGCCTGCCGAATCCTCCGGCCAGGCCAGCGCCTCTTCCACCAGGACGCGGTCGCTGGCCTCCATCCTTTCCAGCACCTGGGCTTGAACCGGCTGGTCCAGGCTTTCGATCACCTCCACGGCATCGTCGCTGTCAAGCTCGCCGATGGCGGCGGCGACGTCGTCCGGCGCCATCTGCGCGACCACTTCGTCGCGCACGGGTTCCTCCAGGAAGGCCAGCAGTTCGGGGTCGAGATGGGGCCCGATCAGGGCCACCAGGATGTGCCGCTCGGGCGCGGTCAGACCCTCGATCAGGTCGGCGAGGTCGGCCACATGAAGGCCCAGGGTGAAGGCCTCACAGCGTTCCGTGTCGCCCGCGTCCAGGGCCTCGCGAAAGGTCGCGATCTGTTCCCGGGTGACGCCGTAAAGCTCGCCCTTGGCGGCGTCTCGGCCCCCGTCTTTAGCTATCTGGCTGCGGTCGTGGTCGGACATGACCGATCTCCCGGCGGGGGGTGATTTCGGGCCCACGCCCGGCCCGCGACGAAATTCGACAAATTAGGGCCCGCAACCGATGCGCGGGCCCAAAATTGGTGCGGTCGAGAAGACTCGAACTTCCACGGGGTTTCCCCCACAGCGACCTCAACGCTGCGCGTCTACCAATTCCGCCACGACCGCTCTGTTCACTGATAGAATACAACGAACTCATGCCCGGGCGCCTTCGCCCCCGAGCCCCGTGGGAGATAGCAAATCGAGCCCCGGAGTGCAAGCTAATGGTCTACCCCATGGCGGGCGTGGGCCGGGCCGCCGTGGAGTGGCGCACCAGCCCGGCGCCGGTCGCCTATGACGACGCCGTGGCCGGGATGGAAGCACGGGTCGCCGCCATCCGCGAGGGCCGGGCGCCAGAGCTGGTCTGGTGCCTGGAACATCCGCCACTCTACACCGCGGGCACTTCCGCCGATGCCGCGGAGCTTGTCGATGTCAAAGGCTTGCCGGTATACAAGACCGGGCGCGGCGGGCGCACCACATGGCACGGACCGGGCCAAAGGGTCGCCTACGTGATGCTTGACCTCAAGCCCAGGGGCGGCGACGTCCGGGGCTTCGTCGGCGACCTCGAGGCCTGGGTGATCGCCACCCTGGACCAGTTCTCCATCACCGGAGAACGCCGGAAAGGCCGCGTCGGCATCTGGGTGACCCACGGTGGGATAGAGGAAAAAATCGCCGCCATCGGCGTCCGCGTGCGCCGCTGGGTCAGCTATCACGGCATCGCCATCAACCTGGCGCCGGACCTTTCACACTATGACGGCATCGTGCCGTGCGGCATATCGGAGTTCGGCGTAACCTCTCTCGAGGCGCTCGGCATCAAGGCCTCCATGGCCGACCTGGACGCGGCGTTGCGCCGGTCTTTCGAAGATGTCTTCGCCAGCCCGACCACCGATAGCGGCTGACACGGGGACACAAAACGCTCGGCCGGGGCGTCCCATCAACCGGCCCGGCGCGGCCGGGCGCGGCCGCACCGGGATCGAGGGGTTATTTCTTCTTCTTTTTCTTGCGCTTGCCGCGGCACTTCTTGGATACCTTGGGATTGCACCGGCCCTTCTCGGCCTTGAGCGCCTTGGCGGCCGCCTTCACCACCGCCGGCGGGGTGGCGTAGATATCACGCATGATGGCGGCGACTTCGTCGCCATTTCGCGGACTGATCGCCATGCGCCGCTTCTTGGCCTCGGCAATGAACTTGGGATCGGCCAGGGTCTTCGTCCAGGCGGTGCGCCACTCCTTGACCCGGGCCGAATCGGTGCCCGGCGGCAGGGCGAAGGCATTGGAAATGGCCAGCGGCAGGTTCATGAACTCGATGATCTTGCGCCCGGTATCGTTGATCACCAGGTCGCGCGCGCGGGGCACGTTGGGGATGTCCGGGTGCTTCTCGAAGCCCATCTGCAGAATGAATTTGATGTATTTTTCCTTGATCCAATGGGGGTTGCCCACCACCAGGGCATCGTAGCTGGAACAGCGTCCCGCGACCTCGCCGCGCTCGATGGCGAGATGCGCCCCGCCGGAACCGCGGTAGCCGAGGATCGGCACGAAGCGCGTGCCGATGGCGGCGTTCAGGATCATGGTGCGCTGGGTGCTGGCCGAACGCGCCCCGGTGCCGGCCATCTTGACCTTCCTGTCGCGGGCGTCCTGGACATTGTTGATCCCGGTGTCACTGCGCACGTAACAGGTCTGGACCGAGCTGTTGAGGCTGCCGATCCAGATGAATTTCCGCATGTCGTAATTGAACTTCTTGTTGGGCCGCATGACCGGCTCGGTGATGGCGCCCTGGGCCCAGGTGCCGAAATGGGTGCCGTCGCGCTTGCCGCGCGTATTCAGCGTGATGACGGCGCCGACCCCGCCGGCGCCGGGCAGGTTGCGGGCGACGTAATCGGGATTGCCCGGCAGATGGCGGGTGACGTTGCGGGCGAAGACCCGGCCATAGGCGTTGACCCCGCCGGACACGCCGCCGCCGACCCAAAGGGTCAAGGTCTTGTCCTTGAAAAATTCGGCCGCCTGGCCTGCCGGGGCGAACCCCGCGACCAGGGCGGCGGCGGCGATGGCGCCGAGTGCGGTTGCGCGAAACTGTGTCATGACGAACTCTCCCGTTTGACCGTGTTGTCCGGCCCCAGGCGGGCCGATGTTATTGCCATGGCGTAAGTTTATTACAGGGCCGGGGGCGGCGTCGAGGCTTTGGTCGGACCGTCCCCGGGCCGGGCCGTGGCCTAAACATCGGGCAACAGCCGGAAGGTTTCGCCGAAATCATCGTCGGTGGGCGTGAATTCGCCCGGGTATTGGACGATCCCGGCGACCCGGGCCCCGGACGGTCCCTGGCGGCAGGCCTCGACCATGGCCCGCACCGCGCCCATCTCTCCCGCAAGAACCGCTTCGACGCTGCCGTCGGCACGGTTCCTGACCCATCCCCGGATGCCCCGCCGGGTCGCCTCTTCCATCACCCAGCGGCGAAAGAAGACGCCTTGCACCCGGCCACGAATCCGCAAATGCAGGGCCATCACGTCCGGTTCATCCGCCACGGGATTCAGCCTTTCGCCAATAAATCAAGAAACCGCGCCGCCTGGGCAAGGTCAAGGGCCTTGGCCTCGAGGGCCCGGCCGGCATCCTCATCGGCGCCCCAGCGTTCCGCCTGAAAGCGTTCGTCCACCGCCGACGCCATGAAAGCGGAATCGGCGTCCAGGCGGCCCCGTGAAAGGGCGAGGCCGATGACGATGGAGCCCGCCGCCCGGGTCGCCAAGGACAGCGCCGCCAGGGCGAAGTCGCCGTAGCCTTCGACGGCGGTGGTGATGGCAGGGAGGGCGGCCGCCTCCTGGGGCACCGCGCGAAGCCCGGTGGTGACGCCGAGCCGGACACTGAATTCCGCCGCGAACCAGTCGACCAACGGCGCCCAGGCGGCTTGCTGGGCGGCGACCAGCCCATCGGGGTGCTCGGCGCGGAAACAGACCAGGTCGGTCTCGCCATAGGCCGCGAGGTCGGCCACCACCCTGGCCCGGGCGCCGGCCTCGCCGGCGATGACGTCGATGGCCCCGGCGGCGATGCGGAAATTGCCGGCCCGGGCCGGGCCGCCGAGCCCCTTACCGCTAAGCGCGGTGGGGTCCTGGGCCAGCAATCGCTCGATCTCGCGGGCGATTTCCCGGGCCAATGCCGCGCCGGGGATGATCAATGGCCGTTTCCCCGGCGTCTTGAGCGGGGCCCCGTTCAGGGTCACCGCGTAACCCTCCGCGACGGCGGCGGCATCGACCCGGATGCTGGGAATCCCGGGTGTCCTGGGGGTCCTGGACCGGGGCGGCGGCGTCATGGACGGCCCATTCCGGCCTGGCCCCGCGGCACCATGGCATCCACCGCTAGGTGAAGGTCGTCGAACTTCGCGATGATTCGGGCGGCGCCGGCCGCCACCAGTTCGTGTTCGTCGTGATAGCCCCAGGTGACGCCGAGGGCGGCGACCCGCGCCGCCCCGGCCATGGCCATATCGAAGCTGGTGTCGCCGATCATCACCGTCGCGCCGGCCTCCACTCCGGCCTCGGCCATGGCCCGGTGCAGCATGTCGGGCGCCGGTTTGCCCGGGCCCTGGTCCGCCGTCTGCAAGGTCACGAAGCGCCCGGCGAGGTCGAAACGGTCCAGGGTTTCCTTGAGGCCGTGGGCGGATTTCCCGGTGGCGATGCCCAAAATCCAGCCGGCGGCAGCCAACCCGTCGAGCGCCTCGATGGCGCCGTCGAATACCATTTCGGCCTCGACGCCGGCCGCGCCGAGGGTTGAAAAGGCATCCTTGGCGCGCCCTTCGAGGGCGGCAAGCCCGGCGGCGCCGAGCCCCGGCGCCAGCCGGGCGATGGCCGGCCCAAGCGAAAGCCCGACCACCCGGCGGACCGCCGCGACCGGCGGCGCGGCCAGGTTTGAGGCTAAGAAGGCCTCGGCCATGGCGGCGGCGATCGCGTGCTGGCTGTCCACCAGGGTACCGTCCATGTCGAAAACGGCGAGGCGCGGGACGCCCTGGCGGCCGGAAGATTGATCGGACATGGCGCTAATGTGGCAACAAAGCCAAAAGATTGGAAGACCCCATGGGGGCCCGGGGGCTTACTCCCTGGGAAACGCATCCTCGGGGCCCGAGGCGGCGAAGCCGAAGGCGTCCAACGCCGCCTCCAGGTGGGCCGGAAACGGCGCGCACACGCGCAAGATGCCGCCCCCTGGTTTGGCGAATTCCATGGCCCGGGCGTGAAGGTGAAGCCGTTTCTCAAGCCCGTCGCCCTCCATGAAGGCCCCACGGCCGCCATATTTGCCGTCGCCCAAAATCGGCGTGCCGATGGCCGCCAGATGGGCGCGCAGTTGATGGGTGCGGCCGGTCAGCGGCATCAAGGCCACCAGGGCCGCCCTTGTGCCCGCCGAATCCAGCGTGTCGTAAAGGGTGACCGCGCCCCGCCGCGCCCCCTCCCCCTGCCCGGCGGTGCCGCCGGCGGCCATGCGCTGGTGGCCGGGTGCGCCCGCCTTGGCAAGGGCCAGAGAGATCCGCCCACGCCGCGGCCTGGGCACCCCCACGGTCACCGCCAGGTAAAGCTTGCGCACGTCGCGCCCGCGGAAGGCCGCCGTCAGGAAACGGGCCGCCGCGCGGCCGCGCGCCAGCACCAAGGCGCCCGACGTGTCCTTGTCCAGGCGATGAACCAGGCGCGGGCGCTCCCCCGCCCCGAACCTGAGGGCGTCGAGCATTCCGTCGAGATGGCGATGGGTCGCGGTCCCGCCCTGCACGGCGAGCCCCGCGGGCTTGTCCAGCACGATGATGTCGCCATCCCGGTAAAGGACGCGGCGGCGCAGCTCCGCGGCCTCCTCCGGCTTCGGGACCGGCGCCTTGGGGGTGGACCGGGGCCGCTCGGATTGGGCCGCCCGCGCCCGGGGCGGCACGCGCACCTCCACGCCCGCGCCGAGCCGCAGGTTGGCCTTGGCGCGCTTGCCGTCGACCCGCACCTGGCCGGTGCGCAAGAGCCTCTGCAGCTCGCCGTGCCCGATGCCCGGGTAATGCACCTTGAACCACCGGTCCAGGCGCAGCCCGGCATCCCCGGGGGCGACGATGATGTTTTTCAGGGGCGGCACGGCTGATCTCAGGCGAAAGCGGCGCGCACCATGGCCATGCCGGCGAACAGGGCGCCCACGGACAGGACAAACGCGGCGATCACGTAGGCGGCGATGGCGGCGAATTCACCGCGCTCGTAGAGCACCACCACATCGAGGGAAAACGTCGAAAACGTGGTGAAGGCGCCGAGCACGCCGACCACCATGAAGGCCCGCAACGCCTCCCCCGGCGACCAGAATAGGGCCATGGTTTCGATCAGCAGGCCGAAGATCAAGGAACCGATGACGTTGACCGCCAGGGTCGCCCAGGGAAAGCCCGCGCCCACCATGGCGCCCACCGCCGACATCATCACATAGCGGGCCACCGCCCCCACGGCACCGCCCGCGGCCACCACCAGGATCAACTTCACCGACCATCCTCCCCCTCTGGTCCGTCTGGCGCGGGCCGCGCGCCATCCCCCGGTTCGCCCGCCTCGGCCCTCAGCCGCGCCCAGTGCTCCAAGCGCTCGGCCAGCTCTTTCTCGAAGCCCCGGGCGGTCGGCTGGTAGAGCGTGGGCCGCGCCATGGCGTCGGGAAAATAATTCTGGCCGGAAAACGCGTCGGCGGTGCCGTGATCGTAGGTGTAACCGGCGCCGTAGCCGAGTTCCGACATCAGCCGCGTCGGTGCGTTGAGAATGTGCTTGGGCGGCATCAGCGAGCCGGTTTCCCGGGCCAGGCTCATGGCCTTTTTCCCGGCCGCGTGGGCGGCATTGGATTTCGGCGCCGTCGCCAGATAGAGCACCGCCTGGACGATGGCCAGTTCGCCCTCGGGCGAGCCCAGGAAATGGTAGGCATCCTTGGCGGCAAGGGCCTGGGTCAGCGCACCGGGATCGGCCAAACCCACGTCCTCCGAAGCGAAGCGAACCAGGCGACGGACGATATAAAGCGGGTCTTCGCCGGCCACCAACATGCGGGCCAGCCAATAGAGCGCGCCATCGGCGTCGGACCCGCGCAGGCTTTTATGCAGCGCCGAAATGAGGTTGTAATGGCCGTCCTGGGACTTGTCGTAGAGCGGCGCGCGCTGCTGGACGGACTCGGTGACGCCGGCGGCATCGAGCGGCTGTTGGGGGGTGAGCGTGAACAGTTCCTCGGCCAGGTTCAAGATATAGCGCCCGTCGCCATCGGCCATGGCTTTCATGGCCGCGCGGCCATCGGCGCTCACCGGCAGGGGGCGCCCCATTTCCGCCTCGGCGCGATCGAGAAGGGTGTCCAACGCCGCGCCCTCGAGCCGCGCCAGCACGAACACCTGGCAGCGCGACAGGAGCGCGCCGTTGAGCTCGAACGACGGGTTTTCCGTGGTGGCGCCGATTAGCACCACGGTGCCGTCTTCCACCACCGGCAGGAATCCATCCTGTTGGGCCCGGTTGAAGCGATGAATTTCATCGACGAACAGGATCGTGCCGGCGCCCATGGCGCGGCGCTCGCGGGCGGCGGCGAAGATCTTCCTGAGATCCGCGACCCCGGAAAACACCGCCGAAATGGGCTCGAAGGCGAGATCCGTCGCATCGGCCAAGAGCCGGGCGACGGTGGTCTTGCCGCTGCCCGGCGGCCCCCACAGGATCATGGAGGCGAGCCGCTTGTGGGCGACCATGCGGCCAAGGGGACCGTCGCCGCCCAACAGGTGGTCCTGACCCAACACCTCGGCGATGGTCTTGGGCCGAAGCCGGTCGGCCAGGGGGCGCGGCGCATTGGCCTCGAACAGGCTCGACACCGGGTCAGCCTCCCAGCGCCAGGGTGAAGGTCTGCCCCTTGCGCTCCAGGATCAGGCGCCAGCGTATGGCGCCCTCCAGGCGTTGAAAGATCCGCCTGAGGGCGGCGACGTTCTCGACGGCGCGCCCGTTGACGCCGCGAATGATATCCTTGGGCTTTATTCCGGCGCGGCGCGCGAAGCTTTGCTGCGCCATACCGAGGATGACCACGCCGGCGAGGTCCTGGTCCATGGACAGTTCATCGGCCAGGGCCGGTGACAGGTTGGCGACTTGAACGCCGTGCAGCGGATTGGCCCCCGATATGCGGGTGGTCTCGCGCGGCGGGATTTCCGGGGGGGCGCTCAGGGCTACGGAGATCTGGCGTTGTTTGCCGGCGCGAAGGATATCGAGCCGCGCCATCCCGCCGACCGCCAGGGTGGCGATGCGGAAACGCAGCGCCTTGGGGTCGTTGACCGCACGGCCGTTGACGGCGGTGATCACGTCACCCACCCGAAGGCCGGCGGCGGCGGCCTGGCCGGCGGGACTGACCTTGTTGACCAAAACGCCGCGGGGCGGATTTATGGACAGCGATTTGGCCAGCCCGGCGGTCACCGGCTGGCTTGAGGCGCCCAACCAGGGCCGCACCACACGGCCCGCCGACACCCCGGCCAATACCGCGCGCACCATGGCCGAGGGAATCGCGAAGCCGATGCCGATGGAACCGCCGGTCTTGGAATAGATCGCCGTATTGATCCCCACCAGGCCGCCATCCATGGTGACCAGCGCGCCTCCCGAATTGCCCGGATTGATGGCCGCGTCGGTCTGAATGAAGAAGCTGAAATCGGTCACCCCGACGGTGGTACGCGCGAGGGCGGAAACGATGCCGCTGGTCACCGTCTGGCCGACTCCGAAGGGATTACCGATGGCCAGCACCAAGTCGCCCACCTCCAGCGCGTCGGAATCGCGGAGGGAGAGATAGGGCAATTGTTCCCCCTTGGTGTCTATTTTCAACACCGCCAGGTCCGTCCGTTTATCGGTAAGCACAACCTTGGCTTCGAACTCGCGGCGGTCGGAAAGAACCGCCCGGATCACGTCGGCGCCCTCGATCACGTGGACATTGGTGACGATGATGCCGCGCGGGTCGACGATCACGCCGGAACCGAGCGACGTGCGCACCCGCTTGCGCGCCGGGCCCTCTAAGCCAAATTCCTGGCCGAAGAATCGCCTGAAGAAGGGGTCGTCGAACAAGGGACTTCGGGCGCGGCTCCGTTCCACCCTAAGGGCATAGACATTGATCACCGCCGGCGCCACCTTGCGCACCACCGGGGCGAAGGAATGCACGATTTGCTCCCTCGATTGGGGAACCCGGCGCAAATCCGGGCTTGCCGGCGCGCCCTGGGCGGCCAGCCTGGCGCCGGGGTCGAGCCCTCCGGCCGCAACCAGCACACCCGCCGCCGCCAGGGCAAGGGCCGCCAAGCGGATACCATGGGATCGATTCATCATCACCGCACTCTAACACCTACACCGGGGGAAAAAGAAAGGCAGCCCGACCGGCCGCCCCTCCCCTACGCCCATGGGCGGGGACTAAGCCTCGGCGGCCTCGGCCTCGTCCTGCACGGCACCGGAATCCTGGCCCTTGGCGTCCTCGTCCCGGTCGACCAGTTCGATATACGCCATGGGCGCACTATCGCCGTAGCGCGGGCCCACCTTGAGAACCCGGGTATAGCCGCCATTCCGTTCGGCATAGCGGGGGGCCAGGGTATCGAACAGCTTCGCCGTCAAGGTGCGATCGCCGAGCACGCTCAGGGCTTGGCGCCGGGCATGAAGATCGCCGCGCTTGCCAAGGGTGATCAGCTTATCCAGATAGGGCTTCAGCTCCTTCGCCTTGGGCAGGGTGGTCTTGATCTGTTCGTGCTTGACCAACGCCGCCGCCATGTTGCGCAGCATCGCCTTGCGATGGGCCGAGGTGCGGTTCAGTTTCCGGCCGCTCATCCGATGACGCATCTAAGTTCTCCTTCAAGCCGAACGGCGGCGCTTCAATAGGGCTCTTCCAGACGCTTGGCCAGTTCCTCGATGTTTTCCGGCGGCCAGTCGGGAATTTCCATCCCCAGATGCAGCCCCATCTGGGCCAACACCTCTTTGATCTCGTTGAGGGATTTGCGCCCGAAATTGGGGGTACGCAGCATCTCGGACTCGGATTTCTGGACCAGGTCGCCGATATAGATGATGTTGTCGTTCTTGAGGCAATTGGCGGAACGAACCGAAAGCTCCAGCTCCTCCACCTTGCGCAGCAGATTCTTGTTGAAGGCGGGTTCCGCGGCAGCGGCCTCCTCGGCGACCAACTGGGGCTCCTCGAAATTGATGAATAGCTGCAACTGGTCCTGAAGGATGCGCGCGGCCAGCGCCACCGCGTCTTCCGGCGTCACCGTGCCGTCGGTCTCCACGTCCAGGCTGAGCTTGTCGTAGTCGGTGAACTGCCCGACGCGGCTGTTCTCCACCCGGTAGGCGACCTTGCGGACCGGCGAATAGAGCGCGTCCACGGGGATCAGGCCAATGGGTGCGTCCTCGGGGCGATTCTGGACCGCCGGCACATAGCCCTTGCCGGTGTCGATCATCAACTCCATGGAAATGGACGCGCCCTTGTCCAGGGTGCAGATCACCAGGTCGGGGTTGAGGATCTCGATGCCGCCGGGGCATTCGATCTGGGCGGCGGTCACCTCGCCCGGGCCCGACGCCTTGAGCTCGAGACGGGCCGGCCCCTCGTTCAAGGCCCTGATGGAGAGCTCCTTGACGTTGAGCACGATGTCGGTGACATCCTCGCGCACGCCGGGGATCGAGGAAAACTCGTGGAGGATGCCGTCGACATGGATCGACGTTACCGCCGCGCCCTGGAGCGAAGACAGCAGCACACGGCGGAGCGCATTGCCCAGGGTCAGGCCGAAGCCGCGTTCCAGCGGTTCGGCGAACACGGTCGCGTTCCGGCTCGGCTCGGCCCCCGGTTCCACGTTGAGCCTGTTGGGTTTGGTCAGTTCTGTCCAGTTTTTCTGAATCACGAATGCATCCTCATCCTTGCGCGGCATCGCGCTTGCAAATTGAGCGATCCGCCGCCGGCCACCGATAGGCCCGGCGGCGGTGGGAACCATGGGTGACCCCGCGCCGGGGGCCGTACCTGAATCCGCCGTCTATACCCGGCGGCGCTTGGGTGGGCGACAACCGTTGTGGGGGATCGACGTCACGTCACGAATGGAGGTGATGGTGAACCCCACGGCCTGCAGGGCGCGAAGGGCCGATTCACGTCCCGATCCCGGGCCCTTGACCTCGACCTCCAAGGTCTTCATGCCATGTTCCATCGCCTTGCGGCCGGCATCCTCGGCCGCCATCTGGGCGGCATAGGGAGTCGATTTGCGGGACCCCTTGAAGCCTTGAGAACCCGCCGAAGACCAGGCAATCGTGTTGCCCTGGGCGTCGGTGATGGTGATCATGGTGTTGTTGAATGTCGCGCTCACGTGGGCCACGCCCGAGGCGATGTTTTTACGGTCGCGCCGCCTAGTGCGCGCAGGAGGTGTCGCCATTTTCTATTCCCGAATAGACAAAATTACTGTTTAGGTCATTTTCTTGCCGGCGATGGGCCGCGCCTTGCCCTTGCGGGTGCGGGCGTTGGTATGGGTGCGTTGGCCATTGACCGGCAAGCCCTTGCGGTGGCGGAGGCCGCGATAACAGCCGAGATCCATGAGACGCTTGATATTCATCGCCACCGTGCGCCGCAGGTCGCCCTCGACCCGGTAGTCGCTGTCGATAATTTCACGGATGCGGATGACCTCGTCGTCGGTCAATTGATGCACCCGCTGGGCCTCGTCGATGCCCGCCCTTTGGCAAATTTTCTTGGCAAAGCTGGGGCCGATGCCGTGGATATAGGTCAGGCTCACTTCGACCCGCTTATCGGTTGGAATATTGACGCCAGAAATACGTGCCAAACCTTTGACTCCCAAGCAAAAAATGTGATTTCGGAATAGCCCGCAGACCCTCGAAAAGGCCAGCGATTATAGGAAAACAGGGCACCAAGTCAATAGCTTAGGTCCCATTTTCCTGGTTTTCCAAAATACCGTCGATGGCGCTCGCCACCTCATCGATTCCACGCATGCCGTCCACCGACCCAAGCATGCCCCGCGCCCGGTAATAGGGCAGCAACGGCGCCGTCAGACCATGGTAGGCCTCGAGCCGCGCCGCCACGATCTTGGCGTTGTCGTCGTCGCGCCGGTTGAAGGCCGTGCCGCCGCAGGAATCGCACACGCCCCCGGTCTTGGGGGGCTTGTTGGTATCGTGATAACCGGTGCCGCAATTGGCACAGGTGAAACGGCCGGAAATGCGGGCCACCAGGGCATCGTCGTCGACACAAATTTCGATCACCCGGTCGAGTTCGAGCCCGCGGCCGGCCAGCATCTTATCCAGCGCCTCGGCCTGGGGCACGGTGCGGGGGAAGCCGTCGAGGATGAACCCATTGGCGCAGTCGGGCTCGGCGATGCGCGCGGCGATCATATCGACGATGATCTCATCGGAAACCAATTCGCCGCGGTCCATGACGGCCTTGACCTGATTACCCAATTCGCTGCCCGAGGCCACCGCCGCGCGCAGCATGTCGCCGGTCGACAACTGCTTGAGGCCATGCATCTCTTCCAGCCGCTGCGCCTGGGTCCCCTTGCCGGCCCCCGGCGGGCCGAGAAGGATGAGGTTCATCGGCGGCGTCCCCGCAGCCGCGATTTCTTGATCAGCCCTTCGTATTGATGGGCCAACAGATGGGACTGGACCTGGGACACCGTGTCCATGGTCACGGTCACCACAATCAGCAAGCTGGTGCCGCCGAAAAAGAACGGCACCGCCAGCTTGGAGATCAGGAATTCCGGCAGCAGGCTGATCATGGTCAAGTAGCCGGCGCCGACCACGGTGAGGCGCGTCAGCACATAGTCGAGGTATTCGGCGGTGTTCTTGCCGGGCCGGATGCCCGGGATGAAGCCGCCGTGCTTCTTCAGGTTATCGGCGGTATCGGCCGGGTTGAACACCACCGCGGTATAGAAAAACGCGAAGAAGATGATCAGCGAAGCATAGACGATCAGGAACAAGGGCTGGCCGCGTCCTAAATAAGCGGTGACGATGTTCAGGAATTCCGGGCCCTGGCCGGCGCTGAACCCGGCGATGGTCACCGGCATCAACAAAAGCGCGGACGCGAAGATCGGCGGGATCACCCCCGGGGTATTGATCTTCAGCGGCAGGTGAGAGCTTTCACCGCCGTACATCTGGTTGCCCACCTGCCGTTTGGGGTATTGCACGATGATTCGCCGCTGGGCCCGCTCGATGAAAACGATGAAGGTGATGACCACCACCGCCAGGATGAATACCGAGACGATGACCAGGGCGGATAAGGCCCCGGTGCGGCCCAATTCGAGGGTCTCGACGATGGCCGAGGGAAGCTCTGCGACGATCCCGCCGAAGATGATCAGGGATATGCCGTTGCCCACGCCGCGGGCGGTGATCTGCTCGCCCAGCCACATCAGGAAAATGGTGCCGCCGACCAGCGTGATCACCGTCGACAGGCGGAAGAAAAACCCCGGATCCGCCACCGCCGCGCCGGCCGAGGACGTCATGCCCTCGAGGCCCATGGCGATCCCGTAGCCTTGCACGGTGGCAAGAATGACGGTCCCGTAGCGGGTGTATTGATTGATCTTCTTCTGGCCCTGTTCCCCCTCTTTCTTGAGCGCCTCAAGCTTGGGCGAAACCGCCGTCATCAACTGCATGATGATGGCCGATGAAATGTAGGGCATGATCGAGAGGGCGAAGATCGCCATGCGTTCGACCGCGCCGCCGGCGAACATGTTGAACATACCGAGCAGGCCGCTCTGCTGCTGGTTGAAGATATCGGCGAGCACCTGGGGATCGATGCCGGGCAGCGGCACGTAGGTGCCGAGCCGGTAGACGACGAGAATTCCCAGCGTGAACCAGATGCGCTTTTTCAGTTCCGTCGCCTTGGCGAAGGCGCCGAAATTGATATTGGCGGCTAGTTGTTCAGCGGCAGAAGCCATTGCATCACCCGTTCATTTTCCCGGCGCCGGCGGCGCCGGGCGTCAATCCCCGGAACCTTCGGTCCCGGGCTTGGCCGGCGCGCCCTTTCCGGCGGCTCCTTGATCATCGGACGCCGCATTCTCGTTGCCCTTACCCTTGGCCTGGGGCGCCTCACGCCTGGGCCGGGTCAGCTTTAGGGTGCCGCCCGCGGCTTCGATCGCGGCCGCCGCCGAAGCCGTCGCGCCGGCAACCTCGAGGGTCAGCTTGGCCTTGATTTCACCGTTGCCCAGCACCCGCACGCCGTCGCGCAAATGGGTGATCAACCCGGCCTCCTTGAGAACCGCCTCGGTGATCGGCTTCGCAGCATCGAGCACCTTTTTGTCGATCGCGCGCTGCAACCTGTCCAGGCCGATTTCCGAGAACCGCGCGCCATGGATGTTGGTGAATCCACGCTTGGGCAGACGCCGATGGATCGGCATCTGGCCGCCTTCGAAGCCCTTCAAGGCGACGCCGGAACGCGACTTCTGCCCCTTCGTGCCGCGCCCGGCGGTCTTGCCGTGGCCCGACCCGATGCCGCGCCCGACACGGGTACGGGCCTTGCGGGCCCCTGGCTTATCGCTGAGTTCATTCAGTCTCATGGCCGTAATTCCTGATGGGCCTCCAGGCCCGTTAATCGCCGTCCTCGACCCGAATGAGATGGGCGACCTTGGTGATCATGCCGCGCACGGACGGGGTATCGGGTAGTTCCCGGCTGCGGTTTATCTTGTTGAGCCCAAGCCCGATCAGGGTCGCCCGCTGGTCCTTGGGCCTGCGAATGGCGCTTTTGATTTGGGTCACGCGGACCGTTTTGTCAACCATCGGTGGGCTCCTCTGTTTTCGCCGCGTCCTCGGCTTCGGCCTCGGCCTCGGCCTCGGCCCCGGCTTTAGGGGCGGAACCGAACAACTCGCTCACTTTTTTCGAACGCCTGAGGGCAACCATGCGGGGAGAGTTGAGGTTCTTGAGCGCGTTGAAAGTGGCCTTGACCATGTTGGAGGGATTGGACGAGCCCATGGACTTGGTGACGATGTCGTGGATGCCGACGGTCTCGAAGACCGCACGCATGGGGCCGCCGGCGATGATGCCGGTACCCGCCGGCGCCGCCCTCAGGATCACCCGGCCGGCGCCGAAACGCCCTTCCACGTCATGGTGCAGGGTGCGGCCGTCCCGGATGGGCACGCGGATCATCCCGCGTTTGGCCTGCTCGGTCGCCTTGCGGATGGCCTCGGGCACCTCACGGGCCTTACCGGCGCCGTAGCCGACCCGCCCCTTGGTGTCGCCCACCACCACCAGGGCGGCGAAACCGAAGCGGCGCCCGCCCTTCACCACCTTGGCGACACGATTGATGCTCACCAGCTTGTCGACCAGTTCGCTATCCTGGTTGTCATGTCCATGCCTGCTTGGTCTGCGTGCCATACCCGGCCCCTTTAAAATTTCAATCCAGCTTCGCGTGCGGCGTCGGCCAGCGCCTTGACCCTGCCGTGGAACATATATCCGCCACGGTCGAAGACCACGGCTTCGACGCCGCTCACCTTGGCGCGGGCGGCGATCAGCTTGCCGACCTCCGCCGCGGCGTCACGGTCGGCACCGGTCTTGGCCTTGCCCTTGATGTCCTTGTCCAGTGTCGAGGCCGCGGCGAGGGTCACGCCGTTGGCGTCATCGATGACCTGGGCATAGATGTGCTTCGACGAACGAAACACGCTGAGGCGCGGTCGCTTGGTCTTGCGGTTGAGCTTCGCCCGCACCCTGCGTTGGCGACGGCGGAACAAGTCTCTTCTGGTCAACATGATCCTGGGTCCTACTTCTTCTTGCCTTCCTTGCGGCGGACGTATTCGCCCTCATAGCGCACGCCCTTGCCCTTGAACGGCTCGGGCGGCCGGAAGGACCTGATCTCCGCGGCCGCCTGGCCGACCTTCTGGCGGTCGCAGCCGCTGATTTCGATGGCGGTCGGCCGCTCGCACTTGATGGTGATCCCCTCGGGGATGGGAAACTTGATGTCGTGGGAATAGCCCAATTGCAACACCAGGGTCTTACCTTCCACCATGGCGCGGTAACCAACGCCTTGGATCTCCAGCTTCTTGGTGAAACCCTCGGCGACGCCGGTCACGACATTGGCGACGAGGGTCCGGCTCGTGCCCCACATGATCCGTGCCCGCCTGCTGCCGTCCCGCGGCAGGACGGTGATGGCGCCGTCGGCCAGCACGGCCTCGACCTCGTCCACCAGGACCACCTTCAGTTCGCCAAGCTTGCCCTTGGCGGAAACCTCCTGGCCGGCGACGCTGACGGTGACGCCTTCGGGAACCGGAACCGGATGCTTGCCGATACGCGACATGTGAACTCCTTCGAACCTTGCGGCCCTAAAACACTTGGCCCTAAAACACTTGGCCCCAGAACTCCGGGCCCTAAAACACCTGGCAAAGAACCTCGCCGCCGACATTGGCCTCCCGGGCCTCGTTGTCGGACATGACGCCCCGGGGCGTCGACAATACGGCGATCCCCAGTCCATTGAAGGGCCGGGGCAGATCCTTGATCTTCGAATAGACCCGGCGGCCCGGCTTGGAGACGCGCTTAATGGTCCGAATCACCGGCTCGCCCTCATGATACTTGAGTTCGATCTTGATCTCGGCCAAACCCGGCGACACCTCGTGGCGCTCGAAACCACGGATATACCCTTCCTTCTGCAGCACCTCCAACACGTTGGCCCGCAGGTTGGAGGCCGGCGTGACGACGGTGGCGAGTTTCCGGTTCTGGGCGTTCCGGATACGTGTCAGCATATCCCCAACGGGGTCGTTTATTGCCATACCCTAAATCTCCTTACCTACCAACTCGACTTGACCATGCCCGGAATCTGGCCGTGGGAGGCCAATTCACGGAGCGCGATGCGGCTCAGGCGGAATTTTCGGTAAACCCCGCGAGGCCGGCCGGTAATTTCACATCGGAGCCGGACGCGCACGGCGCTGGAATTCCTCGGCAGCTCGGAAAGCTTGAGCCGTGCAGCAAACCGTTCCTCGGCGGGCAGTGATTTGTCCTTGGCGAGGGCCTTGAGTCTGGCGCGGCGCGCACTGAATTTGAGCACCAGTCTCTGGCGCCTTTTGTTCTTCTCGATGGCACTGATCTTCGCCATAAAAAGAAACCTCCGTCTTGCTATCTTCCCGCCGGTCAGTCGCCGAACGGGAAATCGAATCCTTTGAGGAGAACCTTGGCTTCCTCGTCGGAACTGGCCGTGGTGACGATGGTGACGTCCATCCCACGGATCTCGTCAATCTTGTCGTAATCGATCTCCGGGAACACGATCTGTTCCTTGAGACCAAGGGAAAAATTCCCCCGGCCGTCGAAACTCCGCACCGACAGCCCCCGGAAATCGCGCACCCGCGGCAGGGCAATGGTGACAAGGCGGTCGAGAAATTCGTACATCCTGGTGCGCCGCAGCGTCACCTTGCAGCCGATGGGCATGCCTTCGCGCAGTTTGAAGTTGGCGACCGATCTTTTGGCCCGCACGATGATCGGTTTCTGGCCGGTGATGGCGGCGAGCTCGCTGGCCGCCGAATCAATCTTCTTGGAATCGGCGATGGCCTCGCCGACGCCCATATTGACGACGATCTTGGTGATCTTCGGCACGCGCATGGGGTTGCCGTAGGCGAACTTCTCCTCAAGCTGCTGCCTGATGACGGAATCGTAATGCTGCTTCAGCTTGGGCACGTAGTTTTCGCTGGCATCGGTCATCATAGCTTCCTTACAAACTTACCCTTTCCCGCCCTCGGGCCGGTTCAAACGTCGATCACTTCGCCGGACCGCTTGGCGACCCGAACCTTGCGCCCGCCGTCGAGCACCTTGAAGGTGACCCTGGTGGGTTTTCCCTCCTTGGGGTCGATCAAAGCCACGTTGGACACGTGGATCGCCGCTTCCTTGTCGACGATGCCGGGCGGCTGGCCCTGGCCGCCGCGGAAGTGGCGCTTGACCATGTTCACCCCTTGCACGATGACGCGGTCCTTGGCGGTAACGACCTTGAGCACGCTGCCCTGCTTGCCCTTGTCCCGGCCGGTGAGAACCATCACCATATCGCCCTTCCTGATCTTTTTCATGGCACCAATCCGTACTTTCCTTGAACCCCGGGGCTTAGAGCACTTCCGGCGCGAGAGAGATGATCTTCATATAGCCCTTACTGCGAAGCTCGCGGGTGACCGGACCGAAGATACGGGTTCCGATGGGCTCGCCCTGGCCGTCGATCAGCACCGCGGCGTTGCGGTCGAATCGGATGGTGCTGCCGTCGGCGCGGCGGATTTCCTTCGCCGTGCGGACGATGACGGCGCGCTGGATTTCACCCTTCTTGACGCGGCCCCTGGGAATCGCCTCCTTGACGGTCACGACGATGACGTCGCCGACCCCCGCCGACATGCGCTTGGAGCCTCCCAGCACCTTGATGCACTGGATACGGCGCGCGCCGGAATTGTCGGCCACCTCCAGGTTGGTTTGCATCTGGATCATCGGATCAACCCTTTCACAACTAACCGGTGCGCTTTTCCGCGTCCCCGGTCAAAACTTGCCAACGCTTGCGCTTCGAAATGGGGCGGCATTCCTCGATGCGGACCCGGTCGCCCACCTTGCAGGCGTTGGCTTCGTCATGGGCGGCGAATTTCTTCGACCGCATCACCACCTTCTTGACCAGGGGATGGATGAAGCGGCGTTCGACACGCACCACCACCGTCTTATCGCCCTTGTCCGAAATTACCGTACCCTGCAAAATCCGCTTCGACATCGTCTTCCTCGTCCCCGCCGCGTTCACGCGCCCGTGGCGGCATTAGCGTTCAATACCGTCTGGATGCGCGCGATATCGCGGCGCACCTGGCGCACCCGCGCCGTATTCTCCAATTGACCGCTGGCCGCCTGGAAACGGAGGTTGAAGGCCTCCTTCTTGAGGGCCACCAGTTCGGTGGTCAACTCGTCGTGGCTCTTGGCCCGGACGTCGGCGGCTTTCATGCCTAACCCTCCCCCGCCCTGCGGGCGACGAATTTGGTGCGGATCGGCAGCTTGGCCGATGCCAGTTCCATGGCCTGCTTGGCGACATTCAGATCGACGCCATCGATTTCGAACATGATGCGCCCGGGATGAACCCGGCAAGCCCAATATTCGGTCGCGCCCTTGCCCTTGCCTTGGCGAACCTCGGCCGGTTTCTGACTGACCGGCACGTCGGGGAACAGCAGGACCCAGACCCGGCCGGCCCGTTTCATGTGCCGCGTGATGGCGCGCCGCGCCGCCTCGATCTGGCGCGCCGTGATGCGCTCCGGCTCTAAGGCCTTGAGGCCGTAAGACCCGAAATTGAGCCGCGTGCCGCCCTTGGCGGCGCCGTGAATCCGGCCCTTATGGGCCTTGCGGTATTTGGTTCGTTTCGGTTGCAGCATCTCTTCTCGGCCCTTGGCTTAACTCATCCGCATGTTGGGCCCGTGGGGGGCGCCGGTTCCGGTCCGTCCAACTTGCTGTTCCATGGCTTTCTTGTCCTGGGCCATGGGATCATGGGCCATGATTTCACCCTTGAAGACCCAGACCTTGACGCCGCACGCGCCGTAGGTGGTCCGCGCCGTGACCGATCCGTAATCGATATCCGCCCGCAAGGTGTGAAGCGGCACCCGGCCTTCGCGGTACCATTCGGTCCTGGCGATCTCGGCGCCGCCGAGCCGGCCCGCGCAGTTGATGCGAATGCCTTCCGCGCCCAGGCGCATGGCCGACTGCACCGCCCGCTTCATGGCGCGGCGGAAGGCGATCCGGCGCTCCAGCTGCTGGGCGATATTCTCGGCCACCAGCTGGGCATCGATCTCCGGCTTGCGGATCTCGACGATGTTGAGATGAACCTCCGCATCGGTCAGTTTGGCGACCTCGGCCCGCAATTTCTCGATATCGGCGCCCTTCTTGCCGATCACCACGCCCGGCCGGGCCGTGTGGATGGTGATGCGCGCCTTCTTCGCGGGCCGCTCGATGACGACCTTGGACACGCCGGCCTGGGACAGGGTCTTGAGCAGATAATTGCGGATGCGAATATCCTCGTGCAGGAGATCGCCGTAATCCTTGTCGGCGTACCAACGTGAATCCCACGTGCGATTGATGCCGAGCCGAAACCCGATCGGATTGACCTTCTGACCCATTACGACGTCTCCTCGCGTTCCCGGACCACCACCTTGAGGTTGGAGAACGGCTTGATGATGCGGCCCGCCCGGCCCCGGGCGCGGGCACGAAATCGCTTCATGACCATGGCCTTGCCCACCGACGCTTCGGCCACGTAAAGCCGGTCGACATCGAGCTGATGATTGTTTTCCGCATTGGCGATGGCCGATTGCAGGACTTTTTTCACGTCCTGGGCGATGCGCTTGGACGAAAAAGTAAGATCGGCCAACGCCGTCTCGGCGGCCTTGCCCTGGATCATGCGGGCAAGCAGGCCCAATTTCTGGGGGCTCACGCGGATCAAGTGGCCGTAGGCCATGGCCTCGGTCTCACCGACCCGGCGGGGATTTTTTTTCTTGCCCATGGCCCCCTCCTAGCCCCTCCGCGCGCGCCGGTCGGCGGCGTGGCCGTAAAAGGTTCGGGTCGGCGAGAATTCGCCGAACTTGTGGCCGATCATGTCCTCGGTGACGAGAACTGGAATGAACTTATGACCGTTGTGAACACCGAAGGTCAGGCCCACGAACTGGGGCAGAACCGTCGAGCGCCGCGACCATATCTTGATGACATCGCCCCTGCCCGAACTGCGCGCGGCCTCCGCCTTCTTGAGCAGATAGCCGTCCACAAAGGGGCCCTTCCAAACCGATCGTGCCATGATGCGTCCCTTACCTTCTCTTCCGTGCCCGGTGGCGGCTGCGGAGGATCAGCCGGTCGGACGATTTTTTCTTGCCCCGCGTGCGCGCGCCCTTGGTGGGCTTGCCCCAGGGCGTCACCGGATGGCGCCCCCCCGAGGTGCGGCCCTCGCCGCCGCCATGGGGATGGTCGACCGGGTTCATGGCGACGCCACGCACCACCGGACGGCGGCCCAGCCAACGCTTGCGGCCGGCCTTGCCGAGATTGATATTCTGTTGGTCGGAGTTGGACACGGCGCCGATCGACGCCATGCATTGTTCGGGGACCATGCGCACCTCGCCGGACCCCAGCCGCAACTGGGCGTAACCGGCATCCTTGCCGACCAACTGCACATAGGTCCCCGCCGAACGCGCGATCTGTCCGCCCCGGCCCGGTTTCATTTCCACGTTATGGACGATGGTGCCGACGGGAATGTTGGCCAACGGCATGGCGTTGCCGGGCTGCACGTCGACCCGATTGCCGGCAATGACCTTGTCGCCCGGGCCCAGGCGCTGGGGGGCCAGAATATAGGCGAGTTCGCCGTCGTCGTACTTGATCAGGGCGATGAACGCGGTGCGGTTGGGGTCGTATTCCAGACGTTCCACGGTGGCCTCGATATCGAACTTCCGGCGCTTGAAATCGACCATCCGATAGCGCCGCTTGTGGCCCCCGCCGCGATGCCTATTGGTGATCCGCCCGGCATTGTTGCGGCCGCCGGAGCGCTTCTTGCCCTCGGTCAGGGCCTTGATGGGCTTGCCCTTGTGCAGCTGCGAGCGATCCACCAGCACCAACTGACGCAGGGACGGTGTGGTCGGATTGAAGGTTTTCAATGCCATCTTGCTTTCCTCGCCGCGCCTTCTTAAAGACCCGAGGTGACGTCGATGGAATCACCCTCCGCCAAGGTCACGATCGCCTTCTTGGTATTGATGCGTTTGCCCAGCTGTCCACGGAACCGTTTGATCTTGCCGGCCTGGCGCAGGGTGTTGACGGCCAATACCTTGACATTGAACAGTTTCTCCACGGCAACGCGGATCTCGGGCTTGGTGGCGGTCATGGGCACCCGGAAGGTCACCTGGTTGTGCTCCGAACCCTGGGTGGATTTTTCCGTGATCACCGGCGCCAGGATAAGATCGAACTTCCTGCCCTCGCCGACGCGGACGTCCTTCACGCTCAGTCGCTTGGTCATTTCAACCGTGCCTCCAACGCGCTCACCGCCTCCTTGGTCAGGACCAGGGTCTGGCTGTGCAGGATGTCGTAAACGTTGGCGCCGGCGCTGGGCAGCAAATCGACGCCCGGGATGTTCCGCGCCGCCCTGGAAAAGCCCGCGTCGACCGTGGCCCCGGCGATGATCAGCACCGAACCCCAGCCGAGCTTGCCCAGCCTTTGGGCCAAGGCCTTGGTCTTGGAGTCCGTGGCCTTGGCTTCGTCCAGCACCACCAACTCGCCCGCTGCCTGCTTGGCCGACAGGGCCGACCGCAGGGCCGCCTTGCGGACTTTCTTGGGCAGCTTGTAAGCGTGGCTGCGCACCACCGGGCCGAACATGGTGGCGCCGCCCCGGAATTGGGTCGACCGCAGGGACCCCGCGCGCGCCCGGCCGGTGCCCTTCTGGCGGTGGGGCTTGGCGGTGGTGCCGCGGATTTCCGAAACCACCTTGACCTTGTGGGTGCCGGCGCGCCGCTTGGCCCGCTGCCATTCCACGCAACGCTGCAACAGGTCATTCCGGACCTCGGCGCCGAAGACCTCATCGGCGAGATCGATGGAGCCGACGTTCTTGGCGTCCAGATTGATGACATCGACCTTCATGGGGTTCAGTCCTTCTTGCCCTTAGCGTCGTCGCCGGCGGCGGCGCCGTCCGCGGCCGCGTCATCGCTGGCCGCGTCATCGCTGGGCGCGTCATCGGTAGGCGCGTCCCCTGCGGCGGCGGCGGCGATACCCGCCGGGTAAGGGGCGTCCACCGGGCGCACCTTCTTGACCGCGTCGGAAACCAGCACGAACCCGCCCTTGGCGCCGGGCACCGCGCCGCGGATCAGGATCAATCCCTCGTCGTCATCGGTGGAGAACACTTGGAGGTTCTGCACCGTCACCCGCCGGGCGCCCATGTGCCCGGCCATCTTCTTGCCCTTGAAGACGCGGCCGGGATCCTGGCTGTTGCCGGTGGAACCGTGCGAGCGATGGGAGACGGAAACACCGTGGCTGGCCTCGAGGCCGGCGAAATTATGACGCTTCATGGCGCCGGCGAAACCCTTGCCGATGGAGATGCCGACCACGTCGACCATCTGCCCGTCGACGAAATGGCTGGGCTTGATCTCGGTTCCCACGTCGACCAGCGCATCCTCGGCCACGCGGAATTCGGCCAGGCGGCGCTTGGGCTCGACCTTGGCCTTGGCGAAATGGCCGCGCTGGGGCTTGGCGACATTCTTGACCTTGGCGGTGCCGATGCCCAGTTGCAGCGCACAATAGCCGTCCCTTTCCAGGGTCTTCTGGGCCACCACCTGGCAATTTTCCACCCTGAGCACGGTCACCGGCACGTGCCGGCCGTCCTCGGTAAACAGCCGGGTCATGCCCATCTTCTGTGCGATCATTCCAGTGCGCATGGCGTTTTCCACGATCTTTCCGGCGCTCCCCGCTAAAGCTTGATCTCGACGTCGACGCCGGCGGCAAGGTCGAGCTTCATCAACGCGTCCACGGTCTGGGGTGTCGGGTCGATGATGTCCAAGAGCCGCTTATGGGTCCGGACCTCGAACTGCTCGCGGGACTTCTTATCGACGTGAGGCGACCGCAGGACGGTGAATTTCTCGATCCGGGTCGGCAACGGAATGGGGCCGCGGACCTGGGCGCCGGTGCGCTTCGCGGTGCCGACGATCTCGCTGGTGGACTGGTCCAGCAGGCGATGATCGAAGGCCTTCAACCGGATTCGTATGTTTTGGTTTTCCATCGTTCCTTGTCCCGTACTTTCTCTTGCTTCCCCCGCGCCCCGCGCGGGGGCCAAACCTATTCGATGATCTTGGCGACGACGCCGGCGCCCACCGTGCGCCCGCCCTCGCGGATCGCGAACCGCAGGCCCTCGTCCATGGCGATGGGCTG
>Ga0114950_10000512_pt1 | contig 26741 bp, 19 predicted proteins | sample N075metaG_FD_83503 | JGI IMG/M metagenome (GOLD analysis project Ga0114950, IMG submission 83503) | Deep subsurface microbial communities from Kermadec Trench to uncover new lineages of life (NeLLi) - N075 metaG | ecosystem: Environmental > Aquatic > Marine > Ocean trench > Sediment | place... | reverse complement strand
GGACTCGCCAATTGAAATGACGTGGTGGTAAAGACAATTGAGTCCAGTCGTAGTCAGCAAATAGCTGTTTCAAGGTAATACGCCATTGAGAGTGGCTTTGGGCATCGTAGGCGGAAAGAAGTAGAAATCGTTTGCTCATGACATTGAACCTGTTGGGTTGGTCGACATTCGTTATCACAATTGATTTTGCAATACTTGCGGTAAACCGCTAGTTTTCCCATTCAGAAGTTGAGTTTAATGAATCAACAATGAAATCTGCGACGGAGTGGAGACGAGGATAATGATAAAACTGCATGGCATGACTTACAGTAATTACTACAATATTGTTAAAACAATATTGCTTGAAAAAGGAATAGCGTTTGAAGAGGTTCATATTCTTCCCAATCAAGAAGCGGATTACTTGCTCAAAAGTCCGATGGGCAAGGTTCCATGTATTGAAACTTCCGAAGGCTTCATCAGCGAAACATCGGTTATTATTGATTACCTTGATGAGTTGGGTACCGGCCCATCGTTTTTCCCAGAAGATACTTTCCAACGCGCCAAAATCCGAGAGTTGATGACTCATATGGAACTTTACATTGAATTACCGGCGAGAAGACTCTACGGCGAAGTTTTTTTCGATAGGCCCAGCAATGCTGAGGAAAAGAAAGCGGTAAAACCTCTGCTCGAAAAAGGTTTCAAGGCTTTAGCCAAGCTGGCCCGATTCAGTCCTTATCTCAATGGTGATTCAATAACCTATGCAGATTTCTATTTCCGTTTCACTTTGAGCCCGGCACGCATTGTCGGTAAAAAAGTATTTGACTGGGACGCCTACAACGAAGTGCCCGGGGTAAAAGGTTTAATGGAATTGATTGATCAACGCGATTCTGTAAAGCAAGTTTTGGCAGATCGGGCGGCGGGTTCCTGATAAAGAGGTTAAACGTATGGAAGCATTGTGGCAGTAGTTCAGCCAAGTCCCGCCGCTACAGTAGTGCTAGTGAGGGATTCGGCAAAAGGCATTGAGGTATTAATGCTGTTGCGAAATTCCCGTTTGGCATTCAATGGAGGTCACTGGGTTTTTCCCGGCGGTAAAATTGATACCAGGGATTATCAAACAGGTTCTGAACAGCTGGAATATCCGGCAGCTCGAAATGCTGCTGTACGAGAAACCCGTGAGGAAACCGGAATCATAATCGATCATAAGGACCTCATTCACACAGCGCATTGGACCACACCAGAGCATTTACCTCGTCGCTTTAGCACCTGGTTTTTTTTGTGCCCTTTGTATAAAAAAGTAAAGGTAAATGTCGATCAAGGTGAAATTCTAGACTATCGGTGGATTTCACCTGCGGATGCCCTTACAGCACCCCAAGACGGCCATTTCAAGGTGCCTCGTCCGACCAGGGTCACCTTAAAGGACTTGTTGGTCTATTCCCATGTTGATGAGCTACTTAGTGGTATTCGTAAACTAGATATTCGGGTATTTCCAGCAGGCTCGGAGTTCTACCGACCCCTTGAAATGGGCTTTGGCAGCAATGCTGATCTTAGCTGAGCAGTAACAGGAATTGGCTCCTCGAATTTGGCCATTTTTATCGCGAAATTATGTCGATCTTCGGCCGATTAAAGACTATATGAGGGTTTCGGCTCCCCGTTGACGCATCATCTGATAATTGCCTCTATTTATCTGCCTGTACAGGGATAATTACTTGCTTTTCGGGGTAAGATAATGGGATAGTTAGGCCCGCTGTATTGAAACGAAAAAGTAGTGATAACGGTCTATAAGACTAATACAATATACGTCTGGGAAGCCCGTAAGTGTTGATGTTGCCCCTTTCGAAATGTCGGTGTAAACCCCTAGAGAGATCCTCTGGCGTATTTGCTTGGAAACAGCAACCTACTCATTTCAACTGACAGAAGGCTAAATAATGTCGTCTCCCACATTTTCTACTCTACGCCAAACGCTAAAAAACATTCGTCGACGCCACAGTCGGCTGTACCTGCTTAAGCATGTCAGTTTAGCGGCCATTGTTATCGCCGTTCTGGTATTCGCTATGACAGGTGTCGAAGTTTGGCTTGATCCAGACAAAAACGGCAGCATAGCGCTTTTCTTTGTGATTTTAGTTGGCATTGGGTTGGTGTTTTGGCGTTTTATTGTCGGGTTGAGACAGAAGCATACTGATGATCAAAATCTTGCTCAGTTCGTAGAAGAACGAATTCCGGACTTAGAGCAGCGTCTGCTGACCTCACTTGAATTTTCCGATGATGAGTTGATACATGGCCGACGAGGCGTGTCTTATCAATTCATTCAGCAATTGTGGTTCGATGCGCAGGAACATGTTCAAAAGCAACAGAAACAAGTTGAATCAATAATTCCGGCCCGCCAGTCATGGCTATCCTTTGGTTCTGCCGCGGGGGTGTTGACGGTATTAGTGCTGTTGTTTGTGAATTCCGAAGTTTTATTCAATGCCGGAAGTAAGTTGTTATGGCCATTTGCCATTTATGAACCCGTGCCGCTTGCAGTTGTGCCTCCACAGCCGATTGAAATATCTGTTGAACCCGGCGATCTTGAACTGCAACGAGGCAGTAGTGTCACGATAATCGCGAGAGTGGATAATGCAATACCTGCCATAGTGAATCTCCGCTTACAAGATGACAATGTGAATTGGCGTGATTTGACCATGGCCAAAGACGGGAGTGGTAGCGACAGCGCCACCTACAGTTATTACATTCCAGCGTTGCAGGAAGATACAACCTATTACATCACCTTTAATGAAGCGGGCGAATACAACTCCCAACAATACCGCATCAGATTGTTTGATCTGCCACAAGTAGAACAGATAGATATCGCCTATGATTTCCCTAGTTACACCGGGTTTGAGGATACTACTGAGGAAGACAGTGGCGATATGGTAGTTCCGGAAGGAACCGAAGTAGAGCTGACGGTCACGTTTAACAAGGTGATAGCTGGGGCCAATCTTGAGTTTGATCCAAGTTACAACGAAGAAGGTGAGGAAGTCATCGTATACCAGGATCTGACATTGGATATAGATGGGAATGTTGGACGAGTGCGCTTTACTGTACAAAGTGATGGAGTTTATCGGGTAAGGGCAACTGATTTTGAACAGTTGGAGACTAGAAATCCACTAGATTACTTTATTCGTGCAATCGAAGACACACCTCCGGAACTGGTATTAAAACGCCCAGGTAATGATCAGAATGTGATGCCGCTGGAAGAAGTGGTGTTAGAGGTTGATGCCAATGATGATTATGGCCTTAGCGAGTTTTCTCTACACTATAGTGTAGTAGGCCGGGATGAAGTCAATGTTGATTTTCTGTCAGATGAGAATGTGACCAGTATCGTTGGTACTGAGCTTATTTACATGGAAGATCTTCAGGTTGAACCGGGAGACTTTGTCAGTTATTACCTGACACTGGCGGATAACAATGGCCTGGAAGGACCCACAGAGATAATTTCAGACATCTACTTTCTTGAGGTCATACCGACCGATCAGGAATTCCGTCGCTCCAGTGGTGGCGGAGGCGGTGGTGGTGGAGGCGGTGGTGGTGACAGTAGCGCCCTTGTCAGTATTCAAAAAGATGTGATTGCTGCAACCTGGAAATTACGCAACCGGCAGGAGAAGGTGTCAGCCGATGAGTTTACCGGCGATGCCGAAATAATCGCTGAGTCCCAACGTGACGCTACTGAACGAGCTCGAATGTCTATCGATAGGCTGGCTGAGCGGTTGAATTTTTCTGATGATTCCTACAGTAAAGCGGTCGAAAATCTATCCCTTGCAATTGAACAAATGAATCTGGCAGCAGTGGAACTGGATCAGGAACAGATTACTAGTGCATTGACACCCGAACAGCTGGCTTTACAATTCATTTTAAGAGCGGAAGCTAACATCAACCGCACCCAAATCAGTATGCAGCAGGGTGGTGGTGGCGGCGGAGGTGGTGGTGCGCAACAAGAGCGGGAAGATCTTCGGGAATTATTTGAAATGGAATTGGGGCGCTTGGAAAATCGTTACGAAACGCAGCAAAGTGCTGGTGGTGGCCAACAGAATTCTGAGGAAGCTAATAAACTGGAGGAATTAGCACGACGTCAGGAAGGGTTAACACGTGCCCAACGTAATCTTGCACGACGTGAAGAGCAAATGACCGAAGAGCAAAAGCGCCGTGAACTCGAACGATTAATGCGGCAACAGGAGCAGCTCAGTCGCGAAGTAGCGCAGCTGTCGCAGGAGTTGTCTCGTTCACAACAAGGTTCACCGTCAAGTTCCCAGTCCCAGCAATCACAGTCCAGCTCGGGAGGGGGGCAACAACAGGCTCAGAATCAATTACAAAGAGCTGCCGAGCAGATGCGTCAGGCAGCCCAGAGTGATTCAGCATCCGTAGCCGCTGCATTAAGCCAGAAAGCGCTGGAGAATTTACGAGAACAACAACGAGAGATGAACAAGCAGTCAGAGCGCTCAGTAAATCAACTGGCACAGAATATTGGCCGACGTGGCCAACAATTATTACAACAACAACGACAGCTTCAACAGGAATTACAAAGTACCAGTCGACAACAGGGACTCGGTCAAACCCGTCAATCGGTGCGCGAGGATGAAAAATTACAATCTTTAGTTGAAGATCAGCAAAGACAGCAGCGCGAGCTTGAAGAAATTGAAGATATGTTGCGGGCCATCATTGCCCGTGGTGGTAATGAGGATCAGCGTATGATGTCACAGGCCCAGGCTGCAACGAGGGAATTGCGACCGATCCGCGAACAGATGCAAACCAGCAATAGAGTGTTACGTAACGGCATGGTAAATCTTTCTGTGGATATAGAAAAGGAGATCGAAGGGCAGTTGGAAGATTTAAGCAATTCTTTACTCGCACTGAACCCGTCTCGAAATGATTCACCTTCAGATCAGATTCAACAGGCAGCTCAAGATGCGGCGCAGCTGGCGCAACAAATGCAGGAATTGGAAAGAAAAGCTCTGGCATTCAACGAAAATGCAGGGCAGGATGGCGCGCCCACTGTCAGGGAAATGCGCGACCAATTGCAGCGAAGCCAACAACTGGCGCAGCAACTGAATGACCAACTTCAGCAACAGCAGCGAAACCGGGCTAGAGGTCAGCAACCAGGAGGTCAACAGACCGGTGGTGCCCGTGGTGGTGATGCGAATAACAGCCGTATCGGTGGTGGAGTAATCAACACCGATGGCAATAATTCTCCATACGGCAATGCAAGATCAATTCGGCAGCAGTTGACCCAGCAGGATATCGAAGACTTTTTGAATCAGCCGGAACTGTTCAAAGAGTTATTGCAGTCCATTCTCGAGCTTGAAGGTCAGTTACGAGCTCAAGCCGAAATGGATAACATTAATAATAAGCTGTACGCCACCGTGGATGAAGATATCCCAGACCAGTACAGGGACTTGGTTGAAGAATACTATCGCGTGTTATCGGAAAACCAGGGGTCAGCCGCCACGGTTCCATAGCAATGCAATTTATTGATCAAAACCTGATTACAGCGATAGAGGAAGGGCGTTTCACATTCGCCTATGGCGTAAGTCCGTTGCTGTTTTTTACTGTAGTTGCGGTACTGATTACGGTAGTTTGGTTTACCTATCGTAAAACTACCAGACCACTGACCACCCCCTGGAAAACCTTCTTCATTTCAATCCGTTCTGCCATCATGGTTTTGTTGCTGGTTTGTTTGCTCAGACCAATCATTACCACTACCCAGATAACCCCGCAGGAAACTTATCTTGGAGTCTTGATAGATGACTCCCAAAGTATGCTGATTGAAGATCTCAATGGGCAGCAGTCACGTCAAAATGCAGTGAAAGAATTGTTATTTGAAAATGGCGGCTTTCTTGAACAATTATCGAAAACTTTTCAGGTTCGAACTTTTCGTTTTGACAAAGACACTCGTCGTGTTGGAGGTGTAACTGACTTAGATGGCAGTGGCACATCCTCCTCAATAGAGCAGGCTCTTCGTTATGTTGATGATCAACTAAATGGTTTGGCTCTGGGGGGTATAATACTTATATCAGACGGCGCCGATAATACCGATTCCGATCCTCTGGCCGTTGCCCAATCACTGGGTGCTCGCCAAATTCCGGTTTTTACCATTGGCGTTGGCCAGGAAAACATTCCCCGGGATATAGGTATCGTCGATGTCAGTTCTGCGAAGACAGTGTTAGAAGGTTCTGTCTTTGATGTTCAGGTTGCAATAAACCACCAGGGATATCAGGGACAGCAAATTGAATTATCCATTATGGACGGTGATGTTTTAGTTGTGTCTGAAACCGTTACCCTTGGTGAAGAAGGTGTTACGAGACGGTTCGACCTGGAGCTGACACCGGAGCGACCTGAACAAATAGTCTATGATCTTCAGGTGGCATTGCAGGATGGTGAGATAATTACTGAAAACAATAGCTACAGTTTTTTAGTAGACAACAGTGAGAAACCACCTCTGGATATCTTGTACATCGAGGGGCATCCACGCAACGAATACAAATTCATTCGCCGTGCAGTGCAAGGTGATAGCTCGCTTCGCATGGCTACCTACCTGCAGACCGGTCCTGGAAAATATTATCGACAGGGAATTGAGTCTCCGACCGAATTAAGCGCTGGATTTCCTGACAACAAGGAAACATTGTATCGGTACGAAACGATCATTCTGGGGGATATAGAGGCAAGTTTTTTCAATGCCGACCAACTGCAAATGATCGATGATTTCGTTGCCGAGCGAGGCGGAGGCTTTCTATTTTCTGGAATGGTGGATGAGGGGTTTGTAGGCACGCCTGTGGCGGATATTTTGCCGGTCACCATCGTAGAAGAAAGCTTTTTACCTCCCCATCTCCGCGGTGGTATACGGCGTGGTACGCACCCCACCGGTGAGCTGTACTTTCCCCGATTAACCCGCAGCGGAGAGTTTTCTCCATTGCTTCGTCTTTCCACTGACGACACCATCAATCGTCGTCTTTGGCAGGAATTGCCTGAACTACAGGGGGTTCATGTAACCGGTAGGGCCAAGCCAGGGGCAACAGTCTTACTGGAACACCCTTTATTGGTATACCAGAATCAGGCTTTACCGATTATTGCGTCCCAACGTTACGGCAGGGGACGAAGCATAGTTGTGAATACGGCCAGTACCTGGCGTTGGCAAATGATGATGCACTCCGAAGATGAATCACAGGAAACCCTGTGGCGACAAATGCTTCGCTGGTTAAGTGTGTCCGCCCCTGAAAGGATAGATGTTGAATTTGACCAGGAATTTTACAATGTTGGGGACGAAGTCAATATCAGCACAACAGTACTCAATGACGAGTATCAACCGGATAACGATGCAACATTGTGGATACAGATAACTGATCCATTAGATCAAGTCCTCGATATACCTATGGAGTGGGATATCGAAGACGACGGTGTGTATCGGGCGAGTTTTATTGTGGAGATTGAGGGTGTTCACGATCTACTTGTCGATGTGGCCAGTGCGGCGGGTAATGCCGCTATTGACAGTTCGGAAAAAAGTGCGGCCTTTGTAGTAACACCATCGCTTCGCGAATATTCCAATGCTGGTATGGATGCCGGGTTACTGGAACGAATTGCTGCCAGTAGTGGGGGCAACTATTACAACCTATCTCAAGCCGATGATTTGTTGGCTGAGATTGAATATGTACCCAACGCCTATTCTAAAGAGGTTCAGGAAGATCTTTGGGATACCCCTTGGTTATTGGCTCTACTTATTACCTTGTTATGTCTGGACTGGATAGCAAGACGATTGAAAGGATTGTCTTGATGATTACTCGAATAATCAATCAGTTGTTTTGCAAACCGATGAGGATTTTATTCTGGGTTGGGGTTTGCGCTGGATTAACTCAGACTGTAATTGCCCAGGATGCAGATAATGCAAATTTAGGACAAACACCGGGACAAGTTCCGTTTGTTGATGCCAGTAACTTTTTCCTGGAACGACCCAATACAACCAAATACGTGGTAATTCTCACCGGGCCATCGGTCGGTGACGAAACTACTACTAGATTCAGGCAGTGGTCATTCTCGTTGCACGATATTTTGATCAAGGATTACGGCTATAGTTCAGACACGATAACATTGCTATTGGATCGGGGCGGCGAGTTGTTAGCCGATAACACTCGTATTGATGGGGCCTGTGATCGAGAGGGTATAGAAAGTCATCTGGCGCTTTTGAAGGACAAGGTGAATGATGGGGATCAGATAACCATCTTTCTTATAGGTCATGGCTCAGGCCGAGATAATGAATCTAAATTCAATATTGTGGGCCCCGATATTACTGGCGAAGAATTCGCCATCCTGCTGGATGATTTTTCCGATCAGGATATTGTTATTGTAAATACTACCAGCGCGAGCTATGGGTTTTCTGCATCGCTGTCGAGCGAAGGGCGGGTGCTGATATCTTCTACTCGGTCCTCGGCTGAAAAATTTGATCCCATATTTTCACGTTATTTCATCGAAGCCCTGGAACAAAGAAATGGGGATCGAGACAAAAACAACCGGGTTTCAATGCTGGAGGCTTTTAATTACGCCAGGCAAAATGTCGATTTATGGTACGAAGAACAGGGCAGGTTAGCATCAGAGCACGCCAGTCTTGATGATAACGGCGATGGCCTGTTCACAATGAACCCGACTCCGAATGAAGCAGACGGGCGGCTTGCCGAAATAGCCTTTATTGATACACTTAGTTTCGACGATGAAAATCTTTCTGCTGAGGCCGTGGCGCTTAAATCCAAGGTACAGGAAATCGAACGTGCCGTGTTTATATTGCGTGGTCGCAAGGCTGATTATCTTGAAGATGATTACTGGGCACAAATGGAAGTACTTCTTATTGAACTGGCGCGAACTACAGGACAATATAATGACCAACTTTAGTTTCAAGCTGTTATTTAGATCCCTTCCTTTATTGTTATTGCTTTCGGTTTTGCTGCTATCGACAGTGTCGTTAGCGGCTGAAAATACCACCGTAACGGGCAATGAGTCCCCATTGTTCAGGGGTGAACAGCTGTTTCAATCGGGCTCCTATGTCGCTGCAGTTGATATATTCAAGTTAGCAGATGGTCTTAACCGTAATGAAGGTATCGTTGGGGCCAGCCGTTCCTATGCAATGCTTGGCAGGTATGATGAAGCGATTGACATTTGTGAAGAAATTATTGATGGCGGAGACTATGTGGATTTTCCGCTTGTGGCAACCCAGCTGGCTGAAGTAAAAAGAATGGTAGGGCAATCTGCTGAGGCATTAGATATTTTCTCGGCTATAGCGGATGACGATATTCAGGGTGCCCCAGTGAGAACCCTGGTTCAATACGGCAGCCTGCTCAAGTTTGTCGGTGAAAAAGGTAGAGCATTCAATTACCTGGAGTCAGCAATTCAACGTTACAACGATGGCTTGGTGTTTGCATCAGAAGATGTAGCGATGATTGCATTGGCTAACTGGTTACTAGATCGATTTCACGATGCCAATAGTATGTTTAATGAGGCCATTAGAGCCAACCCCAATAACCTTGAGGCTCACGTGCTGTGGGGAGACTTATTCCTGCAAAAGTACAATGCTGCAGATGCTGAACAATCCTATCAGGAAGCACTGGAAATTAACGGTCGATATGTGCCAGCCCTGGTTGGTCTGACCAAAGTAAATGGCGATCAGCGTGCGCTGCAAAGAGCCATGGCAATAAACCCCAATTCAGTGGATGCAATGCAAACCTATGCACTGGGTATGATTCGTTCAAATCGCAAAGACGAAGCCAGATCGTTTCTGGATCAGGCATTGACTATCAATCCGGAATCTTTACCCGTGCTTAGCACCTTGGCTACTGAAGCGAAACTTTTTGAACGGGAAGCTGAGTACCAAGAATTGCTGGCCACAGTGGAGAGCTTTACTCCTAATAACCCCATTTTCTTGGGCAATATTGCTGATGGTTACGGCAACAATTACCGGTTTGTCGAAGCCGTTGAATTTGCGCGGGCTGCTTTAGCGGCGGATCCAAGTTACTGGCAGGGCTATACCTTACTCGGTACCAATCTAATCCGACTGGGGGAAGAAGCTGAAGGGAAGGAAAATCTCGAAATCAGTTATGAAAATGATCCATTCAACGTCTTGACTTCGAACATGTTAAAAGTATTCGACACGCTTGCAACCTACGAGACACGAGAAAGTGAGCATTTTAAAGTCCATTTAAGTGAAAATGACGCCGACATTCTTTGGCCCTATTTGGAACCGTTACTAGAGGAAGCTTGGGATACACTTACCGATAAGTATGGATTCGAACCCGAAGCTCCTGTGCTGATCGAAGTGTTTGAGAACAGCGAGGATTTTGCGGTTCGTTCGGTTGGATTACCTGATATTGGCCCTCTAGTCGGTATTTGCTTTGGAAAAGTAATAACACTCATTTCTCCGGATACACTGACAGCCAATTGGCAGGAAATTGTGTGGCATGAATTTGTGCATGTAATTACTCTGCAGATGACCGGCAATAAGATGCCGAGATGGCTGTCAGAAGGTATTTCTGTGTGGGAAGAAAGCCAGGGTCGCCCCTATTGGGGTAGAAGGCAGGGTCTTGACCTGATACGTGCCATTGAAGACAATAAATTGTTCCCAGTAGCAAATTTAAACTCCAGTTTTTCCGGTGCACAAAACAATGTTGACCTGGGTTTCGCCTATTTTCAATCTTATTTGGTGGTGGAATATATTACTGACGAATTTGGCTTCGAAAAGCTGGTCGAGTTAGTTAAACAATATGCCCAGATAAAAGAGGAAGATGCCATATTTGTTGACGTGTTTGATCAATCACTCGACACATTTAATGATGGATTTGTCGACTGGATAGTAGGCCGGGTCGAAGAAATAAATGTATACGTACATAACGAAGATGTTCCCGATGAAGGTGAGGGACATGGTCACGGTATCCGCGAAAATTCAAGTGCAATATTGGCCGAGCTTTATAACAATGCTTCCCTGAAACAGCATATGCGTGCCCGGATCGAGAGTGAACCTCGGGACTTTCAAGCCTATTTGCAATTAGGTATTGTCCTATTCAAGGAAGAGAGTTTTGATGAAGCGATAACCTATCTGAATATGGCTCATGAATTGTTGCCTACTTATACCGGATACCCGAGCCCACCCTTGGTTTTATCCCAAATTTATGACCGCGATGGAAATACGCCTGCACAGCTAGAACAATTGGAAATATTGCTCGAGAATCAACAACACGACTATGAGTCTGCTATGACCTTGGCCAATGCTTCAGTTGAAGCCGGAGATATTGAAAAAGCTAATTACTATCTCGACCGTGCATTGCAAATTGATCCTTACCGCATCGATGTACACCGATTAAAGGCCCGGTACGCCGAGCTGATTGAAGACCCTCAGTTAGCCGTGACAGAACATGAGGTTTTGGTGAAACTGGATATCAACGATCCTGTTGAAGCTAAAACTAATCTTGCTGAGGCCTATCTCAACAATGGCCAAATAGATGAGGCCAAACGAAATATATTGACTGCATTGGAAATCGCGCCAAGTTACCTACGAGCTCAACAAATTCTATTGCAATCGGTAGACCGCGCTAATTAATGAGGCACTTGGCATTACTATCCGTTCTCCTTTGACTCCACTTCTAACCAGGCTCCTGAATATTGTCAGTTTGACAATGCTTGTCACGGCGGCTTCTAGCGCGTCAGCTCAGGTTGATCCGCTGGTATTCCGCGATGGTGAAGATATGTCTATTTATGGCACCGATGTTACGGAATTTACCTGGGTTAGGGGGCGTTACGCAAACTATGGAGGTGGTCGACGGGGTGGTTCCGCAGGGTTTGGCCGGCGAGGAGGTTGGTGGGATACAGATTACCCGGAATCCGATGAAAACTTTCTTCGCGGGGTACAAAGATACACCAATGTGGATACAAATCCCCGGAATCATGCCTGGCTTGAATTGACGGATCCCAAGCTATTCGAACATATGTTCCTTTATATGAACTGGAAGCGGGTGCCTATTGGATCTACCTTCAGCGGCCCCAATTTCACCCCTGAAGAAATAGAGGCACTACGAGAATTCATGTTCCGGGGCGGATTCGTGATGGTCGACGATTTCTGGGGTGTCCCACATCTTGAAGACATGCAAATGGAAATCGGGAAAATTTTCCCTGAAAAGGAGTTGGTTCTGCTTGATACTAGCCACGAGATTTTTCATATCTTTTTCGATATTGATGAAATTGCCCAAGTGCCAGGTCGAATGGTTACCTGGGATAGAGGTGGGTATTTTAATTTAGATGACCCGAATTACCCGCCTGCGGTCTACGCTATCTTGGATGATGACGGGCGAGTAATGATGGTTGCGAATTACAATACTGACCTCGGGGACGGATGGGAGCACACTTTTTACGAACCTTATCCAACACGGTACACCAATGAAGCCTATAAGATAGGCATTAACTATTTGATATATGCGTTTAGCCATTAACAACAACGGGAATTACTCATGGCAGAATTAGAAGAAAACTTAGCTGGTATCGAAGATCAGGATGATCTCTCACTTGTAAAAAAGATGCAGGAAGGCAAAGAGCTAATAGTTGGTGAGATCCGCAAGGTAATTATTGGTCAGGAAGAAGTTATTGAAGAACTTCTAATCGCATTGTTTGCTGGGGGACACTGTCTTGTTACGGGTGTTCCCGGCTTGGCGAAAACCCTGCTGATTAAGACAGTAGCTGATATTTTGCAAGTGGACTTTAGCCGGATTCAGTTTACCCCCGACCTTATGCCAGCGGATGTTGTGGGTTCAGAAATCGTGACAGAAGAGAATGGAAAGCGAGAATTAAAGTTTGTAAAAGGCCCAATTTTTACCAATATTCTATTGGCAGACGAAATTAATCGTACACCGCCAAAGACGCAGTCTTCATTACTCGAAGCCATGGAAGAGAAGCAAGTAACCGTCGCTGGGGTCACCCATCCAATGTCGCATCCCTTTTTCGTTCTGGCCACCCAAAACCCAATTGAATTGGAAGGAACTTACCCGTTGCCTGAGGCGCAACTGGACAGATTTATGTTCAAAATTGAACTGGACTATCTGTCAGAAGCAGACGAGGTGCAGGTAGTAACTAATACAACCCAACATTATGACGAGGCATTGTCACATCCACTTGGTGGTGAGGACATCCTTGAGTTTCAGCGTATTGCCAGACAGGTTCCGGCAGCTAAGGCTGTAATTCAGTATGCTGTACGTCTAGTGCATGCGAGTCGACCACAAACTGAAGGTGTGGCTGATTTTATAAAGGACTGGATAAGTTGGGGGGCAGGACTACGGGCTTCGCAGAATTTAATTCTTGGTGGCAAGGTCAGGGCATTATTGCTCGGGCGTTATAACGTTTCCTACGGTGATGTGCGTGCTCTGGCACATTCTGTGATGCGTCATCGAATAATATTAAATTTCCATGCTGAAGCGGAACGTGTGACCACGGATGATGTGATAGAAAGATTACTTGAAACTGTTCCTGAACCTACTTCGGATTTGTAATTCGAAAAGCCTACTAACTCATGGTAGATAGCCTAAATTTTCTTGATCCCAAGGTGCTCGCCAGTCTGGATAGCCTTGAATTGCGCGCTCGTGTAGCAGTTGAAGGATTTTTGTCCGGTCTGCATAAAAGCCCACATCGCGGGTTTAGCGTAGAATTTAATGACTACCGGAATTACTATCCTGGCGACGATATGCGCCACGTGGACTGGAAGTTGTATGCCAAAAGCGACAAGTTTTACATCAAACAATATGAAGATGAAACCAATGTCCGTTGTTTTATCTTGGTAGATATCAGCGCCTCGATGGACTATTCCTCAGGTGGAATCACCAAACTGGATTATGCAAGAACTCTGGCGGCTGCACTTGCCTATTTTATTAACCGACAACGGGATGCTGTTGGTTTAATTACCTTTGATGATCAGATACGGGATTTCATCCCGGCCAAGTGTCGACAACTTCATCTGATTCGAATTCTACGGGTTCTGGCTAATGTTGAATCCGGAACCAAGACTGATACAGTAAAACCTTTGTCAGATCTGGCATCCCATCTCAGGAAAAAAAGCCTGGTGATTTTAATTAGTGATATGCTGGACGATGAAAAGCGAGTTATCAATGCGCTGCAAAATTTACGTAGTATGGGCAACGATGTGATAACTTTTCAGATAATGGACAATGCAGAATTGAATTTTCCTTTTACTGAGGCATCGGAGTTTATTGATCTTGAAAGCAATGAATCTTACATTACGTCCCCAGCAGCAATAAAAAAGGCCTATTTATACAACATCAACGAGTTTCTTGAATATTGTCGCAAGCAGTGCCAGAGTAGCGGTGTGGATTATTGCTTAATCAATACCGATAGTCCTTTGGATGAAGCCTTGTCATCTTATATGGCAAAACGAGCCAAGAGTTTTTAAATGGTATTTCTCTCTCCTATATTTCTTTTTGGTTTATTTGCAGCACTGATTCCGATTGGTATCCATTTGATTCGAAAGGAAAAGCCGCCCAAAATAATGTTTGGGACTATACGGTTTTTGAAGAAAACCTCCAAGAAACTGATTCTCTTTCAGCAAATTCAGCAATGGTTACTGCTATTAATACGCGCGTCATTAATCGCCTTACTGGTATTTGCTTTTGCTCGCCCCTTAATTAATCAGTCAATAGCGAGGTTATTGGATGCAGACCCCGCCTCCGTTGTCTTATTGCTGGATAACTCAATGAGCATGCGATACGGAGAACGATTTAACAATGCCAAGGAGGCGGCGGCTGACATCCTCAATGAACTGGATCCGGGAGACGAAGCTTCCCTGGTTTTATTTTCTAATTCTGTCGAGTCGGTTCAGGAGTTGACTACAGACTTAGAGAGTATCCGATTATCAGTTGAAAACCTTGAAGAGCCCGGTTATGGAGGCACTTCCTTTATGCCAATCCTGCGTCTGGCGGACCAACTTTTAAGTATGTCCCGTTATGATAATCGTATGATTTATTTGATTTCGGATTTTCAAGAGATAGGATTAGACGAAACGGATGTTGACTGGAAGCTTGCACCCGGCGTAGCTTTTTCCGGCATTAATGTTGCTGAGGAAGAAAGCAGCAACCTGGTGTTAACTGAAGTTCGCTCACCCCAACAGCTATTGGAAGGCTCTGAAGAACAATCCATCCTGGCGCGGGTTCGCAGTACCGGGTCAGTCTATGTTAGTTCAGCCGAAATAACTCTTACTATTGATGATGTCTTGGTGGATAGTCAGCGTGTTGACTTATCTGAAGCCTCTGAAGCGGTGGTCAATTTTAGTGCAAGTTTTGATACCATCGGGACCCATAAAGGCCAGGTAACTGTCAATGGAGACAATTTCAGGGTAGATAACGATTATTATTTTACCGTTGAGGTGGCGCCAAGAATCCGTGTGTTACTGGTTAACGGAGAGGCTTCAGAAAACTGGTATGACGACGAAGGACACTGGTTTGGTTTAGCTGTTAGCAGCACTGACGTCTCACCCTTCGAATTGGACTCCATTGTATCATCCGGTTTGACATCCGAGTTACTGACACAACACGACGTGGCGGTATTGTTAAACGTTGGCGATCTGAGCCCGACTCAGGCTTCTTCTGTAAACCAATATGTTATTAATGGTGGCAGTCTTCTATTCGCCCCGGGTGACCGGGTTGATGCGCAAAAATTTAATCAGCAGTTTGGCGAAATTTCCCCTGCTACGCTGGAAGGGTCAAGCGAGCCGCTTATTGATGACTACCTGGTAATTGCTGATTACGACCGTCGTCATCCAATCTTGAGACCTCTTACTTCTGATTGGACAGCACGGTTTCAACGGCATTGGCATTTGCAACCCCATAGCGAAGCAGATGTATTAATGCAATTCGATAATACACTTCCTGCATTGGTAGAGCGTGAAGTGGGCAAGGGTAAGGTTATTTTGTTTGCGTCCACTATGGACCTTGAATGGAACAACCTGGCTCTTCAAGGGATGTATTTGCCCTTTGTACACGAAACACTAAGGCATTTAGTTCAACCGGAAATCAGGCAGAATGCTTACACTATAGGAGACGTAATCAGCATTGGTACTGGTGATGAAAATAGTCAGTTCGAAATTAGAAGGGCTGACGGAAGCCTTTCATCCTTGACTTCTAATGAACCATTACAAGCAGACTCGCCAGGATTTATAGAAGCCGTAAGTAATGATTCAACCAGAGTCTTTGCAGTTAATTTGCAGGCTGAAGAATCTAATCTTTTGGCAACAACCGTTGCGGCAATCAATGATTTGATTATTAATCCCGAAACCAGCCCGATTCAATCCAGGGAGGTGAGGACAGCACAAATGGCCGCCGAATTGGAACAGCCTCAAAGGGTGTGGTGGTGGATATTGGGCCTGGTTATTCTGTTACTGTTGGCGGAAGCGAAGATCGCAAACACCACCTACCGATAGTGCCAAGCAAGCTAAAAACCCCCTTAACATCCTGATTTTAAAAGAAAAAAATGAACTCTGTCACAGTGTTGCGAGTTTGCTGCGGGTTAACTGCGACTTTCTGATTATTTTTGGTTGAGTTATTGCTTCGATTAGTGGATATTTAGAGCCTCGAAGGAATGCCGCGGTATGAGAATTTCGGCCCATCTTAAACAGCATTATTTTTCAAGGTTACTTGCTCTTAGTCTCGTAACAGTGTGCCCTATTGTCCAAGGGGACCCGCTGGCACTTGCTCCTTCAGCACTGTCTCGTCAACTCCCAATGTCCGTAATTGAAAAGCAACGCGAATCAATTCTGCAGCTTGAGTTTAACTACGGTCCTTATGATATTCGTCTGAAAGAAGCCTTAAAGGGGCTTGGCTTTCAATTAAAAAATTCAGGGGACTTTTTTGAATCAAGGAATGCCTATAATCGGGCGTTACATATTTCGCGAGTTAATGAAGGCCTGTACAACGCATCACAAGTCAGTATTGTTGAACGATTGATAGAACTTGATTTTGGTTTGGCTAACTGGGAAGAAGTTAATAAGCATTACGGTTATCTGGAACATCTTTATAAACGACTTTATCGCATTGACGACCCTAAGTTAGAAGAAGGATTAAAAAAAGTTGTGGCATGGCACATTGATGCATCTAACATAAATTTGGGTGGCAACAGGGTAGAACATCTTCGAAAAGTTTACCTGTTATTCAAGCTAAGGCTCAAAGTGGCTGAGCTTACACTAAGCGGGGAAGACCCAATGTTTGATTTTCTCAAATATAACATTGCCCGGAGTGAGCGCTATTTATACATGGCATCTGATCTTAATAAGGAAATGCGGAGACATAGATATAGATATAATTCGTTATCTCGCAACAACTGATTAGCAATCAGATTGACCTCTTTATAACTTCCTCGAAAATAAACCCACAAAGCCAGTTCTTAATCAGGCTTTCTGTCTGACTAGTGTAGATAGACATAACTCCGTTCCCTAGTACGATCTAAAAGACTATAGAACACGCTAGTTGTGTATCGAATTTCAGTAAAAGGGGGGATAAACGCGAGTTGGGGAATTGAATTAAGGTCGCCAAAGTGGAAACTTAAAGGCCACTCAATGCTATTGAAAAGGGGGGAACAAAGAAAAACCTTTAGGCCCCAGCTTTGGCTCTTTGAAGCTTTCAGACCATATCCTTTATGGGATCCGGCTAAAAAGTGAAGAAAATATAGCACAGCATCTGCAAGATATCACACTTGTTACAATTTGTTGCAACAACCGTTCCTTTGCTCGATAGCCCCATTTCAAAGTGGTTGGTCCTGCTTCCGGATGGGAAAAATAAAAAATAAGCTGGGTAATTCTGGCCAGGCTTTACAGTCAGTGTGACTGAGTTTTGCGCTAATGACTAATTGCTGATTTGACCAGTCCATTACGAATGATCTCGGGTTGAAGCCTGTAGAAGTAAATGCATTTCTGCTACATTTAGCCGACAGTCGCTAAGGCGGCTACTCAATTTACATTTATTGATTAACACGATTAAGGGTAGGTACGTTCATGAAGGATTTTTCTAATCAAGTTGCGATTGTCACGGGTTCAAGCAGTGGTGTTGGCGCAGCAACAGTCAAGCTATTAGCGTCACTTGGCTGTAACGTGGTTATTAACTACAATTCTAAAAAGGCCGCTGCCGAGACAGTAGCCGAAGAATGCCAACACTCTGGTGTGGAAACCTTAGTCTGTAGAGCCAATGTGGCAGATGACGCGGACTGCTGCGAATTGGTCAATCAGGCAATGAATAAGTGGGGTAGGGTGGACGCGCTGGTAAACAACGCCGGTACTACAAAGTTTGTTGATCATAAAAATCTTGATGGGCTAAGTAAAGAGGACTTTCAAAGAATTTATTCGATCAATGTTATTGGTGCATACCAGATGACACGTGCCGTCAATGAAATTATGCAATCTCAGGAAACTGGTGGCGCCATAGTCAATGTGGCTTCCACAGCAGCTATCACTGGAATCGGCAGTTGTATCGCTTATGCCGCATCAAAAGGGGCCTTGGTTACCATGACTCTTTCACTAGCCAGAGTGTTAGGTCCTAAGGTTCGGGTAAACGCGATTTGTCCGGGATTTATCCAGGGCGATTGGCTTCGCGACGGAATGGGCGCTGAGCGCTATGATTCTTTTATGAAGAGTCACGAAGAAAATGCACCATTGGGTGTAACAGCAACGGCTGAAACTGTAGCAGAAGCAATTCTACATTTTATAGTAGGACCGCAGGTGGTTACCGGTGAAACTCTGATAGTTGATGGCGGCCGTCATCTTAACCAGGTCCCTTTAACTCGCCGGTAATTCTGATTATCGGACACTTGACTCGTGACAGGTTTTTTTGTGGTTTGCGCCGCCATAAAGCCCGACGCATTATTCTGGCAACTACCGGGTCGTCTTCAACAAGTACTAATCTTCTAGAGTCCACTAATCGTTATCCATGCCAGATTGAACTGTCTTCTTTCAATTCATTACCGCCAACTTCTTCAACGCTGAGATTATCCAGGTCAGTTAATAGAACAGACATAGTCGGCAGAGGTGTTCCCAGGGTATGAGCAGTTCCCGCAGCAAGAGTGCCAATTGCCACTAATTGTTCCTTTCGCATTTCACTTTCTCTAACTTGAGCGAGTGTCAATTCTCTTTCCCGGAGGGTGTTTGCCATCCGGGTAACAAAGGCTGAGGTAGGAATAGCGCTAACAATAAAAATTGTCCAGATTACGACCAAATGCAATTGAAAATTAATCAATGAATTACACGGCTGTCCGGCTTACTTTCAGGACATGAATTTGGTGTTTATTGATGCGACCGTCGCCAGCATGGATGCTGGCGTCGAGCCCCCACGGATGGGTTTACGGCGTGTCCCATCAATAAACACCAGGTTCATGTCTGTCACAGAAGGTTAAGGTCTCAAACTCTTTTGTTACAAGACCTTAGGCTATAAATGGCTTGAGTTAACGGGACACCAATGAACTAGTAATTAATCTTCAGTCTTGTTTTTGTAATCACACAAATCCTCGATTACACAGGCACCGCACCGTGGTTTGCGTGCAACGCAGACATAGCGGCCATGTAGAATCAGCCAATGGTGTGCGTCTAATAGAAATTCATTGGGAATCAGTCTGACTAACTTCTTTTCGACCTCCAGTACAGTCTTTCCTGGTGCTATACCGGTTCGATTGGAAACTCGGAAAATGTGTGTATCCACCGCCATCGTTGCTTGGCGAAAGGCGGTATTGAGAACAACATTCGCCGTTTTCCGTCCTACTCCTGGAAGTGCTTCCAGGTCCTCTCTGGTGGCAGGAACCTGCGAGCCATGTTGCTCAATAAGCAGCTCACAGGTTTTGATTACATTAGCCGCCTTGGTATTAAAAAGGCCGATGCTTTTAATGTGTTTTTTTAACCCGTCCAAGCCCAAATTTACTAGGGTTTCGGGCGTGTTTGCAACTTCATAGAGAGTGGTAGTTGCTTTGTTTACACTAATATCAGTTGCTTGAGCTGAGAGAATGACAGCAATCAGCAATTCAAAGTTGGAATTGTATTGCAGCTCGGTGGTGGGTGAAGGGTTCTCCCGGCGCAACCTTTGGAAAATTTCCGCTCGTTTATGCTTGTTCATAGGTGGTTAACCTGGGTTTACTCTTTGCTAATAAAGTCGTTGATATTTTCCTGGTCCGATACGATTAACTAAGAAGTTGGAAACGACAAGAATCGGACTCTACGCCAGTATTTGAACAATCGCACCCTTGTTGTTCCGAGGAGGGAGCTTTGTCCAGGGTTGCTTAATTTGCTGGCTTCCATATCCTTTTTCTAGCATGGCCATAAATTGTTGGCGCACAGTAATGGTCAATAAGTGGTGTACAGAAATTACCAAACAAAACTGCGAATGCTATCGAGTCAAGGTAGCTACCCCATACTCGTATGCTGTAAATGCAACAGCCTATAATTACACCATATAACAACTTGCCTATGGGTGTGGTGGCAGCACTGACAGGATCAGTAGCAATAAAAAACGCACCGATCATAGTCGCGCTGCCAAACAGGTGTAGGTAGGTAGTCCCGTAAGTGTTGACGCTGTTCTCGCTATAGAAAAGTAAAGATAGCAGCACAATTGAGCCGATGATACTTAGGGGGATGTGCCAGCTTATTATTTTTTTGTAAATCAAAAATAACCCACCCACCATGAAACCAATATTCACTAATTCCCACCCGGCACCAGACTCTCGACGCAGTAGATCTAACCAGGATCCAGCAGAATTGAAAATTGCAAAAATGGCGCTTTTACCGGCCATTTTTTGTTCAATTAGGGGAGTTGCCATGGACAGCCCGTCAGCCAGGTTTAACGTATTGGACACTGAATCTGTGGCAAAGGCAGGGAGCAGAAATTGAATACTAGTTTGCATGCTAGCCAAGCTAAGTGGGCTAAATGGTTCATCAGCTTGTTGAGCAACAGGGATGTGCCAGCTGGTCATGTCCAGGGGAAAAGCGAGCAGTAACATGGCGTAACCGCACATGGCAGGATTAAACAGGTTCTGTCCAAGACCGCCAAAGGCGTGTTTGGCAATGACTACAGCAAAAAAAACACCGCTCAAAATTAACCACCATTCAGATCCCGGAGGTATAGCAATGCCGAGCAGCACAGCGGTGACTAAAGCACTGTTGTCCAACAGGTTTGTGCGTAGATTCTTATTCCTGAGTTTAAGCGCAACAGCTTCAAATGACAGCGCAAATACCGACGCCAAAACAATATTCAACATTACGCCAATTCCGAAAAAATAAGTGGATAAAAATATCGCCGGTAAACACGCAGCAATTACCCAAAGCATAATCTGTCCGGTGGTTATTTTGGCTTGCTGTTGAGGCGAACAACTAGCGATCAAGCTTGATGTGGTTGATGTGATCAAGGCTTGCCCTCGCCAGGGTTTTTGGTTTTTACTTGCGTGTTGGTTGGAGTTCTGTTTTTGCGCGCTTTAACCCTGGCAACGGCGTCTGCTATCTGCTGTTTGGCATTCTCCCGTGAAAAATTTTCTAAGGAAGTGTCGGTTACATCCATGCCTTCAGGTCTGGAAAGAGAGCGGCGTCTGCTCCCTTTTTTGCGTTTTTCATTGAGCCTGATTCGAGTTTGGCGAACTTCAAATCGTTGCTGCCACTTTGCACTGAGCCTTTGACGAAGTTTCTGCGCCGCCAAATCTGACTTCGCCGCCCGGTAGTATTGTACTAGTGGTATATGGCTTGGGCAGACGTAAGCGCAAGCACCGCACTCGATACAGTCATTAAGTCCATATTGTTTTGCTTTTGCCGACTCGTTGCTGCGAATTTGATCATAGAGCAGTTGTGGCATCAATCCGGCGGGACATGCGTCGGTGCACGAACCACATCGGATACAAGCCAGCTCGGCTGGCGCAGGAGGAAATTCGCGAAGAGATCCTGCAATTAGGCAATTGGTTGTATTAATAATCGGGGCATCGAGGTTTTTAAGCGTGAATCCCCTTAAGGATCCACCCACTATTAGTCGGGAAAGGCTGGTGTAATCAATACCACACAGCTCAAGGAGAAAAGAAACAGGTGTCCCTATTAAGGCGCGAAAGTTTTTAGGGGTTTTAAGTGCATCGCCACAGACCGTAGTGATTCTACTAATCAATGGTTCATTATTGATTACAGCGTTATGCACAGCACTGGCAGTGCCGGCATTGGCCGTTAATACGCCTATGTCTTGAGGTAGCTTACCTGATGGTACCTCTTGATTAGTTAGCATCTGAATAAGTTGCCTTTCGCTTCCGGATGGGTATTTGGCAGGGACGGATATCAGTTCAATCTCACAATCGTGAATAGCAGTCCCTAATGCATCTATAGCATCTTGTTTGTCTTGTTCAATAACTATAACGCAGTGCAGCGCTCGACAGATTCGCTGCAGTATTCTTGCCCCTGACACGATGGTCTCCGGGTTCTCTCTTATAAGTGCTTGATCACAGGTGATATAGGGTTCGCACTCAGCTCCATTAATAATTAACCAGTCGATTGGCTTGTTGCTGGAAAATTTTTTCCCGGTTGGGAAGCCGGCCCCGCCAAGACCGCATATGCCTGCCAGCTGTATCTTTTCACGCAACAACTCTGGCCCCAGGCTTTTAAAATCGGTGATTGGCTGCCTTGTTATCCAGGTATCCTGGCCATCAGCTTCGATACAAATTGAGCCCGCTTCATGGCCGAACTCATCAGGAATAATACGGTTTGTGATCTCCCTAATTGTACCTGACGTAGAAGCGTGGATTGGTACACCAAGCTCACCTTCGGCGTTGGCTAACAGCTGGCCTTTTAATACCTTATCGCCCACGCAAACCACCGGTATTGCATCGGGCCCGCTATATTGCTTTAGTGAGAGATAAAGAAATTCAGGAATCGGTGTATCCATTATCACCGAGCGCAAACTTCGCTTTTTGTTTGCCGGTGGTTTGATGCCTCCAGTAAAGTAATACGACTTCTTGCTGCTGGAAGTTGCCGGGAAAAATGAATGCTTCACGTCATGTTACCCGGGCGAATAAAATGATCAGGATTGCTAATTATTGCCGGCGCCTGCCAGCGTAAAGGTGTGCTTGAATTTAAAGGAATTACATCAATGCAATCGACCGGACAAGGGTCAATGCACAAGTCGCACCCTGTGCACTCATTACGAATTACGCTGTGCATCAGCTTGGCTGCTCCGAGAATCGCATCAACGGGACAGGCTTGAATACACTTAGTACAGCCGATACATTCCTCCTCCCTTATCTCTACTACTGTTGGTACTGTGTAGCCACCCTGTGCCGGGTCTAACTCTATTGCTGCTTTATTTAAAAGTTTTGCCAGGGAGTTGATGGTAAATTTCCCGCCGGGAGGGCACTTATTAATAGCTTCGCCTTTTACGATCGCCTCAGCGTAGGGGCGACAACCACTGAATCCACACTGACCACACTGGGTCTGTGGCAACTTTTGATTCACCAAGTCAACCAGACTCACTGGTTGATTATTGGCATTCCAATTCAGGTTTCTTGCAAGTAGAAGCAGTGCATAACTCAGCACCATAAACAGTGTCAGAGAGATTGGAATTAGAAACCAGGGTGAGAAAGCCAAAGCAGTCATGGGTTAAACAATTCCAGCAAATCCAAGAAATGCCATGGCAACCAGACTTGCGCTGATCAAATCGATAGTCAGCCCCCTGAATGGCAAAGGCACATCGGTGGTTTCCAATCTCTCATGGAGTGCCGCGAACAGCACCATTACCAGGACAAACCCACAGGCTGAACCAATGCCGTAGGTAAGGCATTGCAAAAAGCTCATTGTCCCATTGTTGATTAATAGAGAAATCCCGATTACAGCACTGTTGCCACCCACCATGAACATTGACAGTCCTTGGCGACGGAAATCGGCGGAGGTGCGATTTTTTATCAGGACCAGTAACACCCAGGTCAAACAACCACTGATCAATAGAAACACAATGAGCTGCAAAAACTGCAGTCCCAAAGGCATCAAGATAAGTCGAAAAATAGCAAAATTCAGCAGTGATGAGGCAAGCATTACGCCGGCACTTAACAAACCAAGGTTCGCGGCATTTTGCACTTTATCGGTGTTGGAAAAAAAGGAAGAAACCCCAAGAAACTGCACCAGCACAAGGTTGTTTACCAGTGCTGCACCCACTAATATCGTCAGGAATTCCGCCACTGTTTGAACCGTTTCACAATCTGGACCGTAAAGACGGACATTCTAGCATGGCTCAAACCGTGTTGTGGCAACAACGCTATTTTGACAAGTTGCTGTAGGCCGATTTAAAAGTTGATCGACTAATTCCGTTTTTTTAACAGGGGTCGCCACATTCGGTATCAAATAGACCCGGAGAATGGCCGGTAGGAATACGGTATCGAGTGAGTATTTCAGGTTCTCTCTCTAACGCGTCTCTATGATTGATTACCATTTGATAACCATTGGAGTTTTCGAAAATGATATCTTCCCGCAGATTATTTCTGACGGCATGGACAAATTGTTGAAAGTCACGCACAGGTTCGTCGTTGACAAAGTCAACAATCCAATTGCGCCAATCGTGATAACCAAGGTTTACATCGGAAGCCATCACCTGCAGTGCAACAACCAATTCTCTTCGATCTCGTGAGCTCCATTCGTTTCTCGCTTGCAGTAAATTTACCGGAGCCGTTCGTGACCAATCACCGCCCCAACGTTTAATCAGATTCATATTCAAAGGTACAAACAATACACCACCGAAAATAAAATACTCTGGTACTTTGTCAAACTGTTCCCCGGCTACCAGGCTGTAGCTTTCCTTAGCTTTATTGGCGATGATTGTAGCGCTTTGTATCTCACCATTGCGGGCAAACACGATTTCGATTGGCTCGCCGATATGATGTAGGTCGATCGCGTGTTTATAATCGGTGCGCAGGTTCCCATTGATATTGATGCTGCCATCATCTGCCACATCAAAGTTATCTATTTTCAAGATAACATCATCTTCCATTAAGTACTGGTACGTCGGAGAATCCTCAAATACTTTAATCACCAATACGCCGTTTTGATCGGATTTTAAGCCGTGTGCTCGTTTGGCAGCAGGACTATCAAGGACCTGGGTTCGAAACCCGATGTCAGGGAAACCATCATTGACGTCGTCAATGCTGTCGGCTAAAACATGTTTGATGATACTGGGCGGCACAAAATATCCCAGATTTTCAGCCCTACGCCCACTGTTGGCTTGCATCACTACACCGACAATCTGGCCATCTTTTATCACCGGACCACCACTATTACCCGGATTAATTGCCGCATCGATCTGGCCCGCGAGAAGATAGCTCCCAGCATGGGCGTATATCTGCTGCTCAACTCGGGATAGGATGCCGTCAGTTACACTCAGGGTTTTGCCACCGATCGGATAACCAAACACCGATACTTCTTCTCGTATTTCAGGCAGGTCGCCGATCTCCAACGCTTGTAGGTCACTGAAAAACGTTTCATCCTCTACGGTGATCAGTGCCAGGTCAGCTTCATGGGAAACGAATACTACCCTTGCCTGGTAACGATTTGGATCGTTGTGTTTTTGTGCCTGCACAAAACTGGCATTAGCGATAACATGTGCGTTGGTCATGATCAAGTTGCCGGCAATCACAGTCCCTGAACCGCTGCTTTGGCGCGGTGTTAACAAACGCCAGGGGGTAAAATAGTCTGGTGCAGCCGACGTGGTATAAATTTTTACTACCGAATCCTCAATGCTGGATAAATCGGTGGATTGAGCATTGCCAGTGGTAAAAACTGATACTGTAAATGTCAGTAACAGGGCTTTAAAAATTTCCCGACTATGAAGCAAAGTGCGTAAAAACATCTGTTTACCCTGTTAAAAGATTGGTAATTCTATACCAATGTCAAAGGCTAGACCTGAACCACCGCTAGCTTATTACGTTCAATCCTGGAAAACCAGTTTAAAACCGTACAGGTTTTGGCAACCCTCAAGGGCGTGATAGTCCTGCTCGGCACTTCTTTAAGTCACTTTCATTCCTGGCTGGGCTCCCGAATCAGGTTCAAGTAACCAGATGTCTTTGCCACCTGGCCCTGCCGCCAGAATCATTCCCTGGGAAAGGCCGAATTTCATTTGCCTTGGTTTTAAATTGGCAACCATTACCGTGTATTTTCCAATCAGGTCTTGCGGTTTATAGGCCGACTTTATGCCGGAAAATACAGTTCGCGTAAGCTTGTTGCCTCCACCATCCGGGCCCAGGTCCAGTTCTAATTTTAGTAGCTTATCTGCTCCGTCCACATGGACGGCTGCGATTATCTTTACTACACGTAAATCAATTTTGGCAAAATCTTCAATCTCGATCTCGTTTGCCAAGGTGATTCCGTTGGCAAGAACAGGCACTTCACCTGTGGTCAGCTCCCTCAATTGTTGAACTTCATCTCGCGTGGCGTCAACAACAGCTTGTACTTTTTCCGTTTCTACTCTGGTCATAAGTGGGGTGAATTTTCCGATCACAAAATCAGTGAGTACTGAGCCGATGTCATCCCATTGCAGTGGCGAGACTGACAGAAAAGATTCGGCATCTGCTGCCAACTGAGGTAATACCGGTTTCAGGTAAATAATCAAAAAACGGAAAAGGTTTATTCCGGTACTGCAGATTTCCTGTACTTCTATGTTGCTTTTATCCTGCCTGGCTAATACCCACGGTTGTTTGTCATTTATATACTGATTGGCCCGGTCGGCTAGTGCCAT
>Ga0114950_10000507_pt1 | contig 26812 bp, 23 predicted proteins | sample N075metaG_FD_83503 | JGI IMG/M metagenome (GOLD analysis project Ga0114950, IMG submission 83503) | Deep subsurface microbial communities from Kermadec Trench to uncover new lineages of life (NeLLi) - N075 metaG | ecosystem: Environmental > Aquatic > Marine > Ocean trench > Sediment | place... | reverse complement strand
TGAATCAAATGGTTAGGATTAACAAGTATACCAACACCACCGGAGATTCTCAATCCGAAACGCCCATAATCTGATAAAAATCAACGAATTAGCGTTTATGGATGGACACTAGCTAGTGTCCGTCCATAAACGCGCAAATTCTAGTCAAATATCCCAATCGATTCTTATACAGATTTTGTTCTGTGCCGCTCAGTGAGTACAAAAACTGTCGCGAAGGCGTTAAATAGTGCTTCCACTTCTTTGTTAGTCAGTAAAACTGACGATCATCCCTTGCGGCAGGGATGCGGCGCCCTGAGCCGTCCAGCCCATTTACAAGAATATCAACGTGACCGTTTTCAGGCGGGTTTTAGTCGCGCAAGCAAGGCCAGATTGTGCGCCACCACAGAAGACCAGACGAATGACTTGAAATGGACAAGGCCCTTCCACGTACAACGCGACAATCCATAAGCACGTTTGAGACACGAGATCCCGGCCTCGATGCCTGCACGAAAATTGCGTAGCTTCCGATACACCCAATGACTCCTCACCATGTCTTCGATGGACAAGCCACGTTTTTTGTTGAATGCCATATCCTCAACCCCGCGCTTCTTGGCTTCAGCAAGATTGTCTTTGCTCGCATAACCGCCATCGACGGCTAATTGTCTGGGTGCGCAACCGTAATGTTGGATATGACGATCCAACATCGGTAACAGTCGATCCGTATCCGCTGGGTTGCCGGCTTCCACCACGATATCCAGAATGAGTCCGCTTTTTCCAGAACTGAGATTGAGCTTGTGCCCATACTGAATATCCCGACTGCCTTTGATGACAATGTCGGTGTGGGTTTCAAATAGGCTGAAAATCTTATCACTGGCAGGAACGCTTTCGCCTTGCGGTACGCGCCGTTGCGTCTGATCAATGACCTGTTTGATCAAGGGCGTGTAATGGGCCACTTGTGCCAGCCATTGTTCTAGCTGCAGCGACGCAACCGGCCTGACCGACAGGGCGATCCTGGCCTGATCAAGATAGTCCAGAGTATTCGTCGTTACTTTGATCAAATCCCGATACAGACGCGCCTTCTTGTCCTTTCCTCGGGTATAGACAATGGCCCTTGCCCGTTTCTTGGCAAGCCGTCGATGGTTGCAATACACGATCACCGGTGCCCCAGGCATCGCCGTCGCCTCTTCGAGCAAGCGCACCATCACGCGCACACTATCCCACAACAAACTACTGTCTGTTGGCGGATGGATGGTGGTTTCGGTGACGGTAGAATCGATGCGAATCACCTCACCCCGTTCAACCTTTTCTTGGCCGGCATCAGCCAACAAACGCTGGTTGATCCGCTCCCAGGTAGCGGGCTGGATACGACTGATGGTCTTTTGCAAGACGGACTTCTTGGGAAACAGGTTTGCCGGTAGCCGGGCAAAGGCTTGAAATGAAGCGGAGTCTGATAAATGAAAGGCCAATTCCTGATAACTCAGTTGCCGGTATTGCTTGAGTAGCGCACAACGCAACACCGACTCGGCTGGCAACCCATGGCGGCCGCTGTCCGTCACATCATTCAGACGTAAATCAGCCACGATCCAATCTAGCGTGTCACGGTGTTGGTCTAGTCGAGCCGACATGGCTTTCAGTTCTCTACCGATCTCGTGATTTGAAAAGAGATCGAATATACTGACTTGGTCGATGCGCTTTTGTCGCATTGTCACTCCGGTGGTGGTTGATATTGCTTTGTGAATCAAATGGTTAGGATTAACAAGTATACCAACACCACCGGAGATTCTCAATCCGAAACGCCCATAATCTGATAAAAATCAACGAATTAGCGTTTATGGATGGACACTAGGCTAGGAGTCTGCGCGGTAGAATCACGACAGTTGAGACGGGTAATACTTAATAAAGGGGAGAACGGGGAATGTTAACCGCCAAACAGATCGACGCGTATAAACGCGACGGTTTCCTCGTAATGAAAGGCGCGATACCAGAGGCGGACGTGCAGCGTCTGGAGCGCGGGTTTGCCCGCAACCCACCATTGGACGGCACGTTGCAGAAGCTCAACTATCCCGAACCGGGCCGTTATACCCTTGCTAACAATTGCCTAAAGGATCCCGATCTCGCTTTCATCGTCGAGCATCCGGCCATCGTAGGAACGGTTACCCAACTGCTCGGTGACGATCCACGCCTCACCGCATTCGTCATCTACGATCGAACGCCAGGCGGGGGCGGCATTCCCGCTCACAACGACTACAAGCGATGGCGTCCCGTTGGCTCTTCGATGAACTGGTTGTTCACCATCGTACCCTTCTGCGATTTTGACGATGAAATGGGGCAAGTTTTCATCGCACCGGGTTCACATCAGCTGAACCGGATTCACGCCAACGCGGAGCGAGCGCTGTGTGTACGGCCTGCCGTCAAGCCTCCCGCCAAGGACTTCATCGATCCCGAACTCAAACGGGGCGATCTGCTGCTGATGAACATGCACCTTTGGCATCGCGCCGCACCAAACAAATCTGACCGGCACCGGGTTGGGTTGTTCAATAAATACGCCGCAGCCAACGCGCCACCCGCCACAGGTTACTTTCTTTACGACGACGACGTATTCAACGCATTGTCACCAGCGGGCCAGACGCTGCTCGGCGTGCACAGCAACACACCCATCGGTACGACGCGCCTGGTACTGCTCCGCGATGCCGCAAGTGATCCAAAGGTGCTGTTGTTGAAAAACGAACAAGCCAGGTGGATGCTTCCGGGTGGTGATACCTTTACCGAGCGGGCCATTCCCGACTGGGACGTGGGTAACATGATCGCGCCACTGCAACATCACCTGCGCGAACAGCTACGCATCGAACCGCCCTGGGTCTCTTATCTCGGTGATTATTCTGAGCACGATCACCTCTGCCGTATCTACGGATACACCCTGAACCCCATGGGCTTCCCGGTACCTTATCCTGGCGAGTGGCACGCAATAGCTGGACTCCCCGCCATCAGCGGCGATCTCGCCTACGGTTATGAAATTGAGGCGGTGGATGCCTGGCTCGATCCAAAGCCTATTCGGGGCAAAGGCCTCTCCCAGGCACAATGTCGAATTGACCAATACGCCTACTGATCCGCAATCCAATACCACCGATTGGACAGAATCTTAGAATCGTAATCTCTACGGTCGACTTTCGTCGTAGGAATCTTTTCTACCGCGTAGATTCCTGGACCAGACGCTGAGAGATTGCTAGTTTCCATTCCCTTCATATCGCAATCGGGGACGGCATGAAATATCGATTATTAGGCAACAGTGGGCTGAGGGTATCTGAACTCGCGCTCGGCGCAATGACCTTTGGAACCGAAACCGGCTTCGGTGTCGACAAGGATGAAAGCCGTCGAGTTTACGACGCCTTCCGCGAAGCAGGTGGCAACTTCATCGATTCGGCCAATGTCTACGCGGCAGGTACCAGCGAAACCTTTCTCGGCGAGTTTATCGCCGGTGATCGTGAGCGAATGGTAATCGCCACCAAATACACCGGCGTCACCCGCCGCCGCGATGTGAATGCGTCTGGTAACTCCCGTAAGAACATGATGGATTCGGTACACGCGAGCTTAAAACGCCTGAATACTGACTACATCGATCTATATTGGGTGCACGCTCGGGACTACCTCACTCCCATAGACGAAGTGATGCGCGGTCTCGACGATCTCGTTACTCAGGGTAAGGTGCTCTACGTCGGTGTATCCGACACACCTGCGTGGGTCGTCTCGCAGGCGAACACCCTGGCAGAGCTCAAGGGTTGGACGAAGTTCGTGGGCCTGCAAATCCGCTACAGCCTCATCGACCGGACGGTGGAGCGGGAGCTGCTACCGATGGCCAAGTCCATGGACATCGCCGTCACCCCGTGGGGTATCCTGGGTTCCGGGATCTTGAGCGGTAAATACAACGAGAACAGTGAGGCCGATGGGCGCGCCCAGATGCGCGGTCAGATAAGCGAGCGCAGCCTCACAATCGCGGGCGAGGTGGTTGCCGTAGCTAAGGAGCTGGGCGTGACTCCCACACAGGTTGCCATTGCCTGGGTTCGTCGCGGGGAAGGCAACATCATCCCTCTGGTTGGCGCGAAAACATTACTGCAGTTAGAGGAGAACCTGGGTTGTCTCGACGTTGAACTCGATGATGCGCACATGGAACGGCTCGACAAGGTCAGCCACATCGCGCCCGGATTCCCCCACGACATGTTGGGGCCGCAGGCCATATCCGCTGCCCGGCGGGTGGACAATCACCGCAGATCCACTACTCCGAGGCCGACCGTCTCCTAGTCGGAGCCGAAGGTTGTCACATGAGTCTGGCCTGCTCGCTGGTAATCATCGCCTGATTCCAGCGCCAGGCCGCAAGCCCGACTAACACATTGGTAAACGCAGTAACCACAAATACCCCAACGTAGCCATAAAGCCGCCCTGCGACGATCGCCAGCGGCAGGTAAACCACCAACATTCTGAGCAAGGACAAAATCAGCGGCGGCATGGGTTTGCTCAACGCGTTGAACGATGCATTGGCCACGTTCATCATTCCCAAGAAACCAATGCTGACGGGCACGATATAGAGGTAGCTCGTTGCGGTTGCGACGACTTCTGGATCCTCGTTGATGAGGGTCACGAAAAATTCTCCCCCTACCCACATGATGACGGCCGCGATTACGCCCCAGATCAAGCAATACCGGTAACAGAGCATCAGTGCGAGATGCACCCGCTCGAAAAGTCGTGCACCCCAGTTCTGACCGACTAAGGGGGCGGCACTCGCCGAGATCCCAATCACCACCATCGTCACCACAGAATCGAGCCTTGAAGCGACGCCGAAACCTGCGACGACCGACGTGCCAAAGCCGGAGAGTATCCAGGTGATCACCGCGTAAGACAGCGGTTGAATGAGGTTGGTCGCACCCGCCGGCACACCGACATGCAGTATCGCGCGAGTAGATTCACCAAATCCGCTTAGCTGTCGCCGCACAATTCGTTCGCGCAGAAAAAACCAATGGGCTGTCATGACAAGCGAGCAGGTGCGGGCGATGACGAATGCCCAGGCCGCCCCTGCTATTCCAAGTTCGGGGATGCCCATCCAGCCGAAGATTAAAAACGGGCCAATCACAACCTGGATCACCGAGCCGACGGTCATCACATAACCCGGATAAGCTGCATCGCCAATGGCGCGCATGAGCCCCGACCCCACCATGGCAAGTCCGAAGGCCGGGAAACCGACCAACCAGATGCTGAAATAGGTGACGGCAAGCCCGTGAACCTCACTTTCCGCACCCATCAGCGAGAACATCGGTTCCGCGAGCCACAGCCCTGTCACGACGCAGCCCAAGGTAAACAACACCACCAGGATCAAACAGTGTGTGGATAAAAGTGCAGCCTGCTCCCTGTCCCCGGCCCCAATGGCACGGGCGAGCACCGCACCCGCGCCGATGCCAAGGCCGCGCGTTGCTGCATTGAGCGCCATGACAACCGGAAAAGAGAACGCAATGGCGGCCAGCTCGTTTTTGCCGATAACGCCGAGGTATACCGCCTCGACGAGCTGGGCCAGGGTCATGGCGAGGAACCCCATGATCATGAAACCCGACAGGCGTATCACATGACCGGATATCTCCCCTGCTGTGAATCCGGCGCTTGCCGTTCGCCCGGTCTGCGCTGCATCATTCACGTATTCGCATCAACCCTTCCTGCATGACCGATACGACCAACTTGCCATCGGCACTGTAGATGGACCCGCGGTTGTAGCCTCTCGCCGACGATGCCGACGGCGTATCGAGCGCATACAGGTGCCACTCGTCAGCGCGAAACGGATGATGAAACCACATCGCATGATCGAGGCTCGCCATCTGCATCTTCTCGGGGTCGAACGAACCCCGGTGTGGCAGTCGCGCCGTACTGAGCAACCCGTGGTCGGATTCATGAACTACCAGGCAGGTCTGCAGTATTGGGTCGTCTGGCACCGGACCACTTGCTTTGAACCAGACGTGCTGTCTCGGCGGTTGCGGGGTAAGCGTTTGAAGCTGCTTGTGCTCATGACTCCAGCCGACAAACGGGCTCTCCCACAGTGCCTTGGGAATTTTCGCCTCGTCCGGCGGCTGGAGATCCGGCATGTCAATCTGGTGCTCGAGCCCCGCCTCGACAACCTGGAAGGACACATCCATGTTGAAAATCGCCTGGCCATGCTGGATCACGACGACTCGCCGGGTCGTGAAGGAGCGCCCGTCGCGAATCCTCTCGACATCGATCAATGCGGGTAGCGAGGGATCGCCCGGGCGCAGAAAATAGCCATGCAGCGAGTGCGGCGGCCGTGCGGCGTCCACGGTGTGGGCGGCGGCCATGAGAGCTTGCGCCATAATCTGACCACCGAACAGTCGGCGTTTGCGGCCGGCCGGATGATAAGCACGAAACAGATTATCCTCGATCCGCTCCAGATCGAGCAGTGCGATCAACTCTTCCAAGCGGCTGTTGAACTTGGTTTGACGAGACATTCCCGACTTAAGGTCATGCAGAACGGCTCAGTATACGCCCCTACCCGCTAGATCTTACCAACCCAACCGCAGGCTTTCTTCTCCAACGAGTTTCCAACGGACCCATCCGCAGCCACAACGCCGTCACAGTGACGACACTGCCGAGCGTCGCGAGGAACATGTCCTTATGGGCGTCCCAGGGATCTCCCTGGGCGCCGAGAAACGCCATGCCTTCGTCGCTCGCGAGTACGAGGACGGCACCCCACTCGATGAGTTCGGGTGCCAGTGAAGAGCTCATGACAAACATGACAACCACCGCGCCGACATACCGATAGCGTGCTCGAGACAACCGTTCGTGCAGCGGTATTGAAAACAACAATCCATACGCAAAATGCACCAGTCGGTCGAATTGATTGCGTTGCCAGCAGAAAAGCTGGCTCATGCCTATGCCAAACGAAGATTCGAACAGCTCGTCGTACGGCACCAACGAGTAGGTAAAATGGGCACCAATCACGTGCAGAAAAACAAAGGCCAACACAGCCACAAACGACGCTGTCGTCCAACTTACCTTGCGATAACTCGAAAGAAATGCCGCGACAAATAAAACGAGCAGCACATTTTCCAGCACCCAGTCGACTCGCGAAACCGGCTCAACGCCGAGAAACATCCAGAAAATTCCGAATCCTATCCACGCGACGTATTGCATGCCTTGGCTCCATCAGTGCACGGCGTCACGCTATCAAGTGGCAGATAAGGGTTCCTGACGGAAACCTATGATGTTCTTAAGTTTCCTTAAGACCCTGACTGGCGCTCTTTTCAGCCGGTCAACGAGTTGTTCGCGCCACCCGGCAAGGTAATCCTCCCCCTTCTCAATCAGCGGCGACTACCTGACTCGCCAAGCAGCGTCTCTATGTCGTTAGCAATGGTATCCGCGTGAAGAAAGGACACGCTGTAAATGTTGCGGATTCGCTTCTGCTGGTCGATAAGGAAAACGCGAAGCAGGTGTGACATGGTGCCCAGATAGCGCCCGTCCTCGTCATAGTCTTTGATCACCCACTGACCGTAGTCACGAAGTATGGGCGTGAGCGCCTCATCGGTTGCGGTCGTGAGGAATTGCCAGTCGAAAGCGGGCCGCTTGAAATTCCCCGCATATCCAGCCATCACCTGAGGCGTGTCATACGCGGGGTCGAAGCTGAGGCTCACCAACCGAACCCGCTGTTTCAGGTGGGGTAATTCGGCGAGACGATCCTGTACCTTGCTGAACACGTGCGTCGCGAGAGGACAACCATTGACATCGCCGCAGGTGGTGAAAATGAAGCTCAACACCACGACCTTATCGCCAAAATAGTCGTGCAACGAGGCTCGAGCGCCTTGAGTGTCCAACACCGCGCCATCGGCTGCCGGGCCTAACGACGGTAATTCATAACTGCCAGCCCGCGGGGGGACGAACGCCAGATCGGCGTAACCAGGTGCCAACACGACCGGCTCAGGATGCTGATTGTGTTCGGCCCCATAGGTACCGGCACAGATCGAGATCGAGAGGGCGGCGATCGCCGCCCCTAGCCATCTCAGAGCCATCTCGGAGCCGGCTCCCGGTCTCAGTGCACGCTAACCTGCTCCGGCGCGCGCAGACCATAAAGTGCATACGCACCAAAACGCATCTGGTGCGGCGAACCTAGATCTGCCTCGATAAAATCGAGGCTGAATCTCGGCGTCAGCTCATTACCATCCCATCCGTAGAGCTTGAAGTACTGTACGTCCTGCTCTGTGGCTGAGCTCGTCTTGTCCCAGTTGGCGAGGAGCGATGAGGTGAAGTACACCCGCTCACCGTCCCAGCTCTGCGACACCATGTTGATCTGCTCACCCAGCTGCTGCTCGAAGACCTGAACCGGTGCGTGAGGATCGGTGATGTCGAACAACCGGACCTTACCGTCGTTCCAGGTATTTACCCAGAGATGACCATCGTCCGAAGAAATGGAGATATCTACCGGCAGGGGAATCTTTGAGGCGTCCCCAATGTCGGCAACCTTTTCGGCCTGCCACTCGCCCGCGTCGTCCTCATAGAGCAGATAAATCTGCGAGGTAAGCGCCGTGGTCGTGAAACAATAGTTGTTCTGGGAGCCCCAGGCACAACGAATTTCCAGCGGAGCACCGGGTACGTCGAGAATTTTCTTCGGGGTACGCGCATGCAGATCCCAGACAACGACGGTATTCCCGAAACGTTTCATCGCTTCGCCATCCGCCATCATCAACCCCATGTTCATCATGTAGTTGTTCCATCCGGTGAACGAAGAGGTAAGCATCACGTTGCGACGCGGCAGTACCCGCACGTCGTAACCATATCCATCGGCAAAGTTACCTGATTTGACGGCGCCACCAAGATCGTCATCGGTCGGCATCCAGTATGTGGCGATGTATTCCCCGGCGTTGGTGTACTCCACCATGCCGGTACGACCTCCGTGATCCTGATTATTGGATAAGCCGGTCAACAGCATCCGTCCGGGTAGCGCATAGCTGGTGTGGGGCCCCACCACACCGCCAGATTTCGATACGAAGTCGTCAATGGTTTTGTGCAACGTGGGTGCGGCAGGGTCGGTGTGCACATCGAATATGAAAATCTTGCTCGTGTCGAGCCCGGACGCCCACAGATATCGCCGGTCATCCGTAAAACCAGAATGATGGGCTTCGTTTCGCCCCCCCACCGAAGTCGAACTCACGACCTGACCGTAACTCGGTGAACTGGGATTGACATCCACGGTGACGAGCTTGTCCTGCTCATCTCCCACACCCTCCATGCCAAGCGTCCAGATATAGACAAAGTCTTCCTGACCGACAATTTTTGCCATGTAGGGCGACATACAGGTCTCATCGGCCCAGACAGCACTGAAACCAAACAACAAAGCGGTTGCGGTGGTTATTAGCGAGCGTATCGACATTAGGTCCCCCTTTTTATCTCAAGCAGCCCGGGGCTATGCTACACCCGCTGGTTTCAGGTGGCAGCATCAATGTTCAGGCGTGTTATTGCTTTGCGATCAACTCGAGCGACGGCCCGCGCCTTAAATGTTGCGGCGGCACTCCTATGTGCGGCGCAGGCTTCAACGGGTCTCGCCCAGGAGGTTTCTACTTACCAGCGGATCGGGCAGGGTGACAGCCGAGTCGGCTACGATTCGACCGGTTACCAGACAGATTCGAAAAGTCTCGCATCGCTGAAGGGTGAGTCTGCAAACCTCATAGCCCTATTGGAGTCACCCCCGCTGGGATTGCCGAAGGTGACCGGCGTACAACACCTCACCCCCGCCATCGTGTCACTGGGGAGACGGCTTTTTTTCGACCGCCGCCTTTCTTTCAACGGCACGCTGTCGTGTGCGATGTGCCACATTCCCGAACAGGGATTTTCCCAACACGAGCTTTCCACGCCTGTTGGCATAGAAGGACGTTTCGTCAAACGCAATGCCCCGGCTCTGTACAACGTTGTTTATCGGCGAACGCTGTTTCATGACGGCCGGGAAGATTCGTTGGCGCGACAAATCTGGGGCCCACTGCTCGCCCGCAACGAAATGGGTAACCCCTCGATGGGGAGCGTGTTGAACAGATTGAAGAAAACGGGTGACTACACCGAGGATTTTGCCAGAGCTTTCGACGCAGACATCAACGTGCTGACGCTCGGTCAGGCAATAGCCGGATACCAGCGGGTACTCTTGTCAGCCGACTCTCCCTTTGACCGCTGGTATTACGGTGGCAACTCGGCAGCGGTGACAGAATCCACAAAACGAGGCTTTACGCTGTTCGTGAACAACGACTGCATTTCTTGTCATCAACTGGATGACGATGGTGCGCTCTTTGCTGATGGCGACTTTCACGACACTGGCGTTGGCTACTTCGATGCCGTTATACGCACACGGGAACCCCATCGCCTGCAAATAGCACCCGGGGTCTTCATAGACGTCGACACCGATGTGGTGCCACCGCGCCCCAGCGATCTGGGTCGATACGAAGCCACCGGGTTAGCGGAGGATCGCTGGAAATACAGCACGCCGAGTTTGCGGAATGTGGCAATCACTCCCCCCTACATGCACAACGGGGCGTTCGAGTCTCTTGGCGCAGTGATCGAGTTCTACGCCAGGGGTGGTGAGCCACATGAAGGACAGGACATGCGAATTCGCCCCCGCGATCTTTCCGATCACGACAAGGCTGATCTGGTGGCTTTCCTCGAAGCGCTAACCGGTTCCAATGTAGATGCGCTGGCAGCAGATGCACGAACGGCTCCGATTGGCGATTTCTAGATACACCCCTGCCAGCCACGAGCACGGGTAGATTCTCGTACCGAGGCATGGCCGTTTTCACCGGAAAATCCATCGAAGGATATTGTTGCGCCATAACGCTGCATGACCTGATTCGCGTCGGTCCGGTGATGGAGTACTCGGCAGATGCCCGGCGTCGCCGCCGTGGAATCACCTCTGGAATGAGAATCATTCGCATCAAAGTCTCTTGCCCCAAGCCGGGGAGCAATGACCACCGATTTCCACTGTCACCCTCGCGTACCTGCCAGCGGCTCCCGAGTCGGGCACGCAGGAACTGACCCTCGCCCATGAATCTCGAATCGCTTCAACGCAGATGGTGGAACTAACCGAGCGCACTCAGAGAAAGGTGATCAATCCGTTCAGCTACTGTTTAGCAACGATTAATGCGACGTTCAGTCGGTGAGTCGTATGGTTGCCTCACTTTCACCGTTTCGAGCAAGACATGAAAAAGTCATTGATCCAAATCGCCATATTAACGTCCCTCACCGCGGCGGCGGCGCTTCCGGCACATGCTCAACACCAGAACTCAAGTTTCGTACGGGAGACGAGTCGAATGAGTGTCCAGCACAACCACCGTTATCGATCTCATGATTGGCGCAGTTATTTCAGCGAAATTCGTCATGCGCGCAAACACAACAGGAACCATCGCAGGTGGCATGGACGTGAATCCGTACATCACGGTCGCTGGCACTGGCGTAACGACGACCGCTGGGATGGTTATTATTACCAGGACCATGCAGACATTCACCATGAACAGCGCCATGCCGAAAGTAATTTTCATCACCGCCAGAGACATCACTGGTAGCGGGCAAACTACGTTAGGCGGAAGGCTCCGTCTCGGAACAAGGTGCCGTCACCTCCGTGAACAGCTCCATGAAACACGAATCCGGATATTCGGAAATGGTGTCGGCAAGGGACTGCATTTCGACGTGTTGGTCGTATAATCGGGGTTCGGGTCTGCGCAGATGATACTGTCTGAATCGCCAGAACGATGTGGCTGTTGCGGCATAGACCGCAAAAGTCTGCAAAGCCTCTCGTTCGATTGACCGAAGCGTTATCACTTTCTGATAACCTAGTAATAGCTGCTTCGCTTTTTCGAAAGAGATCCCTGCACCCTCTCGACAAGCACCGACAATTGCCATTCCCAGATCAAAGCCACGGTAGTAGTGGCAAGCTTCTTCGAAATCAATGATTGCTACGAGCCGGTCACCCTGCACGATGACGTTATCGAAAAAGACGTCTCCGTGAATGAGAGCCATCGGTAGATGCTGAGGCAGTCGTTTTTGCAGATAGCCAACCTTTCGCGACAACCACCCCAGATACGAGTGACTCTGATTGGAATTGATCACTTCGGAGAAACACTTTCGTCCGTACGGAAAAGATCGAGGGACGTAGGGAGGCGCGGAAATTCCATGCAGCCGAGCCATTTCCTCGCCCAGCTGGACGAGTATGTTTCCGGTCAATTCAGGCGTGACGTCTCCGTCGATATAGCGCTTCAACATGACCGGCTTTTTATCGTGCAGAATCACAATGGGTTCTACCGGTGACACGACGACTCGCGAGGTGCGAATGCCCTGGTCTATCAAATAGACCAGGAGATTGGCGAGGCTGGTTGCCTGCTGCAACGACTTTTGATCCCAAACCGTCAAAACGTACCTTTGCGAGCTCGTCTCGATGCAATAGCTCGTGTTTTCCAATCCACCGTCCATGACGGAGAAGGTTGTCGGATCACCAATTCCGAATCGACGAGCGAGACCTTCGACTGCACGCCGTTCCAGACGAGTATACAGAGCCATGGGAGGCGATATGCCTAATGCGAAGGGGACGAGAAATCGATGAGGATGACGTCTCTGTATCCGACACCGCCATCGCTGCCGGAGACAATCGGGGAAACCTCGTGCCAAAGTGTGCGGTAAAAATAGTACGAATCGAAGTAAGACTCCTGCTTCCACGCTGTTTGAGGACTGCTGGTCGGCTTGGTCGCGCTGCCATAAAAGTAGTTGATGCCGCCATCGATGTTGTGACGAGCGATGAGATGTTCCGAAGTATAGGTTTCATCGTCACGGTGAATGCCTTCGGGGGTGGGATTTCCCGGGATTCCCGAAGTGGCCAGCGTCGGGATCTGATGGACGCCGATTAGCCAGTTGTCCTCAAGGTCTTTCTGCCCGGTCAACTGAGCAAAATCAAACCTTATGAGTTCATGGAGGAACTGGCTTTCGACGGTGTCAGCAGTCAGAGAAGCAAACTGTCTGCTCTTGCCACCGGTTGACTTCAATGCTTTGAAAATAGGACGCTCCAGGAAGGTGAGCTAGCCGACCAGTGTCAGCGGAAAACCGAAACTGGCCGTATCGCTGCAATCGGTATTTTCCTCCATCGAACATGCAGGGATCCAACTCGAGATGGTTCCAAGCCTGTCTGAAGATCTCGTGAGATTTGTGCAGAGCCGATGGAAAGGAGAATTCATGGGCGCGAATCAAGGCAAAATGACCACTTTCAACCTAGCCCCCTATCCCAGATTGAACTTCAATCACTATTTCTCGCCCCCAAAAGGCCGACAGTATACAGAAGCGTCCTATATTTGCAGGACGCCCCGGGTCGTCGGCATCAGCCAATCAGGGCGCGGGCCGAATCAGGCCACCCGGGTGAGAGTCACGTTACATCGCCGGCATTCGACCTTCTCGATCCCGCTACCAGCACCAAACTGAAAGTTCCTTTCGATCACCCGATAGTCATGGAAGCCTATCTGGCACAGAAGATGACCGAACATCGATTGTCTTTGTGGTGTGACAGATCCCTGGTAGTCATCATCATCTTGTTTCATGGGCTGCCTTGCAGATGAAGTGCTGACCGAGCCTGGAAGTCTTACCCAAACCGGGCGGCGTGTCGATTGAAACCACGATGGTCGTATTGACTGGGACAACGCCGAAATTTCAAGCCGGATACGAGATTCCCACTGGATGGATCGTTCACCGACTTGGGCGGGAGGCTCGACGTTCCCACGGGGGGTGACCGGGTTGCGCTGGTATGGCTCGGATTCAGATGCCAGCCGCCTCGAATCGAGAGTTCGACAAAAGAGCAAAACGAGGTCTCATGTTAAGGTCACGCTTTTACTAAGGAATCATTCCTATGGCTAGAGTCGAGATCAACGCCATGTCACCAACGGACGAGCAAATGAAGGCTTTCCTCGCGCTTCCCGACAAACCCGTGGTGATGGTCAATCTGCTCAAGTTCAAAGCTGACGGTGGCGCGGAGCAGTACGCAAAATATGGAACCGCCATTCAACCATGTCTAAAGAAGGTCGGAGCCAAACTATTGTTTGCAGGGCAAGCGATGTCTTGTCTTATCGGAAATGGTGATTGGGATATGGTTGCCCTCATGGAATATCCGAATCCCGCCGCCCTCATCGAGATGCTGAATACCGATGAGTATCAGGCTGCTCACGTGCATCGGGAGGCAGGCCTGGAGGGCCAGGTAAACTATGCGGTCATGCAGAACCCGGGCACCGTATAACCATTCAATCGAAAGTACTTAAGCCTACGACAAGACCGTCGCCACAGAGCAAGCAGGTAGATCAATGAAAATTGCAGACGTAACAGGCACGAGCACCGGCATCGGTCTCACAACCAGCCTGCATCTGGCACGCAACGGTTACCGTGTGTTTGCGGGTATGCGTAACCTGACCAAAGCGAATGACCTGGAGTCGACTGCATCGACCGAGAACCTGGCGGTCGATGTCATTCAACTCGATATCTGTGATCCTGACTCCGTCTCTCGAGCCTTCGCATTGGTACGGGAGACGGGCCCGGTCGATGTATTGATCAACAATGCGGGTATCGGAGGAGCCGCGCCTCTTGAATTGACACCGGAAGATGAACACAAGCAGATGTTCGAGACCAATTACTTTGGTTCAGTGCGGTGCATTCAAGCGGTCCTGCCTTCGATGCGCGAGCGTAAGACGGGCTGCATCGTAAATATTACGTCTGCAGTGGGATTATTGGCGACACCGAACCAGATTGCTTATTCTGCATCCAAATGGGCGTTGGAGTGTTTGGGTGAAGCCCTGGCGCATGAGATTTTTCGGTTTGGGGTGCGAGTGGTCAACATTGAACCCGGCGTAATCATGACCAACATCTTCGCCAATTCAGCCGAGCAGACTCGCTACGACAAGACTTCACCCTATCAACCGATCATGCGGCGCAACGGAAAGGTTTTCATGGCGGGATTCAAGCGGGCGGTGGCGCCAGACCGAGTGGCCGAGACCATTCTCGAAGCGATTACCACAGACGACTACAAGCTCCGTTGGCCGGTGGGTTCCGATGCGGAAGGGATGATGGCGGCGAGACATCGGCTGGCAACGGAAGCGTGGATTCGGATGGGGGATGATCTGAGTGACGACGAATACAACTCGAAATTCAAGGAGTATTTCGGCGTGGAGCTATAGCGTTAGCGACGCATCCAAGGCTGTCAGAATTTTTTCCACATCTGCTGATTGGTTGTAATGCACCAGGGAAATCCGTACGACTCCGTCTTCGGGGTTGATTCCCAGATCGTCAAGCAGGCGATAAGCATAGAAGTGGCCACTTTCGGTGCCGATATTCATGTCCTGCATTTTTGTGGCGACGGCGCGCGCGGACTGTTTCAGCGGGGCAAACGATATGGTCGGCGCGCGATCATGATCCTTGACGGTCGACTTGCCGATCAGGCGCACACGGGTGTTGTTTGACAGGTAGTCGAGAATCGGCGCCGCCAGTTCATCTTCATGAGCGCTGATCAGGCCGTGTAGATCCGCGAGTCTCTCAGGTAACGGTTGTTGCGCGCCGCCAAAATGGTGCAGATGAAGCGCCTGGAAGTATTCGATGACACCGGCGCAACCTGCCACAAGTGAATGTTGGGGCCCAGCCGGGTTGAACATCTGGTTGGCGTTGCCAATGTTGAAGTAATGGCACTGTGGTTCGAGTTGGTCGTGTAAATCACGCCTTACGAACATCAGGCTTTGGTGCGGACCATAGACTTTGTAAAGACTGAATACGTAGCCATCCACGCCGAGTTGGCGCAGGTTACAGATTCTATGTGGCGCCAAGGCAACTGCATCGACAAATACCCGTGCCGGTGAGTTCCGTTTGATCATCGACACCAGTAGCTCTACCGGGTTCAGCGTGCCGACAATATTCGAGCAGTGAGCGAAACACACCCAGCGCGTTTTCTCGCTGAGCAGGGCAAGCAGCGCGTCCGGGTCCAGCAGTCCGTGGTCCCCCTCGACCTGCCACTCCTTGACGACAACGCCCCGTTCTTTGGCCATACGCCGCCATACGCCGTTATTGGCTTCATGGTCTTGATTGGTAACTACGATTTCGTCACCCGCATTCAGGGTGCCGGATATCGCTTGCGACAGCACGTAGGTGTTCATGGAAGTGGACGGACCGATGGTCAGTTCGTCATCGTCGATATCCAGCGCCTGGGTCCACAACGAACGAGCGCGATCCATTGCGACACCGGCAGCATTGGAGGTTTCATAGCGCTCATACGGTTGTACGCGCGTGTGCCGATCGTAGTGCGCGAGCATGTCGTTGACCTGATTGGCTACGTAGCTGCCCCCGGCATTGGCAGCAAACACGAACTCCGGCGCATCGGCCAACTGGCCGAACTGGTCACGAACAAAATTCAGATCGAGCCGCACGAACCTCTCCTAATCGCTGAGTTCCTGGAGTATTTCCGATCGGTGTTCATCTAAACGAGGGGGTGGGCTGAGATCTATTCGTTCGAATACATCGCCAGTGAAAGCAACGGTTCGCAATCCCTTTCCACTGCCGAAGAGCTGTTTGCGGCTTTCTTGCAGTTCAAAAACGGCGGGCATGTCGTTGACGTAACCGAAGGGGACCTTGCGTCGTCCCAGTTCCGTTTCGAGTTCGTGGCTAGGCATGGATTGAACGCGTTCGCGTATCAGCGCCTGCAGGAGGTCCCGATTGGTCACGCGGTCATTGTTGGTTGCAAAACGTTCATCGTCTGGCAACGACGGCAAACCGATCGCGTTCGAGAACTCGCGGAACTGTCGTTCGGTACCCACCGCAAGAACGATTTCGCGCCCGTCGGCGGTCTGGAGGATGTTCCCGTAGGGCACGATGTTCGGATGTTCCGACCCCATGCGCTTCGGTACTACTCCAGCATGTAGGTAGTTACTGGCCTGATTGGCGAGCGAGGCTGTTGCGGCTGCCAGGAGCGAGGTCGCGAGATAACTCCCCTCCCCGTTGCGTTCACGTTTCATCAAGGCCAGTAACAAGGCTTCCTTGAGTTGATGCGCGGCTAACACGTCCACCAGCGCCACCGGCATTTTTACCGGGCCGCCACTCGCTTCGCCGTTCAGATACGTGAAGCCACTCTCCGCCTGTATGATCGCGTCGAACCCGGGGCGGGGATCTTCCGTCCCGTACGCGGTGATCTGCAGATAGATGAGCCTGCTGTTCAGTTCGCGCAGCGTGGCGTAATCGAGGCCGAACTTCTTCTCGTCACCCGGCTTGTATCCCACAATCACTACATCGCTGCGCTGGACGAGCCTTTTGACGATGTTTGCGCCTTCGTCTGTTGCGATGTTCAACGCGATGGAACGCTTTCCCCAGTTAGCGCAACTGAAATACGCAGACACTTCGCCCTGAGTTTCGCCTGCCGCATGCCAACCGCGGGTTGGATCACCCCCTTCGGGGTGTTCCACCTTCGTGACGGTGGCACCAAGCTCGGCACAGAACTGGCCGATGAGGGGACCTGCCAGGATGTTGGCAAGCTCGAGCACTTTTATCTGGCTTAGTGGCATATGCGTTCCATAGCCCATCCGCAAAGCGGTCAGGTTAACGTTTACCACAACCGTTTACGATGATGTACCCGGCCGCGTAGCATGACCGCTTCGAGGCTTCGAACAAATTGGAGCGATAACGTTTTGAAGGTGGTCATCGCGGGTGGCAGTGGATTTCTCGGCCGTTACCTGGCGGGATTGTTGCGCAGTCATGAGCACGAAGTGGCGAGCTTGAGTCGTACTCGCAGCGACGTCACTCGGACCGGCGTGCGCTACGTCCGTTGGGATCCAACATCCATCGGCGATTGGGTGGAGGCGCTCGAACAAGCCGATGTGGTGTTCAACCTCTGCGGCGAAACCATTTCCGGAAAGCGCTGGACGGATGCACGCAAAACCGTCCTCCTCGATAGTCGACGTAGACCGAGCAACACGTTGGTCAAGGCGATCAACGCGATGACTGATCCCCCATCGGTATATCTACAGGCTTCGGGTGTAGGCTATTACGGTACCGGGGAAGCTGCCGTGACTGAAAGCACCCCGCCAGGAGATGACTTTCTCGCTCGACTTGCGGTGCAGTGGGAGGCACCCGTTGCCAACATCGGTGTCAGGTCGGTGCTGCTCCGTTTGGGGGTAGTGCTTCATAACACCGAAGGCGCCTTATCTCAGATGCTGCTGCCATTCAGAGCGTTCATGGGCGGTACCCTAGCCAGCGGTCGACAGTGGCTTTCGTGGATCCACATCGTGGACGCCATTTCCGCCATGTATTTTGTCATGGAGCATTCCGAAATCGAAGGAGCCGTGAACATCACGGCACCGGGGCCGGTGCGCAACCAGACGTTCGCTACCCTCGCTGGTGCCGCGCTACACCGCCCGAAGTTCATGCCAACCCCTCGGTTCATTTTGAAGTCACTCCTGGGTGAACAGGAAATACTCGTCAGTGAAGGCCAGCGGGTATCGCCGACTATCCTGACTCAAAGAGGGTTTTCCTTTCGCTTTCCCGAGCTCGATAACGCATTGGACAACCTGCTGAACTAGGAGTCTGCGCGGTAGAAAAGATTCCTACTACGAAAGCACCACAGCGGTCCATGTTTGTGCTCTTTTTCGTTGCGTAGCGCAACTCAGTGCCTCGAAAGAGCGAAAAACCGTCCTCGCCGCAGTACTTTCTCATGACGGAATTTTATACCGCGCAGACTCCACCCCGAGACACTCACAGCCTCAGGCATAGATCGTTGAGTTTTCGGCAGGCGATGGAAAACATCGAAAAATCCTGAACCGAGGCATGCTGAGCATCCTCAATCACACCTCGCCAACTCGCCACAAACCCTTCGTGTTCAGCAAGCCAAGTCACAACGCTACTTCCGTCTGCGTATAACGATCTAGCTGCGATCACCCCCTGGTGAGTGGTGACATCGTCGAGCAGAGAATCCCGTTCCATGGCTTGCCATTGGCTGTTCGAAGGGAGATTACCGAGATGCTCGGTGAGCCAGTCAAGGCTCAGCTCCTCTCCGAGCGTAGCGTAGGCTTGCGCAACTTCCACGGGATTCGTGCCTGTTCGGTCGGCTGCGTCGATCACGGGTAACGCAATGGCCATGTCTGCAGCGTTTGCCGTGCTACGCGCCAACAATTCTGGTACGCCTGCTACATCTATCAGATATCGAACCCGCCTTTCCCAGCGTTCAGCCTTAGCTCGCCCCATCAGTTGCCCACGATACACATCGAGTGCCTGGATCTTTTCTTGAAATTCCTTGACAAGGTCCAACACGAGAATAGCGCTGCGTCGATGGCGGAATATCCAACGGGTTGTACGACGCCCAAGACGGATCAGTTCGAGTAACATGCCGAGCTTTACATCGGCAGTAACGCTGTCGAGTTGTTCAATGCTCCGGTATTTCTCACGAATGCCAAAACACTCTGCGGCGACGTAATACGACCGGACGATCTCATCCACACTTCCACCAATGAAACCCATCAAGTGCACGACAAACGTCACACCCATGTGGTCAACGACATCGTTGGCGAGTTGGGTGGCTACGATCTCCTTGCCTAGACGGTGATTCAACAACGCCTCGGGTTGTCGAGCGACCAGTGTGGGCGGAAACGCGCTCAAAACCTTCCGGAAAATCTCCGGATCTTCGTGGATAGACGACCTCACCAGATGCATCTTGATGTGAGTTTTTGCATAGGCGAGCATGACCGCGAGTTCCGGCCGCGCAAAGCCACCTCCCCGTCCAAACCGTTCCGCAAGCTCGTCGTCCGCGGGCAGGTGTTCGAGCGAACGATCGAGATTCTGATCGGTCTCCATGTGACGCAGGAAGCGTCGGTATTCCCCTTGCCTGGAACGCGAGTGTCGGCGCGCCAAACTCAAGGTCTGTACCTGACGCCGGTTATTTGTCAAAACGAGAGTACTCACTTCGTCCGTCATCGAGGCAAGTTGCTCGTTGCGTTGCTCAATGGTGATTTCTTCGCGTGCCACAATCTCGTTCAGTACAATCTTGATGTTCACTTCATGGTCAGAACAGTCGACGCCGGCTGAGTTATCGATGAAATCGGTGTTTACCGAGCCCCCAAGCAAATCGAAGCTGATGCGCGCTTTCTGGGTCATCCCGAGGTTCCCGCCCTCGCAAAACACCTGACAGTTCAACTCTTCGGCATTCACTCGCAGGTGATCGTTGGCACGATCGCCAACGTCCGCGTGGTTCTCACTCTGAGCTTTCACATAGGTGCCAATGCCACCGTTCCATATCAACTGCACGGGCGCCTTCAACAACGCGTGAATCAACTCATCAGGTGATAGTTGCTGTGCATCAATGGCAAAAACCGAAGCCATCTCCCGGGTAATCTTCACTGACTTGGTCCGCCGCGAAAACACACCCCCACCCGCAGAGATCAGCGAAACGTCATAGTCCTCCCAGCTCGAACCAGGTAACGCAAACAGTCTGTTACGCTCGGCGTATCCTTTCACCGGATCCGGATTCGGGTCGACGAAGATGTGCAGATGGTTGAACGCTGCAACCAGCCCGATGTATTTCGATCGCAACATGCCATTTCCAAACACGTCGCCAGCCATGTCACCGATGCCAATGACGCTTACCGGTTCTCGCTGTACATCGATCTCACGCTCCGCGAAATGTTGCTGAACAGAGACCCAAGCACCTTTAGCGGTAATGCCCATTTTCTTGTGGTCGTATCCGTTAGACCCACCGGAAGCGAACGCATCGCCCAGCCAGAAACCGTACTGCGCCGCGATTCGATTTGCTTCATCGGAGAAAGTCGCGGTCCCCTTGTCCGCAGCGACGACCAGATACGGATCGTCTCCGTCATAGCGGCGAACGTTATCGGGAGTCACCACCTGCCCCTCGATGATGTTGTCAGTAATATCCAGCAAGCCACGGATGAAATCGCGATAACAATCTACGACATCCGGCATGACCGCACCCTGGGATGCCTTCAACACGAACCCACCCTTCGCACCCGTTGGCACAATTACCGCGTTTTTCACGACCTGCGCTTTCATCAGGCCCAGCACCTCGGTTCGGTAATCCTCCAGTCGATCCGACCAGCGCAAGCCGCCGCGAGCGATATCGCCACCACGCAGATGCAAACCCTCGAAGTAAGTTGCGCAGACGAAGATCTCTGCCATCGGTCGCGGCAAAGGCATGTCGCTAACTTGCAGAGGTGCCAACTTCATCGCCAGATAGAGCTTCACGGCACCGTCAGCTTCCCGCAAATAGTAGTTTGTACGCTGAGTAGCCCGCATCAGCTCCAGAAATTTACGCAGGATGCGATCTTCGTTAAGCAGTTCTACGTTCTCTAACGCCAGGGTGATGCGCTCGCCGATGGCACCCTGCTCACCTTCGATCTGCGGATCGAAACGTTGTTCGAAAAAGCGGGTGAGATCGGCGGCAATCGACCGGTGAGCGTCCAGCGTGTCGCTGATGAAATTTTGACTGAAGCCAAAACGAATCTGCTTCATATACTTCGCGTAGGTTCTCAAGACATTCACCTGACGCCAATCGAGACCGGCGCCAAGGATCAAACGGTTGTAACCGTCGTTTTCAGTCTGACCATTCCAGGTACGCACGAACGATTCTTCGAAGCGCCCGCTCACGTCCGCGAAGTCGATTTTATCGTTGTAGGTGAGATGGAAATCGAGTATCGATACCAACGGACCGGAAGCGCGGGCAATGCGGTAAGGGTGTTCTCCGTTGACCCGCAAACCCATGTTCTCCAATTCCGGAATGATGTCGGAAAGCGGCAGCGGCTCGCCCAGATGGAAGACCTTCAAATGCAACATCTCCTCGGGGTCTTGCGCGTGGCGATAGAAACGGGTGAGCAGGTTTCGCTCTACCGACAGCCGTTCGATACTCACAACATCTTCGACGGCGTCGGCAGCACTCGTATGCTCCTGGTAGCCGGCCGGGAACGCGAGGCTGTACTCACGCAGGATCAGTCGACCGCGCACCTCCCCGAAATGTTTCACTGCGGATGAGTGAAAATCCGAAACCCAGTCACCGGTGATTTCGATGACTTTCCGCTCGAGCGCCCGCATATCCACTTCCACGCGAGAGCCGGGAGAGATACGCAAGATGAACTGCAACCGCACCAGAATCGACTCACTGAAGTGTGGATCGAACTCCGAATCGTCGGCATCAAACGTCTCCATGAGCAGTTTCTGTATGCGAAGACGGGACTGGGTATTGAAAAGATTGCGTGGCAGGTATACGAGGCAGTTGACGAACAGGCCATAACCGTCAAACCGCGTAAATACCCGGGTTCGGCGACGTTCATGGATATAGGTGATCGCCAGCGCGTTCTCGAGCAGTTCGTCCTCATCAATCTGAAAAAGCTCATCGCGTGGATAAACCTCCAACACCTGCGCCAGCACTTTGCCATCGAAACCATTGGGATCGAGGTCTGAACGTCCGATCACATTGGCTACTTTCCGACGAACTACCGGTATGTTGTTTGGAGGCTCCATGTATACACGGGAGGTGTACAAGCCTAAAAAACCACATTCGCCGACAACCTTGCCATCACCGTCAAACCGTTTGATCCCTATGTAATCGGGATAAGCATGCCGATGCACACCAGACTTGGTTCCGGATTTGGAGAAAGACAATAGCGATGGCGATAGAAGAAAGTTCCGGGTGTCTTTCGACTGCTCGGACAAACGCCGTTCGCTCGCCGGTGACCGAACTCGCAACGCACCGAGAGGCTTGCCCGTCTGATGCATCGTGTCATCTGCGTATTCAAATTCCCGATAGCCAAGAAAAGTGAAGTTGTCGGCCGCCAGCCATTCGAGAAACGCAATCGCTTCGTCAACTTCTTCATCGGGAACCGGTAATGTTGCTTCGCGAAGTTCGCGTATGTGCGCTCGAAGCTTGTCCTTCATAGGGAGAAAATCACTCACGATGGCGGTGAGCTCAACCACCGTGCGCTCCAGGCGCTGCTTCAACGTACGCGCGTCCTCTTCGTCGACCCGATCGATCTCTGCGTATATGAGGAGTTCACGGGTGGGATGATCACGCTGGAGGCTCGTGCGGGTAATGTGCCCCTGGCTATCGCGATCGACGGCAAAAACCACATTGTTCAGATAGTGGGTGATCAAGCCGTCGTGGGAGAGTGCGATAAGTACTGAATCGACCATAAACGGCATGTCGGGCGCCATCACCTGCACCACCGTGTGGTGTGACTCCCAGCCGTTGCGCCCCTGCTCCGGATTCATCACGACGAGTTGAATCTCTTCCGGATCACGGTCCTGGAACAACCGCCAACATTCCATGGTCGCGCCTGCATCGTCTATGACCCGACGACCTGCAAGGTCTTCTTCCGGTGTTCGCGACCAGAACTGGCGAGCGAACTGCTCGGCCGACTCGAACTCCTCGTCCGGTAACCGGCTACGGATTTGATCGACCAATCGCGTGACGTAGGAGTCGCTTGTCTCAGCCATGGATTTCCTTTCGCGCGAACCTCATCCGCCGCTCATTGTATGACGAACCTGCACTCGGTGTGCACTAACAGAGCATTGAAATTCTGCCGGACCGGGTAAAGGCGCTGGTCGAGTAAGGTAGTATGCAAGCAGTTCTTCGGGGAAATACCATGACCAAACTGGCATGCGGTATTCTGTTCAGCGTTGCATTTCTGCTCATCGCCGGCGCAAATTCAAACACCTTTCAACCCATGGACGTATTCTCGCTCGAGTGGGCAGACGATCCCCAAGTATCACCCGACGGTAAGACCATTGCCTATACCCGCAATGGTTTCGATCTGATGAGCGATCGACGCACCTCACACATCTGGTTGATCGAAGTCGACGGCAGCAATCACCGCCCGCTGACCGATCAGCCAGGCTATTCGCCTCGCTGGTCACCGAGCGGTGACCGAATCGCGTTTTTGTCTCGCGATGTGGGCAATGGCGTGCAACTGTACATGCACTGGATCACCGCGAACCGAACATCGAGCCTTACCCAACTCATCCAATCCCCGCAGTCGTTGACCTGGTCTCCCGATGGGCATTTGCTCGCTTTCAGCATGCTGGTTCCGCTGGAACCCAAACCATTCGTAACGCTGCCGAAAGCGCCTGAAGGCGCCCAATGGGCCCCGCCATTCAAAGTGATCGAAACGCTCATCTATCGTTCAGACAGTGCGGGTTACCTCACCGAGGGTTTCACCCATGTATTCACCGTCCCGGCCGACGGTGGCACGCCCCGTCAGATCACCGAAGGAAATTACCAGCATCAAGGTGGAATCGCCTGGAGCACAGATGGTGAGAGTCTCTATGTGACCGCCAACCGTCGGGAAGATTCGATTTACGAGCCGAGCGACACTGAGATCTACCGGGTGCCCCTCGATGGCGGCGAGATGCAGGTATTGACGGACCGTTACGGTCCTGATCGAAGTCCGACTCCTTCGCCTAACGGTCGCTACCTTGCGTACCTCGGTTCCGATGACGAGCACATGGGCTACTCGGTGACGAACCTCTACCTGCTCGATCTCAGAGATGGTAACCGGCGTTCACTGACCCACGACTTCGACCGCAGCATCGACAAAATAATCTGGGACGATGCTTCGCGCGGTCTTTATACCCAGTTTGACAATCACGGCAACGGCCACATCGAGTATCTGAGTCTGACTGGCAAACGAACATCGTACGCCCTGGACCTCGGCGGAATCTCTCTATCACGCCCGTACAGCGGCGGCACCTTCCATGCCGCCAACGGAATCGTTGCGTACACGAGCTCCGTACCCGGTTCGCCAGCCAATCTATCGATTGCTGCAACTCGAGGCAGCACTCGGCTCACCGAGCTGAACCATGATGTGTTGAACCACAAGACGCTGGCAACCATCGAGCGAATCCGTTTCCCGTCAAGCTTGGATGGACGAGAGATCGACGCATGGGTGGCAAAGCCTGCCGGATTCGATGCCAATAAACGTTACCCGCTGATACTGGAAATTCACGGAGGGCCGTTTGCTGCTTACGGACCACACTTCTCAACCGAAGTGCAGCTTTACGCAGCCGCCGGTTACGTTGTCGTGTACGTGAATCCCCGTGGTAGTTCGAGCTACGGGCTCGAATTCGGCAATCTCATCCATCACGCATATCCGGGTGATGACTACCACGACCTGATGTCCGCCGTTGATGAAACAATCAAGCAGGGATGGGTAGACCCTGAACGGCTCTACGTCACGGGTGGTAGTGGTGGCGGCATTCTGACCGCATGGATCGTCACCCAAACCAACCGGTTTCGCGCCGCGGTAGCTGCGAAACCGGTAATCAACTGGTACTCCTTCGTACTCACCTCCGACAACTACAACTTTTACTACCGCTACTGGTTTCCGGATCTTCCATGGAAAGCAGCCGACCACTACCTCAATCGCTCACCGCTGCACTTTGTCGACCGGGTGAGTACGCCAACAATGCTGTTAAGCGGCGAGCGGGACTTCCGCACACCGATTTCGGAAGCAGAACAGTTCTATCAGGCGCTGAAGCTCAACAAAGTGGAAACGGCCCTCGTGCGGATACCGGATGCATCCCACAACATTGCAGCACGCCCAAGCCACTTGATTGCAAAAACGGCTCATATTTTGGCGTGGTTCAATCGTTACGATAATTCCCAAACAGGCGCAGACTCGTAGCCTTCCATGCTTTGAGAACCGGCATTTACCGTACCGAAACGGTATTCGAGCAACGACGGTTTCTGCCATACTACGACCTTTCATGGTTCGGGGAGGATCATGAAGCGGACACTCCTGGCGTTCGCGCTACTTACGGTATATATACCCACTCTCTCCGCTCAAGATATGGAGATGTGGGGATGTGCGCCGTTAGGCGAACGGCGTACCGTATTGTTCATCGTTGATCGCGGCTCACGGAGTTATGTCAAGGTCGGCGGCCAACGAGCAACGGCGCGAGTCACTGCCGAAGAGGGCGGCAAGCGCTGGACGTGGGGAGGTAACTCGATTCTGCTGCTGGAAAACAGCAGAGCGGACTACTACGAAAGCGGCGAGATCAAGGGAAGGTTCCAATGCAAACGCGTCAACCGGTAGCACTTCTCAGCAACGAGGCAAGGTGAAATGGCTGAGAAACTGAACGGGGGTGATAGGTTCCCGGAGCTGAAGTTACGGCTCGCCGGTGGCGGCACAGTTACGCTCCCGAATGACATCGAAACACCCTACGCTCTGGTACTGTTCTACCGCGGCCATTGGTGACCTTTCTGTCGCCGTCTGTTAGCCGGCTATGAAAAACTACTCGACGAGTACAAAAATCTTGGTGTGTCGATCTTTGCAGGTACCGTTGACTCCGAAGAAAAAACCGCCGAAGTCGCAAGCGAACTGAGCTTTCCCGTGGCCTACGGCATGACGCGCGCGCAGGGCGATGCCGTGGGGGCCTGGTGGGAAGAACGTCGGGACCATATTCAGCCATCGGAGTTTCTACTGACTGGCAGCGGTCGGGTGATGTTCTCGACTTACAGCAGTTCACCCGTGGGGAGAATGGATCCGGAAGAAACGCTGACGCTGGTTAAATTCCTGGACGCGCGACGCCAGCAGAAAAAATAGCTCGAACCGCGCAACCCTTACTAGCCTGGATTATTCATGAACAAGCTACTGCGGCCGCCGATACCAGCGATAACACTGTGCGTGCTCCCTGCGGGTGCTCGACAGTTTGCAAGCGAGTTGCCACGTGCTGTCCACGCGCCCTTCGGTCCGCGCCACACAGCCTGCGAGGCCCGGTGTTTCACTACTCTGGCAATTCGCTTGCGAATTGCCCTCGA
>Ga0114950_10000503_pt1 | contig 26919 bp, 19 predicted proteins | sample N075metaG_FD_83503 | JGI IMG/M metagenome (GOLD analysis project Ga0114950, IMG submission 83503) | Deep subsurface microbial communities from Kermadec Trench to uncover new lineages of life (NeLLi) - N075 metaG | ecosystem: Environmental > Aquatic > Marine > Ocean trench > Sediment | place... | reverse complement strand
GGTACTTCACCGCCAAGCTTCTCCAGCAGGGCCGCCACCTCCGCTTCGGGCAGCCGCCGCAGCGCGATCCGGTGCGCGTGCCGCTGGCGCGTCAACTGCTCGAGCGTGCGGGCGAAGGGGCGGTTCACCTCCAACTCCACGTCGCGGTAGGTTCCGATGGCGAGCACCGGCAACTCCGACAGGTACTGCGCAAAGTGCTCGAGCAGCAACAGGGTCGACTCGTCCGCCCAGTGCAGGTCGTCGAACAGCACGACGGTAGGCGAGCGCTGCGCGCCGCGCTCCACGAACTCCCGGTACTTGGTGAATAGGTACTGGCGCTGCTGGTCGGCCGGCATCTCGAGGGGCGGCGGCAGGTCCGGGAACATGCGCCGCAACCCGGGCATGATGCGTGCGATCTCCGGTGCGGCATCCCCGAGAAGCTCGCGGAACGTCGCGGTGGGAAGCACGCGTGCCATGTGCTCCAGACCCTCGAGGAACGGGCCGAACGGTGGTGCGGCGCCCTCCATTTCGTAGCAGTGTCCCACCAGGCACGCGGCGTTTCGACGCCGAGCTTCGTCGAGGATCTCGTAGGCGAGGCGGGTCTTGCCCACACCCGGCTCGCCGCCGATCAGCACGAGGCTCCCTTGTCCTTGCTGAAGTTGATCGAGCCGGCCGAGCAGCTCGGCCCGTTCCTTTTCCCGTCCCACGAACGGCGTGCGGCCCGCCGGCGCGCTTGAGCGCATATCCACGCGCGGCCCGCCAGTGGGCTCGCCCGCGGCCCCGTCAGCGGGGGACTCCCAGGCGGGGGTCCTCCCCGCGGCGGCTCCCTCCGCGGGCTTGCCCGCTGAGACGGTGGGGTCGGCCATGCTCAACGCGGCGGCGAAGTGCGCCGGGCGTGCGAACCGCTCGGCCGGTTCCGGAGCCATCGCCTTGAGGATCGCCTGCTCGACGGACGGTGGCACCTGATCGCGGAGTTTGCTGATCTTGGGAACGGACTCCACGAATCGCTTGGTCATGACCGCCTGGGCCGTGGGCCCCGTGAAGGGCGGCCGGCCGGTGAGCATCTCGAACAACACGCACGCGAGACTGTAGATGTCGCTTCGGCTGTCCAACTCCCTGTCGCCGGCCACCTGCTCGGGACTCATGTACGCCGGGGTCCCCATCACCAGCCCGGTCTCGGTCATGCGCTGCGCCCCGGACACGTCGGCCGCCCGTGCGATGCCGAAGTCCATCACCGCCGCGTGCCCACCGGAAATGAGGATGTTGTCCGGCTTGATATCGCGGTGCACCACACCGTGTTCGTGTGCGAAGTCGAGGGCGTCGGCCACGTCCCGTGCGATCCGGAGTGCGTCCTCCAGCGGGAGCTGGCCCTCGGTGTCCATACGGTCGCGCAGCGTTTCGCCCTGGATGAACGGCATGACGTAATACAAGAAGCCGTCGGCGTTACCGGAGTCGATCAGGGTCAGAATGTGGGGGTGCTCGAGCCCGGCGGTGATCCGGATCTCGCGAAGGAAACGCTCCTGCCCGACCGCCAGCGCCAGCTCCGGCTTGAGCACCTTGACCGCCACGTCTCGTCCATGGCGCTGGTCTTTGGCCAAGTAGACCGTGGCCATGCCGCCGGAGCCGATCTCGCGCTCGATGGCGTATCGCTCAGCCAGGGCTGATTTCAGTCGCTCGAATTGCTCGGTCATGACCGTGTGGCGCCCGTGCCCGGCTAAAGGACGCTACTCCCCTGCCGCCGCCTCCTTCTCCTCCTTCTCCTCCCCATCCTCCCCGAGGAGCGCCGCGAGGTCGCGCATCTCTCCCGGCATCCGGTCGTCCCCGAGTGCGCCCATCCATGCAGGATACCCCAAGGGGATCTTGCTCACTTCATCGAGCTGTGCCACTTCGTCGTCGGTGAGCGTTAGGTCCACCGATCCGAAGTTGTCCTCGAGCTGGTCCATCCTTTTGGCCCCGATGATGACGCTGGTCACTGCGTCTTTGTGGAGCAGCCAGGCAAGCGCGATCTGGGCTACCGACGCGTCGTGGGTCTCCGCGATGGGCCGCATCACGTCCACGATGTCGAAGCCCTGTTCCTTGTTAACCGGCGGGAAGTCGAACGTGGCCCGTCGCGTCCCCTCCGGGCTCTCCTCACGCGTGAATTTTCCGGAAAGGAATCCTCCGGCGAGTGGGCTCCAAACCAGGAGGCCGAGCCCTTGGTCCTGGATCAGCGGAATGGTCTGCTGCTCCAGCTCTCGTCCGACGAGCGAGTAATAGGACTGTGTGCACTTGAACGCCTCGAGGCCCCGCTGCTCCGAGGCTCCCAGCGCCTGCATCAGCTCCCATGCCTCCATGTTGGAGCACCCGATGTAACGAACCTTGCCGGACCTGACGAGATCGGTCAGCGCGATGAGCGTCTCTTCGATGTCGGTCTCCGGATCGGAGCGATGAATCTGATAGAGGTCGATGTAGTCGGTGCCGAGACGTTTCAGACTCGCTTCAGCGGCCTGAATGATGTGCAGCCGGGAGAGCCCGACCTCGTTCGCTCCCGGACCCATGCGGCCGCGCACCTTGGTGGCGATCACCACATCCTGACGTTTGCCCTTCAACGCCCGACCGAGAATCTCTTCGGACTCGCCGCTCGAGTAGACGTCGGCCGTGTCGAAGAAATTGATCCCCTCGTCGAGCGAGCGATGGACCATCTCGTCGGCCTCTTTCTGGCTGAGGGCGCCGATCATTTCCCACTGGCTGCCGAACGTCATGGCTCCGAGGCAGAGCTCCGATACGAAAACACCGGTGTTGGCGAGGGGGCGGTACTTCATGGGTTGATTCTCCGGGGTCGTGGAAGTGGGGTCGCGCGGGACCGTCCCGTGGACAGTCGCACAGGACGGTCACGTAGGACGGTCACGTAGAAAACGGGTGGGCCAATTATATCGGCTGCCGTAGTGTGGGTCTACGAGCTATCGCTCACCGAGCCGGATCGGCATCGTCATGGCACCGTTGCCGGCTGAATCCCAAGCGGCGAAGCGCACCCAAGCCTGGCCCGTCGCGTCGAACGGGATCGTGAACGTATGGCGGCCGAAGGGAGGCAAGTCTTTGGTCGAGACCATTTTAGTCGTGGTTGTTTCACCATTCCCGTACACGACCTCGACGAAATCGAGCGGGAACGTCCATTGGACCTCGGCCGTGAGCGTCGTGTTGGCGCCCGCACCGTCATACCGGTGGGACGGGATGAGCACTTCGCCCGAAGTCACGAAGTAGTTGCCGTCCATCAGGGCGTCGATAATCGGAGCGTACTCGCCCGGCTCAGGCAGCTCGCCGATCCGTAGGTAGCTCACCGGGCCGTTCGCGTAGATGTCGTCGCCCGGAGCCTTGCCGTAGGTCTCCGTGATGGCCAGCAGATACTTCGGCCGAAGTGATGTGTCGGCGATCCAATTGTTCATGTCGTCGAGCAGCGGGATCACGCGGTAGTCGGACAACCGAACCTCAGACAGGTCGGAGCCCATGCCCCAACGCCAGCCCACTCCACGGTAACGATCGTTCAGGAAGTGGGGTGTATCCGCAACCGCGTCGGGGAAACCGGTAGAGCCCTTGGTGCGGGGGTGAGGCATAAAAACGAGCATGCCCTCGGCCTCGATCATGGTCATCAAGTCCTGGGCGCTACCGATGTTGTACATGCGGCCGTATTCAGGGTGCTCCGTAACCAGAGGTGTCCCCGGTGCGCGCTCATCCACGTAGTAGACGGGGTGCGAGAAGAGGAGGTCCCAGTGGCCGCCGAGAAGATTGGTGTTCTCCAGCTCCGGCATCACCATGAAAGCGTCGTCCGAATGACGCAGCGCTCCCTCGAACAACCAGTGGAGCTCCTCCAACTGGGTGGCGTCACGAGGCCGGTCGACCGGCCCAGCGATGGTGATGCCCGCCGCACGTAACACCTCGAAGTCCGAAAGCCGGGTATCGATGCTGCCGGACGCCAGCAGCTCCCGACCGAGATTGGTGTGGTAGTGGCTGCCCATCACCTGATAACCCGGCAGTGGCCTGTATACGTCTCCGTTCGTAAAAGCGAGCGCATCCTCGAACGCCTCGGACGCGTCACCTAACGTGGGGTAGAAATAGCCGGCCATGTGCTGCTCGGACCCGGGTGGTGCACTGTATAGGGACCAATTCGCCAGGTACCTCTCCACGACTTCCTGCTCGCCCTGCCGGATTCCGAAGCTGAACGACGACTCGTCATCCTTGCGGTACCAGTTGTTGCCGACGTTGATCTCGACCTCTCTCGCCCAGAAAAACGTGTGCGGCGGCGGAAAGGCGGCGATCGCGCCTCCGTTGGTCTCCGCGACCACCAAGCGGTTCGCGGCCCTAAGCACCACATGATCGGAGTTGGCTGGGCCGCGAAGCGAATAGGAATGCCTCTCATTGGCGATATCCCGCCAGGTGATCCTGCTACCCTCGAGATCGAGGCCCGTGAGGCCGAGGTCATACTTGTAGGCGACCGAGGGCAGATCCGTGGAGGCAACTAATTCGACCCGAATGAGGTTGGTCCCTTCGTAGACGGTCAGCACCAAATCTCCGGAGAAGGAGCCGAGCCGCATTCCCGGGAACGCCACCTTCAGCCGGGCGCCATCTGTCGTAACCACGCACGCCTCGGTGTCGTAGACCGCGTCGGCACGACGGACCTCATCGGGCGACCGCGGGAGGCCCGGTTGCTCAGCCACGCCGGCCGCCGGGGGAGGGTTGCCCCCGCCCACCTCGGTACGTAGGTCGAGCGGGGCGTCCCAGAACACGTCCCACTTGTAGGTATCGACGACGTCCTGGGTAAGCTCCACGCCCAGGTTCCGTAGCGGACTGAGTTGCTGGTTGCTGATCCGACGTAATCCCTCCGTGATCTTGAATTCGATTTTTGCATCGGTTGCGAGGGTCACCCACGTTTGGCCTTCGCCGCGGATTGCCAGCTCATCAATGATCGGTGTGCCGTCGACGATGCTGAGCCCAAGCCGCAGCCGCTCGTCTCCGGCACCTGGCCACTGGACAAGCAGCAGGTCGCCCGAAACTAGCGCTGTGATGCCGCCGGTCGGTGTGTAGGCCGTCAGGTCACAAACGAGCGGGGAAGCCGGAATTGAGGCCTGTCCAAGCGCCGTCATACCGGCTGGAGTGGACAGGGTGACGGCCAAAACGACCGCCCATTTCGCGACCGGCGCCCTAGGCGGTTTAGGACGAGAGACTCTTGGCCGTTTAGGACAAGGGATTCTTGGTGCACCGGAGGGTCGATCACAAGACATCATCAGCCAAGAATATCGGTTGTCGTACCGACCGGCTATGTTCGCTCCCGAATGGACGGTCGCGGCCCTCGCTCCGCCTGCCCCACTGTACTCCTTCAACAGCCTTCTGGATGAATATGCCCCTGCGTGTAGCTGGCTGGACGATTTTACTGGCCGTCGGGTGGGCCGTCACGACGACCTGTGCCACCTATCAGCTTTACAGCGACTGCGTCGCACCTTCCTCACAGTGCCCCGCTCAGGGGGCGGACGATCAGGAGGCGGTTCTTTTCCTGGTTGGGGACGCTGGATCCAAGGAGTTCGATGGCAACCCCGTCATGCGGCACATGAAAACAGCGGTGACGGCGCTCGACGGTCGCGGTGTTCCCACCACGGTGCTCTTTCTCGGGGACAACGTCTACGACGAGGGGGTGCGAGAGGGCCACCCCGAGGATCTCCGGCGCTTGGGGGCACAGGTCGAGGTGGTCGCCGGGACGTCGGCCAAGGGGATCTTCCTGTCTGGAAACCACGATTGGGCCAACTCGGCAACGGACAAAGGACTCGCGCGTTTGATAAACCAGGAACAGGCGCTCAGAAACTTCAGCGGTGGCGGGGCTAACGTTGGCCTCATGCCTCGGGCCGGGTGTCCCGGCCCCGTGCGAGAGAATCTGGAGGACTCCCGCGGGAATGTCCTGGCCTCCGTCGTGGTGCTGGACACTTCCTGGTGGCTGCTGGAGCCGCCGAGCGCCTCGGGATGCAGCCCCTCCACGAAGAGCGGTGTGATTCAGGAATTGGAGCGGGTTCTCTCCGAGGTGTCGGACATCCCCGTAATCGTGGCGGCCCATCATCCGCTGCGGACGGGGGGGCCGCACGGAGGGAATTCCAGCTCCCTGAGGTGGCTGGCGAACCTGCTCGGGTTGTTACGGGAGAACCTCAACACCCCTCAATACCGGGCCTTCATCGATAGCATGATCGAGGTTTTTGGCCGGGCCTCGCGTCCCATCATCTATGTGGCCGGGCACGATCACTCCCTCCAGGTCATCGAGGAGTCGCTGGAAGGCGCCTCCGTCCTCCACCTTGTCTCCGGCAGCGGCAGCAACGTCAGCGGTGTGCAGCCCATTGCCGGCAGCCGGTTTGCGGCGGGGCTACCGGGATACATGCGGCTCGACTTCCGGTCCGGCGGCAGGATTCAGCTCAGCGTGGTGGCTGAGTGCTCGGTGGAGGCCGTTGAAGCACGTTTCTGTCGCGGGCAGGAGGTGGACAGCTTCCAAAGTGTCTTTCGGGCACGCGTCCGCTGAAGAGCCTAGTATGGCAGCCCCAGCAAGATGTAGATCTTCGTTCTCTCGTCGCTGACGCCGGCGCCGGCACGCAGCATGTACGGCTGGGCGATCGGCTTAAAGTAAATGCCCCCCCCGACGCCCGTGTGCCAACCTCCGGGTGTCGCGCCGTCCACATAAACGCGTCCGGCATCGGCGAATCCGAAGATGCCTATGGCCACGGGGACCACGACGCGTGGGTTCCATACGCGGAGGCGAAGCTCGCCGGCTCCGAATACCGCGGCGTCTCCCGCGAACCGCTGCTCGGCCCAACCCCGGATCGTCTCTGCTCCACCGGCGAAGGCGGCCTCATTCCAAGGGATGTCGTCGCCCCAGACCTTCTCGCCGCCCACTCGTAGCGCAAGAGAAATTCTCGAATACACGGACGGGGATAACACGGTCGAGAGCCCGGCGCCGACCTTGGTGAAGGGCGTGGTGACGTCGAAGATGGCCGGGAACGTTGCCCCCCTGAGATCGATGCGTAGGCGGTTGGCCGACTCCTCAGGGTCTACCGGGGCATCGTACACGAGGCTCGCGGTGGCCCCGGCCTGCACAAAGCCGACGGCGCCATACAGGGTGTCGCGCACCGTGCCGAAGAAACGGTTGGCGTTCTCGTCCGAGTTGGATCGAGATGCCACCAGGCCGGCCGTCAGCTCAAAGCCGGAATCCCCCCCGACTCCTATGGCCGCTGCGAATGAAGCCGCTCGTTGGTCGACCTTGTAGAATGACTCGTCGTCGGTCGTGGGTGTGTCATTCCCGAATCCAAAAAAATGGAGAACATCGAGTGTGGAGTAACGGAGCTGAAACGTCGTGAATACGGGGGAGTTCGCCCGGTTCAGACGTCCGTCGATCTCCGCCCGCCCACTCACTCTCTTAATAGAGAAACCGCCCCTGAAATCGATGCCCGAGGAGAAAGGAGCCTTGCGGAAACCGTAGGTCTCGCGGCGGATGCCGCCCCCCAGGAAGAAGCCCAGATCCGTGGAGTAGGTCGTCCAAAAGATGGGTAGGATACCACTCCCCCAGTCGCGGGGCTGGTCCCGGTCCTCCTCGCTCCAAACCCACTCGTCGAACTCCTTGGTGTCGAGGCGTGGCGCATCGGATCCGGAGACGGTGTTGTTGCCCTGCGAGCTGTAGAGGCGGACGTTATCTCCCGAGTCATTCACTTCAAATGTGTCGTCGCCCGGCCCACCGATGACGCGAACGGTGATGCCACCGCCTCCGTCCCCAAAGACGGAGACCTGGTCGTTGCCCCCCTTCACATAGATGCGGATCTCATCGGTCTCCTCCTCGCTGAACCGACGCTGGAGATAGGGCGCATCTGCCGACTCGGAGTCGGCCAGCGAGACCGTCACGAAGCCGGGATCAGTGCGATCGACGACCACCAACTCGGATACGTTGGTCGCGTGGAGGTCTACCGATTTGGCGAGCAGCTCGTACAGGTTCTCCACCGGAATGGTCAGGTTGTCCCGACGTGCCTTCAGCGCCACGGTCAGCTCTGCCCCGTTTATGGCAAAGATCTCGGGGGGCAGGCGACCCACAGCTTCTTCGATCACGTCGTCCGTCAGGCTCGCCTGGAGCGACGCCGCGATGGAGTCCCACACCGGTCTCTCCAGTCCGGAGAGGAATTGCCGGTCCAGCGCCCTCCCGTTCCAGTGCAGCCTCTCAACGTTGGGGTAGTCTGCTTCAAACCGCACGAACTGGGGCATGTAAAGGCTGAGGATCCGCGGAACCATCCCGTCGAACTTCGAAAAGGCTTGATCCCGGTCGGTAGGAACCGGTAGCCAATACCTCCGATCGTCGTCGTCGTCGTCGTAGGTAGCCCATCGCCACTGGCCGCGATGCCGGTCCCAATCACCGAGGAAGATGTCCAGTACGCGAGCCGTCAGAAACGCGCGCCCGTCCACTCGATCGGCCGGACCCCGATCGATTCTTTCGGTCAGCCTCTCGTTGCCGATAACCCGCACCGTGCCTTGGAACGCCGCTCGCTCACCCTCGTTCTCGTCGGGACGTTCTTCGATGAGTCCGAGCATCCCGGCGAATTCGGTCCTGAACTCTCCGAGCGCAGGATCGTCCGGCATGACCCTGAGTACTGGATCGACATGGAGAACACCTGCCGCCTCCAGCAGGGGTGCCGCAACGAGTGCGCCGAAAGGATGAGCCGCGCTGATCCCGTCTTGTACGAGGTCGTCTACCACGGTCCCGCGAAGAATAGAATCGAGGACGGCTGACGGGTCCTTGTCCACCGAGCGAAAGGCGTATTCCCGGCCGTCGGCACCGTCGAATCTCAACGACTTGGTCTGCCGGCCGCCCCCTACCCGAGTCGGTGTCAGGCCCCCAGCGAAGGTCGAGAGGTCCAGAACTTCGACTTCTATCGGAGTGGTCCAGAGATCACGGTAGTGCCGTCCCAGGGTCCAGCGATGGAAGGCGCCTGCCCGGTATTGCTCTCCCGCGGCCGTGACCACGGTGCTTCCGGCCGACTCCTGAGCGGCTGGTCGCAGCGGAAAAACCATGAGACACGAGAAAACAAGAAACGTATGTAGTGTGTGCTTCGCGACGGTGGTCATGGGTGCCGCCCGCGTCGAATGGTGAGAAACCCCCGCGCTCCAGAATGACTGGCTCCAGAGCCCTACGCAACAGCATGACCCGGCAGCTGGGACCGTGTGTCCGGGAAGGGCGGAGGGGGGGCGTGTGCCCGCGACGCGAGCACGATAGAATGTAGTGGCAGTAGGGAGATCAATGCGACGAAAGGAGACACCCCATGTCAGTAGAACTTGGTGATGAGGTCCCTGATTTCACGGCAGAGAGCACACAAGGGACGATCCACTTCCATGATTGGATTGGGGACGGCTGGGCAGTGCTGTTCTCGCACCCCAAGGACTTTACTCCGGTCTGCACGACCGAGCTGGGCTCCGTGGCTGGCCTCCAGCCGGAGTTCGAGAAACGCAACTGCAAGATCGTCGGCCTGAGTGTCGACTCGGTCAGCGATCATACCGAGTGGTCCAAGGACATCGAGGAGACCACGGGGAATGCGGTGGGCTTTCCGCTCATCGGGGACACCGACCTGGCAGTCGCCAAGCTCTTTGGCATGCTCCAAGCCAGCGCGACCGGCAGCGCCGGAGAGCGGACGGCAGCCGACAACGCCACCGTGCGCAAGCTGTTCGTGATCGGACCGGACAAGAAGGTCAAACTCACCCTCACCTATCCCATGACCACGGGCCGCAACTTCCTTGAGGTGCTTCGTGTCCTGGACTCGATACAGTTGACCGCCAGCCACAAGGTCGCCACACCGGCAGACTGGAAACAGGGTGAGGACGTGATCATCGTGCCCTCGGTTTCCAATGAAGAGGCCGAGGAGAAATACCCTCAGGGGTGGAGTTCGCCCAAGCCGTATCTGCGGATCGTATCCCAGCCGAGTGTAGGGGAGCGCAGCGCCGGCGAGTCCGGATGAGTTTGAGGCCCCGCAGCAAAGGTGCTGCGGGGCCTCGATCGTATGGACGGACCTGTACGCCAATCGGACGGATGGGCCGCGTGACTGTCATCCGGTTTGGAAGTGGGCAAGCGGCCCATGACCTCCGATTACCTGATTTCAGCGCTTTGGCGACAGAGCCCCGCTCTACGGCAGCCGAAACACGAAGAGTGTGTTGCCCCCGCTCCGCTGCCGGATCTCTCGTGTGGCGCCCCGGTTGTTTACACCCCCGCCTGCCGCGATGGCGATATACTGAACGCCGTCGACGCTGTAGCTCACCGGGAATCCCCCGGCGCTCGAGTTGAGAATCTGCTCCCAGAGAATCTCACCGGTGTCGGCGTCGAAGGCCCGGAAACGGCGGGCGTCGTCGGTGACGAAAACCAACCCGCCGCCCGTGCTCAGCACCGATCCGCCGATCCCGGCCCTTTGCCGATGCACCCAACGCGTCCGCCCCGTCGCTACGTCCACAGCCGTGAACTGACCGACCTGCTCATCGGAGTTCACCTGCACGCGCTGGTAGGTCGCTGAGGCGTGGTAGTCGCCGACCTGGTGGTCCACCGGATTTAGCGCGTAGTTCATACACGTGTTGTTGGTGGGCGCGTAAAGGGCGTTCGTCTGGGGGCTGTAGGCGACCGCCTGCCAGTTGATGCCGCCCCCGCCGAGGGACGGACAGACGAAAGTCGTGTCCTGGATCGCCGAAAGCTTGATGGCTGGATTCGCGATTCCCTTCCGCCCCTCCACGTCGACACCCACGATGACGTTCTGGTAGTTCGTCTCTCGCGCCCAGAGGAAGTCCCCAGTGGCAGCGTCGAGTGTCCAGACAATGCCCGGTTTGCCTGGAACACCGGTGACCACCTTGCGTCGGCCTGGTGTGATGTCGGGATTCAGCCACGAGACGGCGTCCGGGTCGGGCGCCACCTCGGTCTCCACCAGGATGCGCTCGAAGGGGTGGTCCAGATCCCAATCGTCTCCAGGCAGATGTTGGAAGTACCACTCGATCTCGCCGGAGTCGGCATTCAGGGCGAGCGTCGAATTTGTGTAGAGGACGTCGCCACCTTGTGTGTCTCTCTGGACCGATCCCCACGGAATGGGCACCGCCACGCCGATATAGATCAGGTTAAGGTCCGGATCGTAGCTCGGGGCAATCCATGCTGAGCCTCCGCGGCGCTGCTCGTCTGGAAGAGCTCCCCAGGTTTCACTTCCGGGCTCCCCCTGCTTTGGGATCGTATGCGTGCGCCACAGCTCCTCGCCCGTCTCGATGTCGTGGGCCGAGATCCAGCAACTCGTGTTGATGTAGTAGCAGCCGGACATGCCCGCGACGACCTGACCGTTGATGATCTGGGGCCCGCCGGAGTAGTGCTGTCCGATGGTCCAATCCCCGACTTGATGCTCCCATATCACCTCTCCCGTGCGAGCGTCGAGGGCAACCAGGTAGGCGTCGTGTGTCGCGATGACGAGCCGGTTGCCGACGAGCGCAGCGTTGCGGTTGGCGCATGCCAGTCTCGCCGAGTGCTCGACCCGCTCGCGGCGGTACTCCCAGATGAGCGTTCCGTCCCGCGCGTCCACCGCCTCGATGAAGTCACAAGCTTGGGGCAAGAACATGACACCGTCGTGTACCAAGGGGGTCGTCTCCTGTAATCCCCTCTCCATGGTCCACGCCCACGCCAGGCGGAGGCTGCCCACGTTCGACGTATTGATCTGGTCGAGCGGGCTGTACCCCCAGTGGTCGTAGGTTCGGCGCCACATGAGCCACTCACCGTCCGGCGGGCTGAGCAGCATGGCCTCGGTTACGGGCGTGTAGTTCTCAATGAGCGACTGAGCACCCGCTGGGGAGCATAAACTGAAGACTCCCGTGAGGGAGACGAGAAAACAGGAGGCGACGGTTCGAGCCGTGCGGCGGCGCGTGGAAACTCGAAAAAGTATGGTCATTACCCGAGTTGGAGGCTCAGGGCAACAGGGGGCGGACGTTGATGGTCACCTCTTCGTCGGCGAATAGGGCTCCGTCATCGGCCCGGCCCCGAAGCACATACGTCCCGGGTTCGTCGAAGGTGACCTGCACCGTCCATGCACCGTCGTCCGGAATGGAGGGCGCGTCCCAGAACGGTGACCATGGGGAGTTGTGGAAGGCACGGGTATCCTCCCAGGGCTTGATCTGAATGGGATCGAAGGTCGCGTTACTGTCCCCCCTATAGACGAACCAGGTGAAGTGCAGACCGATTGTTTTGTTCACGGTGATACGGACGGGCCGGCGCAGCCACCGCCGAAGGTCTTGAAGCTCCGGGGTGAGCTCCTCCTCCGCATCCTCTTCCTCCGATTCGGGTTCGTCCGAAGCGTCGTCCGGGGTGTCCGCGTTCTCGACACTCGTGTCGGTGTCGCTCGTAGCCTGTTCCGCCTCGCCGCGGGCGGCTGGCTCGGCACGGGCCCGGCGCTGCGCCAGAGTCTGGGGGAACCCATCGTCGGTCACTCGGACGATCAGGGTGACGGGCTGCCCGACCAGCGCAGCGATCTCGCGGTCCGTTCCCAGCTCGATGACCGGAGCCGTATTCATCCGGTTTTCAGGGTCGCTGCGGCCGCCGCCGAGCGCCCCGGTCTCGGACGCGATGACCATGTTGTCGACGAGGAGGTCCTGCCGGAGCGATGCGTACGCCTTCTTCTCCTCCCCCTGGCTCGTCAGCGTCCAAACCACCTCCTGATCCGGGTCGAAGTCCGCCGGCATATGAACCCTGAAGACGTATCGGTTCCTGCGTGGCAGGAAGTGGGTCGGTTGTCCGCGGTCGGGGAGCCCCGGGGAGAAGTAATTGTTCGGTCCCACCGGGATGTTCAGCTCCTCGTCCCAGTTCCGGTTCAGGTACCCGAAGAGGAGGTTGTACGACCCGTCCGGGTTGACCTCGAAACCCTCGTAAGCGGGAGAGACCGTCTGACCACGCGAGTAGGAAAGCTGTGCGTCCGCTTGGTTGCCAGCCACGAGGAGGGAGGCTGCAAGGGCACATCCGAAGACGAGCCACAACGGTCTGACTCGTGAATCCCCGGGGCGTTGACCATTCATATCAGCTCAGTGCTCCCGATCACGGGTCGTCGGACGAGTCCGCTACTGCGTCCGGGCCTTGCGACGGGACGGGAATGGAGGCCAGGCACAGCGGACAGCCGATCACGTGGTCGTTCTTCGTGAGGTTGAACTGCTCCCTCCGGTTCGCCATCTCCTCGAGGAATTGCTCGTCGGTCATCGCGACGCGCATCCCGAGGTCGATGAACATGTTGGCCACCGAACGATTACCCGATCCTTGCCAGTTCCTCGGGTCGGGGATGTTCTGGTTCGTCTCGGTGTTGTTCATGTAGCCGACGATGTGGATGATCGTGCCTTTCGGAAGGAGCGGCTGGTAGCCGTCCTCGAAGGCGTAACCCCGTACCCAGTTATGGTCGTATCCAGCACAGCTGAGGGTCTCCACATTCATCCCCCAAATGGCCTCCATGCACATGCGTTCGCCTGGAGCGTGCAGGTGCGGCTCGAACGTGATGAACTTGGTGTGCTGTTGCAGCACGTCGTAGGCGTGGAGCTCCTGTCCGGTCTTCATGGCCTCGATGTCGATGTCCACGCCGTTTCCGAGGGCGATGGGAGCGGACGGGTACTTGGGCTCATAACCCTTGGGATGGAACCGGAAGCCGAAGAGCATCTTCCCCCTCGTGTCCCGACCGCTGGAGTGCAGGTGCACCGAGTTGATCACGATGCTGGAGCCACCCCTCAGAAGCCGTCCTCCTTCAGGATCGAAGACGTCCGGATTTCGACCCACTTCGTGAACCGGCCAGAACGTGGCCTCCCGGCCCGCGAACGCAAGCAACGTCGCATCAACACCGGGGTTGAGGACCTGGGTGCTGAAAGCCAAGTGGTGGAAGATGTAGCGCGCACCGACCGTTTCGCGCCCGGTGTCCGTCGCGTCGATGTCGTTGGACTCCCTCATCTCGATGGACATTACGTACCGGTCCTCGTCGAGAGGGATCAGTATGGACTCCATCTCACCCCACCAGTCTGGGGCGCCGGCCTCCATGAAGATTTCCTCCGAAGCCACGATCAAGTCCGGCTCGCCCGCAACCCAGAACTCGCCATCCTCGTCGAAAACCAGGGGCTCGGGCAGGTCGGCCGGATCACCCTCGGGAGTTCCGTTGTCCACCCAGGTGGCGATGGCAGCGAGCTCCTCATCATTGAGGGATGGGTCGTACTTGTAGTTCTGGATGCCGATGTCCTTTTCGATGTACCAAGGGGGCATCGCACCCGCGCGATCACGTATGTGGGTCTTCTCCTTGATCCTGCGGGCATACCGCCGAACCTGCTGGTAGGTTTGGAGCGGCATGGGCGCTACGCCCCCCGCACGATGGCAGTTCTGACAGCTGCGCTGGAGGATCGGCGCGATGTCGCGGGAGAAGGTCACGAGGGCGTCCGATGAGGCGGATTGAGCCACGGACTGAGCTTCAGCGGTGCCCGGCGCGCAGAACACGACCACGGCAAGACCTACGCCGAGCGGGAAGGCCATCTTCGATCCTCTCTTCATCACGTAGCTCCTTTGGAAAAACGTGTTCTCCGCGGCTACCGCGCCGGGTCATCAAAACAGTGATGGAACCTCGACGCGCCCGTAAGAAAAGCGTGGCAAAAGTAGCATGGGGCCACGGCATGGTCAAACGTCAAGGACCACCCGAAAGGCCCTACCGGTGAACGTGGGGTGGACCCTACAAGACCTGTGCTTCGCGCATCACGGCCTCGCATTTCCGGCGGATTTCGGAGGCGACCTGGAATGGATCCCCCCTCACCAGCTCCGCCCGAAATAACTCTACCGAAAGCGCTCCGCCGTACTCTTTATCGGCCAGCTTCCGGAGAATGCGCTGTAGCGGCGCGATACCGTCGCCAGGGATCAGCCTGGAGTCGTTATTGATCAACTCGCGGGGACCAGCAAGTAGATCCTGGAAATGCACATGGGCGAGCTCACCCGGCTCGAGCAGGTCCAGGTCTTCGAATTTGCTCAGCCCCGACCAGAAGTGGAAGAAATCGAGCATGGGTCGGACGCGGGGATGCGCCGCCTCACGGATGACCTGGAGCGATGAGGCCAGAGTCGCCAGATGGGTCGACGTGCGAAGGAATTCGATCATCGCGGTCAGGTTGTACTCGCCGGCGATCTCTCCGGCTTCGCGAATACAGTCCGGGGTGGCCGCAAAGTCTTCAGCGGTAACCCTCCGGTTCGTGATCGACGGGGAGTAGATCTTTTGCAGTCCGAGGCTGGCAAACTGATCGCAACGCCTTCTCCACGTCTCGAGCGATGCCGCCCGTGCCGGACCCGGGATCCAGATATCCTGCATGACCGCGGCGGCGGACACCGGTGTCAGTCCCAGATCGCTCAGGAGGCTTCTTGCGCCAGCCAACGTGTCGTTCTCGAGGAATCCGTCGAGCATGCGATCGTTCAGTTCGACGTATTGGATTCCGGCTCTCGCCCAACCCTCGAGTGATCCGCGGAATCCGGCCGCCCGGGAGGTATTCTGATGAATGCTGAGCAGCATCTTGCCGGAAGGGGCCGTCTGCGCTTGTACAGACTGTACCAGCGGCGCCAGAGGCGCCTCTACCGACCGGACCAGCGGGGCCGCCAATGAAGCCAGAACGAAGGTTCGCCGAGTCAGCATCAGCCTACTGTATCGTCAATTGCGTGTGGCCGCCACAGGGATAGCCACTACCGTCCAATCGCCGACTCCTCCGCCGTCACCGGGTTCATCGGGGCCCGGCTTATCACCTCCAGGAACGCCTCCCCGTACCGTTCGAGCTTCAGCGCACCAACGCCCGAGACGGCCAGGAGCTCTGCCGGCGTGGACGGACGTCCCTCGGCCATGGCGCGAAGCGTCTTGTCGCTGAATACGATGTAGGCCGGCACACTCTGTTGGTCCGCTATCGACTTGCGGAGCTCTCGTAGGCGCTGGAACAGGGCCTCCCCCTCGTCAGAGAGTGGCCCGGGCTCCGCGACTCGGTCGTAGGACTTGGGTGATCGGCGTCTGGGGGGCACCACGGCGGCGGCAATCATCCCCTCCGCGGCCCGGTCCTCGGCTTTTATCCCCGTGCACCAATCACAGGACGTGCCGCACGCATCGATCTCCTCGCCGAAGTGGGCCAGTATCTTCTTGTGCCGGCACCCGCCGTTTTCCACCAGTCGGAAAAGAGACTTGGCCGCCTCGACCTTCGTCCAGTAGAGATCGGGATCGTCGACCTCGTTCAGGAACCGCTCGTGCTGCTTCACGTCGGCCCACGAATAGAAGAGGAAGCAGTCGCTATCCAGACCGTCCCTGCCTGCGCGGCCCATCTCCTGATACCAGGACTCCACGTCCTTGGGCATGTCCCGATGGATGACGAAGCGCACATTCGACTTGTCGATCCCCATGCCGAAGGCAACGGTCGCGACGATCACCTCGGCGTCGTCCTTCGCAAAAGCATCCTGGTTTGCCGCCCGATCCGCGGCCTCCATGCCGGCGTGATAGGGCAACGCCCGCACCCCCTGATCACAGAGGAAGTCGGACATCTGATCGACCGCTTTCCGCGAGGCGCAATACAGGATGCCGCTCTGCCCCGAGCGGGCGTGGATCAGCCCTGCGATCTCGCGGCGAGTGGGCCCGGTGCCCTTCTTCCTGCAGTAGATCTTCAAGTTGGGGCGGAAGAACGAGCCCTTGAAGCCGGCCGGCTTGTTCATATCGAGTTGCCGGATGATGTCGCGGGCCACGGCGTTCGTGGCGGTCGCGGTGAGCGCCAACACGGGCACGCCCGGGAGCGCCTCCCGGAGCCGCTGCAGCCGCCGGTACGACGGCCGGAAGTCGTGGCCCCACTGGCTGATGCAGTGGGCCTCGTCCACCACGAGCAGCGAGATTGGCCAGTTCCCGGCCTCCCTGCTGAGGCGGCCGTCGAGCCCCTCCGGGGCCAGATAGACGAGCTCGTACTCTCCGGCTCTGAGCGCCTGGAGCCTCCGCTCCCGCTCGCCTGGCTCCAGCGACGAGTTGATCGCCGCCGCCCGAAAGCCCAGGTCGTTGAGCGCATCGACCTGGTCCTTCATGAGCGAGATCAGCGGAGACACCACCAGCACCGTGCCGTCCAGCAAACGGGCCGGCACCTGAAACGTCAGGGATTTGCCCGCCCCCGTGGGCATGAGCGCGATGCAGTCACGGCCTGCGATCACCGCTTCAATGACCTCTAGCTGGCCCGGGCGGAAGTCCTCGTAGCCGAATACGTCACGAAGAATACCGAGGGGCCCGCCGAGCGGTGGGGCTGTCGGGTCGGGGGCGATCGGAGGCTCCACGTGGGGGTAACGCGCGCCGAGGTAACGCACGCGAGCCCCAACGTACACGAATGTATGGGGCGAAGAGAGGGGTGGGTGGGTCGGATGCCTGTAGCTCGCTCGCCCCTTTACGGAATTCGAGCGACCCAGATGAGGTGCCGAGCGCCCTTCCCACGGTGTGCGCGTACGGGGACCTCGTCGACCTCGAAACCGGCCTTAACAAGGCGTTTGGTGAAAGCGCGGTCCGAACCGGCCGACCACACCGCCAGCAGGCCCTTGGGCCGGAGCGCCCGGTAGCACACGTTCAGTCCGGCCTTCGAATAGAGCCAATCGTTACTCTTCTGGGTCAAGCCCTCCGGGCCGTTGTCGACGTCCAACAGGATGGCGTCGAACGACGGCCCCCCCGCCCTCAGCATGATGGAGACGTCGACCTCGTGAACGGTGACCCGTTCATCGCGGAGAGGATGACCGGCGTGTTCCCCGAGAGCGCCCCGGTTCCACTCGACCACGGCAGGCACCAACTCGGCCACCACCACCTCCGCGTCGGGCCCGAGGTGGCGCAGCGCTGCCGCCAAGGTGAAGCCCATCCCCAGGCCGCCGATCAGCACGCGGGGCCGCTTACATAAGGCGACCTCGGGGCAGGTAAGCTCCGCCAGCGCATCCGCGGACCCGTGGGTTCGAGTGCTCATGAGATCCTGACCGCCCACGAGCCTGATCACGAAGTCTTGGCCGGTCTGGTAGAGGCCAAGCTCGCCGCCGCCGTCCGGTATCGGTGCGGTATCGAGCAATCTCACGCGGGTGTGGGACATGTCAGGGGCTGTTCCGTCAGGGGCTGTTCCCGCCCAGGAAGATGGACGGCTTCGCTTCGCGCTGTCGCAGATAATAACCGGATCGGGCGAAGCCGCCTTCACCCATCGTTGAGGCGTGAGCCGGGCCCTGGACCGACGTCCGACCTTGCTCCATCTTGCCCTACGGGCTCCGCTTCCGGCGGGGTCCCTCTCCTACGAGCCCTCGAACCGACAGGGGGTGCCCATTGGCAAACCTCAGCCCGTCTGAGACCGAAGGCTCCTTGAGCAGGCGTGCCTGGATTTCCCGCGTGTTGGTCGAGTCGGGGCTCGTGGTCGGGAGCATTCTCCTGGCCCTCGCGCTCGACGAGTGGAACGAGGGTCAGGATTACCAGGATCTGGCGACCCTCTCGCTGGTCAACTTCGAGCGGGAAATCCAACAGAACCGCCTCCGTCTGGAGGACGTCACCCCGTTCCATGTCGGACTCCGGGACGTCCTGGCCAATATGGACATCGGTGGTGCGGCCGTGCCTGCTACCACGATTCGAAACATCCTAGAGGGTTTTCAACCCGCCCTCCTGGTCAGCACGGCATGGGAAACGGCGGTCGCTACCGGTGCCCTGGGCTACATGGACTACGATGTTGTTGCCGGGCTCTCGCGTACCTACAACCTGCAGGAGCAGCTCACCACCCGGAGCCGGTCCGGGATGAATGACCTTCTCATGGGGGGGTTCCGAAGTGGGGAGACCGACTTGCTGATCTACACGGCCAACCGCTATGTGCGGGAGTTGACCGAGGCGGAGCAAGGGCTGCAGGTGGTCTACGATCTAGTGTTGGGCCTCATTGCGGAAACCATCGGAGAGCGCCCAGATACGACGGCGGTCGTCGACTACTCGCCCTAGCGTCGACTCAGTTCAACGGATAACCCTCATCCCCGGGCAACATTCCGTCGATACGAATGACCTTGAGGTCGGAGCCCACCTCCGACACCGGCACGAAGCCGATGGATCCCGGAATGACCGTGACCAGATCACGGAGCATGTCTGTGCTGAACACGATCTTGGGACCCGACGCCACCTCGCTGCGAAACATCTTGGCGATCCAGTACTGTCGGTAGCGGTCCTCGCTCATGCCGTAGATCTCGGTCAAGATCAGGTCGCGCTCGGGGGCGATCGCAGCCCTCACAAGGAGGGTGATCCGTGAGCGATCCTGCCAATGCTGTCGCTCTGCCAAGAAGATGCTCCTGAGATCGTCGAACGACAGATCGTCGATGGCGACCTCCGGATGGACGACGATGGCCACAGCTTCCGTCGTCTGTGCGTCGACCGTGGAAACCATCGGACCCGCCGCTCCGATCATGACGAGAGCCAGGCCAGTTGTCCGCACCATATTTACCCCCTTCAAGAGCCCGACAGGACGAAGCTGGCTTGAGCGTAAAGACTATTGGTTTTTTCCAGCCCCTCGAACTGTTCGTAACGATACTCCAAACGTAGGGCCAGGAAGACTCCAGGATCATAACGGATTCCAACCACGACCCCATCGTAGTTCAAGGTCAGGGGAGCGAAAACGTCGTCGCCCGATGGTACGACGACCTGCTCGACCCTGACGTAGGGTTTTAGCGACCTGAGCCTGCCCTGCAGCCGGTACCCGAACTGGACGTAGTATGCATCTGAGCCCGGGAAGTTTGCGGAGCCGGTCACAGGATCATGGGTCACGTGGGCGTACTCGGCTAGGATCTCGGGAGCGTCCCGGTCCAACACCGCGTGGAGCGCGTAGATCCGTTCGTTGGCCTCGCTCAGGTCGGGGGCCAGCAGACGGTCGCTGTAAAAGGTCGCGCCGAACTCGAGGCCGACGATCGAGATGGGCCGCGACCGCACCCGTGCCACCCACGCACGTCGGTCGTTGACGTCGCCGGCGTCCCCGGCGCGCGCGATGTTCGCAGCCCTCCCATTGCCGATTCCCACACTATAACCGAGCCCCAGCGGGGTGGTGGGTAACCCGCCTTCGGCGATGAGGCCGACGAAGTGCGTCGGGATGAAGCGGCTCCCGAACTTGATCATCTCGGGCCGGGCGACGGACGTCTGCAGCCAGGATCCGTGGTGGAACGCTGTGTTCCAATAACCTATCGGCGTGTGGAACCGACCCACAGAGATCTTGAATTCATCGGCGAAATCGAATCGCACGTTGGCACGTTCGACCTCGATCGAATATTTGTCGTCCCTTGCCGTGAGCGAGACCTCACCGAAAAACGTGAATCGCTCGTCGATGTCGGCGATCACATGGCCGACCATCTGGCCCATTCGGAAGCCCTCCTGTCGGTCCCGCTCGGTAACCAGGTAGTTGAAGTCACCGAACCCCAGGGCCCGCACGCGGGGATCATCGTCGGGCGCCTGGCCGGCGAGCCCGACGGCGGGCGAAAGGATTGCGACGAATAGGCCTAACCAGAATCCACGCATTGTTTGGGCTCTCAGCACCTGTTGATGTGGTTGTGTATCATTGCTCCGAGCCGTTCCGACCGTGGTACGACTCCGACCGAGGCTCGGTCAGGGCACACGCTACGTGAGCATTGGCAGGTTAGCAACATTCTAGGAGGCTGTTGAAGGAGTACAGGGTCGCCTTCCGGCCCTCAATCGGCGAAGCGGTTTACCCTCCAGCGGCGTTTCCCATCCCAATCGACCCATCCCTTGTCGTTAGCATCACGCTTCCCGATAAACCGCGTGTGATCGAAGCGGGGGTGAGGGTGGTTATGGGGAACGCCGAAGAGAAACTTCGCTCCCCGTGCCGCTCCGTGTGAGCTCACGGCGATGCCCTGGTACTTCAAGGGTTCGGCGAACTCGTAGAATCCCAGTTCGACCCAATCGAGCCCGTCGACGGAGCCCCAGGCCCGGGCCCGGTGCCCTGCTTGACTGACGCTGAGCCTGACGAACACGAGGGTGTCGGCGTTGAAAAGGCTCTCAGGAGCAATCCTTCTCTCCTCCGCCATCGTCGGGCCCTCAGTAGCAACGCGGTACTGTATGCGGAGCCCGTGATGCTCCCCCACACGGAATACGCCAAAGTACGGGGAACTCCTGGCGAGAGAGGATCGGGCCATAAGGCCGCCCTTGACCCAATCATCGACTTCGGAGCTCGGACCGGAGATGTAGAACGTATACTGATTGTCGATGTGATCTGAGCAGTCCCGGAAATGGTATAGAAAGCTGTCGCGTTTGCCCCAGATATCTCCCGAACGCGCCCATACACCGCACACATGGCCCGCCTCCGTGGTGGATGGCGTGTGGCCCCGCAAGGTTTGGAAGGGGAAGCCGGTGCTTCGACGGGTCCTCGACCACGGGTCCACACGGGTGTTCACGTGGTCGGTCGTGATATGGTGGCAGTCGTAGTCGACAGCGGACTGCCATCGCTCCCTATCGTCGACGTAGTATGTACGAGAGACCAGGCCCTCCTCATGAACGTCCTTCGAAAACCGCACATTGTTGCTGTTCATATTGTAGAAGACGATGTGTCCCTCCCCCGGGACCTGGCTGGCGTTCGAGATGGTGGTCGACAGGAAGGCCACCCGTCCGTTCGCTGTACCGGCGTCGGCGTATGTGGTCAGGTTATTCTCACCCCCGGTGAGCACGAAGATAAACTTCCCTCGTAGCTCCTCCAGCGTTGGCCACCCCTGGGCCAGCACGGCTTTCTGCAGCGACCCTGCTCCCGACTCACGAGCCAGCAGATCTTGTGGTCGATAGATGTGGTCTTCGCCGAGGGCGTTAATAAGAAGAGCATCGAGTACAGCGGCTGATTGCGAAGCCGACTCCCCCCTATGAAAGGGGTCCTTGATGTCGAGGAAGACCGTGATCACCTCGTGCCGTGGTATCGCCTGCTGGATCCCGCGGCAGATCTGAAGGAACCCGCTGAACCGGTCCACCGTGGTGTCGGGGTCGATCCCCGCCACGTGGTAGAGGTACCAGTCCTTCTTCAGGGCATCCCGGAATGGCTTCCCAAGGTGAAGGTCGATCTCGAGCGACCGAATTCTCCAGTAGACGACCTGGTCATAGATACCCTCGGAGCGTTGGAAGGAATTGTGACTCGATGTCTGTCGGACCTCGTTGTAACGCAGATCCGAGTATGACATGGTGTGGTCCCCTGTCTCAACGGGCGGTCGCTCGTCATGAAGCTCCGGAGGAGCCGGTGCTTCGGAGGTCGCAGGATAGCCCCGGCCCGCTCTTCTTGCGCGGCCTCCTGCCCGAAGTCACTATGGTCCGGATCGACAAGGCACCCAAAAGGTGTGTCAAAGCCCCATCCTCAAGGGAGGCCGTCATGTCATTTTCCGATCGCTCGAGCCGTGGGATTCTCTTCGGCATGACCCTGACGCTGATCGTGGGATGTAGCAGCGGTGAGTCCTCACCTGCCGACATGCCATCACCGACCGCGATTTCATCGGGTTTCATGCTCCCGCCAAGCGGCACCACCGGCACGCCGGCGGATGACGTCACTGACCCGGCACTGGGAAACCTCGTGAACCCTAATCCGACCGTGATCACGAACTGGGCACTGCTGCCCGACGGCCGCGAGTGGGGCTCGACCGCGGGCGCCGATATCGGACCGGACGGGCACGTGTGGGCTTATGACCGGTGTGGTGGGGGTCTCGACGGCGGGTGCGACACCAATCTCGTCGACCCGATCGTCAAATACGACCGCAACACGGGGGAGCTGTTGGCCAGCTTTGGTGCCGGCCTGTTCGTCACCCCCCACGGCATTCACGTCGACGACGACGGAAACGTGTGGGTGACCGACTTCGCGGGGAACGAGGCAGGTACGAAGGGTCACCAGGTGATCAAGTTCAGCCCTGAAGGCGAGATCCTGATGAGACTCGGGGTGGCCGGGGTGCCGGGAAACGACTCTGAGCACTTCAACCAGCCCTGCGACGTAATCACGGCGCCGAACGGGGACATCTTCGTTGCGGACGGGCACAGCGGGCAGAGTCAGAACCCCGCTGAGGGCTCCACCGGACGGATCATGAAGTTCACGGCTGATGGCGAGTTTATCATGGAATGGGGGGAGATCGGGATCGGTCCTGGTGAGTTTCGGACGCCCCATGCCTTGGAGTTCGACTCGCAGGGACGCCTCTTCGTGGCCGACCGGGGCAACCACCGGATCCAGATCTTCGATCAGGACGGGAACTACCTCGACTCGTACTACCAGTTCAGCCGGATCAGCGGTCTGTTCATAACCGATGACGACATGCTCTACGCGATCGACTCCGAAACGGGAGGGACGAACCACCCCGGCTGGAGCACCGGCATCCGGATCGGGAGCGCCAGCGCCGACGTGGTGACCGCGTTTATTCCAGGACACGCCTATCAAGACCGGGCCTGGAACACAGCCGGGGAAGGGGTAGCGGTCGACGGCGACGGAAACGTGTATGCGGCGGAGGGACCGGGGTCCCGGCCTGCGGTCGACGGGGGGCTTACGAAGTACGTCAGGCGGTAGCCGCTGCGTCGGCGTTTCTCGCTCCGTACGTATATACACGACACGAAGATACGTACGCTGCCGTGATTCGTATTAGGCGAACGAGCGGTAAATGAGTCGCTTGCCCATCGTTGGAGTGATGGGATCCGGGAGCCGACCCTATTTGGAGCGGGCCTCCGCTTTGGGCGGCTGGTTGGCGGAGTATGGAGTTCATCTGCTGACCGGCGGCGGAGGCGGCGTAATGACGGCAGTAAGTCAGTCGTTTTATGACACGCCCAACCGTCGGGGGCTGGTAATCGGCATTCTTCCCTGCGATGAATCGTTGGAAAAACCAAAGGACGGGTATCCAAACCAATGGGTCGAGATTCCGGTTCTGACACATCTTCCGTTGAGCGGTGAACGTGGCTCGGAGCCCATGTCGCGCAACCATATCAACATTCTTACCGCGGACGTAATCGTGGCTCTACCTGGGGATGCAGGAACCGGTAGCGAGGTCAGGCTCGCGGTCAGATACGAGCGACCGATCATAGCTTTCGTCGAATCAGATCAGGAGATCCCGGGGTTGCCGAACAGTGTCTCGGTCTCAAGCAGCCTGGCGGGCGTACGGACGTTCGTCATGGCCCAACTGAGGGCTGTTGAAGAAGCACGGGGGCTCGCGGTCTAACCGTGTGAAGGCGTGGTTTTCGCAATGACGCAATGACACAATAACACTAGGACGAGACCAATGACGAAGGTCATTCCCAAACGTGTGACCGCCGAGATCGAGGGGGACTTTGTCGTGTTTCTGATCGGCTTGCGAATCAACAAGCCCTGGAAGGTCCACAAGTGGCTTCCCGTTTTCCGGGCCATGCCGAGGATGATCCACGAGCTCGAGCAGCGTCCCGAGTCCGGGTTCCTCGGCCACATCAGTGGCTTGAGCGTGATCGTGCAGTATTGGCGGTCATTTGACCAGTTGGAGGCGTACGCCGGGAACGCAGATCAGTTACACTGGCCTGCCTGGGTCGATTTCAACAAGAGAGTCGGAGGGAGTCGGGGAGACGTGGGCATCTGGCACGAGACCTACAGAGTCCGTGCCGGCGAGTACGAGTGTGTGTACAGCGGGATGCCACCCTTCGGCCTGGCGAAAGCCACCTCGACCACGGACGCCCTTGGGCACCTCGAGTCAGCTCGGGGTCGGATGGAGGATGGATGAATCAACCGAAAACGAAGGTCTACCGCCACGAACTGCTCCCGACGCACTTTCTGGAACGTGCAGGCGAGGCTTATGCGGACCGCATCGCCGTTGTGGACGGTGAGGTCGAATACACGTGGCGGGACTTCCGCACTCGCGCGAGGCGGTTTGCATCAGCGCTCCAAGCTGGAGGACTCGAGAAGGGCGACAGGATCGCGTTTCTTGCGTTGAACTCGGAGCCCTTGCTCCTCGCCCATTTCGGTGTGCCGCTCGCCGGCGGAACGCTCGTGAGCATCAACACGCGTCTGACGCCTGACGAAATCGGTTACATCATCGGACAATCGGGATCGACCAAGGTGTTCTACAGTCCCGAGCTCCGTGACCAGATCCCGAACACTCTGTCCGGCGTCGAGTTGCTCAGCACACAAGACGAGCTCGAGGATCTCTTGGCCCAGGGGGCGGACGACGCGTTGCCCACGGACGGGTTTCACGAGGACGAGACGATCTCGATCAACTACACGTCCGGGACCACGGGCCGCCCGAAGGGTGTCATGTATCATCATCGCGGCGCGTACCTGAATGCGCTCGCGATGGTCCTCGACCAGCGTCTTACCGCGGACAGCGTGTATCTCTGGACGTTGCCCATGTTCCACTGCAACGGGTGGACGTTCACCTGGGGGGTCGCTGCCGTTGGCGCAACGAGCATCTGTATTCCCAGTATCGATCCGGCTGATGTGTGGCGACGGTTCGATGAGGGAGTCACGCACTTCTGTGCCGCACCCACGGTGCTCACCATGCTGGTCAACGATCCGGCCGCACACCGACTCGAGCGCCGGGTGCGGTTGTTCACGGCCGGTGCGCCACCCTCGCCCACGATCATCGCACAGATGGCCGCCCTCAACTTCGAGCTCGAGCATACATACGGCCTGACGGAGACCTACGGTCCGTGTACGATCAACGTCGCGCCACCGAGTCTGGAACATCAGCCCGAGGAGGAGCAGTCGCGTCACAAGGCACGACAGGGGTTCTTGAATGTCTGCTCTGGAGAAATGGGCGTCGTCGATGCCGATATGCAGCCTGTCCCGGCCGATGGCGAGACCATGGGTGAAGTTGTGATGCGCGGCAACATCGTCATGAAGGGCTACCACGACGATATAGAGGCCACGGAGAAGGCGTTCGCAGGTGGGTGGTTCCACAGCGGCGACATCGCGGTGCTTCATCCCGACGGTTCCATCGAACTCAAGGACCGAAAGAAGGACATCATCATCTCGGGGGGTGAGAACATCAGTACGGTCGAAGTAGAACAGGCCGTGGTGTCACATCCGGCCGTGATGGAGTGTGCCGTCGTTCCGATCCCGCACGAAAAATGGGGCGAAGTGCCGAAGGCCTTCGTCACCCTGAAGCCGAACCAGGAGGCCTCGCAGGACGAAATCATCGAGCACTGTCGCAGCAAGCTCGCGGGTTTCAAGGTGCCCAAGACCATCGAGTTCGGTGAGCTGCCGAAGACGTCGACCGGAAAGATTCAAAAGTACCTCCTGCGCAATCGCGAGTGGGAGGGGCACGGCGGGCGGATCAATTGATGTGCCCACCGAGACTCCGGAAAACGTTCACCACCGACGCTTCCCCACCGATATCACCTGGGTGATATTGACATCGAAATTGGCCGCGGAGGTAATCCGTGGGCTTTCCACTGAAGAGCAGGTCGAAGAGCCGGCTGTAGAGGGTGCCTGACGAGCCATGCAAGACATGACCGAGGGCCCCATCCCGGGGCACATCATGCGGATGGCCGTCCCGATTGGGGTCGGCATGGTCTTTCAGACCCTCTACGTGCTGGTCGATCTCTACTTCGTGGCCCAGCTCGGCGATGCTGCCATTGCCGGGGTGGGAGCCGCGGGCAACGTGCAGTTCCTCGTGATGGCCATCACCCAGATCCTGGGTGTGGGGACGATGGTGCTCATCGCTCAGGCGAGTGGGAGGAAGGACCGCGACGACGCGAACCTGATCTTCAACCAGAGTCTCGTGCTCGCCGGCCTGTGCGCGGCCATTACGTTGGTCGGTGGATACGCCTTGGGCGGATGGTACGTGCGCACTCTCGGCGCGGACGCCGAGACGGTGACGGCAGGTATTACGTATCTCTACTGGGTCCTCCCGGGCCTCGCCCTCCAGTTCGCGCTGATCTCGATGGGGTCGGCGCTCCGAGGGACCGGAATCGTCACCCCGACCAT
>Ga0114950_10000500_pt1 | contig 26958 bp, 25 predicted proteins | sample N075metaG_FD_83503 | JGI IMG/M metagenome (GOLD analysis project Ga0114950, IMG submission 83503) | Deep subsurface microbial communities from Kermadec Trench to uncover new lineages of life (NeLLi) - N075 metaG | ecosystem: Environmental > Aquatic > Marine > Ocean trench > Sediment | place... | reverse complement strand
GATCCATGCTTTCCTCTTTTTCCAGTTTCAGGGAGCGCTTTACTTTCGTCCAGATGCTTTCGCTGCCTTCGACTCTTACCCATAAGCCGATGCCAATCATCAGGAAAAACAGGGTCAGGGCCAGCTTCAGGGACATATTGGCAAGACTCATGTAGTCGCCATCGATAATGGTGTATTTGATCAGGAAAGGTATGCTGGTCAAGATACCGATCAGTTGGGCAGATACCGAGACACTCTCGGACACGTCTTTTTTGTGTTTACGGCTCCAGACCTTGTTGGCCGTCAAATAAGCCTTGACTAAGGTGAGGCCGATTGCACCTACGATGAGGACGTTAATGAGTTGTTCGAACAGATTCATATCATTTACCTGTCAGCCAGTTTTATTTGGAGGAATGTAAAGTGCCAGAGCAATTTAGAGTGGCAGTTTCGGTTTGCGAGCATAGGCAACATTAAAACTATATTGCCAGAAATATGCAGGTAACGAAATGAGACGGCCATGAATCTCCCTTCGAAATTTGAAGATTTGAAAATTTGGGGTCAGTGCAATAACTATTACCGCTGGACGATTGTACCTTTGAATCTGGCGTGCGAGATGATGTGTGGGTGACCCAGGTGAGGGGCGATTGACGCATTGTATAAAAGTAAGTAAAATTAATAAAAGTAAGGAAATTGGAGAAAATATCATGGCACTGGCCACGATTACCAGTAAAGGGCAAATAACGATTCCAAAGGGAATACGTAAATCATTGCATTTGAAAAGTGGTGACAAGATTAATTTCATAGTAGATGGCAATGAAGTCAAATTCTTACCGGTGACCAGGGATATCAGTACACTGAAAGGACTGATCAAAAGCCCCGCCAATCCCGTAAGCCTTGAAGAAATGAACAAGACCATTAAAGCCAGAGCCGGTAAAGCCAGAGCCGGCAAAACTTGATCGGGCTGGATACCAATGTTCTGATTCGGTACCTGGTCCAGGATGACCCGGGTCAATCCAATGTAGCCAGTGAATTTATAGAAGCAAATTGCTCAGATGAAAACACCGGCTTTATTTGTCATGTCGTTCTGTGCGAGCTTGCCTGGGTCTTGGAAAGCAACTATGTCCAGAGCAGGAACCAAATCGCATTGGTCATCGAACAGCTGCTTCAAATCAGTCAACTACAAATTATGGAACCGGAGGCGGTCTGGAGAGCCTTGAGTGACTTCAAGAAGTCCAATGCCGATTTTGCTGATCACCTGATTGCCAGGGGCAATGTTGTCAATGGCTGCAGTGCAACAGTCACTTTTGACAAAAAAGCCGGTAAGCAAGACGGATTTCTGTTGTTGGAATAGTTTTTCAAACACATCCTTTCCCGGGCATCCGGAGTTCTTCTCCAAATGCCTCGATTGTGAAACCTATGTGCCCGGAATGAAAGTTGTGGACATCCATAAAAATTAATCCGCCACGCTCGAATGATCGTTACGGCATAATCAGATGGGTGTCCTTTAGAAACGCACATATCCCTTCCCGCCACAAAGACCGCATGTCGTATATCCTCCGCTGCAGGAATAACAGGGCACGAATTCATAGTTATATTCTGGATTTCCTTCCCAGTCGTAACTAACTCTGGTCTCGCTTCTTCCGCCCGTCCCTCCGCAAGCTCCACAGACTTTGGTTCCCGAGCCGTAACAGGTCGGACATTGTTTCGTTTCCATAACTGGCGTGGTATCCGTCACCCTGGGGGCTGTCTGGATTGTCTGTGGTTTAGTCCCTGGGATGGGGCGAGAAGCGGGGTTGACGCCTTGTTTTTTGACAGGAAATTCGACTCTTTGCCAATCAGAAAAGCTATTGGGTTTGAACAGAAAACCGCTCTGGAAGTTTATAAAGTATTTTCTGACTCGCTCCGCGACCGCTTTCGCTTCGCCTGACGCGGTAAACCCGATGCCGAGAAATTTGATCTTTCCTTTTCCTTCATAAGCATAGATTCTGCTCCACGTCATTTCTATCCATTCACGCTCGGAATACTCTTTGAAATATTCGCTTCCTCTGAAGGAAGCATATTGCCCCGTTCCCAGGTGAAGCTTGCGTAGATCCGGTAGTGGCTTCAACCTGAATCCTTCAACCTTTTTGTCCCTAGTTAGCGACTCCAGGTCATATTTTTTGTCAAAAGGCGAGGAAGACAACCAATCCCACGTGGCTGCCGGGCTTTTGGCGTTAATCCACTTTACCCAGTAAGACTCTTTGTCTTTTTTCAGGCCGTCAAACTCCAGTCTGAACGCGCGCCCGTTTTGCTTTTTTTGAATGCTACATTCTTTTGGGTAACGAAAAGACAGCTCATCATTGATACTGAACCTCGGCATAGCATCTCCTCCTGCGGTAAGTCAAAACTATGCTTGGGTCCATTCTCTTCTGAAACCCACAGTACTCAAGAATGTTTTTACAAGCGGTTGCCGAATACCGATTTGAGCTTATTCATCCAGCCAGGTTTGCTTTTGGCCTGAACCGGTTTCACACAGCATTCGGGCAAAGCAAAAAACTGTAATTCGCCAAGTTTTCCGTCCAGCACATAGTCCAATTCCAATTCCTGCTGCTGCAGGTCTTCGGCCATTTGATTGGCCTCTTTCAGATAGCTGTCATAACTTTGCTGTCGTTGTTCGACGCTCATGGGTGTTTCTTCGACCATTCGGCTTTCCAGTGCTGAACGCAATGAAAACTTTTGCAGCGTCGTTGGATCGTCGGTTTTCTGCCATGCACCATCGCTGAGGTCGAATTCATACAGGCACAAAAACAGGCTGCCGTGCCTGGCAACAAAATCCACCGCTTTCAGAATATAGTCGACTTCGATGTCGTCCATCACATAATGCATGCTCAGCCTGCACCAGCCTGGCTTGATCCCGGAAAAACCCTTGGTTACCCACTCGCGATAGGTCTCGGAGGTTTGGTCGTCGATATCCAGCAAGCGATGGCCATAAGGCCCGGCACAGGAGCAGCCAGCGCGTGACTGTATGCCAAACAGGTCGTTCAACAGCGTGGTAACAAACTTGGGGTGCAGGTATTTGCCGTTTGGCGCCTTGATGTTGAAAGAAATGATGCCAACCCGTTTGGCCGGATCCTTATTGCCTAGTATTTCAATGGCAGGATTGGCTAGCCAGCGGTCAAACACTTTCTGCAGCAATTCGTGTTCTCTTTTTTCGATGCGTTCAACGGTTACGTTGTCCTTGATCTCGAACACCATTGCGGCCTTCATGATTTGCAACACGCCCGGTGTACCGGGTTTTTCTCGCTCTTCAATATGGGTAATAAAATCCTGGGTCTCTCTGCCGACGTAATCGACGGTTCCACCGGCACTGACGGTTGGTGGCAAATCACGATGATACAAACGCTCATTAAACACCAGCACACCACTTGAGCCGGGTCCGCCCAGAAATTTGTGCGGGGAAATAAAAATGGCATCCAGGGAAGCATCGCCCGCCCAGGCGTCTGCCGGTGGATTCATGTCTATTTCTACGTACGGTGCGCTGGCTGCGTAGTCAAAACATGCAATCGCATCATAGCGATGTAACAGTGCCGCGATCTCGTGAACCGCTGACTTGATACCGGTGACATTGGAGGCTGCGGAAAATGAGCCAATTCGCGTGCGGCCCTGGTAGGCCGGGTCCTTCAGCAGTTCCTCGAGATGGGCGAGATCGATGTCGCCATTCTTGTCCAGTCGCACCACAACGACCGTGGTCAGGTTTTCACGCCAGGATATTTCGTTTGAGTGGTGCTCGTAAGGACCCACAAATACAATGGGTTGCTGTTTGTGCAAATGATTACTAAAGGTTTCAACGCTTTCCGGGCCGAGCGCTTCGCCCAGCAGTTCACAGATGCGTTTGCGTGTGACCGGCGGCAGCGCAACACCGATCAACTGCTGCAACTTGTCAATAGCTCCGGTGGCACCACTGCCGGCGGTGATGATGCGGCCACTGTCACCGGCATTAACCGAGCGTTTGATGCTGATCTCAGCTTCTCTGAGCAATTGGGTCATGGAACGACCGCTGATATCATCCTCGGTGTGGGAGTTGGCATAAATGCGTTGCAATTGTCGCAGGTAGTTTTCCACAAAACACAAGCAACGGCCGGACGCTGTATAGTCTGCGTAAACCATCAGGCGCTCACCAAACGGCGTCTGTATAGGCGCATCGGCCCCGATCAGTTCACGCCGCAAAAAGTCAAATTCCAGTGGTTTGTTATCAGTCATCGTTAATTCTAATTATGGGTAAAAAATAATGGCGCTCCCTACGAGAATCGAACTCGTGTTTCCGCCTTGAGAGGGCAGCGTCCTGGACCGCTAGACGAAGGGAGCGCGGATTGGTCAGGTTATTAAACAGGGTGGTCATGGTAAACTACCTGCCGTATCCGGTTCAACCACAGGATGTGGTTGGATTATGGTCATAAACAGAAAAGTTTTCGGGAATTTACAATCAAAAAGAACTTAACAATTTCAGCTGCGGAACATGGAATCGTGGCACAACAGCTTTGCCCGCACGCTACAGAGGTCGTGCGCCGCCTGCAGGAGGACGACTACGAGGCCTATATTGTCGGTGGCAGTGTGCGTGATCTGTTATTGGGCAAGACACCCAAAGATTATGACGTGGCAACGGATGCCACGCCGGAAGAAGTCAAAACAGTTTTCCCGCGCTGCCGCCTGATTGGCCGGCGTTTCAGGTTGGCGCATGTGCGAATGGGTGGAACCCTGATCGAGGTTGCCACCTTTCGCGGCCCGCAGCTAAAAGACGACGATGATCACAAGCACCGCAATGGTCGCATATTGCGGGACAACGTCTGGGGCAGTCTTGAGCAAGACGCAGTGCGGCGGGATTTCACCATCAACGCTTTGTTTCTTGATCCGGTCAGTGGTGAGATCAAGGATTTTGCGGGTGGATATAAAGATTTAACCGACAGAAAGCTGCGCTTGATCGGTGATGCACGCACACGTTACCGGGAAGACCCCGTTCGATTGTTACGTGCCGCACGCTTTGTTGCCAAGTTGGGCGTTGAGCCTGTACCCGATACTGCCGCGCCGATTACAGAAATGGCGTCATTGCTTTTCGACATTCCACCAGCACGTTTATTTGAAGAAGTCTGCAAGCTGTTTTTGACCGGTCACGCGGCCAAAACCTGGGAAGCATTACAACGATTTGAACTGACCCGTGCGATTTTTCCGGTATTGGCTGGTAAGGGTAAGTCCGGCAGGGCTGATTCCAGCCCGATGCTGATCAAGGCACTGGAAAATACGGACCAGCGGATTGCGGATGATAAACCGGTTACCCCGGCTTTTCTTTTAGCAACCGTGCTTTGGCAACCGGTATCAACCAGGGTCAAAGGGCTGCTTGCCTCTGGGCTGAACGAATACGCTGCGCTTGGTGAAGCGGCTGACGAAGTGTTATCAATCCAGGTCAAACGCACCGCCATTCCACGGCGGTTTAGTGTGGTTACCCGGCAAATCTGGACCATGCAACCCCGTTTCAGAAACACCCACGGTCGACGCGTGAAGAGTCTTTTACAGGAACGGCGTTTCAGGGCGGCCTATGATTTTTTACTGCTAAGGGCGGTGGAAGACAAGTCATTGCAGGGATTGTGTGATCATTGGACTGAGGCGCAAAAGGGTGTCGTGCTCAATACGGGGCAACGGAATTACGACGATGATCGCGGTTCCGAAACCCGCCGTCGACCCCGCCGTCGCGGAAGACGCCGTGGCCGGTCCCCGGCAAAATCCTGACGGCTGAAGTTCATGCAAGCCTGGCTGGGTCTTGGAAGCAATCTGCAGCAGCCTGCCAGGCAGCTTGAAACCGCACTGGCCAAAGTGGCAGAAACCGACGGGATCGAGATTTTGCAAAGGTCTTCGTTTTACCGAACTGCCCCGTGGGGCGATGAAGACCAGGGTGACTTTATCAATGCAGTGATTAGAATTGAAACAGACCTGCAACCCGAAACCCTGTTAACCGTGTTGCAGTCGATTGAAAATAACATGGGGCGTAAGCGAACAACGCGGCAGTGGGGTCCTCGATTGATCGATATCGATATATTGCTATATGGGAATCTCGAATTGCGAACTTCCAGACTGGAATTACCGCACCCGCATATGCACAAACGAGTGTTTGTACTAAGGCCTTTGTTCGAGTTGGATTCTGAGTTGGAGGTGCCGGGCCATGGAAAAGTCAGTATGCTTTTGCGGCAGCTTGGTGGTGAAGGGATTCGCCGTCTGGATGATGCAGGTGCGGAGGTAGTCGATGAACACTTTAATTGAATTCACAGACTTTTCACCCAAGCCCATATTCCTGCCCATAAAGCATTTGTTGTTTTTTGTCCAGAAAAAGTTTGCAATTGTGTTAATTAGTGGTATTATTACAACCAATCTTGGTAAGACTGCAACACATACCAAGAGCGCAGGGCGCAAAAAGATGGATACACACTCCAAAATATGCCCTTCTCCCTAATCGGAGAGGGGCATTTTTTTTGCTTGCAGAATTTGTTTGATATGGTTTTTAAATGCAATATAAACAAATAGATACAATGGACAATCCTCCTCTCCCGGTGTTTCTGATAGCATTGTTTCAATCGATGGACGCGGCAAATGGCGGGATGTGCCTGGCGTTTGATGATCATACTGACAGATCGGGCGATTGAAGGAATAAAACCACACCATGAATGATAAATTCCTCAAAATGTTGCAAAAATACAACAATAAAGCAGGGCGGAAATCCTTATCTGAGTGTTTGAATGAACCAAACCGGTTCACGGATTTCAGTTCAAGCCATGGACAATTGCTGTTTGATTTCTCGCGTACAAGCATGGATCAGGATGCATTGGCACTGCTGTTGAAGCTGGCGGAACAGAGCGGGGTCGCCAGCGCCAGGGATCGGCTTTTCGGCGGTGGAGACATCAATTTCACCGAGCAGCGACCGGCACTGCATATGGCAATGCGTAGTGACCGGGTATTGCAGGTACTGGATAGGGAGACCGCCGAGGGGGTCATCGAAACCCGTGAACGGATGCTCAGTCATGCGTCGTCACTGGCTGCCGGTCACCTGCCGGGCGAGGAGGAACAGAAAGTCCGCCACATCATTCATATAGGAATAGGCGGATCGGTATTGGGCCCCAGGCTGTTGATCGAGGCGCTGGGCAAAGAGACCTCCCCGCAGGTTCATTTCCTGTCTTCAATCGACGCACATCTGCGTAGTAAATTGCTGGCCAGCCTGGACCCGGCCGATACTGTCATCATCATTGCTTCAAAAAGTTTTACAACGGGTGAGACACTGCTGCACGCGCAGCGTGTATATCAGTGGATGGAGCAGGCATTGGGCCGCGACACGGCGCTGCAACGATTGTTTGCCGTCAGCGGTAACCCGACGGCAGTTGAAGCATTCGGGGTGCCGGCTGAGCAGTTCTACTTTTTACCGGATTGGGTGGGCGGACGTTATTCCATCTGGACCGCCGTCAGTCTGGCTGCTGTTGCCGTGATTGGTGGTGACGCATTCAGAGAATTTTTACAAGGCGCGGCAGATATGGATCAGCACTTCCAGACTGCCGCCCTGCCTGAAAACCTTCCGGTATTGATGGCCCTGACTGGTGTCTGGCATCGAAATGTTTGTGATTACCCGTCCCAGGCCGTGATTCCCTATGATCACCGCCTTCGCTCATTGCCAGCATATCTGCAACAGCTTGTGATGGAGTCCGGCGGAAAGTCGGTGAACCGAAGCGGCAATGTGGTCGAATACAAAACCGCTCCGGCACTGTTCGGAGAGGCCGGCACGGATGCCCAGCATTCTCTGTTCCAGATGTTTCACCAGGGCACCGATATCGTGCCGTTGAGTTTTATTGGAGTAATCCGGCCTGACCATGATGACGCGGAGGCGCACGCCGGATTGCTGGCCAGCATGCTGGCCCAGGCAACCGCACTGGCAACCGGTACGGCGGTCGAGGACGCACATCGGCAGATGCCGGGCGAGCGCCCGTCGGAGATCCTGTTGATGGACCAATTGACGCCGTTTGCTCTTGGCCAGTTGCTGGCGCTTTATGAGCATAGGGTATTTATTGAAAGTGTAATCTGGGATATCAATCCCTTTGACCAGTTTGGCGTCGAACTCGGTAAAGTCATGGCAAAACATATTCAGCCAGCGCTGCAGGGCGAACCGCTTGAAATGGCCGAAGGTCACGGCTTAGACGGGATTCTCGAATACATCCTGGATAAAAAATAGGCCTTCATCGGGGTGCCGGTTCAATCTGTGGCTTAGGTCGGTTATGCTTCGCATTCTTATTCATAAGCCAGGTTTGATAAGCCGCGTGATCGGGCCATAAAAAAGCATGCAGAACACCCCATACAACCCATTGGAAATCGAGGCGCTGGTACAAGCGCGCTGGGTCAGTGACAAGACCTATGAAGTCACCGAAGACCCTGCTGCCGAAAAGTTTTATTGCCTGTCAATGTTGCCGTATCCGTCCGGCGCTTTGCATATGGGCCACGTGCGGAATTATACAATTGGCGATGTGATCAGCCGTTACCAGCGGATGCTGGGAAAAAACGTGCTGCAACCGATGGGTTGGGACGCCTTTGGCCTGCCGGCAGAAAACGCCGCCATCAAAAATAATACCGCTCCAGCAAAATGGACCTACGCGAACATAGACCACATGCGCGCACAATTGAAGCGGCTTGGTTTTGCCTACGACTGGTCGAGGGAATTGACCACCTGCAAACCCGAATATTATCGCTGGGAACAACTGATGTTTACCCGCTTGATGAAAAAGGGGCTCGCGTACCGAAAGGATTCTGAAGTGAACTGGGATCCGATTGACCAGACGGTGCTGGCCAATGAGCAGGTTGTCGATGGGCGTGGCTGGCGTTCCGGTGCATTGGTTGAACGACGCTCCATACCGCAGTGGTTTTTGCGTATTACCGGTTACGCCGACGAACTACTCAATGGTCTGGATGGTCTTGATGAGTGGCCCGAAGCGGTCAAAACCATGCAGCGTAACTGGATAGGACGTTCAGAAGGCGCACAGTTTGAAATGAGCTTGTGTGACGCCACCGGGCAGATTCAACCGGGCACGGATACGGTGAGTGTGTTTACAACCCGCCCGGATACGGCATTTGGCATGACTTATGCGGTATTGGCTCCTGAGCACCCGTTGGTCATGGAGGTGACCAGCAAGGCTTGCCGGCAACAGGTCGAAGCGTTCATAGAATCAGTACGCGAGACCAGCGAGGCGGACCGAACCTCAGCCGAAGGCGGTGTGGCCAAGCGGGGTGTTGCAACCGGTGCGTTCCTGTTCAACCCGTTCACAGAAAAAGCGGTGCCTTTGTATATCGCTGACTATGTTTTAATGGGCTATGGTACCGGCGCGATTATGGCAGTGCCCGGTCAGGACCAGCGCGATTGGGATTTCGCCAGGGCACATGACATACCTATTTTACGTACCGTGAAACCCCCTTCGGATTGGGAAGGGGAAGCATATACCGGTGACGGAGTTGCAATAAACAGTGCGTGGCTGGACGGTCTGGGCGTTACCGAGGCCAAGGAAAAAGCCATGCAATGGCTCGAAGACACAGGCATTGGCGAGCGTAAAGTCAATTTCCGATTGCGCGACTGGGGCGTCAGCAGGCAGCGTTATTGGGGCTGCCCGATCCCGGTGATTTATTGCCCGGATTGTGGTGCCGTGCCGGTGCCGGAAGATCAATTGCCGGTGATCTTGCCCGAAGATGTTTCATTTATGGGTGTGCGCTCACCCATCAAGGCGGATCCTGATTGGCGTAAAACCCGTTGCCCGGAATGTGGTGCTGATGCCGACAGGGAAACGGATACCTTCGATACATTTATGGAATCGTCATGGTATTACGCGCGCTACTGCTCGCCGGGTGCTGATAAGATGGTTGACGAACGTGCCAATTACTGGCTGCCGGTGGATCAGTACATCGGTGGCATCGAACACGCCATCCTGCACCTGATGTATTTCCGTTTTTACCACAAATTGCTGCGTGACGCCGGCATGCTGAATGTCGATGAACCTGTGAAACGACTGCTGTGCCAGGGAATGGTGGTTGCCGAGACTTTTCGGCGTGAACAGGCGGATGGTGAGATCGCCTGGATCAACCCTGCTGATGTTGAGGTGGAACGTGACGAAAAAGGCAAAATGATTGCCGCCAGGTTGATTTCAGACCAGTTGCCGGTGGAAATTGGCGCGGTCGAGAAAATGTCCAAATCAAAAAATAATGGCGTGGACCCTGAACACCTTGTCGATCGTTATGGCGCGGATACGGTGCGACTGTTTTCGATGTTTGCTTCACCACCTGACCAGTCATTGGAGTGGTCAGATTCCGGTGTGGAAGGGGCATTCCGTTTCTTGCGCAGGCTTTGGTCCATGGTCACTCAGCACATTGAAGGCGGGTCGTGTGAGTCCCTCGAGATTGCAAACCTGACCGAGGAGCAAACAACCATTCGGCGCTATGTGCATGATACGATTGCAAAAGTCAGTGATGATGTTGGGCGCCGGCAAACGTTTAACACAGCCATTGCAGCGGTCATGGAACTGAGTAACCACCTGGGCCGGTTTGACGACCAAAGCGCACAGGGCCGCGCGGTTTCTGACGAGGCCTGGAAAGCGGTGGTGCGGTTGATGGCCCCAATCACACCCCACGTTTGTGAAACCCTGTGGCAGGCATTGGGTGAATCAGACAGCGTGGTGACGACGCCATGGCCACAGGTTGACGAAGCCGCCCGGGTACGCAATCAAATTACGCTGGTGGTGCAGGTCAACGGCAAATTGCGTTCGCGGATTGAATTGGCGCCCGGTTGTGATCAGGATCAGGCACTCGGCGCGGCGATGGCAGAACAGAATGTCACAAAGTACACCGCGGGCAAAACTGTTCGCAAGGTGATATACATTGCAGACCGATTGTTGAATATCGTCGTCGGCTGAAAAACTGCCGGATGAATAATGCTGGATGAATAAAGCTGGATGAATAAAATTGTGAACCCGATACGTTTGATACCCGCAGTCTGTGCGCTGGTACTGACCACTGCCTGTGGTTTTCAACTTCAGTCACGGGCGGAATTACCCGCTGAGATGGATCGTACACGGCTTGAAATTCTGGCACCTTACAGCGAGTTTGCACGACGTGTCGAAGTGTTGCTCGAGCAGGGCGGTGTGGAGATCGTCAACTCAGCAGACGGTGCCGCAGTTCTTGAAGTGCCGATGAACCGGGTGAGGAAAGAAATCCAATCCATTGGTGACAATGCCCGTGTGCGCGAATACCTGATCCGTCATACGGTGCAGTTCCGTTTGCTGGACAGCGAAGGAAATGAGTTGATTCCGATGCAAAGCATTGAACAGACCAGGACTTACACATTTAATGAGCAGGATATCCTCGCCGCGGCACGCGAAGATGAGTTTTTACGTAAGGACCTGGCAGATAATCTGGCGCGGATGGTGATCAGACGGCTGGGCACCTACGAGAAGTGATTAAGGCGCAACAACTGGCGGGTAGTCTGCAACACGGACTGGCGCCGGTTTACCTGGTTGCGGGTGAAGAACCTTTGATTCTGCAGGAATGTTGCGATGCGATCAGGGAAGCCGCAAAAGCAAAGGGTTTTGTTGAGCGGGAATTACTGCACGTAGAACGTGGATTCGACTGGTCACTGTTGCAGCAGGCGGCGGCCCCCTCCTTGTTTGCCACACAAAAAATCATCGATTTGCGGATTCGTACCGGCAAGCCCGGACGCGAAGGTGCAAAATTGCTGACGGAGTGGGCCGGCGCACCGGATCCGGACATCTTGTTACTGGTCAGTTGTGAGCAATGGGATACGAGTTCGCGTAAATCAAAATGGGCAACTGAATTGGGGAAGGCCGGCCAGAGAATTGATATCTGGCCGATCAAGGCACAGGAATTACCGGCCTGGCTGGAGGGGCGCATGCGTCAGCACGGCATGGTTCCTGATCCCGAAGTTGTGAACATTCTGGCAGACCGGCTTGAAGGAAACCTGCTGGCCGCCAAACAGGAGATTGACCGGCTTGCACTGTTAAAGGGCGCAGGTACGGTAAGCGTGGAAGACGTTATGAAAGTTGTGGCTGACAGCAGCCGTTTTGATGCCTTTTCGCTGGCGGAAAATATGTTGTCCGGCGACTTGCGTGCCGCTTTGCGGGTCGCTGCAGGTTTAAAGAGAATGGGTACGCCACTGCCAGTTGTGTTGGGAGCCCTGGTCAAAGAGCTCAAAACTGCAGAGGCGTTCAGGCTGGCGATGCGTGGTGGTGAGAATGAAAGCACTGCATTCCGGCGATTGAATGTCTGGCAAAACCGTCAATCCGCAGTTCGCGCTGCGGCCAGAAGGCTGAATACGCGCCGCTTGTTTGCAGCGTTCAAAATGATGTCGTTGATTGACCGGCAGAGTAAAGGCCGGGCAGCGGGGAACCCGTGGCAAAGCCTGGATAAATTGCTTTTACAGATTTCGGCTTAGCCCGGGCTAATGTTAAAGGACGTTTTTACAAGACAGCCGCTGGCAATCTTCGGTGGTACGTTTGACCCGGTGCATTACGGTCACCTCAGGTGTGCGGACGATGCGCGTCGGCAACTTGGGCTGAAAACCTTGTATCTGCTGCCATCAGGCAGTCCGCCGCATCGCGTGACACCCGTGGCGACAAGCCAGCAACGCCTGGAAATGCTGAAGCTGGCCGTGCCTGGGTATCCGGGCCTGGAAATTGATGAACGTGAGCTTCACCGCGACGGGCCTTCATACATGGTCGATACGTTGCAGTCGCTGCGCTCGGAATTTCCCGACCGGCCGCTGTTGATGCTGATCGGGCAGGACGTTGCCAATCATCTGCACCGTTGGCACCGCTGGCAGGACCTGTTCGGGCTGACGCACATTGTCATCATGACCCGGCCTGGCGGCAGGGCGGAATACGATGTGAAAATGGCCGCGCAGGTGCAACGGCGCAGCAAGCCGGATTTGCAGGAATTGAGCCGTTCAAACGCCGGAACTGTAGTGGCGTTGGAGGTTCCCGCGATTGATATATCTGCAACCACTGTTAAACGATTGATCGATCAACAACGGTCAACAAAGACTTTTTTACCATTGGCTGTGCGGGAATATATCCAAACCCATCACCTGTACGGCGCTGCAGACTAAGGCCATAAACGCATGCTTTGCTTTACGCGAACCACGTTGGCGGCTAAAATTGCAATATATTCCTACTGGTAAGATTATCATTTGAACAAGCAAGCCGTTATTGAAGAACTCACCACCGAACAATTGCAGCAACTCGTTGTTTCCGCATTAGAAGACTTTAAGGGTAACGATATCCTGGTAATCGATGTTTCCGGTCAAAACACTCTGACCGAACGCATGGTTATTGCGTCCGGAAATTCAACGAGGCACGTAAAGTCGATGGCCGAAAACCTGATCATGAAAGCCAAGGCGGTCAACCATCCACCGCTGGGGGTTGAAGGTGAGGGCGAAGGCGAGTGGGTGCTGGTTGATTTGAACGATGTCATCGTACATCTGATGCTGCCACAGACCCGGGCTTTTTATAATCTTGAAAAGCTTTGGGAATTCAGCGAAAGTTATCGCGCCGGTATAAGCAGTTCAGCCTGAATCATGCAATTGATGGTGGCCGCCGTGGGCCAGCGTATGCCGCGCTGGGTCAATGAAGCATGGACAGAATACAGCCGCAGAATGCCGCCGGAATTACAGCTTTCAATGCGTGAAATTCCGTTGGGGAAACGCGCTAAAAACGCCGATATAACCCGTTTGAAATCAAAAGAAAGCCAGGCATTGTTTGATGCCATGCCGCTGCGTGCGCGGGTTATTGCATTGGACATGAAAGGCCTTGCCTGGTCGACCCGGACGCTGGCCGACAAGTTGGAACAGTGGATGGCGGATGGCCGTGATGTTGGTTTCATGATAGGTGGCCCGGATGGTATCGCGTCTGATGTTACAGATAAGGCAGACGACCGCTGGTCACTGGGACCGCTGACGCTGCCACACCCCCTGGTCAGGGTGGTGCTCGCAGAGCAGTTGTATCGAGCCTGGACGATCACCAGGAATCATCCCTATCACCGCGCATGAACAGCCCGTATTCAATTCTGCTCGCTTCCGGTTCGCCCCGGCGTCGGGAATTACTCCGGCAACTGCCGATACAGTTCAAGGTTGCGCCTGCTGATATCGATGAGTCCGCCTGCGCGTCTGAGTCACCGAAGGATTACGTACAGCGGATGGCGATCGAAAAAGCGCTTGCAGGGTTTCTCAAAGACGGCGGCGAAGTGCCTTCGATGGGAGCCGATACGATTGTTCTGCTTGACGGTGAAATACTTGGCAAACCCGTCTCCCGGGAAGACGCCGTCACCATGTTGCAGCGATTGTCGGGGCGCACCCATGAAGTGTATTCCGCCGTGGCAGTGGCACTGGCGACAGACAGGATAATTGATACGCTCAATATTACTGCGGTGACCTTTGGCAGTATGACAAAGGATTGGATCGCAAAATATTGCCAGACCGATGAGCCGATGGACAAAGCGGGGGCCTACGCGGTGCAGGGTGATACGGGTCGGTTTATCAGTCGTATCGAAGGCAGTTACACCGGGGTGATGGGGTTGCCGTTGTATGAAACCGCGAGACTGTTGCAAAAGGCGGGCCTGCTTTGATTTGCTCTGTCGTGATCCTGTACGTATGCGAAAAACCAATGCGGATTGGTGATTGTCAGGGGCGGCGGCTTTATGAATGGTATGCTGGATGCCTTGAATCAAGCGTTTGCAGGCGCTGGTTGAAACAGCTATGAGCGAAGAAATCCTGATCAATGTCACAGCCACTGAAACCCGTGTTGCGGTGGTTGAAAATGGTATGTTGCAAGAGGTTTCCCTGGAACGCGACAGCCATCTCGGCTATCTCGGAAATATCTACAAGGGTGTGGTTTCCCGGGTTCTGCCGGGTATGCAGGCAGCGTTCATAGATATTGGTCTTGAACGGACCGCGTTTTTGCATGCATCTGACATTTACCGGGTTGAGCAGGGGCAGACGTCGGACCCCCCACCACCCGAACCGCCCATTGCTTCATTGGTTCGCGAAGGCGCAGAAGTGATCGTACAGGTCATTAAAGACCCGTTGGGTACAAAAGGCGCCCGCTTGACAACCAATTTGAGTATTCCTTCCCGTTTTCTGGTGTTGCTGCCCGACTGCGACACCATCGCGGTATCGGTACGGATAGAGGATGAGCAGGAACGGGATCGTTTAACCAGGCTATTGGGCACCTTGCTAGAGCAAAGACCCCGCCACGGTTACATCGTACGAACCAACGCTGAACGCGCCAGTGATTTTGCGATGGCCGCTGACATGGCCTACCTGGAAAAAATTTGGGAGTGCGTTAAGGCCGACGCTAAAAACAGTGACCCCGGCCAGTGCATTTATGAAGATCTTTCATTGCCACTTCGTGCCCTGCGCGATCACATGCACGAAGAAGTAGAAAAGGTCCGCATCGACTCAAAGGAAGAATTTGATCGCTTGCAGGATTTCACCGGCAAGTTCCTGCCGGAATGGTCGAGCCGGGTTGAATATTATTCAGCAGACCGGCCGATCTTTGATTTGTATGGAATCGAAGATGAAATAGACAACGCGTTGCACCGTAAAACACATTTGAAATCGGGCGGGCACCTGGTTATTGACCAGACGGAGGCGATGACAACGATTGATGTAAATACCGGTTCTTATATTGGTCACCGCACTTTGGAAGAGACCATTTACAAAACCAATCTGGAGGCCTCTCAGGCGATCGCCCGGCAGTTGCGATTACGCAACCTGGGCGGAATCATTATTATTGATTTTATTGACATGCATGACGAGGAACACAAACGCCAGGTTATGCTGGCCCTGGAACGTGCCCTGGAACGTGACCACGCAAAGACCAATGTATGTGAAATATCCGCCCTGGGCCTGGTTGAAATGACCCGCAAACGCACGACTGAAAGTCTTGGCCACAATTTATGCGAGCCTTGTCCGGTGTGTTCCGGTCGAGGTGTTTTGAAAAGTGCGGAAACTGTTTGCCTGGAGGTGTTCAGGGAAATATTGCGCTCCAGTCGACAATTTGAAGCCAGTCGCTTATTGGTTGTAGCGTCCACGGTTGTGGTAGACAAGATTCTGGATGACCAGTCCACCACGGTGGCAGAACTGGAAGAAGTCATCGGCAAGTCAATCCGCTTCCAGCGGGAAGATCAGTACACCCAGGAACAGTTCGATGTGGTGTTACTGTAAATTCACATGACCAGCCTGCGTAAAATATTTCGCCGCTTGCGGACGCTGTTGTGGACCGCGTTGACGCTGTTGACGGTGATAGCGGCCGTGATTGTTGGTATCGGCAAATTGATGATGCCGTATAGCGACTATTACCAACCACAGCTTGAAAGCTGGTTGAGCGAGGCCTTTAACCAACCGGTCAAGGTCGAAAGTTTCGAGGGTGAATGGAAGGCTTTTGGCCCGCGTATTCGTCTGCAGGGCGTGACGTTCATGCCGCAAGGGATGGAATCTGCAATCGCCATTAAAAAGGCAGCACTGGATATCAAACCGCTGAATATCTTGATTCCGGGCAGACCGCTGTACAGTTTCCGCATCATTGGTGCCGATCTGGCGTTAGAACGTACTGCAGATGGCCGGTATTTTTTGTCCGGCCTGGGTTTTAGCAACAGCACGCCGGGGAAAACCAGCAATCCGGGTTTGCGCGATGTGGCCTTGAACGGGGAGATCCGTTTGCAGGATGTCAGCTTGAGCTTCGATGACCCTGATCGCGAAATTCACCTGGTTTTGACCAACATCAATGGCCGCTTAAAAATGGATGGTCGCGTGATGGCTGCTGAAATACAGGCGCGTGTCACGGACCGGGACAGGCGTCGCGTGGTCGGTGACCTCGAAGCAACCGTGCAGCTTGAGTTCGATGCAGAGCAGCATCTCGAACAGGTACGCTGGCATGTAAAAACCGGTGAATTGCTGCTTGCTGAGTTGGTCCGGCAGTTGCCGCATCATCCCCTGGTGCCGGTATCAGGGCGGCTGAATGCTGAAATATGGGGCCAGTGGCAGCAGGACAAGCCGCAGGAAATGCAGGGCGTGGTTGACCTGCGAGATGCACAGTTATCCTCACAGGCAGGACCGCTGCTCATTGATCACCTCAATAGCCGTATAAACTTCACATTTGTGCACCCCAAGCAATGGCGCATGGATCTGTCGGGGCTGACCATCAAGAACGGTGATGTGTCGTGGAAGAGTGAAAAGTTTTCAGTGGCCAGAAACCTGGCAGAAGATCTTGGTTTGTGGATAAGCGCTGATTATCTCGAATTGAACTTCCCATTGAAGCTCACGCAAAGAATCCTTGCGAATTACAAAACCACCTGGCCGGCAGCCATTCCGCGTAGTGCGCAAGGCAATATAACCGGTTTTGATCTTTTATTGGATGCCAAATGGGGGATCAGAAAAGTTTCTGGCCGGTTGGAAAACGGACATTTCTGGGGCTGGGAAAAAGGGCCGGAGATTACAGGGGTCAACGCACAGATTGATGTTGAAAGCGGCGCAGGCACGCTCAGCATTTATGGGCAGTCGGTTAGTCTGGACTGGCCCCGGGTTTTTCGCAGGCCTGTTGGATTACAGTTGACTGATTGCATGGCGGAAGTGCAATGGGCAAACACCGGATTTTGGCAATTTGACCTGAACAGCTGTCACATAAGCAATGAAGACCTGAGTGCCTTTGGTCGCGTTCGCCTGGCGTCAAGCGAATCAAAACCGGAGATTGATATCAATGTGTTTATGGAGCGCGGGGATATTTCCAGGTTTGGGGATTATTGGCCCGAGAATATAATGAGTGAGCGCACGCTGCGTTGGCTGAGAACATCGCTGCTCAGCGGCAGTATCGAGCAAGGCCGTTTTTCGATGTTGGGTGATCTCGATGATTTTCCGTTCAGCGGGAAAAATGGTCGTATGCAAGCAGTGGTCATGGTGAAAGATGCCAGTGTAAGTTTCGCTGAAGGCTGGCCACGGACACAAGGCGTTAGCGGTGTGGCGTTGTTTGATGGCCCCGGTATGTTTGTTGAAGCACAAATTGGCAACACGGGTGGTGTCAGGGTTGAGAATGTGACCGCTCGGATTGCAAATTTCAAGAATCCGGAACTGGAATTGTTTTACCAGTCACCTGTCGGGATGTCGAAACTTATCAAGTATATCCGGCAAACGCCGCTACTGGATGGTTTGGAGGTTGATCCGGAGCAGTTTGTATTCGACGGCCCCGCAGTGATCAGCGGTCGCGTGTACACCGGCCTCGGTGTGTCAACCGTTCCTTTGCAGGTGCAGGGGAACCTGCTTATGCAGGATGTAAAATTCACCGAACTGGTCTCTGCTGTGGAGATTGATGCCATCACGGGCACTTTGGAGTATGACCGGGAAGGCCTCAAAGCCACGCAGTTAACCGCCGCCTACAGAGGCTACCCGGCGACTCTCGACATCGTGTCTGAATGGGACGCTGACGAGGTTCTGAGGGCCAGTCTGCATGGTAATTTTCCGGTCGACATCGTGATTCCGGATGACCTGCTGCGAAGCGAGTCGATGTTCAGCCACGCAAGCGGCACCAGCAAGTGGGATATCAGCCTGAGCGTGGCCTCGATAGAAGGTTGGCCGGAACGGGAAACCTGGCTGGAAATTTTCAGCACGCTGGAAGGAACGACCATCGACTTGCCTGCGCCCTTGTCCAAGGAAGCCGACAGTGTCTGGCCGCTGATGGTTCGCTATCCGATCAATACACAGCATCGTACACTGACGGTGACGATGCCGGGGCGCATCAATGTTCGAATGGAATTGTCAGAAGATTACTCCACACCCACCAGTGCGGCAATTCAGTTTGGCGACGGTAAGGGTGAATTGCCTGCCGCGGGCACGTTTGTGGTTAATGGGTCAGTGCCGGTGTTCGATCTTGATGGTTGGACCGACGTGATCATAAACCGCCTGACAGAGGAAGAGGACGTTGGTGGCCTGGCGCTTCAGTCGGTTGATATTGATGCTGAACAATTGATCATTTTCAATCGGCTGTTCGATAAGGTCGGGCTGACAATGCGCTATCAGGACGCCGTGATTTTCGGTGAGTTTGACGGCAAGGATTTTGACGGTTCGGTTCGTTATTATAGAAACGAACAGGGCTCTCACAGCATGACTGGCGAGTTTGAACGCCTGATCATGCCGGACCCGATATCCGAAGGGATCACGATGAAATCTGACCCGGCCGATATGCCGGAAATACATTTTTACGCCAAACAGTTCAGTTACCTTGGCCTGGAGTTGGGCGAAACGCGGATAGAGGGCTACCCGATAAAGAATGGCTTTCACCTTGATTCCATAGAAGCGCATTCTCCCAGCCTGATTTTCAGCGCCCATGGGGATTGGCTCAAGGATGAGAATGGCGAGCGTTCGGATTTCAATATCCGCATGACGTCTGAGAGCCTGGGCGCATTGCTTGAAGCAATGGATCTTTCTTCTGCCATGCGGGGTGGGCAAACTGTGGTAAATTTTGACGCCTGGTGGGAAGGCCCGCCCGCTGCATTCGCGCTTGAACGCTTGAATGGAGAAATGGATTTGAATGTTGTGCAAGGGAATATATTGACAGTTGACCCGGGTGCGGGAAGAATGCTGGGTCTGTTGAGCCTTACAGAGTTACCGCGGCGTCTGTCGATGGATTTCCGTGATGTTTTTGGTGATGGCTTTAATTTTGACGAGGCCAAAGGCACCATGCATTTTGAAAACGGTATCAGCTACACCGATGATTTGACCTTGAGCTCCACCGCCGCAGAAATCACCATCGTTGGAACTACAGACCTGGTGGCACAGACCTTTGACTATGAGTTTGCGGTTCGCCCGGGCGTCAGTAAAGCCCTGCCGGTCATTGGTGCTATTGCCGGTGGCCCCATCGGTGTAGCGGCGGGTTTGGCTTTACAGGCTCTGTTACGCGACTCGCTGGGGGAGGCCGCAGAGGCGCGTTATACGATTCAGGGGCCGTGGGAAGACCCACTGGTCGAGCCGGTGATAAAAAAGCGCGCAAGCGAGGACGCTGACGATGGCCTGGAGCCCGCAGCGCAGATTGACACAGAATTGCCGGAACAAGAGCAGTCCGGCCAGGGAAATGGTACAGAGGATGACAATGACTGACGCGATGAAACTGGCAGAGCAGCAATTGCTGGAGCCCGGCGGACTCAGCCACTCTGATATTGAAAAAGTGCTACACCACCTGATGGGGCCGAGCGTAGATGCCGGTGACCTCTATTTTCAGAACACCATCAGCGAAGCATGGTCACTCGAAGACGGTTTGGTCAGAAGCGGCACGCATGCCGTAGAGCAGGGTGTTGGCATCCGGGCGATCAGCGGCGAAAAGACCGGGTTTGCCTATGCTGATGAGATTGTCATGCCATCGTTGCTGCAGGCATCTACTGCTGCGCGTGCGATTGCGCGACAGGGTTCACACGGTACTGTGCAGGCCTGGCAACGGCAGAATCCGGAGGCGCTGTATTTGCCGCATGATCCAATGGCATCCCTGACCGCTGATCAAAAAGTTGACCTGTTAAGACAGGTGGACGCCTACGCCCGCTCGCTGGACCCTCGCATAAAGGAGGTCATGGTCAGTCTGGCAGCGACCCATGAAACGGTGTTGGTTGCCTCTACTGACGGTACGTTGGCAGCAGATGTCCGCCCTTTGGTACGCTTGAATGTCAGTGTCATTGCAGAGCAGGGTGATCGGCGTGAGCAGGGCAGTGGCGGCGGCGGCGGACGATACGATTACCTGCGCCTTGTCGAAAACAACAACTGGCACCGGTATGCTGATGAAGCAGTCCGCCAGGCGTTGGTCAATCTGGAAGCGGACGCGGCGCCCGCCGGAACAATGACCGTTGTTCTGGGACCAGGCTGGCCGGGAGTTCTATTGCATGAGGCGGTGGGTCACGGCCTGGAAGGAGATTTTAATCGCAAAGGAACCTCGGCATTCAGTGGTTGCCTGGGACAAAAAGTAGCCAGCGAGGGCGTCACAATCGTTGATGACGGCACGCTGCCGGAGCGGCGAGGATCTTTGACCGTTGATGATGAAGGCACGCCGACCGAGCAAACCGTGCTGATTGAAAATGGTGTGCTGGTGGCCTATATGCAGGACAAACTCAATGCACGTTTGATGAACATGAAACCCACCGGCAATGGCCGGCGCGAGTCATTTTCACACCTGCCGATGCCGAGAATGACGAATACATTCATGTTGCCCGGTGAGCATGACCCGGGTGACATTATCAGCTCGGTTGAAAAAGGATTGTACGCGGTGAATTTTGCGGGCGGCCAGGTTGATATAACTTCGGGTCGTTTTGTGTTCTCCACCAGCGAAGCGTATCTGATCGAAAACGGCAAAGTCACCCGGCCTGTCCGTGGTGCCACATTGATTGGCAATGGTCCCGAGGTCATGAACCGCGTCAGCATGGTCGGGAACGACCTGAAACTGGACGAGGGTGTCGGTGTCTGCGGCAAGGATGGTCAGAGTGTGCCGGTCGGCGTAGGTCAGCCCACATTACGCATCGATGAGCTCACGGTTGGAGGAACGCAGACCTGAGCCACGCAATGATTTTTATCAGCTACGACCTTGTTGGTATTGATGGCAACGGTGGCAGTAATTTGCTGGCATTGGATTCGCGTAACACTTTGAATAGTTTGCGCGCGGCAGAGGGTGGCTTGCCCAGTTTTTCCTCTCTTACGGCATTTCGAATGAATTGGCGCAACACTTGTGCGTTGGCCTCCGGGTACTGCTCCAGCAACTCAGCCAGGGCTTTATCACCACCAGCGATTAACCTGTCGCGCCAGGCTTCAATACGATGATGCTGCGCGATTTGTGTCCGGTTTTTTTGATCCAGGCTGCCAATTGCTTCAAGCAGGGCCCCCGGGTCGCCATTGCGCAACATTTTTCCAACGGTCAGAAGCTGTCTTTTTCTGGCACCGTGCGCGCGAATACTGCGGGCAAAGTTTACCGCTTCGCGCAAATCCTGCTCCAACGGCATTTTGCGAAGCCTGGCTTCGGGCATGCTGACCAATTGTTTTGCCACATCCAGCAATTGATGCGCATCTCTCTTACGCTGACTCTTACTAATTTCAGGTGTGTCGTTTTCAATCGTGGAATCGTTCATGCCAATCAGAGGTACCGAGAATGATAGATACCGATATGGTAGCCCAGGCAGTCCCTGATCGCGATCATGATTTGTCAGTTTTGGTCGATAATGCGCAGGCCGCAATCGACCATGCCCGTAAACTGGGCGCAGACAGTTCAGAGGTTTCCGCCAGCATCCACTATGGTCTGGATGCCAACGTGCGCAAGGGTGATGTCGAAACCCTTGAGAATTCACGCGATCGTGGCATGGGTGTCACTGTTTATCTGGGCAAAACTAAGGGTCACGCCAGCAGTGGTGATTTACGGCCGGAGTCTATCCGTGCCTGTGTTGAAAAGGCGATTGATATCGCCCGTTTTACCCAGGCTGACAAATGCAACGGCCTGGCGCCGACAGACCGGTTGGCCACCCAGTTCCCGGACCTTGATCTATGGCATCCACAGGCCCTTGATGCGGCAGCAATCATTGACCGTGCCCTGGCGTGTGAAGCGGCGGGAATGGAGCATCCGGATATCAGCAAATCGGATGGTTCCTCGGCCTCGGTCGGTTTTGGTTTGAGTGTTTACGCCAATTCCAACGGCTTTGTCGGGCGCAAAGAAGGCACCCATTTTAGTCAAAGTTGTGTGCTTATTGCCGGTGAAAACTCGTCGATGCAACGGGACTACTGGTACGATTCCAGACGGGCATATTCTGACCTGGAGAGCCCGGATGATACTGGCCGTGAGGCTGCGCGCAGGACAGTAAAGCGTCTCGGTGCCCGAAAGATTGCGACCTGTGAAGTGCCGGTACTGTTTGCGCCTGAAGTGGCGCGCGGCTTGATCGGCCATTTGCTGGGAGCGGTGTCAGGTAGCACTCTGTATCGTAATGCTTCTTTTCTGAAAGATGCTGCAGGTAAACAACTTTTTCCAGACTGGATGAGAATTTCTGAGCGACCGGGCATCCCGCGGGGTTTTGCCAGCGCATCGTTTGATGCGGAAGGCGTGGCCACCGCTGACCGTGACCTGATAGCCAACGGCGTCCTGACCGGCTACATACTTGGCAGCTATTCAGCCCGCAGGCTGGGTCTGGAGACCACGGCCAACGCCGGTGGGGTGCACAACCTGATTGTTGAGCCGGGCGGGTTTACAGCAGAGGAACTGATCCGGCAGATGGGGAAAGGCTTGCTGGTTACCGAAGTCATGGGTCAGGGTGTCAGTCTGGTTACCGGTGATTATTCCCGAGGTGCCAGTGGCTTCTGGATAGAAAATGGCGAAATACAGCATCCGGTTGAAGAGATTACCATTGCCGGCAATCTCAGCGATATGTTCAGCGGCATAGAAGCCGTTGGAAAGGATGTTGATGACCGATCCAGTGTTCAGACCGGTTCGATCCTACTGGGCAAGATGACGGTCGCCGGTCAATAAATTGTTCCGTTACCTGCGTATTGCAATTTTGCTGACCGTGCTGGTCGTGGTGGCCGGCAATCAGTTGCTGACCAGTAAACGCTACAGCGATTGGGATAAACCTCTTTGGGTAACAATCTACCCGGTACTCGCGACTTCTGACGTGGGCACCCTGCGCTACGTTGATTCGTTGACAAGCGCATCATTTGACAGCATTGGGCGGTTTGTTGAACTGCAGGCTCGTCACTACGAGCGTCATTTGCAAACAGCCCTGGTGTTCCAGCTCGCACGGCCATTGAGCGCGTTGCCGCCAGCTATCCCGGCGCAGGGATCCCGTTGGAGGGCGGCGGTGTGGAGTCTTAAAATGCGTTGGTGGGCGTGGAGGAACGGCTCACAGGATGGGCTTGCACCAAGCGACATCAGGATGTTCGTGGTCTACCAGGCGGGTGATTCATCAAGTTCGCTGGAACGCTCGGTTGGCATCAAAAACGCCAGCTATGGTGTCGTCAATGCACTGGCTTCCCGAAACTGGTCTGCACGCAACCGCATCGTCATTACCCATGAATTGCTGCACATACTCGGTGCGAGTGACAAATACGACTTTTACAACGGCCAGCCAATTGCACCCGACGGATTGGCAAACCCCGCACAATCACCCCTGTACCCCCAAAGCCGGGCTGAAATCATGGGCGGGCGTATTGCAACTTCCGCCAACACATGGGCCAAGCCTGCCAGCCTCAAATCGTGCGTCATCGGAGCCAAAACTGCCACTGAAATCGGCTGGTCCTGGCCTTGAGCCAAAAATTGCGTACCTCAAGTTCCAGCAATGATTGGCAGCGTTAATATCCACCGCTGACAGCCATTGCAAAATTGGCTATAGCCAATCTGCCCAAATGGCTATAGCCAATCTGCCAAAGTGGCTATAGACAAATTACCAAAATGGCTAATACCGGTTCCCGCGAACGCAGAATACGGCTTCGGCTTATTCAGCGTCGTTGATTCAGGTATCCAGCAAGGTGTTGAGTCACGAACCGGGCATCATCTTCAGCACCGTGAATAAACGAGGATTTACGCCGACGCAGGAAAGGCATTCCAAGCACGTACATGCCCGGTGAGTCAACAACACCACCGTCATGCCTGATCATGCCTTTGCGGTCCAGTACCGGTACATCCAGCCATGAATAATCCGGTCGATAACCGGTGGCCCAGACGATGGTGCGAATACCGCTGTTAGCGAGGTTTATCGCCAGGCAGGGTTCTTCATCTACCGTGGTGCGGTCAAATCGTTCCGGTGGTTCATATTGTGATGAATCCGGGCTTTGTTCAGCCCATTCATCAATGGTATTAAGCAGTCGGTTCATCTTCAGGTCGGCCAACGCACATACGTTTCTGAGTGAGCCCGAAAACTGTGCGGTGCCATTTTGCACACCCATCAGGCGTCCGACCAGGTTTATACCAAGAGCGGTCATTGTATTGAGATCAAGAATCTGGTGTCGCCGGGAGCCAACCAGCTGCGGTGATGGCAGATGCCTTGCCCGGTTGATGTCATCAATCTCATCCAGGCCTTCATCCAGGATTCCGGCGGCATCCATCCACCACTGGATATCCTTGCCTCGGTATACGCGCGGGATGCGCACATGCTCGCCCAGTGCAATAGTGACCGGCCGACCGGACCGGTGGATTTCCTCGGCCAGTTGCAAACCGGTTGCGGAAGCACCAACCACGATGACAGCACCAGGATCCAACTGGTCGGGGTTTTGGTATTTCCACGACGTAACCTGTTGAATGTCTGTGGGCAGGGCCTCGGCTACCTTTGGTACAACCGGTACATTACACGCACCGCTGGCGATAATGACGCTGCGGCATTGCCATTCGCCACGATCCGTTTTGAGGTGAAAACCACTTGGGGTTTGTTTGAGCGATGTTACTGTTATTCCGGTGCGCACCGGCGCTTTGCAGTAACGGGCATATGCAGCGATAAAATCAATGACTGCCTGCATGTCCATAAAACCATCCGGGTCATCTCCCGGGTAGCTGAATCCGGGCAAACGGCTTTGCCAGTTCGGCGTCAACAAGGTCAATGAATCCCAGCGCTCGTTGCGCCAGGTGTTAGCCACTTCACCGCGCTCGATGACCAGGTGGTCAATCGAACGCTCGCTCAAACAGTAACTGGCAGCCAGCCCGGAATGACCCGCGCCAATAACAATGGTGTCGATCAGTCGCCGCTTCCATGCAGGTGTGTCAGAAACCAATTAGTTGACTGTGACAGTGCAATTGGTCGGGTTGGTGACAATATCGAACACGGCCGATCTTTTCTGCGATTGGGCGACCAGCGCCTCAATGTCTTCGTTGGATGCATCGGCATCAATATCGTAATGAATTTTCACGCCATCAAAACCGGTACGCACATCTGAATCGATACCGAGGATACCCTGTATGTCCATACCGGCTTCGATCGTGGCCTTGACCGACCTCAACTGGATGTCACGGTTTTGAGCAATTGCTGCAATTCCTGCGGTCAGACAACCTGCCAAACCGACCAGAACATATTCCACTGGCGCTGCTCCGTTGTCTTCTGATGCAAAGATCTCCGGATGGTCGGACTCAAAGGAATATTCCTGACGATGAGACTGTTCTTCTCCCAGCCCAAAGAAGCTTTCAACAGTTGATCTGGCATGTGTGCCATTAAGCCATGTGCAACTTGCCCGCCATTTGAATTTAGCGCCTTCGGGTGCTTCGGTCAACGCTGCACGGGCCTCTAAAAGGGCTTCAACATTTACACCATTGTCGACGCTTGTAGTCTGTTCGGTCATATCAATTCTCCATATAGTTTTTATTGATCGTATAAAAAACCGCCTGCCTTGAAAGTATAGGATGTTTTGTGAAATTTTTCCTGAAACGGCTATTCAGCGCATTGACTCATATTTAATGTAACCCTACGGAGAAGTAGTTCAGCTTCGTTGACTCATATTACATGTAACCGAAATTCGAGGACTGTGATATGGGAAAACATGAACGTCAGGCTTATCTCAAGGCCATCCGTCTGCGTTATCGGCGAGCAAGAAAGAAGATCAAGGTTACCATTCTTGATGAGTTCTGCTGCGTGTGCGGATATAACCGTAAATACGCCATTCGGTTGCTGAACCAGCGTCCTAAGACGAGCAAGAAACGCCGCACCGGACCCAAGCCGGTTTACGCCTCAGCAGAGCTATTAACCGCCCTGAAGCGCATCTGGTTTTCCAGTGACCAGATGTGCTCCAAGAAGCTCAAGGCAGCCATTCCGCTGTGGCTACCGTTCTATGAGACGGTCTACAAGGTACTGTCACTGGAAACACAGGAAAAACTATTGACGATTAGTGCTGCCACCATTGACCGGGTGTTAAAACCTGTAAGAGTAGCTTATGGACGCAAGGGGCTG